>Ga0134093_1000528_pt1 | contig 46113 bp, 51 predicted proteins | sample 4_1taG_FD_94452 | JGI IMG/M metagenome (GOLD analysis project Ga0134093, IMG submission 94452) | Switchgrass degrading microbial communities from high solid loading bioreactors in New Hampshire, USA - 4_13_20_68_A1 metaG | ecosystem: Engineered > Bioreactor > Semi-continuous > Anaerobic >...
ATATCCAAGAAGAATGTTTGGTTATAGGTCAGCCATAGAAATGGCGGTATATACATAGAATTTATTCCAATAAGCAATGGATTTACCAAATTTTGCACGGCATTTAATATTGCAATTTATATACATATATCAAAACGCAAAAATAATTGATATTTTGAATCCATTAAGATATAATGATATATTGAAGGTTTAAGAGAGTAGCTTGCAGGGCAGCCCCTGTTTAACTGGTCGTCAGCACGACGCTTCTGCGTCCGGTCAGTTAATCATATTTCTATGAAAGCGAGACTTATACCGAAACTATGGTTTTGGTATTTTTTTATTTTCAGGTTATTTATCAAAATATTTATGAGGTGTGTGTCTATGGAGCAAATTGCACAATTATTTGAAGGTGTTCTGGCCTTTAAGTGGCAGTACCTGGTAATGTATTTCCTCGGCGGGTTATTGATTTACCTTGCGATCAAAAAGGACTACGAACCTATGCTGTTGCTGCCTATCGGTTTTGGTGCCATTCTTGTTAACCTTCCTTTCAAATCCATATGGGAGTACGAACCCGTACTGGATGAAGCTGTTACCGAAATTGTTAAATTGCTTCCTTCATCAAAAGACTTTTTTGTTGAGAGACTGAATTATGTTTTCGAAAACGGGCAGGCCTACAGGGTAGAACCTGGCGTATTGCAGATACTTTTCAACTCAGGTATTCTTACAGAGTTATTCCCGTGTCTTATATTTGTAGCAGTCGGAGCTATGATTGATTTTTCCCCGCTGCTTAAAACTCCGAAAATGATCTTGTTCGGAGCAGCCGCCCAGTTTGGTATATTCTTCACAATCCTCGTGGCTCTTCTTATGAATAAAGTTTTCCCGGGGCTGGGGTTTGACCTGAAGGTTGCTGCATCAATCGGTATTATCGGAGCAGCTGACGGACCTACTTCGATATTTGTTGCATCAAAGTTTGCAAAGCATCTGATTGGCCCAATATCTGTCGCAGCATATTCATACATGTCACTTGTACCTATTATTCAACCTCCTGTAATAAAGGCGCTAACAACCAAAAAAGAGCGCATGATCAGAATGGAATACAAGGATGTTAAGGTATCAAAAACCGTTCTGATCCTGTTCCCGATTTTTGTAACAATTATAGCCGGAATAATTGCACCAAGCAGCGTGGCTCTTGTAGGCCTTTTGATGTTTGGTAATCTTATAAGGGAAAGCGGAGTTCTTGAAAGACTTTCAAAAGCAGCGCAGAACGAGCTTTCGAACCTTGTTACATTGCTGCTTGGAGTTACAATCGGTTCAACGATGCATTATGAAAGTTTTTTAAGCCCAACAACACTGATTATACTGGCTATGGGACTTGTAGCATTCGTATTTGATACTGCAGGCGGCGTTCTTCTTGCTAAACTTATGAACCTGTTCTCAAAAGAGAAGGTTAACCCGATGGTAGGAGCTGCCGGAATTTCGGCGTTCCCGATGTCCGCAAGAATTGTTCAGAAAATGGCTGTAAAAGAAGACCCGCAGAACTTTATCCTGATGCATGCCGTTGGTGCCAATGTAGCCGGACAGCTGGGTTCAATAGTAGCAGGCGGAATGGTTCTCGCCCTTGTACCATGGCTGCTGTCATTATAAGGAGTGATAATTATGAATGATATTTATTTGGGACTGGAACTGATGAAATACGGACTTTTGGGTACTTTTTCAGTAATAATACTGTTTTATGTTATTATTCTGATACTGATGAAGATTTTCCCGTACAGGAACGAGGAAAACAATAACTGAAACAATGCATAATGAAAGGCAGTCAATATAATTGGCTGCCTTTTTTCTTTGCCTGGAATTATCAAATTTATGGTATAATATGTTGTTTTTTTGAAAGAACCCGGATTCTCTTTATGATAGAATCTGTTATCAGAAAGGTTTATACTCTCATAATACGCATCGGACAGAGGAGGTGCAAAAGGATAAAATGGAAAACAGAAGCAAATTTTGGAATGAGGATTTGCCCATTGAAGAAAGAATAACCGATTTGCTTGAAAACCTGACGCTGGATGAGAAAATATCGCTGCTTCCGACAAAACAGGCAGCGATACCAAGGCTTGGTATAAAGGAGTATACAATTGGCGGTGAAGCGGCTCATGGCGTGGCATGGCTTGGTGAAGCCACCGTGTTTCCGCAGACAATAGGCCTTGCATCCACATGGGATACCGAACTGATGGAGGAGATAGGAAACATTATAGGCGACGAATACAGGGTTTATTATCAAAGGAACGATGAGAAACAAGGACTTAGCATATGGTTTCCCACGGTGGATATGGAAAGGGATCCGAGATGGGGAAGAACCGAGGAAGCCTACGGCGAGGATCCGTATTTGGCCGGGAAAATGGCCGGAACCCTTGTAAAATCAGTACAGGGAAATCATCCATTTTACCTGAGGGCAGCAGCAACGCTGAAGCATTTCTTTGCGAACAATAACGAAAGGGACAGGATAAGCTGTTCTGTGAGCATTGATCCGCGCAGTATCAGGGAATACTACTGGGAACCATTCAGAAGCGTTATAACCGATGGCGGTGCAAAATGTATTATGACCGCATATAACGCGGTCAATGGCGTACCCATGATAGTGAACCCCGTTGTCAAAAAAAAAGTCAGGGAAGAATGGGGACTTGAAGGTTTTATTGTTTGTGATGCTGAAGATTTCAGGCAGAACGTGAACGACCACAGGTATTGCGGGACACATGCCGAAACAGCAGCATTTGCGCTGAAAAACGGAATAGACAGTTTTACAGATGATCCGGAACTCGTTATAAACTCTGTAAGGGAAGCTCTTGAACGAGGGCTGATATCAGAAAGCGACATAGATCAGGCCATCGCGAACATATTCAGGATGCGTATCCGGTACGGCCAGTTTGATTCAGGGAACAGGAATCCGTACAAGAGTATCCCGGAACATGTTTTATGCTGTGAACAGCATAGCCGTGCAGCCTACAGGGCAGCGCAGAAATCAATTGTTCTCTTAAAGAATGATAACATGCTGCCGCTGAAAAAAGAGAAAGTTAAGAAGGCAGCGGTTATAGGTCCTATGGGCAGCGAACTGTACAACGACTGGTACAGCGGTACGTACCCGTATAAGGTTACAATTCTTGACGGGCTCAAAAAGAAACTGCCCGATGCGGCGATAAGTTTTACCGATGGTTCCGACATAGTAAGGATAAGATCTGCAGGGAACATGAAATACATTGAACCTGATGAAAACGGGATTCTTCGTGCCTGTGCCGAAGAACCGTCGGATAAATCGCTGTTCAGCCTTACCGACTGGGGATGGGGGAGCTTTACGTTAAGAAGCATATCAAACGGTAAGTTTGTTACCTGCGAAAATAACCTTTCGGCAACATCCGAAAGGGCTTTCGGCTGGTTTGTGAAGGAATTGTTCAACCTTATACCGGCAGGTGAAAATGAATATGTAATAAAGACATATAACGGTAACATTGCAGGGATCTCAGGAAACGGCACCGATGTGGTTGCTGAAAAGGATTATTTCGGAAAAGGAAAGAACGACAGGTTTATCGTTGAAGTGGTTGAGGATGGAATCAGCAGGGCAATGGCTGCTGCACGGGATGCCGATGCTGTATTTGTAACAATAGGCAACAACCCGGTCATTAACGGCAAGGAGGAAATCGACAGGCCTGATATTACACTTGCGCCATACCAGGAGAGATTGCTGCAGGAAGTTTACTCGGCGAACAAAAATACCGTCCTGGTATTAATAAGCTCATACCCGGTGGCAATAAACCGTGCTGCAGAGACAATACCTGCAATTGTTTATTCGGCCCATGGCGGCCAGGAGATGGGGAATGCAATTGCCGATGTACTGTTTGGCGACTATAATCCGGCAGGAAGGCTTTCGATGACATGGTACAGGTCGACAGATCAGCTTACATCGATAATGGACTATGATATTATCAAATCAAAACGGACATACATGTACTTTGACGAAGAGCCGCTGTACCCCTTCGGGCACGGCCTTTCCTACAGCTCTTTTTCATATGGAAACTTAAGGCTGAGTGCCGATGTGCTTCAAAAAGACATGAGCCTTAAGGTCTGTGCTGATGTTACGAATAAAAGCGATACGGCCGGCGAGGAAGTGGTACAGGTTTATATCTCTTTCAGCAAATCCCGTGTAAAAAGGCCAAGGAAGCAGCTTAAGGGATTTAAAAGAGTTTATCTTGAACCAGGGGAAACCAAAACGGTTGAGTTTGAAATTGGGCCGGATGAGTTTTTTTTCTATGATGTTACAAGGGAAAAATACTGCCTGGAAAAATGCATGCTGACGGTTATGGTAGGGGCGTCATCGGAGGACATACGCCTTACAGGGACAATCCCGGTTGACGGCGAGGTTATTCCGGACAGGGAGCCGACAGTTGAAACCTGGGCCGAAAATTGTGACGATTATGAGAATATAATCTTTGACAGGTACGGGGACCTGCGCAGTTCGGTAAAGGCACTGGGCAGGGGGAGCAAGATACTGTTCCGCAGCGTGATGTTTAAACCCGGGATAAAAACATTGACTGTTGAATGCCGTGCCGCAGCACCGGGAACGAATGTTGACGTAAGGCTCGACTCTCCTGACGGGAAAATCATTGGAACAATTTATATTCCCAATACCGGCGCCCCGGCAATGCCTGAAGCGGTGCTCAGCCAGGCATGGGCTATCGTCCGCTGCAATGTTTCCGAAGTATCCGGAAAGCACGACCTGTATTTTGTTTTTGACGGTGAGGCAAACATAAGCCGGTTTAAATTTGATATGTAATTCGGGCGGGGTTTTGTCACTCCGCCTGAATGCCCTAACCATGTATTTTGCCAATCAAAAGTTGGAATAACCGGGATATTGCCGGTTTCGTGTGTTTCCAATAAAAACACCCTCAATATGATATATTGAGGGTGCAGCTTTTATTTGCATACCAAATGCAGCCTGTAAACACAGTCTACCTGAAGGCAACTGAGAACCCGCCGATATTTTTGGCGGGTATAATAACCGTACCATGTTTATCAGCCGAGACGGCAAAGTCACCGGACGGCTGTACAACACGGATGTTTCTAAGAAGCAGCTTCCACGCTTTATCATTACCCGTTGCGGCTATATGGAGGAGGTTTCCTTTTCTTGTTACAGAAACCTCAAGCTCAACACTTCCCCCGGTGTTATATACGACCGATTCAGCTCTGTGCCCGTCCTGGAGCTCGAACAGGTGGAAAGTGACATTTTCAGCATAATCGTAATCCGGCCTGTTTTCGATGCTGCCGATTGCTATAAGGCTGTTTGGCCGTACAAGCAATGGAAGGCTGAAATAATCGTGCACTTCTTCCCGCCATTTTCCGCCCTGGATTCTTTCGTTGCTGATAAGTCCTGTCCAGGTTCCTTCGGGCACATAGTATTTCACAGACTTATTCTCTGAAAACACCGGTGCAACAAGAATATTTCCGCCGAGCATGTACTGCCTGTCCAGGTAATCGCATGCCGGGTCGGTGTTAAATTCAAGTACCATCGGCCGCATTACAGGAATCCCGCTTGCCGAAGCCTCACATGCAGCGGCGAATATGTAAGGCATGAGCCTGTGTTTCAGCTTTGTAAAATAACTTAAAACTTCTGAAGATTCATCATCAAAGAGCCATGGAACGCGGTATGATTCGCTCCCGTGAAGGCGGCTGTGAGTGGACAGAAGGCCGAAAGCCACCCAGCGTTTGTAAAGGTCTGCCGTCGCTGTTTTTTCGAAACCTCCGATGTCGTGGCTCCAGAACCCGAAACCCGAAATACACAGTGAAAGGCCTCCGCGCAGGGATTCTGCCATTGACGGATAATTTGCGGTACAGTCTCCGCCCCAGTGGACAGGGAATTTCTGGGAGCATGCCGTTGCCGAGCGGGCAAAAACGATTGCTTCTCTTTCGCCGCGTTCATTCTTCAAAAGCTCAAAAACTGTTTTATTGTACAAATAAGTATAGTAATTATGCATCTTTTCGGGATCGGAACCGTCAAAATACACTGCGTCGGTGGGAATTCTTTCGCCGAAATCGGTTTTGAAGCAATCAACCCCCATATCAAGCAGTGTCTTCAGTTTTTCCTGGTACCATCTGCATGCATCCGGGTTTGTAAAGTCCACAAGTGCCATACCTGCCTGCCACATATCCCATTGCCATACATCACTGTTTTTGTCTTTTACAAGGTATCCCTTTTCCATGCCTTCATCGAATAAATATGACTTCTGTGCAATATACGGATTAATCCAGACACATATTCTAAGGCCTTTTGACTTAAGCCTTTTCAGCATGGCTTTCGGATCGGGGAATACATCACGGTCCCATATAAAGTCACACCACTGGAACTCTTTCATCCAGAAACAGTCAAAGTGAAAAACACTGACCGGGATATCCCGTTCAAACATACCGTCAATAAAACTGTTTACGGTTTTTTCATCATAGCTTGTCGTGAACGATGTTGAAAGCCATAAACCGAATGACCAGGCTGGAGGCAAATTCGGCCTTCCGGTCAGGGCTGTGTAGTTTTTCAGCACATCTTTCATCGATTCTCCGCCGATAATAAAATACTCAAGGTATTCGCCGGGCACACTGAACTGGACCTTGGATACCACTTCGGAACCAATCTCGTATGAAACGCGTTCGGGGTGATTTGTAAAAACCCCGTAACCCTTGTTGGTAATATAAAACGGAATATTTTTATATGCCTGTTCGCTGCTTGTTCCGCCATCCTCGTTCCAGATATCCACCGACTGCCCGTTTTTTACAAAATGGGTGAACCGTTCGCCCAGGCCGTAAACACATTCCCCTATATCGAGGTCCAGCTGCTCGCGTATATAAGTCATGCCTTCATCTGTCTTAATATATCCCGTACCTTTTCCTATGCTTCCTGTAAGGTACCTGCCATTATAATAAAACCCGGTTTTCCAGTGGGTTCCTCTCTTTATTCTCACCGAAAGTTTTCCACTGGTGAATGTTATTTCCTCATTTTCGGCTTTTACATCAACAGGGGTGTCGGCTTTTTTGTTCAGTTCAAATCCGGGTCCTTTCTGTTTTTTTCCTTTATGATGAAATATTCTGACGCCGATGACATCGGGCAGGGGTGAGAAATACTCAACTGTAATCATCGGCAGATTCAGGGTGTCGCCCCTGTGGTTTATAACCTTTGTCGCGGCAAAAATACTGAGTTTATCCCCGGAGTACTGCACATCCCTTATATCCGTCGGACTGTAAAGAGTGACACCTTTTTTAAGCATCCAGTAACCATCGCTGAATTTCAATGTCCACACCTCCATCTAAAAAACAACTTCTTCCATATAAACAACGGTCAGTTTATCCGTCGCTTTTACCGCCCTGAAAAATCCTATATTTAAAGATTCATTCAAAACTGATTGTTTAAAAAACTGACTAACCGATATATAATAATATAATAATGATTTTTATCATAAAAATCTTGCTGTAAATTTATTGATTATACAAATATATTGATATTTCAGGTGGTCATTGGTGGATATAAGCTTACTGAAAGAAAAAAGGGAGCATGGCGATTTTCTTTTTCCGTTAGGTTGTTATTCAATGGTATACCATGATCGGTCCGAAATGCTGGATTTGCATTGGCATGACGAACTTGAGTTTCTTCTTATGACTTCAGGGGAGGCCGTTTTCAGGGTAGGAGATCTTGAATACACCGTAAAAAAGGGACAGGCATTGTTTATCAGGAGCGGACAAATACACAGCGCTTATTCCGACAAAGGTGAATGGGGCTTTTCCGCAGTTGTTTTTCATCCAAGCCTATTGAACAGCAATCCGTATGACAAAATACAGAATGATTATATAAACCTGATAGCAAAAAATCAATATATGTTTGCCTGTTTAATAACGGGCAGCGAACCATGGGAACTTGAAGTTCTTGACCACCTTGAAAAAGTCATTGAGATTGCAGTGAAAAAAGAGTATACTTATGAATTGCTGATAAAATCGCATTTGTATGCAATATTTTCTTTGCTTCTGAAAAACGCAGAATCCGGAGCGGATAAGAACCTGACATACAAATGCGACAGGCTGAAAAACGTGATACAGTATATTCAGTCCAATTACAGCCGGCAGTTAAGCATTAGCGAGCTTTCCCGGATGGTAAACATGAGCGAAGGGCATTTCTGCAGGTATTTTAAAAAGATAGTGGCAAAGACACCGATTGAGTATTTAAATTATATTAGGGTGATTAAGGCCTGCGACCTGCTTGAAAGCACGGAAAGAAAAATCCTTGATATAGCCCTTGAAGTGGGTTTTAATAATTTCAGTTATTTTATTAACCGGTTCAAAAAATACATGAAGGTTACACCGGCCGGCTACCGGAAGAAATACCGGGCATAAGTCATCATCATATACAGGCTTTAACTGAGCCTGTCCCGGAAAGAGGAGAGTTGTATGAAAATTGCAGTTATTGATGCCCAGGGCGGGGGACTGGGCAAGGTGATTGTTGAAAGAATAAAACAAAGAATTCCGCAGGCAGAGGTTATGGGCCTGGGAACAAACGTTATTGCAACCAGTGCAATGCTTAAGGCGGGTGCAGACAGGGCAGCGACGGGTGAAAATGCGATAGTTTTCAATATAAGGGAAGCTGATGTTATAACAGGCGGAATCGGGATAATTGCCGCAAACGGCATGATGGGAGAGATAACGCCCAGGGTTGCAGAAGCCGTGTCTTCGTCCCGGGCGGTGAAAGTTTTAGTCCCTATGGGAAAATGCAATATAATTGTTCCGGGAACCGAAGACTATACAACAAACGAGCTTATAGACAAGGCTATATGGCATATAACGCAATGCGTGCCGGACAAACAGAAAGGTAGTGAATAGGTTGCTTGGCATTTTCGGCGGGTCATTCAACCCGATACATACGGGTCATCTGCTTTTGGCAGAATACATACGCGAAGAGTTCAGCCTTGACAGGGTTATTTTCATACCTGCGGGCAATCCGCCCCATAAAAAGGTAATGGACCTGGAAACGGCTCATCACCGTTATAACATGGTTAAACTTGCAATAGAAGACAATCCTTTCTTTGATGTTTCGGATATTGAGTTTAAAAGGGAAGGCATATCATATACCTGCGATACGCTGAGCGAGATAAAAAACGAATATCCGTCCGGAAAGCTGTTTTTCGTATGCGGAAGCGATTCTATTGTCCAGTTTGTGTCATGGCGTGAAATAGGCAGAATTTTTGAGCTCGCGGATATAATAGTTGCCAGAAGGACGAACGTATCGGAAAAGGAACTTGAATACACGATAAATGAGTACAGGAAAAGTTACAACGCAAGAATAACCTGTTCTTCAGCTCCGTACCTGGAGATATCGTCAACCGATATCAGGAACAGAATAAAAAATGGTCTGTCAATACGCTACATGGTACCTTCAAAGGTTTCCGGATATATTGAATCAAACGGTCTGTACCGGGGAGAATAGCCATGGATTTGAAAGAAATGAGAGCAAAACTTAAGAAATCGCTTAGCGAGACACGATATATACATTCACTGAACGTTATGGAGGAAGCGGTAAAACTTGCAGTGCATTATAATGCTGATGTGGAAAAGGCAAGGATTGCAGGACTTCTGCATGATTGTGCGAAAAACATCGGTAAGGATGAAGAAGAGAGACTGGTAAGGAAATACGGGATAGTAACCGATGATATACAAAGACAGTCAAGCGCACTGATGCACAGTATCATAGGCATGTATATTGCAAGGGATGAGTACGGTGTTGACGATGAAGAAATACTCAGTGCAATATACTGGCATACTACCGGGCGGCCAGGAATGACCCTGCTCGAGAAAATTATCTTTGTTGCGGATTACATTGAACCCGGAAGGAACTTTGATGTTGTAAAAAGGGTCAGAGAATATGTGTATGAAGACCTGGACAGGTGCATTTTATTATGCACTGACTCGACGATTATGTATCTGATACAGAAGGGGAAAGTGATACATCCGTATACCCTTGATACAAGAAATGATGCTGTTTTAACGTTAAGCAGAAAAACATTTTTGTAACTTGTTAATATACAATTGGAAGAGAATGTTATATAATAATTACATTGTTGCTGTTTCAATTGTTATATTCGTACGAACGGAGGATGGCAATGACTGAGGAACAAAAGCTGAAAAAGATTAAAGTCGGAAGGGAGATTCTGGAATGGATTCTCTATCTGGTTGGTGCAGTACTTATAACATCTCTGCTGCAGAGCCAGTTATATGCGTTAACAACGGTGCACCAGTCTTCAATGCAAAATACCTTGCAGGAAGGACATGCCTTGATTATTGACAAGATCAGTTACCAGTTCTCGAACCCCAAAAGGGGAGATATTGTTGTTTTCCTGAGAGGAGAGAATACCAAGGGTTTTATCAACAGGTACAAGATTTTCCTGAAGGATGTAAATTTACGACTGCACAAGAGTTTTAGGTCAAACCGACTGATAAAAAGGATTATCGCCGTTGAAGGGGATACCATAGATATACATGACGGGCAGGTCTATATAAACGGTATATTGATGGATGAACCATATGTTAAGGGAATAACGCCGAAAATGGAGTTGGTCTGCCCTTATACGGTTCCGGAAGGATATGTTTTTGTTATGGGTGATAACAGGGAGAACAGCCTTGACAGCAGAAGTTTCGGTCCTGTAGACATCCGAAGCGTTGAAGGAAAAGCAATTTTCAGGGTATATCCGTTCTCTGAAATAGGAAAACCTTAATCATTTTCAGGTGATTAAGGTTTTTCGTATCATATCGTTTGCTTGTTTCCCCGCAGCCTTTTCTGATTGGCTGGAATGCCCATAAATTAACACTTCAGGGTTTAATTTATATTTGAATTATTTCATTAAAAATATATTGACACCTACAAGAAAAAATGCAATAATATAATTCGTTCTGTGTTTAGCAATATTAAACTTAAAGTTTTATAAAATATTATAAGTTTAATATAACTAAACATTTTTTAATTTTAATTGGTTTTTTTATATGGCAGATAGTGATGCTATGCGGCAAAAACACAGATTTTAAGCCGGTTTGATTCATTGAAAGATGCTGTTGAATTGGGGGAATTATATGCAAATAGGAGCCAAAATCAAGCGAATGAGGCTTGAATACGGACTGACGCAGCAGGAACTTGCCGACAGATGCGAATTGACAAAAGGCTATATATCCCAGCTTGAAAGAGATTTAACCTCGCCTTCAATAGCTACGCTCAAGGATATACTGGAATGCCTCGGAAGCAGTATACCTGAGTTTTTTAATGAGCAAAAGGACGAGCAGGTTGTTTTCAAGGAGAAGGATGTATTTGTAAAAGAGGTGGAGGATAAAGGATACCGCATCAACTGGATTGTTCCGAATGCTCAGAAAAAAGACATGGAGCCGATTATTTTAGAGTTGAATGAAAACGGCGAAATAGAAGAAGATGACCCTCATTCCGGCGAGGAGTTCGGGTATGTCCTGAGTGGTTCTATTATTTTAACCCTTGGAAAGGAGCGTTACAAGGTTAAAAAAGGAGAGTGCTTCCATTACAAGGCAAACCAGGCGCACAGCATAAAGAATGCAGGAAAGAGGCTGGCACAACTGCTATGGATTTCTACTCCGCCTAATTTTTAGATTTTTCAGGGAGGTGGCTCTGTTGAGCAAAAAGATAATTGAGCTTAATAACGTTACAAAAAGATATAACGGCGTTACCGCTGTAAACAATATTAATCTTTACATCAGGGAAAACGAATTCATTACACTGTTAGGTCCCAGCGGATGTGGAAAAACCACTACCCTGAGAATGATAGGCGGATTCGAGGAACCCGACGAAGGTGATATTTTTTTTGACGGGGTAAGGATAAATGATGTACCTCCGTATAAGAGGAATATAAATACGGTATTCCAGAGGTATGCATTGTTTACCCATCTGAACGTCTACGAAAATATAGCGTTTGGCCTGAAAATCAAGAAGATTCCCAGGGATGAGATAGACAAAAGAATAAAGCATATGCTGAAGCTGGTTGATCTTGAAGGCTTTGAAGGAAGACATGTTGACTCGTTGAGCGGAGGCCAGCAGCAGCGTGTTGCAATAGCACGGGCTTTGGTCTGTGAACCTAAGGTACTTCTTCTTGATGAGCCCCTTGGGGCCCTGGACCTGAAGCTCCGCAAGGAAATGCAGATAGAGCTTATGAACATGCAGAAAAATGTTGGCATTACGTTTATATATGTAACCCATGACCAGGAAGAAGCCCTGACGATGTCTGATACCGTTGTTGTAATGAATAACGGGGTTATTCAGCAGGTGGGAACCCCGGTTGATATATATAACGAACCCAAAAACAGGTTTGTAGCTGATTTTATTGGTGAAAGCAACATCATTGAGGGTATTATGCATGAAGATTACCTGGTCGAGTTTTCCGGGCAGAAGTTTAAATGCCTGGACAAAGGATTTAACCAGAATGAGCCCGTTGACGTTGTTATAAGGCCGGAGGATATTGAGCTTACAGCACCGGAAAAAGGCCTTATACAGGGTGTAGTGACATCCGTGGTGTTTAAGGGCGTTCACTATGAAATGATGGTTGAGGGCGGCGGCTTTGAATACATGATTCAAAGTACGGATATGCAGCCGGTTGGAGCAAATGTCGGACTGATGTTTGAACCCGAAGATATTCATGTTATGAAAAGAGGGAGTTAAGTGAAAAAAAACAGGGCAAAAATTCTTGCATATCCATACATGGTATGGATGATAATTTTCATAGTTATTCCGCTGTTCCTTGTGCTGTTTTACAGCCTTACAAAAGGCAATATCCATGATCCGTCATCGCTGTCATTTTCACTGGAAAGCTATGCAAGGGTATTTGACAGAAACTACCTGACATCAATTGTAAAGTCCTTTAAACTTGCTTTTATTTCAACGCTGCTGTGTTTTTTCCTTGGATATCCCGTGGCGTTAATCATAGCAACGATTAAGGCGAAGTATAAAAACATACTGCTTATGTTTTTTCTTGTTCCGATATGGATGAATTTCCTGCTGAGAACATATGCGTGGATGTCAATACTGTCCCCGAACGGTTTTCTTAACAGGCTCCTGTCCTTTCTGGGATTGCCCGCGCTTTCAATTATGCCCGGGCAAACGGCGGTTCTGCTCGGAATGATTTATAATTTCCTGCCGTTCATGGTTCTGCCGATATATACGGTGCTGTCCAAAATAGACAAGAGCGTTCTTGAAGCCGCGTCGGATCTGGGGGCAAACAAAATCGGAACATTCTTCAAAGTCATTCTACCTCTTTCAGTACCGGGTATTGTAAGCGGCATTACGATGGTTTTCATGCCGGCTGTCAGCACTTTTGTAATTTCCCGGCTGCTTGGCGGAGGGAAAGAGTCGTTGATAGGAAACCTGATCGAGGAACAGTTTTCTCTTTACCGTGACTGGCATTTCGGCTCGGCATTGTCAATCATTCTTATGATTGTGATACTGATTTCGATGGCGGTTATGTCAAGGTTTGAGAGCGACAATGATAACGGGGGTGCACCAATATGGTAAAATTCCTGAGAAAGTTTTATATGAGCCTGATTTTTATATTTTTATATGCTCCCATAATTGTTCTGATCATATACAGCTTTAACGAATCAAAGTCCCGCGGGCACTGGGGCGGGTTTACGCTGAAATGGTATGCGGAATTGTTCAGGGATCGTGAAATCATAAAAGCCCTGTATTATACCTTTTTGGTGGCTTTATTGTCATCAATAATCTCAACGGTTATCGGTACATTTTCAGCCATCGGTATTCACAATATGGGACTTCTGGGGAAAAAGTTTGCGCTGAATATAAACTACCTGCCCGTTCTGAATCCCGATATTGTCACTGGTATAGCACTGATGACACTGTTTATATCGCTGAACATACAGCTGGGGTTTGTAACAATGCTTATATCCCATGTTGTGTTTAATATACCCTATGTGATTCTGTCTGTTTTGCCGAAACTGAAGCAGATGAACAAGCACACGACCGAAGCGGCCCTGGACCTTGGGGCAACGCCTGCATATGCGCTAAGAAAGGTGGTAATTCCCGAGATAATGCCGGGAGTTATAACCGGTGCACTTATAGCTTTTACACTGTCGATAGATGATTTTGTAATAAGCTTTTTCAATACCGGTCCGGGTGTTACAAATCTTTCAATACACATCTTTTCCATGGCAAGAAAAGGTGTAAAACCTTCTATTAACGCACTGACAACGTTAATGCTGCTGACAGTGGTAATTCTGCTGCTGCTGATCAATAAAAGAACGACTAAAGGAGATGAGTTGATACCATGAAAAAGAAGTGCATGTTATTTCTGTCCTGCATTACTATACTTATAGGTTTAACAGTACTTTCGGGCTGCAACAGCGACAAGGTTGTTCTGAACATATTCAACTGGGGGGAGTATATTGATCCCGAGCTTCTGGTAAAATTCGAAAAGGAGACAGGGATCAGGGTAAACCAGGATTTGTTCGAAACCAACGAACACATGCTTGCAAAACTTGAGGGAGGCGGCTCGTATTACGATGTGATTTTCCCTTCAGATTATGTAATTGAAGAAATGATAAAGAAGGATATGCTTCAAAAAATAGATTTTAACAATGTTCCGAATTTCAAGTATGTCGGCGACAGGTTTAAGAACCTGAATTATGATCCGACGAATGAATACTCGGTTCCTTATTTCTGGGGGACCCTCGGGATTTTATACAACACCGAAATGGTGGATGAGGAAGTTGACAGCTGGGATATACTGTGGGATGAAAAGTATGCCGGCCAGATACTGATGCTTGACAGTATGCGGGATACAATAGGTGTTGCGCTGAGAAAACTGGGCTATTCGGTCAATACAACCGATCCTGAAATACTGGAACAGGCAAAAAACCTGTTAATACAGCAAAAGCCGCTGGTTAACGGATATTATGTCGATGAAATAAAAGATATGATGATAAACGGTGATGCCGCCCTTGCACTGAACTGGTCCGGCTCAGCGATGGATATATACTGGGAGGGCGCTGACTATATCAAGTTCGTTGTTCCCAAAGAAGGCGCAAATCTCTGGTTTGACTGCATGGTTATTCCTAAAACAAGCAAGCACAAGAAAGAGGCCGAAATGTTTATAAACTTTATGCTGGATCCTGAAAATGCTTATCAGAACAGCCTGTATGTTGGATATGTATCACCCGTAACAGAAGCATTTGAGAGGATAATGCAGGAAAACCCCGAAATTGCTGACATGGACGCGTACAATCCTTCCGATGAAGTGCTGGATAATTGCGAGGTCTTTATCGATCTTGGCGATGCCAGGCCTTTATTCAACAATGTCTGGACCGAAAAAAAGTACGCTGAATAAAATTAAATAAAATAAAATTAAATCACCTGTTTCCTCCCTCGGCTGAAGAGTTTGAGGGATGGATACGGGTGATTTTCTTTGCCTGTTTCAGGATTTTCCTGTATTCCGGTTAACGTGAACATCCATACGCATTTTACTGCTTATAGCCTTATAAGACAGGCGCGAACAGGAGAACCGTCACCGCCCCTGAGCTTCAGGGGAAGCGCACACAGTATGTATTCTCCCTCTTCAATATCTTTTAACCGAAGCCCTTCAAGAATGACTATGTCCTTCGAAAGCAATGCCTTATGCGTCATGTGTCCCGGCTGGCCGCGTTCAATACCGAGACTGTCAATACCCACGCCTTTTATCCCTGTTTCCTGTAAATATTCAGCACCGTCACTGTTTAAATAAACAAATTCAAAATCAAAATCATCCCTGAAGGAATTCCTTGTTTTAAGCAGGATAAAATCGTCCTTCTGAATGTTTTTCTTCATTAACTCCTCTTTGGAAATACAATCATTCAGATGTGTGAAATCAAGTACTTTGCATGGTGTTATGCATTTATTCAAATCAATGTCTTCAATTGTGCTGCCGTTTTCCAGAACATGCCGCTGTGCATCCATATGCGTCCCCGTGTGCAGGTTGATATGAAGGGTTGATTCGTTAACTCCTTCTTCATGAATTTTTCGTGTCTGTTCAAGCCGCGGGCGCCTTTGCTCCTGGTTTTTGTACACCATCATGTCATTTCTTATTTCCATGCTGATATCATATATTCTCATTAATACTGCCCCTTTCTTTACAGAAGTTAATGCTGTCATACATATTCCACCATGATCTTCCGTCATTCTCAATCAGTCTCACTGCAGCTTCAGGTCCGACGCTTCCGGCGGGATACTGATGAATATGAAGTGAATTCCTGTTTATTTTGCTTTCAAGATCTTCAATATAATACCACGAAGCATTAAGTTCGTCCCAGCCTGTAAAAAGCGAGTTATTCCCGCGAATTGCCTCAAGTATCAGTTTTTCATACGCCTCGGGCGAGTTGTTCCCGTATGTTGTTGTCTGGCAATAGTCCATGTTAGCCTGTATCATTTCATAAAAGTTCCCCGGTTTCTTTGCATTTATCTGGAAATAAAAACCTTCATACGGCTGAATGCGGAATGCAAGTATGTTGGATCTTGCATCGCAGTAGTCGTTGTATAGTTTTCGTCCCAGGGGTTCCCTGAACTGGATTACAATTTCGGCATTCCTCCTGTTCAGCCGTTTTCCTGTCAGAAGATAAAAGGGAACACCCTGCCACCTGTAGTTGTCAATCCAGAGTTTCAACGCTGCAAAGGTTGGGGTTTTGGAACCGTGGGCAACGTTTTTCTCCTGCAGGTAGCCGGGAACGGCTTCTCCGTTTACAATTCCGCCTGTATACTGCCCAAGTACAATCTCCCTTTCGGAAAGACTAACGGGAAAAGGCCGTAACGCACGAATTACCCTGATTTTTTCATTTCTTATGTAATCCGAATCAAGTTTAACAGGAGGTTCCATCGCAATAATTGACAGCAGCTGGAACATATGGTTCTGGACCATATCCTTAAGAACGCCTGTATTGTCATAATAACCTCCGCGGCTGCCTACGCCGACGGTTTCAGCAATGCTTATCTGCACATGATCAATATGGAACCTGTTCCAGAGCGGTTCAAAAATATTGTTTGAAAAACGCAGCGTCAGGATGTTCTGGAACATTTCCTTTCCAAGATAGTGATCAATGCGGTATATCCTTTCTTCGGGCAGCGCGTCGGTCAGAATATTGTTAAGTGCTGCTGCTTTTTCAAGGTTTTCGCCGAAGGGTTTTTCAATAATAACCCTCTTCCAGCCGTTTCCTTCGGAAAGGAGACCATTTTTCTTAAGCTCGGTTACTATCGGTGCAAACAGGCCCGGAGCTACGGCAAGATAAAACAGGTGATTATGAATGCCTGTTTCGGACAGATTGTCCAGGGCATGTTTCAGGCGAAAATATCCGTCTTTGTCAGCAACAAAGTCAAAATTAATGTATGTAATGCCGTTCTTTACTCTTTCCCAGACCTTCTCCATGAAACATTTCTGGGAATATTCCCGGACTGCTTCTTCCATCATATTCTGAAAGGTCTCTGATGTATAGTCCCTGCGCCCGATTGCAAGTATGCGGAAATTTTCCGGCAGCAGGTTATCATAAGCCAACGCATATATCGCAGGAATAAGTTTTCTCCCCGTAAGATCTCCTGTAGCTCCGAAAATAACAAACACAAACGGTTTTTCAGGTATCACGCCGGTTTTCATAAACACCTCCGGATAAAAATATGTTTATAAAATATAATACCCATTTTTTCAAGGATGAATATAATTAGTTAAATTCAGCGGTATTTGCGAATACTGCCGTGTCTTGCATTTAATCCGTGCAGGACTTAAAATAATGATTAAGTGGTTCAGTAACCAATTTCGGATACAGGAAGATAATTAATGAACAGGTACAGAAACACCCCGCTGATTAATGCACTGAAAAAATATATTACCGGACAAAGAACGATAATGCACATGCCCGGCCATAAACAGGGAAAAGGTTTTGATCCCGATTTTTTAAGCAATGCAGTGAGATTCGATCTTACTGAACTTAACGGTCTGGATAATTTTCACAATCCCGAAGGTGCAATACTTGAAAGCATGGAAGCCTTAAGAAAGGCATACGGGGCTGAAAAATCATATTTCCTTGTCAACGGTTCATCTTCAGGCATACATGCCGGGATCCTGGCATGCTTTAACAGGGGTGACAAAATCCTTGTAAACAGGAACTGTCATATATCGGTAATCAATGCGTTGATCCTGTTTGGTGTTGAACCGGTGTTTGTTATGCCGGGTTATATCGATGAATATAATCTTGCAGTACCGCCGGGTATTGATGAATGGAAAACCGCGCTGGAGCAGAACCCGGATGCAAAGGGCGCCCTTGTTACCACTCCTGATTATTACGGTATCTGCCAGCCGCTTTCAGACTTATCAAACTTTTTGCACGAAAAAGGAAAGTTGTTGCTCGTGGATGAAGCCCACGGCGCTCATTTTGCATTTTCAGACAAACTCCCTGAAACCGCGCTGGAGCAGGGGGCGGATTTGTGTGTACAGAGTTTTCACAAAACACTTCCAGCCTTTACCCAGGCCGCTGTTTTGCATATTGGAAGCAAACGCATTGATCCCGGAAAAGTAAGCCGGGCTGTATCGATGATAACAACCACAAGCCCGTCATATACAATAATGGCGTCGATGGACTATGCCAGGGACTTTGCCGTGAGCAGCGGAACAGAAGTCTATGGACAATTGATTGATATTCTGGACGATGCAAAAAAGAAGCTCTCAAAAATGCAGAAATTACGGGTTATTCCCGACAGTATCGAAGGCCTGAAAAGAGATCCGACACGGCTGGTTATTGATACGTCCTCATCAGATATATCGGGCTACGAACTGTACGACAGGATTTTCAGCGAGTATCGGATTACAGCGGAGATGTGCGATACCTGCCATGTGGTATTTATCCATACGATGGCAGACACTGCCGGTGACATCAGTAAACTGACGCACGCTTTGCTTGAAACAGACAGCAGTATTGGCAAATCAAACTCCAGGGCTTCATTCAGAATTCCTTTCAGCACGGGCAGAAACAGTATTCCGGAGCTTAAATACTATCTGGCTTCAACTGAAGAAATCCCGCTGGAAAAAGCAGAGGGATTTACGTGTGCAGATGCTGTTACGCCTTATCCTCCCGGCATACCGGTATTATGCCCGGGAGAAGCAATAACAGCAGAGCATATCCGGTATCTTGACAAAGTGAAAAAATACGGCGCCGATGTACATGGCCTTCGTAAAGACAGGAACGGTACCGGGATGATAAGAGTTATAAACACAAAGACATGAAAAAGAAGGTGGCTTATATGCAAAAAGGGCTTTTCATAACATTTGAAGGCGGGGATGGTTCGGGTAAAACCACCCAGATAAATCTTTTAAGAGACTATATTGCAGGTAAGGGAAGGGAAGTCATAACGGTCCGTGAGCCGGGCGGGGTTCCTGTCAGTGAAAAAATCCGGGAAATAATACTGGACAGAAACAATACCGAAATTCACAATATTACCGAAATGCTTTTATATGCCGCATCAAGGGCTCAGCTGGTTTCACAGGTCATACTGCCTGCACTGAATGACGGAAAATGCGTAATCTGCGACAGGTTTGTTGATTCAAGCTATGTATACCAGGGTTTTGCAAGGGAGCTCGGCATAGAAGTGGTCAAAACGGTAAACGATATTGCAACACAAAAACTTGTTCCCGATATAACTTTTTTTATCGACCTTGATCCTGTTATTGCCCTGAAAAGAAGGCTTGACCTATCGAAGCCCGACAGGCTGGAAATGGAAGATATAGCGTTCCACAGGAAGGTATACCAGGGCTATATGAAAATTGCCGGCATGTATCCCGGCAGAATAAAAAGGATTAACGGTTCGGGCAGCGTTGAAGATACTTTTTCACAGGTAAGGAAATACATTGATGAATTATTATGCCGATATAAAAATTAAGAAATATTTTATGCGAGAATGGTGAATTGTGATGGATCTGAAAATAGACAGCTCAAACCGGAAACAGAGGAACATTATAGGCAGGGTGAATACCGAAAGCAGTAAAATATCGGGGAGGAAATATACCGGCTTTGAAACCCATCTTCAGAGGCAGGAGGCTTCAAACCTTGATGAAGCCCTGAAGAAGATGGCAAGTGATATAATAAAACAAGGGGAACGCCTGTCTGAAAAGGTTGATATTGCAGAATTAAGGGCTTACAGGAAAATGATATCGGAGTTTCTTGACGAAGCGGTCAGGGGTTTTGCAAAATTCTTAAAGGAAAGCTACATGGACAGAAGAGGAAGGCACAGGATATACTCCACGGTAAAGAAGATAAATAAAAACCTTGAAGAACTTACCCAGGAGATATTAAAATCAGAGAAGGACCATTTGAAAATTTTAGCTAAGATTGAAGACATACGCGGGCTGATACTTGATATATTTTTATAAACTGGTTTTCGGAACAGTGTAATTGCATCATTCAAATAGTTACATAATGACGTAAGCACATCCTAATGTTATAATGAGAAGACAGGAGAGATATACAGATTGGAACTTGATAATATTATAGGTCAGCGCGACTTGATTATACAGTTGAAAAGGTTACTGGAACTGGATTTGACAGGACATGCCTATGCTTTTTCCGGACCTGCGGGAATAGGAAAGAAAACTCTTGCTTCTGCATTTATCAAGGATCTTCTGTGCCTGGACAGGAAATCGGAAAACTGCAGGTGTATAAGCTGCAGGACTTTAAACGAAGGTACGAATCCTGATTTTTATGAAGTCCAAAGTGACAAGAAATCCATCGGCGTTTATTCAATCCGTGAATTGCGGGACGATGCAGCGCACAGGCCGGCGTACGGAAACAGGAAGGTTTATCTTATACCCGATGCCGAGCTTATGACGGTGCAGGCTCAGAACTGTCTTTTAAAAACCCTTGAAGAGCCGCCCGAATATGTAGTAATTATTCTGCTTACAACCAGTTTCGAAGCATTGCTTCCTACAATACAGTCACGTACAGTTAATTTGAGGATGTCACCCTATTCCGATGAGGAAATGAAAAAGATTATCGGTTCGGTACATCCGGTACCGGATGAAGAACTGGGCTTTATTCTCAGGTTTTCTCACGGGATTCCCCTCAATGCCTTCCGTATGATTGAAGAAGGAAAGGTAAAGGATCTTCGTTCACAGGTTCTCAGGATTTTTGAAAAACCCGGCGATTTCATTCAAACAGAAAACCTGCGGAAAATGCTGCTTGACAGCAGGGAAGAGCTTTCAACGGTTTTCGACATTCTTTTGTCGGTATACAGGGACAGCCTTGTTTATAAGCATGGTATGGAAAACAGGTTGATTAATTCAGATAAAAAAGATATTATTAAAAATATTGCTTCATCTTATGAAAATCACATACTTCTTGACAAGATAGCAAACCTGGAAAAGATGAGGCGTAATTTCAGCTATAACATCAATTACCAGCTGGGAATTGATGCTTTACTGATGGAAATTCAGGAGGTTTAGATATATGGCAAGTGTAATAGGTGTGAGGTTTCGCTATGCCGGGAAGATATATTATTTCGATCCGGCAGGGATAGATTTGAATCTCGGTGAGAAAGTTATTGTTGAAACTGCAAGGGGCGTAGAATGCGGTGAAGTTGTAAATACACTGAAAGAAGTAGATGACAGCGAAGTGGTTGCACCGCTGAAAAAGGTTATGAGAAAGGCCACCGAAGAGGACCTGAAACAGGTGGAGGAGAACAGGAGAAAGGCCAAGGAGGCCTTCGGGATTTGCCTTGAAAAAATTAAAAAACACAATCTTGAAATGAAATTGATAGACGTGGAATACACCTTCGACAATAACAAGATTCTTTTTTATTTCACCGCCGACGGCAGGGTTGATTTCAGGGAACTTGTGAAGGACCTTGCCGCAGTGTTCAGGACGAGAATTGAACTGAGGCAGATAGGTGTCCGCGACGAGGCAAAAATGATGGGCGGGCTTGGTATTTGCGGAAGATGTCTTTGCTGCAGCTGTCATTTGACAGAGTTTCACCCCGTATCAATAAAAATGGCGAAGGAGCAGAGTCTTTCCCTGAATCCGACCAAGATTTCGGGCATATGTGGAAGACTTATGTGCTGCCTGAAGTATGAACAGGAGGCATATGAAGATCTTATAAAAAGAATTCCGAAAGTTAATGCCCTTGTACAGACGCCCGACGGGCCTGGAACGGTAATGTATGTCAGCCTGCTGGAGGAAAAGGTCAAGGTTAAACTTGATAACGATAACGAGCCTGACCTGAAGGAATACCATGCTTCAGAAATACAACTTATAAAAGATGTGGAAAAGGGAACGGATGAAGAGGAAGAAGAAATCGACATTGAACTTCTGAAACAGCTTGAGGACTGAACAGTGTATTAAAAGCCGTAAAAATCATAAATTTTGTGTCTATTGACATGGAATACAATATATTGTAGGATAACTAAGGAAACGTGAAAAACGTTTCCTATAATTTGGGAGGTGTACTGTTATGGCATATTATATTCATGATGAGTGCATAAGCTGCGGAGCCTGCGAAGCTGAATGTCCCGTTAGCTGTATTTCTGCTGGTGATACCAAGTATGTTATCGATCCGGAAGAATGCATAGAGTGCGGAGCCTGCGCTGATGTATGTCCGGTAGATGCTCCGAAGCCGGAATAATAATATAGGTAGAATATTGTTATCAACAAAGAGCCAGACGAATAGTCCGGCTCTTTCCATACTTTCACGCATGTAAATCGGTTTGCTCCATCAACAGGGCAAACGCTTAACAGTTAATAAAGGGGTTCATTTTGATGGTTCAGCCTTTTCTTAAAGAAGGAGAGCGGTTGGATGATCTTCAGCTGAACGGTCTGAAGATAATTCAGAAGCCTGACTGTTTTTGCTTCGGTATTGACGCTGTTTTGCTTTCTGATTATGTAAGGGTTGAAAAAAACTCAAGAATAATAGATCTCGGCACCGGGACGGGTATACTGCCGCTGCTTTTGTCGGTGAAAACAAAGGCAGCCCATATAACGGGAGTTGAAATTCAGCCTGATATCGCAGATATGGCAAAGCGCAGCGTTGAATATAACAAGCTAAGCGAAAGGATCCAGATAGTCGAAAGCGATTTTCACAACGCAGCTGACTGGTTCGGTACCAAAAGTTTTGACGCAGTTGTAACAAATCCTCCTTACAGGAAGGTTGGGACCGGGTTGATCAATCCATCGGACAACAAGGCTATTTCAAGGCACGAGATACACTGCAGCCTTGAATCGCTTATTTCGGTATCATCCCAGGTATTAAAAGACTTTGGCCGTTTTTTTATGATCCACATACCTGAAAGACTTGTGGATATTTTCTATTGCATGCGGAAATACAGGATTGAACCGAAGAGCATGAGACTTGTACATCCGAAGCCCGGAAAACCGGCGAACCTTGTACTGGTATACGGGCTGAAATCGGGAAATCCGCAGCTGACTGTTGAAGAACCTTTGTACACGATAGATTATAAACCCGGGCGAACGGGGGATTCATATGACTTATAAAATAACGGCTCCCCTGACGAGGGATATTGTAGACAGCCTCAGGGCAGGCGATATGGTCGAAATATCGGGAACAATATATACTGCAAGGGATGCAGCCCACAAAAGGCTGATGGATATCATAAATGCAGGCGGAAAACTTCCCTTCGACCTGAATGAACAGGTCATATATTACGTCGGTCCGTGCCCTGCGCCCGAAGGCATTGTTATAGGGTCAGCGGGCCCTACTACAAGCGGGAGAATGGACTGTTACACTCCGAAACTTATTGAGCTGGGCTTGTCCGGAATGATTGGGAAAGGCCAGAGAAGCACCGAAGTTATTGATGCAATGGTCAGGAATGGTGCAGTGTATTTTGGGGCAATCGGAGGAGCCGGAGCATTGATTTCAAAATCTATAAAAAGTCAGCAGGTTATAGCTTTTGAAGACCTGGGAACAGAAGCGGTCAGGAAACTTACTGTTGTTGATTTTCCTGCAATAGTAATCATAGACAGGTTCGGCAATAATTTGTATAATATCGGGAGAAACCGTTACGCTGATAAGTCGTAACAAGCTAAAATATAAAAATGAACGAAGGAGAACAGGTTGGATAAAAGGATTCATATATTAACAGGCCATTATGGCGTTGGAAAGTCGGAAATCTCGGTGAATCTTGCCATTAAACTCGCAAAACAGGGCAAAAAGGTCCTTTTTGCGGATATGGACATCATCAACCCGTATTTCAGAAGCAATGAAGCAAGGCAAATACTGGAGAAGCACGGAATTACTGTTGTTACAACAAAGTATGCAAATACCAATGTAGATATACCCGCATTAACCGGGGAATTAAGAAGATATCTCTTCGACACAGGTTACAGTATTGTAATGGATGTCGGCGGGGATGACGCCGGAGCTCACGTTGTGGGACGGTACAGAAACGAAATACCGGACGGGGAGGCGATCCTTTATTACGTAATCAACTGTTTCCGTCCCGAAACAACGACAGAAGATGGTGTAGTAAAGATACTGAACGAAATAAGGATTGCTTCTGGTATGGATGTGGATTTCATTATAAACAATTCCCACCTGATGGAGCATACAACCGTAAGCGATATTGAAAAGGGAATGGAGTTTGCACGGAAGGTAAGCAATACATTAAAAATACCTGTTGCTTTCCATGCAATAATGAAAAGGGATGATATAAGGATAGGCAACGATGTAAAGGAACCTGTGCTATGGCTTAATAAAACAATGGGGCTTTACAATCATCTGCGATTTTCGGAATAACCCGAAGGTCTCCGTTTCCCCTGCACTTGCAGAAAAAAATAAAATGGTGTTATAATTAACGGGTTGAACATCTGTTATAAAATAGATGGACAACCCCCAGAACTGCTTGTTGTTTACAACTCTGTTACCATAAATAGTTTTAATTAGGAGGGAAATTCCTTGGCAAAAGTCACATTTATTTCTGAAAAATGCAAGGGCTGCGAACTTTGCGTAAGCGTATGCCCAAGAAATATTATCAGGATGAATGACAAAAACCTGAATGAAAAGGGATATCATCCGGCAGAAATCACCGATATGAACAAATGTATCGGTTGTGCCTTTTGTGCCACTATTTGTCCGGATTGTGTTATCATAGTAGAAAAGTAAAGGAGGACACCGTATGGGACAGAAATTATTAATGAAGGGAAATGAAGCCATAGCGGAAGCTGCTGTTCGGGCAGGGTGTCTTCACTATTTCGGTTACCCTATTACCCCGCAGACCGAAATTGCCCATTACATGGCCAGGAAACTGCCAAAGGTCGGGGGCGTTTTTTTACAGGCCGAAAGCGAAGTAGCAGCAATCAACATGGTCTATGGTGCAGGCAGCACCGGGACAAGGGTAATGACATCATCATCCAGCCCGGGAATCAGTCTGAAGCAGGAAGGGCTTTCATACCTGGCAGGGTCCCAGGTTCCCGCGGTTGTTGTAAATATTGTGCGCGGAGGCCCGGGCCTTGGCGGGATCCAGCCCGCCCAGAGCGACTATTTCCAGGCCTGCAAGGGCGGAGGACACGGCGATTACCGTCAGATTGTCCTGGCTCCTTCAAGCGTACAGGAACTGTATGAACTGACCGTTGAAGCATTCAACCTTGCCGACAGGTACCGGATAGTTGCGATGATCCTTGGCGACGGTATTCTCGGCCAGATGATGGAAGTGGTTGAGTTCAGGGACGAGGAACCAATAGAGCATTATGAGAAACCATGGGCGACAACAGGCCATGGCGGCGCCCGTGAGCAGAATGTGATTACTTCCATCCACTTAAGTCCTGCTGTTCTTGAGAAAATGAACCAGAACCTGCAGGCCAAGTACGAAATTATTAAGCAGAAAGAATGCCGCTATGAGCTGTATAACCATGAAGAGGCTGAACTGTTCATAGTAGCTTACGGTACTGTTGCAAGAATTGCAAAAAGCGTAATAGAAATGGCTAAACGCGAAGGTATAAATGTTGGGCTTATAAGGCCTGTTACACTTTGGCCGTTCCCGCAGGAAGCCTTCGAAAAGGTAATTGACAGGGCAAAGGCGTTTCTGACAGTTGAAATGAGCTCCGGGCAAATGCTCGAAGATGTACTTTTGGCTGTTAACGGAAGACGCAAGGTTTATTTCCATGGCCGCATGGGCGGCATGGTGCCTGTAAGGGACGATATTATGAACATTGTAAGGGATATATACAAAAGACATGTTAAAAAGGCTGAGTAATTCAGGAGCAGGTTTTGAATTACCAAGCCGGGCAGAAAGGGAGGTAGTAAAATGGCTGTAATTTTTCAGAAACCAAAGGCCTTGAAAGATACATCAATGCACTATTGCCCCGGTTGTACCCATGGCATTGCCCACCGCCTTGTTGCTGAAGCGCTGGACGAGCTTGGTATAGAGGGCAGAACGGTGGGAATTGCTTCGGTAGGCTGTTCATACAACAGCTATGACTATTTTAACTGTGATATGATACAGGCGCCCCACGGACGTGCTCCGGCTGTTGCAACAGGGGTAAAAAGATCAAAGCCCGACTGTGTTGTTTTTACCTACCAGGGCGACGGTGATTTGGCGGCAATAGGTACTGCTGAAATTGTTCATGCTGCCGCAAGGGGAGAGAACATAACCGTTATTTTTATAAATAACACAATATACGGAATGACATCAGGACAAATGGCACCTACTACGTTACTGAACCAATATACAACCACAACACCCTATGGAAGAATTGCCGATCTCCACGGCTTTCCGATAAATGTATGTGAAATGCTTGCAACCCTACAGGGACCTGCATACATTGAAAGAGCTTCACTGCATGATGTGAAAAATATTAAAAAGGCAAAGGAAGCAGTTAAAAAAGCCTTTAAAGTGCAGCTTGCAGGAAAAGGATTCTCAATGGTGGAATTGCTGTCTACCTGTCCGACAAACTGGGGCATGAGTCCTGTTGATGCCCTTAAACGCGTCAGGGATGAGATGATTCCGCATTATCCTCTTGGAGTATTTAAAGGCGAGAACTTGGAGGTATGATATATGGTTCATGAAATAATCCTGGCCGGATTCGGAGGCCAGGGAATACTATCTGCCGGAAGAATTTTGGCCTATGCAGGAATGCTGGACGGTAAGCAGGTTTCATGGCTTCCTTCCTATGGCCCGGAAATGCGCGGCGGTACAGCCAACAGCAGCGTTGTAATTTCTGACAACCCGGTGGATTCCCCGGTATTAAACAGCTGTAATGCATTGATTGTTATGAACAGACCTTCGCTGGACAAGTTTGAAAGCGTGGTTGAAGAGGGCGGTATTATAATCATAGATTCATCTATTGTTGACAGGGATATAAAGCGCAGCGACATTGCTTCCTTTAAAATCCCTGCTACGCAGATCGCCTCCGATATGGGGAATATGGCTTTTGCAAATATTATTCTTCTTGGAAAACTTATAAGCGAAAGAAAAACCGTGACCGTGGAAAATTTTGAAAAAGCCCTTTATGCTGTTCTGCCGGAGAGAAAGCATAACCTTATTCCTGATGAAATGAAAGCGTTACGAATAGGAATGGAATACGCTGCTGAATAACAGCAGCAGGACAAGCGGCATGCAGACTATGTGTGTCTTTTGCACACATGGCCTGCAGAACGCTGATAAACCAGGAATTCATTCGTTTAAATCCAGTTCATGATATCAACAGTAAAGTGACTTTTTCATCATATGTCTTCAAAATAGCGGCCGAATCTTTTTTTCAACAGCAAAAGAAGAGGGTAACCCAGTACATAACAGGCCAGAATCTCTCCAAGGGCAACCCAGCCCATGCATGAAAGCAAAGGCAAGTCGCTGAAGTATAGAAAATGCAGATACCCGCCGACAATGACGGCATTAATAACAACCGGCGGAAGCGGAACCATGTACGGGTATTTTCTCAGAACTCTTGATAAAACTGCTGAAATTAATGTTGCAAGACTTCCGAAAATTATATCCACAATACCAAAACCACCTATCAGGTTTGAAACCAGGCATCCGACAAACAACCCGGGGATTGCTGATGGAATTACTGCCGGGAGAACGGTTAAGACTTCAGATACACGGAACTGAAATATACCATAACTGTAAGGTGCAATTATTACGGTTAAAACAGTATAAACGGCAGCGATTAACGCAGCCTGAACGACAAATAGAACATTTTTATTCATAAATAACCTCCGTAGTTTTGTTTTGGCACAAATGTGCCGCCCAGGATTTTGCGAACTGGACATAAATCAGATTTTATCATTATAACAGGGCATTATCAAGTAAAATTAGTGAAGCAATAGTTGTATGCCTGTGATATAATAAAACCATCTGAATACAAACCTTTTAATATAGATCTTTTCCCAGGGGGTTTATTTTATGAACAGGGACAGAGCTCTTGAAGAATTAAAGGCCAGACTTACAGACGATAAACGTTTGCAGCACAGCATAGCGGTTGAAGCGATTATGAGAAAACTTGCAAAACATCTGCATGCTGAAATTGAAATATGGGGGCTCACAGGCCTGCTCCACGATATTGACCTTGACATAGTGGAGGGAGATTTAAACAGGCACGGCCTTGTGGCAGCAGAAATACTTGAAGGTCTCAGTGTTGATCCGACAGTAATCTATTCGATAAAAACCCATAATCCCAGGCTCGGTTATCAGAGAAGAAGGAAGCTTGACAAAGCCCTGTACTGCTGCGATCATTTGCCCAGGTTAATTGAAAAATGCGCTTTATCCGTTCCTGGCAAAAGCATTTCCGGGCTGGATTCAGATTACCTGGTTCAGAAATTCAACGAAGACGGATTTTTTAATGAACCGGACAAGGAGCAAATAGCAACGTGCAGCGAACTGGGGCTGACCCTGAAGGAATTCTTTGATATTGGCCTTGATGCGATGAAGGAAATTGAATATAAGTTAGGCTGATATTTTCTGAATATTTCTTTTTATATGTTAAATGATATAAATGATGAATTAAACGGTATTCAGAAAAGCACGCAAAAGGATTGATGTAATGCTGAAAGAAAGAAAAGAACGAATTAAAGGATTCATAAATGAAAAATCATATATTCCGCTGTCTTTTGACGAGCTTGTTGTGTCTCTTGATGTACCTAAGGAAGACATACCTTTTCTGAAGCAATGCCTTGACGAGCTTGAACAGGAAGGCTTTATTTACAGAACAAAGAAAAACCGTTACGCGGCCCCTGAAAGAATGGGCCTTATAGCAGGGAAATTCCAGGGCCATGAACGTGGTTTTGGTTTTGTAATACCCGATGCGCCTGACCTTGAGGACATATTTATTCAAAGCGACAGGGTGAACGGTGCAATGCACGGCGACCGTGTTATTGCACGAATTACCAAACCCCTGTCGGACAGCAGGCATTCGGAAGGCGAAATAGTCAAAATCCTGTCCCGTGCCAATGAAAAAGTGGTCGGTACGTTTGAAAAAAGTTATTCAATAGGTTATGTTATTCCCGACAATAAAAGAATAAAAGGTCATATTATCGTCCCAATAGACAGGTCTATGGGCGCAGAACCACATCAGAAAGTCGTTGTCGAAATAACCAGGTACCCTGAACCCGAAAGGAACGCTGAAGGCCAAATCGTTGAAATACTCGGGGATGCTGATGATAAAGGCGTAGATGTTCTTTCTGTAATAAGATCGTACAATATTCCTGTTGATTTTCCTGAAGAAGTACTCAATGAAGCCAAAAGCGTACCCCAGGAGCTCACTCCTGAAGATTATAAGGGAAGGCTGGATTTGCGGAATTTAGCAATGGTCACAATCGACGGCGAGGACGCAAAGGACATGGATGATGCTGTATCCCTTGAAATAACCGAAGACAATAACTATCGCCTTGGTGTTCATATTGCCGATGTATCCCATTATGTAAAAGAGAACTCACCGCTGGACAGGGAAGCATTAAAAAGGGGCACCAGCGTATATTTTCCAGACAGGGTTATACCCATGCTTCCTACAGAACTGTCAAACGGAATATGCAGTCTTAATCCGAAGGTAGATCGCCTTGCATTTTCAGTATTCATGGAAATTGATAGCCTGGGACGTGTTGTAAACCATGAAATTGCTGAAAGCGTTATTAATGTAACTAAAAGAATGACGTATACCGATGTTTATAAAATACTTGAAGAACAGGATCCGGTATTAACTGAAAGGTACAGGCCCCTTGTTCCGATGTTCGAAAACATGAGGGACCTGGCACTGTTATTAATGAAAAAACGCAGTCTTCGCGGCGCTATTGACTTTGATTTCCCCGAGACAAAAATTATAGTTGACGAGCAAGGCAAGCCGCTGTCAATCGAGAAATATGAAATAACCATTGCAAACAGGATAATAGAAGAGTTTATGCTGATATGCAATGAAACTGTTTCAGAACATTTTTACTGGGCAAACACGCCTTTTGTTTACCGCATTCATGAAGATCCCGATCCGGAGAAAATTCAAAGGCTGAATGAATTCCTGTTCAATTTCGGGGTAAGGATAAAGGGAAGCGGCAACGTTCATCCAAGAGCGCTTCAGGATGTCCTTGCCAAGGTAAGGGGTACACGCCAGGAGCGAATTATAAGTACAATGATGCTGAGAAGCCTTCAGAAGGCAAGATACAGTGATGAACATACATGGCATTTCGGCCTGGCGGCAAATTATTACTCCCACTTTACCGCTCCTATTAGAAGATACCCTGACCTGATAATCCACAGGATTATGAAGGAATACATCAATGGAAAACTGAACGATGAAAGAAATGAGTATTATTCGGATATTCTGCACGATATTGCAAAGCACTGCTCCGAGAGGGAGAAAAATGCCGAGGAAGCCGAACGAGACTATGACGAACTCAAAAAGGCCGAGTATATGCAGGAACATATAGGAGAAAAGTTTACAGGCATTGTTTCAGGCGTAACTTCGTTCGGTATATTCGTAGAGCTTGAAAACTCGGTGGAAGGCCTTGTGCGCCTCAGCAGCATGGACGATGATTATTACGTGTATGATGAGAAACGCTACTTTATAATAGGAGAAAGAACCGGAAAGGTATACCGCATTGGCGATTCCGTTGAGGTTGTGGTTGTAAAGTCCGATCCGATGACACGGCAGATTGATTTCATGCTTGCCGCCAATTTTCATGAAACTGAAGATGAAGATACTCATGGCACTGGTGGGAAAAAAGGCAGAAAGGGCGCCAAAAAGGCTGTTGATAAGCATGTTTTGAACCATATAACCGGCAGGAGTAAAAAGCGTAGAAGATAATTTTCAGAACAGTTTATTACAAAATTTTACACTAAATTATTATTATTTTTTTGCTTGACATTTTGGACCCTTGCAGTTAAAATAATATTCGTCAGTCTTTCGGGGCCCATTGGTCAAGAGGTTAAGACATCGCCCTTTCACGGCGGTAACGGGGGTTCGATTCCCCCATGGGTCACCATAAAAATTGGCCCAGTAGTTCAGACGGTTAGAACGCTAGCCTGTCACGCTAGAGGCAGAGGGTTCGAGTCCCTTCTGGGTCGCCAATTACAAAATATGCTGGTGTAGCTCAGTAGGTAGAGCAGCTGACTTGTAATCAGCAGGTCGGGGGTTCGAGTCCGTCCACCAGCTCCAAGGGTTTCAAGATTTTTGAAACCCTTTTTTCATATTTATGCTGCATTCTATGTTGCAGAATTAATATTTTGCTCTGTTTTAATTGCATTGGTTTCAAATAATCCACTAAGTTTATCAACAGCAGCTTTCTTCAATTCCGGCATAACGTGAGAATAAGTATCCAGGGTGAGGGTGATGGTCGAGTGTCCTAATATCTCTTGAACAACTTTAGGACTAACACCCATCTCTAAAAGCCGGGTTGCGAAGCTATGTCTTAAGCAATGTAAATTTGCTTTTGATATTCCTGCTGCCTTTACCAGACTGTAAAACTTTCTTGAAAGATTACGAGGCTCAATGTGTCCTCCAAGTTCATTGGTGAAAACAAGTCCGTCTTTAAAGTGTTGTTTAATCTTAATATCATCCCAACCAAGGTTTTTAAGTTTTTCCTTTTCAGCTTCCTTGTGCTTTTTTAAGTCAGTTATTATACTGTCAAATAGCGGAATACTTCTTTCACCTTTTTTAGTTTTTGGTTTTTGTATTATAACTGCTGTTTTATTTTCCTTGCTTTCTTTGTCAAAATTTACTCTTGTTCTTGATAATGACCGGGTTACACGTATAACACCGTCTCTTAGATTAACGTTGTTCCATGTTAAAGCTATCAATTCGCCTTTACGCATGCCTGTTGCAAGGTCTAACTTAAATATAATTCCCATTTTATCAGCAGAAAGTACTTCCATAAATCTGTTTTGTTCTTCCACGGTCAGGACACGCATTTCCTTCTTTTCCTGTTTCGGTAATGTTGTTGCATCGGTTACATTCCTGACAATCAGGTTATTTTTTACAGCCTGTTCAAGAGCTTCGTGTAAAATAGTGTGTATATATCTAACTGTCCTGGACGATAAGCCGGAAGCTTTACGCTCATTGTAAAACTTCTGTATTTGCTCAGGTCTTAAATCTCTTAAATAAGCTTTTCCGAGGTTTGGTTTTATATGAACTCTGATTATATACTCATAACTGCTATATGTTGTTGGTCTGATATTGTCCTTTTTATATTCTTTAAGCCATGTATCCATCCAGCTTTCAACTGTGATTTTATGTGGCTCAACGAAAGTCTGATTTTTAATACTCTGCAGGGTTTCAATTAGTTTATCTCTACATTCCTGTTGAGTTTTCCCGTAAACAGCCAGCCGTTTAACCTTGCCCGTTCCCGGGTCACGTCCTAATGTTATCAGGGCTTCCCAGCAGTCAAGTTTCTTCCCGTTACGGTCTTTACGTTGTCTTATTGACGGTATTCCTTTTCTTCTCGCCATTTATATTACTCCTTTCTATAAGTGAATAGGGCAGGGGGTAGACAAAGTCTACACCCCTTGAAACGTTCAGTTATTGTTGTAAATGTCATTTATCGCTTTAACGACAACATTATAAGTATCCTTGCTTGTTTTCCCTTTGTACTCCTTGCACGTTGCCAGTATGTCCTTTTTGGGAATAGAAGTAAAGTCAATCCCTGAGTTCAATAATTCTGCTTTTGCGTATTCATGAATATTATTCCTTTTCATAATCGAATACCTCCTTGCCGGCCATAGCGTTCAGAATGAAACGCATACCGTCATGAAAACCGTTTCGATAAGCCGATAAAATACCTATCAATTCCATGTAGTTAGCCGCCGCTTCGACCTCTGACATTTCTTTTCGCTGCAATTTGTCTAATGCCTTATAAAACTCTTCTTTCGCTTCCTCGTATTCTCTGCTACTCTGAGCAGCCAAAACAACTACATTATCAATAAAATTTCCCGAAACAATTAACATGATAAAACCTCCTTTAAAATTAATTTTCAACAAAATGAACATTTACTGTTCTGTTTTGTCACTTGTTCTTTAATCCTTGTCGGAGGCTCCAAGATATGCTAAAATAAGAATAACAAAGCAGAGCCTCTTAAAGGCTTTGTCTTTGGGAAAGGAATCCAGATTCATCTTGGCGGGTGGACCGGATTCCTTTATTTTTTATTGTAATCTTTGTTTGATGATAAAAAGGGTTATTCTCTTATTCATTCAAACCTCCTTTCTGAAGCCATTCCAATACTTTGTTTTTGTCAAATCTTATATTGTTACCAACTTTAAAGCATGGCAGTCCTTTTTTTCTTAGATTATCAATTGTCTTTTCAGTGACTTTTAATAATTCCGCTAACTCTTTTTTTGTTAATATTTCGTCAGACATATTTCACATCCCTTCATATGGAATATATTAGAATACAATAGTATTATATAGAATATAATGGAATATGTCAAGAATGTTTTTTTAAAATTTTTGATAATAGGTTACATTGATTGCATTCATATATTTATTATGGGATAATATGGGTATGGGGGTGATTACATGATATGTCCAAAATGCAAACTTGAAAATACTGATGATGCTATGCGTTGTGATTGTGGTTACGACTTTGAATCCAAAGAATTAAAGGAATCATATCTTAACTTAGAGTATAAAACACCTAAAAAATCATACTTAATTTTTGTTTGGATTCTTTCGTTTTTGGGTGGGTGGCTTGGCTTATTTTTATCTTATAACCTAGCATTTAAAAAAGAAAAAGGGTACTACGTATACGATGAAAAAACACGTAAAACGGGAAAAATTATGTTTGTTATTGCAATAATAAGTGCAATCATTTCTCCTATTATTTTTGAATTGATTTTTTAATTATCAGATAAAGACAAGTTATAATCATTTTCTAACGCCTGTTTATACAATTGGCGTCTGTGTTGTTCACGCCACAAAACAACCTTTTCCGTTTGCCTGTAAAAATTAGTTCTTTCGTCAAGTTTCTGCTCTATCCTGTAAACCTTTAATTCCGGCAATGCCCTTAATTTATTAAATGCCTTGCGTTCTATCTGACGGATTCTTTCAGTAGAAAGGTTCATACTTTTGCCAATCGTGCTGAGCGTTTCCGGTTTGCGTTTAATCCCGTAATGTCTGCAGATAACTTCCCGTTGCCGTTCATTTAGCTTCATTACTGCTTTTTGTACCTGTCGTATACGGTCATTACGTTCCGCTATATCTTCCGGAGTTTCCTGTTCATCCTTTATCAGGTCAAGCCTTGTAAATTCGTCATCATCGGCTATTGGTTCATCCAGGCTTTTAACATCTTCCTTTAATTGCAGAAGTTTTTCAACTTCAAAGATGTTCATGTTTAAGTATTTCGCCAACTCAAAGGATGTAGGGTCTTTGCCGTTCTTGACGGTTAAGGTTTCTATGGCTTTTTTAAGTAAAAAGATTTTTTCGTGTATGTATAACGGTAATCTGATAATGCTTCCCTTGTTGTATATGTAACGTAAAATAGCCTGTTTTATCCAATATGTAGCGTAATTGCCGAAAGGTACATTAAGGTTAGGGTTATATTTTTTAATTGCCGTCATAAGGCCAATATAACCCTCCTGGACTAAGTCATCATATTCAAATCTAAAATTAAAGGTATAACGCCTTGCTATTGATGAAACAAGTCGGGAATTTTCAAGTATAAGCAATTCGTAAGCCGCCTTGTCGCCTGCTTGGTAAGCATTAAATAATTCAAGGTTCCTTTTAAACCTAATATCTTTCATGGCCCTTTCCCTCTTAAATAGAATAAAATAAAAGCTGTAGGCATACCTACACTAACGCAAATAACCAAACCTTTTCCTCTTAAATAGAATAAAATAAAAGGCATCCCGGAGGATGCCGTTTAACGGTTTTTAACCAAGCCACCAGCCCTGACAGGTAACGTAATACCCAACACAACCGCACCATCCGTACCGCCACACACAAGTCGGATTTTTAGATAGTCAATCTTTTTAGCCCGCAATTTAACCTTCTTTGGTTGTGGACTGTAATTTGTTTCAAAAGATAATCTTTCAAAATCCCAGTTGTCAAAAATTGCTACTCCATATGATACAGTTTTGATATACTTATAAGCAGCACGTCTGTCTGTTGAAAGATAAATGTCAACGTGGGTACTTGCAAGCGGTAACAACGAAATAAACATATATTGAATATATTTTCGTACCCAGTCTGCACCGAAATTGTGATAACCCATATCCCATACAGCAACTATTTCCTCACCGTCAAAGGTTGCCTCATTTTCGTCAAACATCATTATCTGCCCATCCGTGGTTCCGAAACAGAGCTTCTGGTCTATGGTCATGAAACAAGTCGGTTCATGAGGTAAATCAAGTATATACCATGCACCACGTTCGCCGTTTGCACCGATAACACGATAGTTTAAACACCATATCCGTTTGCCGACACACAACAGATAAACGCCAGCGTCATCCCAATCCCATGTAATGGCTTTGGATAAATCCACCTGGTCAAGGTCTCGCTGTATACGCTTTGAAATCCATTGTGCATTCTTTTCATTCATGACATAGGTTGATACCCATTCATAAATGCCTTTCCAAAGTGTAAAGGGATCGTTCTGGATTATCTGTACCTGCCCGGGGGCAACATTCCCAACTTTGGAGTTTATCGGGAATGTCGGAAATAAAGTCGTTGTAATTCCTGTACCCGGGTCTCTGTATGATTCTGCCGTGGAATACCATGCAGTAGCACCTGAGCTATCACCGGATGTGAAGATTATCTGTTTATCATAATGTTTTATGATAGCAGTAATTTCATATTCGCCTACGTTACTGTCTCCATGCATTGGCCAGTATTCCGGGTCTGAAACGCCTGCTTGCGTAACCCCTGATGGAAAACGGGTATTCCTTCGGTCAGGGTTCCCGAATAACCAATGTCGGGCGTAAAACACGCCGCCATAGTAACGGCAGTTTGTTATGAGTTTTCTTAATTCAGGGTCATTTTTCGTCCATGTTATTTCAACATTGTTTACACCTAATGGCGGCGGGTCTCCAAAAATAACTTGTCCATGTTCAAGGTCTACGGTATAGTCTGTTCCTTCATCCATTTTCTGACCGTTAACTGTAACCAAATCAACGGAATCAATGTCATCTTCAAAAAGCTGATATAATGTAAACTCACCATCACCTGAATATCTCGCTCTTTTCTTTCCGCTAATATAATTTATGCTTTCCAATAACTGGCCGCCGCCATAGGGTGAAGCAGCGGTTATTACGGTCGGTACATAACCTTCAACAACCTTAAATGTTTCACCATCCCATGAATAAAACTCGGTTCCGTCAAGGATATACACGGTGTTATTAGTAACAAAAAACGTGGTAGGGTAAGCATCAACAATGGTTCCTAATTCAATCTCAGTTTTTGTATTGAAATCGTATTCGTAAACCTTGCCGCCTCTGGCGAAAATCAAATGGTATTCACCGTGCAACGGCCCATACCACATACCGTTTATCCTTTGTCCGGGTACTTTTGCGTTCAGGCTTTTATAGCCATATATCTTTTTCAGCTTTCTGTCATCCGTGATAATCCAGTTACTCATGTCGCTTGCTTCGCCAAAAGTCAGCAAGGTTTCAGTTTCGGATTTATTTACACCAAGAAAAGTATCGAGTACCCTATATTGGACTTCCGACATCGTTAATCACCGCCTTTAACGTTGAGGGGTTACCTGTTATAGCTCCATTAACTTTTCTCCTAATAGGTTTAAATTTAGTTATGTTTTTAGGGTTAAAACCACAAAAATCCTCACAAAGAGGATTAGGACAAACCATTTTTAATTCGTTATATACTTCTGTAGAGCCTATGTCGCTAACCATCTTGCTTTCATCTATTCGCATTTTACATCCGCATTTTTCGCAAATCATATAATCACCCCACGTTTAATAAAATAGCCCGAGATATTGAATCCCGGGCAAAGTTATATTCATAAACAAAATTAATCTTTGTCAGGTAATGCTACTTTTATACTTTTACCATCATTAAGTCTTATTCGGTCGATTCTTATCTCTTGTGAGTATTTTCTTGACATATCACGCTCCAGTGCATCGTGTAGTTTAGAATTTAACAATGGATAATACTCGTTACCGATACCGTAATACATTTTTTCCCACGCTACAAGATTTTTTATTGCTTTGCTTTCGTAATCCTGATATACCTTTAGATATTCAGTCAGTGTTTTTATTAGTTCTTTGCGTGCTTTTTTAACTTTTTCGAGCGGTTCAATTAATTCCGGAGCCAATGTTGCCATATCCTCTTTGTAAGCCTCAAAAAATTCCTCTTTAGTAAACGGTTTTCTTTTTTGAAATTCTGACTTTATTTGTTCAGCAGAAGTAATCTCTTGGTCGACATAATGAAGTCTTGTTTGCAAATCAATCATTTCGTCAGGTGTTTCTTCGATATTGTCATTAATTTTTTCAAGTATGCACTTTTTCTCATCCTTAAGTTTATCAATTTTCTCATTAATTTTTGTTATACCCACCAGCCATTTCTGATATTTATTCCATATTAAAGTATCATGTAACATGACTAACGCCTCCTTATTCAGATTCAAATCCACGGATGAATGGATCTCTTGATTGTGGTTTGTTTGAGTAAGGCTCTAACCCTACACTTAGTGCTTTTATAAAAGGGTCATGTTTTTCAAATGCTTTTACCAGGTTACCATGCCGTACAAATGATTGCCACGCCTCTTTTGGAATTTCCTCAGGTTTAACCCCGGGGTAAGTTTCAAGAAATTCCTGAAATGCTTCTTGCTTAATCTGGTTAACTGCGTTACGAAAAGCCACGGGGTCATTGCATAAACGTCTTGCTTCGGTCGGCGAGTATCCGGCTTTAATCAGATTTTCAATTGAACGGGTATATACCTTTGTTAAGCCTTCGTTTCTTTCTTCTTGTTGCTCCAATCTTTCCAACTCTTTTTGTCTCCAGTTTTCATCGTTTTCATCAATTGGCATTATAATGTCTTCGCTTTCATTAGAAATATTTTTTTTATCTTCACTCATAAAAACATTCTCCTTTCATGTAAATTTTGCAGGCTTTTATTTAAACTCTATTTAACTGAGAAATGTTAATGTTTCATGTTAATCAACTCCTTTAACCATATGGTAATTATTTACAGTGGATTTGGTAAAATATAATCGGGGTGTGTTGAACATATAAATACAACCCCCACCCGGGTCAAAAATAGGCATGGGGGGGTACCCTCCCTCCATAGGGGTTAAGGCTTCAACGTCTGGAAGCCTGTTCGTTTCTGTCAAGGTGTTCAAAGCCGGGAAGAATGCACAAATGTACAATAGTTTCCAGTGTTTCATCCGGTAAGCCGGGATGTCCTTGTTGCAGTAAAATGGAATTGATTTTTGCTTTTTTTAGTTTAACTTCCTTTTGCAGTTCTTCGTTTTCAAGGTATGTCTCTATACTGTTTTTTATCATGTGAAGCAAGTCAAGAGCTTCCCGGGTATGTTTATATTTGTACATCAAAGTGCAAACTGCAGCCGGGTCAGGTTGTCCTGCATGAGTAATTATTTCGTAACTTCCGTTTTTGAGGTAACCGTCAATAATTAACCTTTCATTCACAATCGACATCTCCTTTCGTTTTAGTGTGGCAATTTTGCAACATCAAAATAAAAAAGCCTTATTTTCAAGGCTTTCAGATGTGATATTATAATTCAGTATCATAGGGTCATATGTCTTTTAGCAGTTCAGGATGTAGTCTTTTAATTTCCTCCAAGATTTTAGCAGCAAAAGATTTATTGTCTTTTATCAATGTTGATAATAACTCCATTGTTTTTTCCCATAATAATTTTTGGAGCTCTTGAATGGGTATATTTTTATACATTTTAGCCCGATTAAGTGCTTCCTGTGCTTCATCGGGTGTCAGGCCACTAACTTTTAATTCACGCAATCCCATAATAGTCACCTCCATTAATTGTCGTCAAATCTTAAAATTACAATGTTGCCATCAAATTCTTTGTCTTTAACAATACCTAACGTACGCAAAAGCATTAACCTGTCACTGTGGCATTTTGGGTCTTTTAAGGCAAACTTTAACGTTGCCTGCAGAATATCGTTTACATGGCTTTTTATCATGTCGATGCTTGCGTTATTCAGTATTTCAACGAAATTATCATCCTTCATGAGCTTGTAATATGTATCCCGGGAAATTCCGGCCGCCTGACACTTTGCTGTTACTGTTTGGCCGTAAAATTCAGGATTGAGAAGTACTCCAAGCAGTTTCTTACCACTATCCGTCAGGACGTATTTGTCGGTCTTTGTAGGTATTGCGTCATTTTTTTGACTTAATTCATTCATGTTTTATCGCCACCTTTCTTTTGTTATTCCGTAAAGCCGTGTAAGACTTCATGGTCAGTATAGCTTATTCCATTAACCTTAAGCTGCTTCAAGAGGTCGCCCAGCTTGTCCAGCAATGCCTTATAACGTGGTATGAAAGGTTCTTTTTCCTCGTTAGGTACATTCGGGTCATCAAGCCATGCACCAATTTTGTTTTCAATCGTTAGTAATCGGTTGTATTTTCCCTTTAGTGGATGCATTCAATCACCTCACAATCCAGCTTGTTTAAAAAGTTCGTTAATCATCTCTGAACAATGTTTTTCTTTGGCGGTCTTTGATTGAAATGTAGTATTATCAATACTTTCATCAAAGAACGCCATTGGCGGTCTTTTTGGCGGTCTTTGTAACGTTTCTTCCTCAAAGGTCGCCACATAGGTCGCCATTGGCGGTCTTTGTGGAATGCCTGATTTTTCAGTATTTGCGTCAAAGGCCGCCAAACTATTTTTATTATTAGGCAATTCCCATATCCATTGGCTTTCTTTGCCAAATCCAATCTTTTTTACCGTAACGTTAAGTTCCTTCTTTGCCCGTTCAATGGTTCTTTTGGAATGCCCAGCGTTTTTTGCCATTTTATAGATGTCGTTAGCGGAAACAGGGCCATCCTGAAGGACATCGTTTAAAAATTCTTTGGCTTCATCAAGTGCTGTATCATCATTATCCGGGGTACGATAATTAAGAATATCATCGGCTGTCAATGTTGATAGTCCACCCCAGGAAAAGCCGTTTTCATTAAGTATGTAAGAGATTGATTCACCCTTTGGCGCAAGGCTTGACTTAATATGAACAATAGCCCGTTCATTCGGGTTTTTGGAATCACATCCTGCAATCAGAACAGAACGGCTTGCTGCCGGAATATCAATACTTCCTAAACCACGGTAAATGCCTTTTGTGCTTCCGTTCTTGTTCAAATGCATTACTAATATTACAGCCATTTCATAAGTTTCAGCCAGTCGTGCAATATGTGCAAGTTTTGGCCTGACTTCATTAGCCCGGTGTAAATCTGTCTCTGCGCCGATGTAAGCCTGTAATGGGTCAATTATAAGCAGCCGTGGTTTTAGTTGCTTTATTGCCTCTTCCAGCCGTTCATCAGTCAGTGTAAGGTTTGTGGTTTCTTCTGTAATTGTGAAAATCTTGCTGCAGTCTGCTCCTGCTTGTATTAAGCGTGGTTTTAGTGTGTCGGCGATACCGTCCTCAGCAGTTTGATAAATTACGTTACCCTGTACTGGGTTTTCTATGTCGCCATAGGGTAGAGGCTTTCCTGTTGAAACGGCAGCGGCAATATTAGCTGCAATGAATGTTTTACCGCTTCCTGGGTCGCCTTGAAGCAAAGTAATTTTTCCTAATGGTATATATGGTTTCCACAAAAACTTAACTTCCTGTACTTCAATGGAACCCATGCATATAAACAGGGGTTTTTCTTCTTTAATCCACCATTCCGGGGTTTCGGCAATTAGTTTTGTTAGTAGTTCTTTGCCTTTTTCTTTGCCGTGCTTTCTTAAAAAGTCTGTGACATCCTGCTTTTCTTGCAAGTCAGGAAGATGTAAAATTTTAATTGATTTGGCTCGAGTTTTCAGGGATTCGGCAACCTGTTCGGCGTGCTTTCTTCCCGGTTCGTCAGCATCAGGGATTATTACTACATGGGCCTCCTTTAAAGCATCGGAAAAGGAATCTCTCCATTTACCAGCACCGCCTGAGTTAGTGGTTGCCGTAAATCCCAGTTTAAAAAGGTTATCAACGTCTTTTTCGCCCTCGACAATAAGTACGGGCTTATTGCTTCTGACAGCTTCCAGCACTTCCGGCAAGCGATATAAAACAGGAGTTACCCCTTGCAAATTATAAATATAACCGCCTTTTCCGTCTGGTCTCCTTTGCCTAAAGTCTTTCGGGTAGTACCTGATAACCTCGTAAAGTAAGTTTCCCTTTTCGTCCTTATATGGATAAACTGCTTCAATCAGTTTTTCAGGCTTGGCTTTATTGGGGAATAGGTCACTTGTTTTAAGTCCTGCAGCTCTCAAAATGCTTTCTGTTGAACATCCGGCATGGCAATGTAAAAGTATCTTGCCGTTTTCTCCTAAACCTATCGAGAGCGAATTTTTGCGGTCATCGTGTGCAGGGCAAAGAGCAGTCCAGCCTATACCGCATTTTTTAACATTTTTGAAATACTTCGTAATGTTTGAAATATCCATAAGCCGTCACCTCTTTTCTGTCGTTGACATTCCCGGTATTCTTTTTGTGTTTTATTAAAGGCTTTCATTATTTCACTTGTAAATTCCCGTTTATTAATGGTCACGTGTAACACCCCCACCAAGGCGACGAATTTCGTCGGGCTGGTTCACTTCGAAGTAGTCCACATTTTTAAGCCAGGTCGAATAAGCCGACAAAAAAGCCCGCTGAACATTCGGCGGAGCGTCTTTAACTAATTTTTGCATTTGCCTTATTCTATGCTTATAATAGAAGTGAAAAACGAAATTTTTAAGTTTCTTTAATAGCCGGAGTTTTTCCGGTTTTTTGTTGTTCTTTTTCATGGTTATTCCTCCTGTTCAGTCAGAGTATCGAGCCATTCAAAAAAGCGTTTCGTGTTGATAATGCACGTACGACTTCCAGTCGGTATCTTAGGGCAGCCAGAGCGGTTTAACAAAGAGTAAAGGGTGGGTTCAGAGATAGGTAAAATTCGCAATAGCTCTTTTGGCCGCAAAAATGCTGGTAGGCTTTCAATGTCCTTAATCATGAATCTTTCCAATGCTTACACCTCCTTTGTCAGTTCATCTTCCGGTATTCCGAGTACTTCTGACAATCTTTTGGCATGTCTCGGGAATGGTTTCATCCAGCCTCTTTCAATTTTGCTTATATCCGGTACACTAACTTTTGCATGATATGCCAAGTCTGTCTGCGTCCAGCCTCTTTTTTTTCTTTCATACTCAAGCCTTGTCATGATAATAAAACACCTCCTTCAGCTTTGATTTTGAACAAATTAAAATGCAAATAAAAAAAAAGCCACCTGTTTTAGTGGCTTTTGTAATCGTTAATTTTATTGCTATAACTTTTAACTTCGCATTTTAATTTTACATTATCTTGAATGTATCATTCTATATCATAAAGTATCATTCTGTATCATGTTTTAGTGGCTTTTGTAATCGTTAATTTTATTGCTATAACTTTTAACTTCGCATTTTAATTTTACATTATCTTGAATGTGAAATACTGTACCTGTGGGTACACTAACGCAAACAATCAATTTTAATTTTACATTATCTTAAATGTGAAATTCTATGACAAAAAAGGACATCTTTATAAAATAAAAATCCCGGGCTGTTAGCCGGGTTTGAAGGACGGAATGAAATATATTCTTTCACAATTTCAGTATAAGGCAAAAAAACTGCAAAAAACTGCAAAACTTATAAAAGGTCAATTAACTTATTTATTGCGGTATCTCTTTTGCAATAACAGGTTCTTTCAGGCCAACCTGTACTTGTTGTTATTTGGTTCCATGATTTATTTTCAAGGTATCGTAATCTTATTATCCTTGCTTCATCGGGTTCAAGCGTTTTAAGGGCTTTATCAACCCATTGAATACTTTCAACCGTTTTCTCTATCTCTTTCTCAAAGAATTTTATTATTTCACCAATGTTTTCTTCTATTGAAATTATAGCTTCTCCTGTTGGGTCAGGTATATGACTTCCCCTGGGGGGACGTGGCATATCGGTAAGTATTGACGTATAAAACTTAATTCGGCTTGCTTTAGCTTCTTCATATTGCTTTTTTTCATTTTGTAAGGTCTTGTCTAAAAGCAATTTTTTATTTTGGGAATAACTATATAGTCTTTGTTCCACAATCTTTATTTTAAGGTCATCCGATATTTTAAAAGCGGAATCTATTAAATCAATCTGCTTTAATAGGTAATTAGCTGCAGCCCACAATTCATTTAACTGTTCTTTTAATTCGTTTACATTCTTTTCATAGGGCTTTAGCTGTTCATTTATTTGAGACATTTTTTGTTCGTTAAGAATATATTCCCTTTCATGAGGTTTAATGCTTTCTATGTACGCCTGATATAATGCATCACTTTCGCTTTTGTATTCCATGGCTTTAACATACATGGAATACAGCATTAATTCACACTTAAGTTTTTGTGCTTCCTTACATTCAGTACTGGGTTCCTTAAATAACGATGAAATAATTTCCTTGTTGCGTGTGTTTATTTTAAGCCATTCATCGTTTAATTTAGTCCATTCTATATAATCCTTGTTGTCGTAAATGGCTTTAATTTCGTGATAGATAGAAACAATCAGGTCGGTTAATACTGTAAACTTTATTTCGATACTTGACTTGTTAGTTGTAACTTTTTTTATATTCCATCCCGTCCTTAAATTAAATTTTATCATCCATTTATAACCAAAACAAGTGTTCTTATTGTTGCTGCAATTAATGTTGCAAACAGTTTTAAATTTCTTTAAGTTTTCTTGTGTTATCTTTAGCTGTTTAATTCTTGAAAGCCGCTTAATTAGCCATTTTGCTGTATAGCTTTTAGTAATGTTTTGTAGCTTTAAGCGGCTGTCCTCTTTCTTGTAATCAGCAGGTCGGGGGTTCGAGTCCGTCCACCAGCTCCAGAAAACCCGCTAAAATATAAAGTTTAGCGGGTTTTGTGTTTTCTGCGGTATGTCCTTAAAAATTTTAAAATGTTGTGAAACGCTTAAATATCATGTGAAATGTTTTGAAAAATATTGTGAAAATTATTCAGGCTTCCGCTTTTATTTCCTCAGGTTTTTGATTTGAATAAAGTATCTATTTTTTGAGTGTCACCTTTTCCGCTCTTCCTAGATATGGGTATATATCTTCCGCATAGTCCCAACGTCATGCCCCATAATGTTGGCTTCAGTTATCTCATCTATTCCTGCATCAAACAGAGCATTACAGAATGTATAACGTAGCAAGCGCGGTTAAATTGAAAGAATGCTCTTTAGTATCTGGGCTTCTTTAAGCCTTTCCTCTAAGTCTTATATTGTTTCAGGAGCAACCCTCTTGATATAGCTTTTTCTCTGCTTGTGAACCAATTTTTAGGCAGCACAAATACAAACTATGGTTGTTGGATATTACAGACTGGATTGTATCTTCTGATCTCATAACTTTCGATTTGGTCTCTTTCTTCCTGCATAGATGCGTAAATAAATTGGAAGAAGCAGATTTTATATTTTATTTTGTATTTTATACAGTCGTTAGTTTCATAAGGAGATAAATGCTCTTTTAGCCGCCTATTTAGATCGGTGTCTGATTTGCCAACACAGAAGATACCTTCATCTGTTAATAAACAATAATTGCCTGGTTTGTGTGCTACATAGTTGTCTACATTATCAGCTATATAAACATGATATGAAAGTCATTGACCCACTGCCATTTTTGATACCTTAACAAAATTCATGGCGGGATTGTCGCCCTGTTTATTTTGATTAGATATAAAAGAATGAATGAATTAGGATGTGTATCTGGAAACAATGGAAGAAAGTCCGGACCAGATTTCGGAGTCTTCTGAAACTTGGACTGACCAGACCAATAGCATGGGAGTTTGCCAACACAAGGAAAGTTAATGGAGAACAGCTAACAGTTCCATACTTTCAAAGACCATTACGAACGAACGGCTTAAGAAACGTGGTTACTCTGGTTTCGTGGCAGAACTTACTTAATAATTGAACTCTTGTTGAACCGCCGTATATCGGACGATACGTACGTTGGTGTGAGAGGTTGGTTATTCAACTAATGAGTAGCCTCATACTCGATTTTAGTAATGAAGAAAGAAATATTAAACAGTGACAGTCAATTAAAACATATAGACCTCAAGTAAAACAATTCTAATCACGCCCATAAGTTAAATGGTAATTTTATACAATAAATTGACGATATAGTTTATACAAAGTATAATACTTCTTATAAAAAATCTATGAAAGTAGACGAAAAAATGGAGAATTTGTACATAGATGAATCAGGCTCAATGACATGCCATTATTGTGATGAAAATCCTTTCTTTATAATCGCTATTATCAGAGCAATTAATAATGATAGGCTGAAAAGAATGTATAAGAGGTTTGTATCCTCTAAGATTGATCGTTTAAGGGAGCTTGACTGATATAAGATAATACATATGTGACAAAAAGATAAGAAAAAAGGAAAGACCTCTGATATAATGTTTATTACCACAAAAAAACAAGAATTGGAGGTATCTTTCCTTTGAAAACAATTATAAC
>Ga0134093_1000532_pt1 | contig 45968 bp, 37 predicted proteins | sample 4_1taG_FD_94452 | JGI IMG/M metagenome (GOLD analysis project Ga0134093, IMG submission 94452) | Switchgrass degrading microbial communities from high solid loading bioreactors in New Hampshire, USA - 4_13_20_68_A1 metaG | ecosystem: Engineered > Bioreactor > Semi-continuous > Anaerobic >...
CAGGTTGACTTCATCAGGGTCAATCGGTCTAAGCTGAAGTGCTTTTAGAGTATTTTCACCAAAAGCTTCTAGGGCAACTTCGTAGGGTGTTCTTCCGCCAAGGCTTTCCCTTGGAGTGGAATTAATGTGATCGACAATCAGGTTTACATCCCACTGGGTAAGGAACTCGAAATTCGTTCCTTTGGGTAGTATCATGCGGAGCATGGTATGTACATTTTCAACCCCGCCTTTTTGGCCACTTCGCATAGGATCACAATAATAGATGCTTGTGCGCTCGATATCATTGATTCCAGTCTCAAGTGATTTCGGATCACCGAATTCTGAACCTCTGTCTGTGAGGATAGTATTAAATAGTGAAAGGAACTCATAAGTGCCGAGTTTCTTCTCTAAACGGTCAAATACCATACGGACAGCTCCCTTTGTGCACCGGTTCATGAGAAATGCAAGGAACAGCTTCTCACGCTTCAAAAAGAATGTCAGAAGAGTTTTCTTGGATTCCCTTGAAGAATGCACAGTGTCCATCTCTGTCCAATTATCTGAGCCAAGGGCCTGAAAATCAGCATAGGTTCTTCCAATGAATACCGTACGGTCAGTGATCTGAGATTTGTGACATTTACGGATTTTGAACTTAGGCTTACGCTTGAGATCGATATTCCTTGCTGAAAAAAGCCCCTTATCCAGATATGTATATACTGTACGTACAGACATATCCAGTTCAGGATGATTCGTAACGATTTGATAGGGTGACTGCCCCTGAGCAATCAGAGGAGAAACGATCCTATCTTTTCTATGAAGCTCCTGTTTGGTCATGTTGATACCAGCTCGGGAAGAACTTAGTAACTCGCGATATTTTCTATCTGCAAAACGGGCATCATAACGATACTTATGAGCAATGGTACAGTGATTGATTCTTTTATCACAGCCGTTGCAGACATAAGGGGCTTTATCCAGCCTATTGCAACGTTCTTTTACGAAATCCTTGCAGGTCTGATTGCAGGTTGGACAAGAGGTACATTTGATACCACAGAGAATGATCTTGTTGCAGGCATTCGTCTTACGACAATGATAGCGATAGATGCAAAAGTTATGTGCATTATAGAATGTCCCCTTATGGTACCAGTCACTTAATCGGTGTAACCTAACTTCCTTTGAAATCGTGGTTGGATCCTTACACAGGTAACGAGCTATATCCTTAAAGCTTCGTCCTTCATTCAGAGACTTTTCAATAAACAAGCGGTCATCAAGTCTAAGATGTTTTTGGTTACCAGGTATTAGATTACTCATAAAATCTCCTTCTACTGCTGTCAGAAGGTATGACAATCATATCACCTTGGTATGAAAGAGTAAACTCTACTTGTGCATAAGTAAATTCCACAGCCCAAATAAGGAGTGGAATTAAACTTTTCAATTTTCAAATGTATCATTAGTAAAATTTTTAATGGAAATATAAAATATTACATGTTATAATCGTAGCGGGATTTAGTTTGTAAGGAAAATGACGTTTTGCTAAAGCAAAATATAATACACAACAAGGAAGGAAGAATACCATGGGTTTATTGCAGGAGTGGAGAGATTTTGCATACTCCAAGAATACAAATGATCGTGCTGGACAGCTTTTTTGGGCGGATTATTTTAATAAGGAAAAGGAAGTATATCAGAAGCTGCTGGCTAATGCTGACAAGGTTTATGAAGGAACCGTCGCTTCCCTTGCTGAGGAATTTGGCCTTGATCTGAAGTATATGGCCGGTTTCCTGGATGGCATTAACGACAGCCTTAAGACTCCCAATCCGATTGAGGAAATGGACAAGGATACACATGTCAGTCTGGATTTCGACAAGGAAAAGCTGTACTATAATATGGTAGCTGCAAGAGCTGACTGGCTGTATGAGCTGGAGGAGTGGGATGCATTATTGACCCCTGAACGCAGGAAGGAATTATATAAGGCTCAAAAGATCTCGACTACGATTGTAAAAGAGAAGAAAATAGGCAGAAATGATCCGTGTCCATGTGGTTCAGGTAAAAAATACAAGCAGTGCTGCGGTAAATAAGAAAATACCAATATGAACTATTCTGACAGCATAATCAATGCCGGCTTCTGTAAATCACTGGAGTGATTGACAGCAGCGGGCATTATTTATGTATCCGGGTTATTGCTTGTTTTTTCTTTATAGATAAGATATTGCATGTAGCTTTTTATCTCAGATACGCTGGGAGTCAATTGCTTATATAATTTTATAAATTCCAGAGTATCCTTATCAAAGATTTCTGCGTCCGCTGGTTTCTGAATATCGCTAACACCAAGTAAATAGTCGCAGGAGACATCGAAAAATTTAGATAAGGCGATGAGCTTTTCAAGAGAGGGCTCATTTCTTTCAGATTCATAATTGGAGATTGCAGTGGGCTTTAAACCAATTACCCTGGCCAGCTCTTCCTGCGTTAAATTATTTTTATACCTTAATTGACGCAATCGTTATTGAATTTCATATTATCATTCCCTGCAAATTTAAAATAATTAGAAATTTGTTACAAAATTATTATACGACTGTTAAAATAATTGTGTCAATAAGGCGCTAAGCTCATAGCTACAAGCATATAGCACGGAAAAATTGCAGCGATTGCACAAATTAAAATCCAATATAAGGCTTATCCTGGCGAATTGCTAAATAATTTGAATAATTTATGGGCATGGATAATATATATCTAGTATAAGTTATCTGGAGGTGCCCAATGAATAAGATAATTCATCAGAATGCAAAAGCGCTTGTTCTGTTGAAGGGCCTGTTAATATCGTATATTATTACCGCATTTATGCTGCTTTTACTCGCATTTATCATGCTTAAGCTGGATACGCCCAGTATAGTAATTAGCGGGGGAATTAATTTTGCTTATATTGCTTCTGCTTTTGTCGGCGGCTTTTTTGCAGGAAAAAAGATTGAGCAGAAGAAATTTATTTGGGGTATGCTGATGGGCCTGCTCTATTTTGTCGTTCTGCTACTGGTTTCCCTTATGATGAACAGAGTCTCCCCAATTCCTTTCGGTAACCTGATTACTGTATTTATTATCAGTACATTAAGCGGGATGCTGGGCGGCATGATTAGTTGAATAGCATGATATTGCATGGGTTGAGGCATATTGCCCCAATCCTTTTTTTGATCTTATGGAGTATTTAAAGATTTGCAGGCGGATTTGGCATAGATATTGTTTTGTTAATAGCTTAACAGCAGGGATTGTATTTTCATATTAAAATGTTTATACTATAAAAAGATTAGCCTATATAGAGAAAGGACATTTGAATAGATGAAGGGAATTATACTTGCAGGTGGGCATGGGACAAGACTGTATCCTTTGACACTTGCTGTTTCAAAGCAGATTTTGCCGGTATATGACAAGCCAATGATATATTATCCGATGTCGGTCCTAATGCTTGCCGGTATCAGGGAGATACTTATCATTTCCACACCGAGAGATATCGGTGCTTTTATGGAGCTATTCGGTGACGGAAGCAAGCTGGGTCTGCATATAGAGTATAAAATTCAGGAGGAGCCAAAGGGCCTGGCGCAGGCATTTATAATAGGAGAGGATTTTATTGGCAGTGACCGGGTGGCCCTGGTTCTTGGCGATAATATTTTCTACGGCAGAGGCTTTACAGGTATGCTCAAGACCGCAGCCGCCCGTGAAAAGGGGGCTACCATTTTCGGCTATTATGTAAAGGACCCTTCAGCCTATGGGGTTGTAAGCTTTGATGAGAACGGAAGGGTACTGGATATTGAAGAAAAGCCCAAGGCTCCGAAATCCAACTATGCAATACCGGGCTTGTATTTTTATGATAATGAAGTAATCAGGATTGCAAAGGAGATTAAGCCGTCTGCCAGGGGAGAACTGGAGATAACGGATGTCAACAGGTTTTATCTGAATAAGGGAGCATTAAGGGTGGAGCTTATGGGCCGCGGCATGGCCTGGCTGGACACCGGCAATCATGATTCGCTTTTGGACGCTTCAAATTATGTGGCTGCCATTCAGAAAAGGCAGGGGCTTTATATTTCCTGTATTGAGGAGATTGCCTACAGACAGGGCTTTATTGACAGGCAGCAGCTGCTTGAACTGGCAGATACAATGAAAAGTACGGATTACGGCAGATATTTGTATGATATTGCTAAAGGCCTGTAGGAAGAACTAAGGGACTGAATACGGGTCTGACTTGCATGTGAACTTACCTGCTTTTGAATATGATATGAGGAGCATGAACAATGGGAAGCTTTATTTTTAATAAATGTGATATAGAAGGATTGTATGTTATTGAGCCAAAGGTTTTTGGTGATGAGCGCGGCTACTTTATGGAATCATACAATTATGAGGATTTTAAGGCGGCCGGCCTGGATATGGTTTTTGTCCAGGACAACCAGTCCATGTCAAAAAAAGGAGTGCTTAGAGGGCTTCATTTTCAGAAGAAGCATCCACAGGGAAAGCTGGTTCGTGTATTGTCAGGTACGGTTTATGATGTGGCTGTGGATTTGCGTAAGTCATCCCCTACCTATGGCAAATATTACGGGGTAATACTGTCAGCTGAGAATAAAAAAATGTTCTATGTTCCGGAAGGCTTTGCGCATGGCTTTCTTGTGTTGTCGGACAGCGCTGAATTTACTTATAAATGTACTGATTATTATCATCCGGAGGATGAGGGAGGCATTATCTGGAATGATCCCGATATCGGAATAGAATGGCCTATCAGTAATGATATGTCTGTGATATTGTCGGAAAAGGATAAGAAGCTGCCTCTTCTTTCACAAAGTAAATTTGCATTTGATATTTAGCTAAAGCTTGTTTGCAGCAAAAAATCCAAGGTCAGGTGTTATATGCATCCATGGCCGAATGTAAACTGTTATGGGATGGAGATGGATTATGAAGCGTGTTATGATTACAGGAGCTTCCGGACAATTAGGCAAGGCTTTGCATAATTATTTGCAGAATAATCGACAATATGAAATATTTCTTACAGGCTTCTCAAATTCTGAAGGAAATATGGCTCGGCTGGATTTAGCTGATGAGGCTGCAGTTGATGCTTATATTGATAAGCTGAAGCCGGATATTATCATTAACTGTGCTGCAATGACAGCGGTGGATTTATGTGAAAGCGAACAGGAGAAGGCCTTCAGAATTAATGCATTGGGCCCCAAATATCTGGCGCAGGCGGCGGCAAAATCCGGTGCCAAGCTTGTACACATTTCTACCGATTATGTGTTTGACGGCAGACTGGACAGGCCCTATACCGAGGAGGATATACCCAATCCCATCAATGTATATGGCAAAAGCAAGCTGGCAGGCGAAGAATATGTCAGGCAAATATGCAGCAGGCATTTTATTCTGAGGGTTGCCTGGTTGTATGGTGAAGGGAAGAATTTTGTAAAGACAATGCTGAATCTGGCAAGAAACAATAACGTCATCCGCGTGGTTGCGGATCAGTTCGGCAGTCCAACCTCGGCATATGAGGTTGCAAAGGTTATTTCATTTTTGTTGGAAACGGAAAAATACGGTGTATATCATGCCAGCTGTGAAGGCTTTACAAGCTGGTACGACTTTGCTGTTGCTATTTTTGAGGAAGCAGGTATAGAGGCCGAGCTGGAGCCGATACCGACATCCGAATATCCCACCCCTGCAAGGCGGCCGGCATATTCCGTACTGGACAATAAAGCCCTCCGGGAAAGGCATGGTTATATAATGCCTGACTGGAGGGATGCTCTGCATGATTATATGAGTATGCTTTGCAGTACCGTAATGGCGGAGTAAATGAAGGATGTTAAAGATAAATGATGTAAAGATAAAAGTGTTTATACCTTATAATTAGATAAAATAATAGATGGAAGGAATCACTGATGAAAACATATCTTGTCACCGGTGGAGCGGGCTTTATCGGATCCAATTTTATCCTGTACCTGTTTAAAAAATATAAGGATAAAATCAGAGTTATAAATCTTGATGCCCTGACCTATGCCGGCAATCTGGAGAATTTGAAGGAAGTAGAAAATTATGATAATTATGAGTTTTTAAAGCTGGACATTTGTGACAAGGAGGCAATGCTGAAGGTTTTTGAAAAATACGACATTGACCGGGTTGTCCATTTTGCTGCTGAAAGCCATGTGGATCGCAGCATTCGCAATCCGGAGGTCTTTGTTAATACAAATGTTCTGGGAACTCTGAATCTGATAAATGCAGCAAGGCTAGCCTGGGAGGGCCAGGGTGGATATCTGCCGGACAAAAAATACATCCAGGTGTCCACAGATGAGGTTTATGGCTCCCTTGAGGATGATGACAGCTATTTTTATGAAACAACTCCCTTAAATCCCCGCAGCCCCTATTCGGCCAGCAAGGCAAGCGCGGATTTGCTGGTTAAGTCATATGTCGAAACCTTTAATTTTCCTGCTATTATCACAAGGTGCAGCAACAATTACGGACCATATCAGTTCCCGGAAAAACTGATACCCTTAATGATTAATAATGCCCTGAATGGGAAAAAGCTTCCTGTATATGGTACAGGCCGAAACATAAGGGACTGGCTGTATGTGGAGGATCATGCCAAGGCTATAGATCTGGTGGCGGAAAAGGGTACTGTGGGAGAGGTTTATAATGTAGGCGGACATAATGAGAAAAGGAATATTGAGATTGTAGAGCTGATAATTGATACCCTGCTTGTAATACTGCCAGAGGAAGACAGCAGACGAAAAAATATCAGCCGGGATCTGATAACCTTTGTTGAGGACCGCAAGGGCCATGACTACAGATATGCCATTGCACCCGACAAGATTGCCAGGGAGCTGGGCTGGACGCCAGAAACTCCTTTTGATAAGGGAATCCGGCTTACCATAGAGTGGTATCTTAAAAATATGGATTGGCTTGAGCATGTCACCGGAGGAGAATATCAGAATTACTATAAGGAAATGTACAAATTGTGATAGCTGTTTGGTGTTTGCTGTAGATTGCTATATTGGCTGGAAGGGCATTTAACGGGGGATTAGCCAGGTTCTCTGCTAAAGTTTGCTATATCCCAGTCAAGCTTTGTGTATGGAATGAAATTTATTTTGATGTAAGATTGAATGGTTTTAGCTTATAAAATAATGGAATGGCTTTAGATTATATAATTAAAGGGAAAAATATTTTGAAACGACAGAAAGGTACGGTAGCTTCATGAGATATGAAGAATTTACTTTGGAAGGCAGAAATGCTGTGATGGAGGCTTTCCGTTCGGGAAAGACGATAGATCGATTGTTTATATTGGAGGGCAGTCAGGACGGACCGATTAAGTCCATACTGCGGGAGGCCAGGAAAACGAATTGTGTTATTAGCTTTGTAAAGAAGGAACGCCTGGATCAGCTTTCTGCTACAGGCAAGCACCAGGGTGTGATAGCATATGCTGCAGCATATGAGTATGCAGAGCTTGATGATATTCTGAATCTGGCTCGGGAGAAAAACGAGCCTCCCTTTGTAATCATACTTGACTGCATAGAGGACCCACATAATCTTGGGGCAATTATCAGAACTGCCCATCAGGCCGGTGCTCATGGAATTATTATACCCAAAAGGCGGGCGGTCGGATTGACGGCAACTGTTGCCAAGGTATCGGCAGGGGCTTTAAACTATCTTCCGGTAGCAAAGGTTACTAATCTGGCTGCGACTATTGATGAGCTAAAGGAAAAGGGCCTTTGGTTCGTATGTGCAGATATGGATGGAGAACTGATGTACAAGATTGATCTGAAAGGGCCTATCGGATTGGTCATAGGCAGCGAGGGTGAAGGTGTAAGCAGACTGGTAAAGGAAAAGTGCGATTATGTTGCGAAAATACCTATGTTTGGACAGGTGGATTCGTTGAATGCGTCCGTGGCAGCAGGCATAATGGCATATGAGATAGTCCGGCAGCGCATGATGTAAAGAATTTTATGTATTTGCTAATAACAATCAGGCCTGAAAGTGCGGGCGGGCCTGAAGCTGTGGCTTGTTGATTTTGGTTTGTTTTGGAGAAGGAGGCTGGCATAATGGAATTTGTCGATTATGATTCGCTGTCTGATGAGGAAATAATACGGAGAATACAGGAGGGCGACAAGCCTGGTATTGATTATTTAATGGAAAAATACAAGTATCTGGTGCGCAGCAAGGCAAAAACTCTGTTTTTGATAGGTGGAGACAAGGACGATCTGATACAGGAGGGGATGATTGGCTTATATAAGGCCATTCGTGATTACCAGGCAGATAAGGACAGCTCATTTTTCAATTTTGCCGATCTTTGCGTCTCCAGACAGATTTACAGTGCAATTAAGGCCTCCAACAGAAAAAAGAACATACCTTTAAATACTTATATATCACTTTATGCTCCTGCGTATGAAAAAGATGGTGAAGAAGGGGAAAAGGAGGAATTGGTTGACATAATATTTCAGGACAAAGTCGTAAATCCTGAGGAATTAGTTATTGACAAAGAGAAGACCAGTATGATAGAATATGAACTTGTAAGACGCCTGAGCAAGCTGGAACGGCAAGTATTAAGCTTGTATATGCAGGACATGAAATACGTTCAGATTGCTGAAGTTCTCAACAAGGAACCAAAGACAATCGACAATGCATTAACAAGAATTAAGACTAAGCTTAATCAGATACTCAGGGAAATATAAAGAGTGCTACTGTAGCTCAGACGGTAGAGCACCTCATTGGTAATGAGGAGGTCAGCGGTTCAAGTCCGCCCAGTAGCTTAAGTAAAATCAAGGGGTGCAGCGTAGTGTTGCAGCCCTTATTCTATGTACAGTTCAACGAGCTATTGTAAAACGGATAATACGACTAAATGAGGGTGAGATTTTCTGAATCTCACCCTATAGCTATGTTAGGAGACATTTTTTCATTTCTCTGATATGCATCACCTTTTCTTAAAGAGTCAAAAAGGATGAAATCATTGTATAGCTTAATCCACTGGTTAATTTCCTTATAATACCTGAAATAAATGTGACAAGATCACAGATAAAATTCGGATAATCGTTATAATTAGATTTAAAGATTTAAGATAAATTGACAAACTGTATTGATGATCCAAGGAGAGAGTGAAAATGTTTGAATTTTTTAAAAAAGAAAATAATCTAGTAATTCATGTAAATGATTTGGTCAGCCTTATTGGTAAGATTGAGTTAATAGATATAAGAGAACCATATGAGTATAAAAGTGGGTCATTGAAGGACAAAACCTATTATATAATGTGCCAATCAGGCGCCAGAAGTGGCAGAGCTACAAAGTTACTTAAAAAGCAAGGATATCAGGTGGTTAATGTTGCCGGAGGCATGGGTTCCTATCTAGGAACAAAGAGAAAATAGGAGGATTATTATGGGTAAGAAAATATTAATTATTGGAGGAGTGGCTGGTGGAGCTTCTGCGGCAGCACGACTCAGAAGACTTAACGAGGAAGATGAAATTATAATGTTTGAAAGGGGCCCTCATGTTTCATACTCAAACTGTTCTATTCCCTATCATTTAAGTTGTTCAAGAAGCAGAAAATTTAGTTCTTATGCATCCGGAGCTTTTCTTAAAACAATACAATATTGATGCAAGAGTGAATTCTGAAGTAGTATCCATTGATAGAATGAAAAAAACTGTGCTTATAAGGAAGACGGATACGGGGAAAGAGTATACGGAAAGCTATGATAAGCTTATTCTATCGCCGGGAGCGTCACCTATTGTACCAAAGCTGGAAGGTATTGACCAGGTGAACTTATATACTGTTTGAAGTTCCGACCGGAAGAATCTTAGGAGCTCAGGCAATAGGTAAAGGTGATGTGACAAAACGAATCGATATTATTGCTACAGCTATAAAGTATGGTGGGACTGTAGAAGACTTAAAAGATTTAGAATTAAGTTATGCTCCTCCATTTTCAACAGCAAAGGATATTGTGAATTATGCCGGCTATGTTGGAACAAATCTCTTGAATGGAGATTTTAGGCAAGTAAATGTTGATAAGGTAAGAGAACTGGTTGAAAAAGGTAGCATTATTATAGATGTTAGAGAAAGATATGAATATGAGAGAGGTCATATAAAAGGTGCAATTAATATACCTTTAAGTGAGCTTCGTAACAGAATTAAAGAAATCCCAAGAGACAAGCCTGTTTATTTGCATTGCAGAACAGGACAGAGAAGCTATAATGCAACTCTGGCTTTGCAGAATATTGGTTTCGATAATATTGTAAATATAGCCGGTAGCTTTTTAGGATTATCTTTTTATGAATACTATAATGATCAAATATCTAATAGGGATCGAATAGTAACGGAATACAATTTTAGATAAATCATATTAAAAATCGTCCAGGCATTTAGTGATTTATTTCATGGTTTGTTAATGATGGCTTTAAATGCTATATAAAAATTTTGGAATGGGTAAATGTATTAAGAAGGAGCTATGAAATGTTCAGTGCAAGCAATGTCAGTTTTATACTGGTGTTTTTAGAAGGAGTTTTATCATTTTTTTCACCTTGTGTCATACCCTTAATACCGGTTTATATGGGATATCTGGCTGGGAGCAGTAAGAAAGTTTATGATAGAAAAAAAGTGATTGTCCATACCATTTTCTTTATCTTGGGTATATCTTTTAGTTTCTTCATATTAGGATTATCCTTTACTGCTCTTGGTAGGTTTTTCAATAGTCAAAAGATGCTTTTTACCAAAGCCGGTGGGATCTTAATCCTCTTATTGGGTTTTTTTCAAATAGGTATCTTGGATCTGGCTTTTTTACAAAGAGAAAGAAAGATAAGGGTAAAATGGACAGATAAGAAAATGAATCCGGTAATTGCTCTTATAATGGGGTTTACTTTTAGTTTTGCCTGGACACCGTGTATCGGACCCGCCTTATCTTCCGTATTGATAATGGCATCAGCAGCCAAAACATCATTTACCGGATTCATGCTGGTATTTTTATATGCGAGCGGCTTTTTAATTCCCTTTTTATTCCTTGGTCTGTTTACCAGCCAGATAATAAATTTCTTAAAATCAAAAAGAAATATTATTAAATATACTGTGAAGGTCGGTGGTGCCATTCTCATTATCATGGGTATCATGATATTAACAGGATGGATGAATGGAATATCAGGATATCTGAATTCTGTCAGTAAACAGGAACTAAATACGGCGCAAGTGAAAGAGAATAATTCAAGCAGCAATACAGAAAGCCAAGGAACAGAAGAGAGTCTTAAAACTGCAGAAAAGGATAGGGATCTAATACCAGCGTTCGATTTTACCTTAACAGACCAATATGGAAATGAACATACACTTTCTGATTATAAGGGAAAAGTGGTATTTCTAAACTTTTGGGCCACATGGTGCCCACCATGCAGGAAAGAGATGCCAGATATTGAGAAACTGTATAGGGAATATAATTTCAATAAGGATGAAGTGGTATTTTTAGGCGTTGTTAATCCATCCAGTGATGAATATCCTAACAATCAGGATGTTAAAAAAGAAGAAATAATTTCATTTATAGAAAAGAATGGATACACTTTTCCAACAGTATTTGATGAAACGGGAGAAGTGCTGCAGAATTATTTTATATCAGCATTCCCTACAACATTTATGGTTGATAAGGAAGGATATATCTATGGTTATGTTCCTGGAATGATGACGAAAGATATTATGTTAAATGTAATCAATGAGACTTTGCAAGCAACAAAGTAGAGAAAAAAGTATAATGCTGCACACTATAACTGATTTGTAAAGCATTGACATGAGGTACACCCTATTATATAATATACTTAATAAGACAGCCGGAAGATAGTTCAAACCTATCCGTCTCGGCAAATTTTATATAGGCAAAATAGTCGCCCTAATCTTTGCCAGTGACAGGGCGGCTATTTTTTGAGCTTATTATTTATGACCAGGGTTATTACTGCTACAAGCATTATTACAAAGGTGAATAAATCACCATATGTAACATACATAAGCACCACCCCTTTCGAAGAACTCGAAACGGATGGAATGACCGCCCTACCGGCTGCCTTATAAAGTATACAATATTTTCTAGATAGTTTTACATAATACGATTTTATTAAAAATTCGGTTAAGCATTCCACAACATGGTATTATTATACATAAAATGCTGCAAACAAGCAAGTATTTACACATAATACATCATATATATAATTTAGGATTAACAATTACATGATTTTTACAGCAAAAATATTTTTAAAAGCGTATTGACAAAATGCATCATCCCATAATATAATAACTTTGCTGTCTTGAGAGCGGCAGCTAATCACGAGGCGTGGCTCAGCTTGGCTAGAGCGCCGCGTTAGGGACGCGGAGGTCGCAAGTTCAAATCTTGTCGCCTCGATTTTTTTATTCCACAGGAAATTCACTGTATATTTCCTGTGGAGCAAATCCCACCGGAATAAAATAAACGCTTTCGGGCAGAAGCATTCAAAATTCAACTCACAATTAAGCATTATTTTATAATGGCATGAGACAGCACGGTTGATTAATTCAATCGTGTTTTTTTCATAATATAAAGCTCCAGTTATAATCTTACTTTTACGATAAAGCACTCAATCAGAATGAAGTTTATTAGAAATTATTGACTTTCATCTATTGCTGCAGCAAAGCTGCAGGAAGGAGTTTGTATGATAATCTCTGCATCAAGGCGTACCGATATACCCTGCTTTTATTCGGAATGGTTCATGAACCGGCTGAAGGCCGGCTATGTCCTCAGCAAGAATCCGATGAATCCGGCCCAAATCAAGAGGATAAGCCTGTCTCCGAATGATGTTGATTGTATTGTCTTCTGGACAAAGGATCCGCAAAATATGCTGGATAAGTTGCCGGATATAAGTCAGCTGGGTTATCGCTATTATTTTCAGTTCACGCTTAATCCGTATGGGCGGGAGCTGGAGCGTAATCTAAGGGATAAAGCTGATATTGTGCAGACCTTTGTACAGCTGGCGGAACATATCGGAAGCAGGAGGCTGATATGGAGATATGATCCCATAGTGATAAATGATAACTATACGGTCGATTACCATATCAAAAGCTTTGAAGTCCTATGCTCGCAGCTGCAGGGCAGTACCAATAGATGCATAATCAGCTTTGTAGATAACTACAGGAAGCTTAAAGGGACTGTAAGGGAGCATATTATAAGGGATATCGGCGAGGAGCTGCAGCAAACAATAGCCGGATGCTTTGCTAAAATAGCGGACAGCTATGGTATAGAGCTTATGGCCTGCTGCGAGCAGGCGGCTTTGGCTGCCTTCGGGGTAAAAGCATCAGCCTGCATAGACAGGGGGCTGATTGAGAGCATATGTGGATATCCCCTTAAGGTCAAAAGGGACAAAAACCAGCGGCAGGGCTGTAATTGTGCCGAGAGCGTAGATATAGGCGTTTATAATAGCTGCAGTAACGGGTGCCTGTACTGCTATGCCAATCATAGCGAGGCTTCTATCAGGAAAAATATAATGAGGCATAATCCTGAGGCGGATATTTTATTATGAAGGATAGCGGTAGATTATGTGAGCTTAGTAAGACAATATAAGCAGAAATACATTTAAAAAAAATGCAGGCAAGTAAACTGTATTAAGTAATACCGGCTTTCCGGGAAAATTTGTCCCCTGTTATTTTACATGAAAATAAGTTAATGCACATCGAATGAATGACAAAATCATATGCAGGACTGCAAATTTTCATATATTTGCATATATGGAAACGCTTTCATTGAAAAATATTGTGCAAAATGTTGCAGTAAAGGCGGATTAATGGTACGATTAGTGTAAAATATTAAGGAAAATGCGCGCCTTATGACGTACTAGGCTATGGGGGACCCGGGATGAAGAAAGTATTTACTCGCAGGCATAAAATTATTTTGGGATTAGTTCCTGTATCTTTGCTTCTTATATTTTTAGCAAGAAAAAGCGTTTATTTCGCAGAGCATATTTATGCCAAGCATATATATAAATTATTATCTCAGCTTGTATCTCTTATTACAGGACTTATCCCTTTTTCTATAGCAGAGCTGATAATAGCTGCCCTTCCTATTATATTTATCCTTTTAATAGCTTTTTTTATCAAAAAGCTGATAGTTGATAAGGAAAACAGAAAGGTTATAATTGCACGGTCCTTTATTAATATCCTTTGCTGCCTTAGCATAATCTTGTTTTCCTATACCCTTATGGGTGGACTTAACTATTACCGTTATACCTTCAGTACATATTCCGGCCTGGAGATACGACAGTCCTCCCTGGAGGAATTGTACTCGCTGACAAGAAGTCTGGCTCTTGAGGCCGGCAGCTACAGAGACGGCATTAGCAGCGTGGATGAAAATGGGGTGTTTGTGCTGTCGCAAAGCTTCAGTCAGCTGCGAAGAACCGCAGCCAAGGCATATAAGATCCTTGCTGAGGAATATCCTATACTTGGGGGCTATTACGGGGCACCAAAGCCTGTTATTATGTCGAAGCTTATGTCCACCACCGAAACCACAGGAATATTTATACCCTTCACTATGGAGGCTAATGTAAATATTGATATACCTGACTTTACCATACCTCATACAATGCTTCATGAGATGGCTCACCTGCGGGGCTTTATGAGAGAGGATGAGGCAAATTTCCTGGCTTACAAGGCCGGTATGGTATCTGACAGCATAGAATTTAAATACAGCAGTACCATGCATGCTTTAATTCATGCCGGTAATGCCCTGTACAGGAAATCTCCTGACTTGTATTTTGAAATCAGGGATCTTTACACCGAAGGAATGATAAATGATATCCGCAATCATTCCCAGTACTGGGCACAATATGACGATACCGTAATCAGTACCGTATCCAATAAAATAAATGACACCTATCTGAAGGCCAATGCTCAGACCGACGGTGTTGAAAGCTATGGCCGGATGCTGGATCTTTTACTGGCGGAATACAGGAAGAAGCAGGGGCTTTCCGGAGAATAGGATTATAAAAAGGAAACTAATGCCATTATCAAGATAGTGGCAGCTGTTTCCTCTTTTTTTCGAAAGTTTTTGTGTTATATTATGGCATTAATTCTTATTTCATGCTTTAATATTATCAATAAGTGTGATAATATATAAAATAATCACACTTTTTGCTTTTATATTTGTATCTGAACAGGTTTAAAAGATGATTTTGTATCGCTTTCATGATCTTTTGGAATTAAATTGCCTTGCAATAAAATCTATGAAATTATAGAATAGAAGAATAATTTGCATTTATGATAAATTTTTCAGGAGGTTTTTCATGGATAGCCATATTACTGAAGGTATGAGCAGCAATGAGGCTGTTGATAAGAAAGCATCGAAGAATTTTATTGAAATGATTATAGATAAGGATCTGGAGGAGGGAAAGGTAGAAAAGGTAGTTACCAGATTTCCGCCGGAGCCTAACGGATATCTTCATATTGGACATGCAAAGGCTATTTTATTGAATTACGGTCTGGCAAAGAAGTATGGCGGCAGGTTTAATCTTCGTTTTGACGACACCAATCCTATGAAGGAAAAGACTGAGTATGTACAGTCCATAGCAGAGGATGTCAGCTGGTTGGGTGCAGATTTTGAGGATCGCATTTATTTTGCCTCGGATTATTTTGACCAGATGTATGAGGCTGCAATAAAGCTGATTAAGAAGGGTAAAGCCTATGTATGCGATCTGACTGCCAAAGAAATAAGAGAATATCGTGGAACTCTTACTGAGCCGGGTAAAAACAGTCCCTACCGGGACAGAAGCATAGAGGAAAATTTAAGGCTTTTTGAGGAAATGCGGGACGGTAAGTATCCTGACGGTTCAAAGGTTCTTCGAGCCAAGATTGACATGGCATCTCCCAATATCAATATGAGGGATCCCGTTATATATCGTATAGCAAAAATTTCTCATCACAATACCGGGGACAAGTGGTGCATTTATCCGATGTATGATTTTGCCCATCCGATAGAGGATGCCATTGAGGGAATTACCCATTCGATTTGTACCCTGGAATTTGAGGATCATCGTCCCCTGTATGACTGGGTGCTCAGGGAGCTGGAATATCCCAATCCCCCCAAGCAGATTGAGTTTGCCAAGCTGTATTTGACAAATGTTATCACAGGCAAAAGATATATAAAGAAGCTGGTGGAGGAAGGAATTGTTGACGGCTGGGATGATCCGAGACTGGTAACAATCAGCGCACTTAGAAGAAGAGGCTATACGCCGGAATCCATACAGATGTTTATGGAGCTGTGCGGTGTATCCAAGAGCCAGAGCTCTGTGGATTATGCAATGCTTGAGTATTGCATCCGTGAGGATTTGAAGCTGAAGAGGCCGAGAATTATGGCGGTGCTTGATCCGATCAGGCTGGTAATTACCAATTATCCAGAAGGGCAGATTGAGTATCTGGAGGCACCAAACAATCCGGAAAATGAAGCTTTGGGAGTTCGGCAGATACCATTTGGCAGGGAATTGTATATTGAACGTGAGGATTTCATGATTGAGCCTCCGAAGAAATATTACCGCTTGTATCCGGGCAATGAGGTGCGCCTGATGAATGCGTATTTTGTTACCTGCACCGGTTATGAAACAGATGAAAACGGCAAGGTAACAACAGTGTATTGTACCTATGATCCCGAGACCAAAAGCGGTTCAGGCTTTAATGCCAGAAAGGTTAAAGGAACTATACACTGGGTGGCAGCCGCTACGGCAATAAAAGCCGAGGTACGCCTGTACGAAAACCTTGTTGACGAAGAGAAGGGTGTATATAATGAGGATGGAAGCATAAATCTGAATCCCAATTCTTTAAAGGTTTTGGATAACTGCTATATAGAGCCAAATATAAAGGGAGCAAAAGCACCGGATAGCTTCCAGTTCCTCAGACAAGGCTTTTTCTGCATAGACAGCAAGGATTCAACTGATGAAAGATTGGTATTTAACAGAATAGTGCCATTGAAAAGCTCATATAAACCTGAATAATAATATAAGCCTTTCAATAGCCTAAACAATACATTATTGAATGGGGGATGTTCTTTGGACAATTTATTTTCAGGACTAGAGGCTTTTGGTCTCGATAAGCTGTCAGGAGTAGACATTTATGAGAAGGAAAAGGAAAATACCGCTGCTGAAGAAACAGTAGCCAAGCCTGCATTTTCTGAAGCGGAATATGTATATGACAAGACACATACCTGCCCGGTTTGTGACAAGGAATTTAAATCCAAGGTTGTAAAATACGGAAAAATAAAGCTTGAAAATCTCGATTCAGATTTAAGACCTGTTTATCAAAATATGGACCCGTTAAAATATGATGCTATTGTATGCCCTTATTGCGGTTACGCTGCCTTGTCACGATTCTTTAAATTTATGACAAGCACTCAGGCCGATTTGATTAAGAAAAACATATCTGTTGCCTTCAAGGGCCTGCAGGAGACGGGCGAGATTTTGACATATGATGATGCTATAGCAAGACATAAGCTTGCCCTCTTAAGCTCTGTTGTAAAAAAAGCCAAAACGAGTGAGCGCGCCTATACCTGCCTTAAGACAGCCTGGGTAATAAGGGGCAAGGCGGAGAAGCTGCCGGCAAATCTTCCCGATTACCAGGCCCAGAAGGAAAGTCTGGAGAAGGAAGAGCTTGATTTTCTTGCAAAGGCATATGACGGCTTTTGTGAGGCATTCAGCAAGGAAGCATTTCCGATGTGCGGAATGGATGAGGTTACAATTATGCTTCTGCTGGCTGAGCTTGCCCGCAAAGTCGGCAAATATGATGAGGCCAGCCGCTGGGTATCCAGAATACTTGTATCCCGTGAGGCAAAGGACAGAGTTAAGGAAAAAGCAAGAGAAATTAAGGAAATGATTCGTGAAAATAAGAGAAATTAATTATGAACCGGTTTAGGTCACAGCACCGGTGGAGGTCTGTATAATGAAGGAAAAGCTATATACCATACCCGTAAATGAGGCGTTTGATGCGGATTCGGAGTGTCCTGTATGTCTGATGTTCAAAAGCCTTGAGGACAATGCCATAGACTTTACCATGAGTCCCAGCTATATGGAGGATGATATTCGGATCCAAACCTCCCTGATGGGCTTTTGCCAGAAGCATCTAAAGCAGCTGTATGATGTGCAGAATCGGTTAGGGCTTGCGTTGATTCTTAAGTCACATATGGATGAGCTTATCAAGAACGTTGGCAAGCATACGCAGCCGGGAATAAAGATTGGGATGCCCTCGCTTTTTAAGAAAAAAGGAGAGACATCGGGGAGCGCATCCTATATTGAAGAGCTGGAAGGCAAATGCTTTGTGTGCAGCAAAATCGAAGGCACCTTTGAAAGATATATAGCCACAGTTTTTCATTTATATCGTACTGAAGAGGAGTTCCGCAGAAAATTCTCCGCCTCCAAAGGCTTTTGCACCAGTCATTACAAGACTCTATATATTGCTGCAGAAAAATATTTAAGCGGGGAAGAGCAAAGCAGCTTCATTAAGGAGCTCAACAGGCTTTATATTGAAAATATGAAGCGTGTCAGGGACGATCTTGAATGGTATATTAATAAGTTTGATTACAGGTATGAAAACGAACCCTGGAAGAATGCCAGGGATGCCTTAATCAGATCCATGCTGAAAACAAATAGTATTGTATTGGATTCCAGGCAAAGATAATTTTTCCAGATTATGTATATTATTGAATTTAAGGAATATACTAAGGGTGACATTATCTGTAATAAAGTTATTACCGATATGGTAATAGCTTTTTTTATGGAATGGAAAACTGCTTCCATAATTGCCCTGATACGGATGAGCCTGTAGCAGAGACAGGGGGTAGAGGTAAGGGCTTGCCCAAGATGAAAAACGGAGGAAAAGGGATATAAAGAGAGAAAAAATGAGATATTGAGAGCTATAATGAGTATTACTGAGAAATTATTAAATTTGCTGCCCAATTTCATGAGAAATGAAGTTGCATAATAAAGGCAAATTTACTAATATATAAATCAGTGATTAGCACTCAACCTAATGGAGTGCTAATAATCTCTAAATCGGTATAAGTATAAACTTTTAAAAGGAGGAATCTTAAATGAAACTAGTTCCATTAGGAGATAGGGTAGTATTGAAACAGTTACTTGCTGAAGAAACAACTAAATCAGGCATCGTATTACCTGGCCAGGCTAAGGAAAAGCCTCAGCAGGCTGAGGTTATTGCTGTAGGTCCCGGTGGTATGGTTGATGGAAAAGAAATAGTTATGCAGGTTAAACCGGGCGACAAGGTTATATACTCCAAGTATGCCGGAACAGAAGTAAAGCTTGATGAGGAAGAATTCATTATCGTAAAACAGAGTGATATTGTTGCAATAATTGAAGATTAAGAAAAAGGAGAGATAACATTATGGCAAAGCAGATAAAATACGGTGCAGAAGCAAGAGCGGCTCTTGAAGCAGGTGCAAATAAATTAGCTAATACAGTTAAGGTTACATTAGGCCCTAAGGGCAGAAATGTAGTACTTGATAAATCCTATGGCGCACCCCTTATTACAAACGATGGTGTGACAATCGCCAAGGAAATTGATTTGGAAGATCCTTTCGAGAACATGGGCGCTCAGCTTGTTAAAGAAGTAGCCACAAAGACAAACGATGTAGCAGGTGACGGTACAACAACAGCAACTGTGCTTGCACAGGCTATGATCTCCGAAGGAATTAAGAACCTTGCAGCCGGAGCTAATCCTATTATCTTAAGAAGAGGTATGAAGAAGGCCACAGATGTAGCTGTTGATGCTATCATAAAGATGAGCTCCAAGATAACAGGAAAAGAGCAGATCGCCAGAGTAGCAGCTATTTCAGCCGGTGATGATGAGGTTGGCCAGCTGGTAGCCGATGCTATGGAGAAGGTATCAAAGGACGGCGTTATCACAGTTGAAGAGTCCAAGACCATGAAAACTGAGCTTGACCTGGTAGAAGGTATGCAGTTTGATCGTGGTTATATTTCAGCATATATGTGCACAGACATGGATAAGATGGAGGCTGTGCTTGACAATCCTTACATCCTTATCACAGACAAGAAGATCTCCAACATTCAGGACATTCTGCCTGTACTTGAGCAGATTGTACAGTCCGGCAGAAAGCTTCTGATTATTGCTGAGGATGTTGAGGGTGAAGCTCTTACAACCCTGGTACTCAACAAGTTAAGGGGTACATTTACTGCAGTTGCTGTTAAGGCTCCCGGCTATGGCGACAGAAGAAAGGCTATGCTGCAGGATATCGCTATCTTAACAGGCGGTACAGTAATTTCTGATGAGTTAGGTCTTGATCTTAAGGAGACCACTCTGGATCAGTTAGGCCGTGCCAAGTCCGTTAAGGTTCAGAAGGAGAACACTATCATCGTTGATGGTGAGGGCAGGAAGGAAGAGATCGAGGCCAGAATTAACCAGATTAAGGTTCAGATTGAAGAGACCACATCCGACTTCGATAGAGAGAAGCTTCAGGAGAGACTTGCCAAGCTGGCAGGCGGCGTAGCAGTTATCAGAGTTGGTGCAGCAACTGAGACAGAGATGAAGGAGAACAAGCTTCGTCTGGAGGATGCTCTTGCAGCTACCAGAGCAGCTGTTGAAGAGGGTATCGTAGCAGGTGGCGGTTCCGCATACATCCATGCTTCCAAGGAAGTTGCCAAGTTTGCCGAGACCCTTGAAGGCGATGAGAAGACAGGTGCCAAAATTATCTTAAAGGCACTGGAAGCTCCTCTGTACAGCATAGTAGATAATGCAGGCCTTGAAGGCTCTGTAGTAATCAGTAAGGTTAAGGAAAGCAATCCTGGTATCGGCTTCAACGTATTGACAGAGCAGTATGTTGATATGGTTAAGGAGGGTATCCTGGATCCTGTCAAGGTTACCAGAAGTGCGCTTCAGAATGCAACCAGCATTGCATCCACCTTATTGACAACAGAGTCAATAGTTGCCAACATCAAGGAGAAGGAAGCAGCTCCTGCCCCTGGTGGAATGGGTATGATGTAATCCGGTGATATGAAATATTGATATGATATAAATGCAGCTGTCACTTTGGCGGTAAAAACGCCAGGTGACAGTTTTTTTAATGCTTCTCTTATTCCATACTAGTAAAATAGCCGGCGCAATAGCGTCCGGCTGCTATATATTATTGGCTATAATGTTATATTATTGGTTTATGTGTTACCTATTGATAGATGATATCTAAGAATTTGATTATTGACTAAAATACTCATCAATTCCATCACATATTCCCTGAACTATTTTGTTCTGATAATCCTCGGTCTGCATAAGCTTATCTTCCTTTTCGTTTGTCATATAACCCATTTCTATGATGGTTACGGGGATTTTGCTCCAATTGATACCGCTCATGTCATCACGGGCGACAGCGCCCAGGTTTTTGGAACCGGTATTTTTACAGATGGCATCTACGATTGCCTTGGACAGCTTGTGGCTGGCTTCGCTTAAATCGGCTACATAAGGATTTTTTTTTGAGGGGTATATGGTCAGGGTGCCATGTACAGAAGGATTGGTTGAGCCGTTAGCGTGGATGCGGATAAATATCTCAGCGCCGCTTTCATTGGCAATATCGGCCCGTTCCTTATTGCTCAGGTCTACATCATGGCTTTCTCTTATCATTATTACCTCATAGCCTCTTTCGGTCAGCACATCTTTTACCTTTTTTGCTATTAGCAGATTCAGCTCGTATTCAGGAACTCCTGTAAATCGTCCCTGTGTTCCTGAGCTTACCTTGGCCTTAGTTTCTTTAGCTCCCGGACCAATCGGCTCCTGCTCATAATTGCCCTTCCTTTGATGGCCTGCATCTATGGCTACAATCCTTTTCGATTCTGTCCTGTCATCGCTAATATTATTTGCATCAGTCATGTCATCATCGCTACTATCGGAAGAATCTGACCCGGGCTTCGCTTTATCATCTTTTTTGGATTCATCGACTTCCTGTGGTTTATCCTTGGCTTTTTCGCTATCAGCTGTTTCAGATTTTTCATCTGTCTGTTTTATTTCAGTGTCAGCTTTGCTTGCCGGCAGAGTGCCTTCTGTTTTAGGCTCTTTATCAGCCTTGGCGCTGCCTGCATCAGATTTGCCTGCTTCAGAGCCTGACTTTGCCTTGGGCTTAACCTCTGCCGGATTAGCCTCTGCTGTTGGAACAGATGTGTCATTATCTGTTTCCTGAGCTGGTGTCGGAGTAGATGGTTTTTTGCCTGTCGCTGTTTCAGATACAGCATTGCCGGAATCCTCTGCAGGTGTATCAGACGCTGTATCTGCTTTATCTGTTTCGGAAAGGTCTGCGGTTGCATTTACTGTGTCAGATTCGGTATTAGCATTGCTTTCTGTCAAGCTGCTTTTATTGATGGTTTCCGTGTCGTTGCCGGATTTGTTTTTACCACAGGATACTAAAGCAAGTATTACTAAAAAAATTACAGCTGAATAGAGCAGCTTGCCTTTTATATGCTTCATCTCAAGCACCGTCCTTCTCTTGTATGTCCTTAGTTAATTATATGGGAGTCTGGAGACAATTACAAGCAATAGTTCCACGATAAAAGAAGAAGGCCGTTTTTATTCGGCCATTCTTGTAACCGCCACATATATTCCGGATATTTTATACCAGGTGGGGAAATCCACGATTCCGTTTGCAGGCAAATCAAAAATCTGCTGGAAGGCAGCCACCGCATCGGCAGTCTGCTGGTTATACTGCCCGGTAACAGCTACCTTGGCTATCATAGTATATGTGTCTGATATTTCATTAAGCTGCTCCTGTATCATTCTCACATTATTGCCGCTGGCCCCAATATTAAGGTTCGTACCGGGCCAGGAGGCGGGAACACCCGACACTATGGGAGCAGTATTAACATATATGGAATTGCCGTAAAAATGCCTTAATATCTCTACTGCGCTGCGCCCCTCATCCCCCAGCGCTTTTGAGCCCCATTGGGTCATCCAGCCGGGGCATTTTACCCTGTTGCCGTCGCAATACTGGGTAAGTATCGGCTGAACCACATTAGGACGGGACAGATAGCTGGTAAAAATCTGATCTACTAACATGCTGATATTGTTGAATATATTTCTTCCCGGTATCCATTTATGATCAAAGGCGGTAGAAGACGTTATCGTAAAATTAAAGCCCTGATTCCGGTACCATTCGGTGAAAACCCTGTTTAAAGTAAATGACAGTATAGCCAGAATATTGGCCTTAATTGTTTCCTCCGGCCAGGTGGAGTATATTTCGCTTGAGGCTACATTTTTGATGTAATCCCGGAATGGCACATAGTGGTTTGCAGCCGAAGTGTCAGTAGGAGGGCCGTCATGTACAATGACATATTCAGGAACAACCACATTTTGAAGGACTATCTCGCCTCTTTCCGCAGTCGGCTTTATTTCCTGTTCGGCGATTTTTGGGGGATAATCGCCGTAAAGGGTATGGGGAGGTATGACAAAAAGCTCCGGTCTGGCATCAGGGCTCTCCCTTCTAAGGCTTGTATCCTGCAGAGCTGTGACATCGGGGAAGATCTCAACGTTCTGGATGGCGACAGGTACATAGCCGGGTGACGATATGCTTATTCTGTACTCTGCATACGGCTGCACTGTGCCCGGCTCCTGACTGTAATCAGGCGGAGGGGCAGGAAGGGTGATTTCTTCGGTTAGTCCTGCCGCATTGGTGTTTACCTGCTCCAGTATATCATCGGCAGCTGATGGCAGGGATATGGCAACTGTTGCATTCTCTACCGGTGCCATCCCGCCGGTGGTTATTCTGACTCTTAGCCGCCCAAGTGACTGGGTTTCCATCTGGGCCGGATATAATCTGAGCCTCTTTTCAGTATGATTATCCAAGGATGCTTTATAGAAATCCATACCTATGACCTTGCCTTTCCACATTGCTTGCTACGGTAATTGGCAGGCTGTCTGTGCCTGTCTGGTAATTCAGGTAACAAGCGCACTTTTATCTACATTTATATATGCTGAATAATATAATATATTCTTAAGGAAATTTATCTTATCTGCTGATTTGAATCTATATTCGGAAAATGATATTTCAAGACGAAATATAAAATTATGGCCTGATGCATCCTGTTTAGGCAGGATTTTTTTCGTGATGCTAAAGTAAATCACTTTTATGAAGCAAGTCTGGCAACAGCTACATATATGCCGGAAATCCTGTACCAGGTGGCCTTATCCACCACACCTGTGACCGGTAGATTAAATATTTGCTGGAAGGCTCTTACGGCTCCTGCTGTTTGCTGGCCGTAAATACCATCTACAGTTATTCTGGGTATGGCGTTATATACCTGGGCTATTCTGTTGAGCTGTTCCTGAAGGGTTCTGACATCATTGCCTCTGGAACCTAAAGTAAGATTTACCCCCCTCCATGACTGGGGGACCCCGGCTACTGCTTCGGCGGTATTGATAAAGATGTCATTGCCATAAAATCTGCGGAGAATCTCTATAGCCGACAAGCCCTGATCTCCCAGATCCTTTGAGCCCCATTGGGTCATCCAGCCCGGGCAGCTCGTTCTGACTCCGTCACAATATTGAGTCAGGATAGGCTGTCTGACATTAGGCCGTGACAGATAGTTATTGAATACGGAGTCTACAACAAAAGCAATATTGGCATATATATTGCGGCCGTAGGACCATTTGTGATCATAAGCGGTGGATGAGGTTATGGTAAAATTGAAGCCCTGATTTGGATACCATTCGGTAAAGACCCTGTTTAGGGTAAAGGACAAAATGGCCAGAACATTGGCATATAAGGTGGCTTCAGGCCATGTGGCATATATTTCACTGGAGGCTACATTTTTGATATAGTCACGGAATCTGACATAATAATTCTGTGCCGATGCATCTGTAGGAGGACCGTCATGGACTATGACAAATTCAGGAACAACCACCTGATTTAAAACAATAGCTCCTGTTTCAGCTGCGGGTTTTATTTCGTCCTCCGGTATTTTAGGCGGGAAATCACCATAGAGGGTATGGGGAGGAATTACAATCTGGGTTTCCAGTGACTCATCTGGAGGTAATACCTCAAGAACTGCATTTTGCTCGGCGGTGACATCAGGCAAAATCTGTACTCCGGATACAAACTCCTGTTCATAGCCCTCCGCCTCAATATTCAGATCATATTCAGAATAGGGCTGAGGCTCGGATGGGGCCAGGCTGTAATCCCTTGGAGGAGCAGGAAGCTCAACCACTTCTGTTATTCCTGATTCGTCTGTTCTAAGCATTTCTATGGCTCTGCTGGGATCGCTGGGAGAGCTGATGGTTACAGTGGCATTTCTTACGGGCACTTCATTTTCGGTGGCACAGCGTATACGAAGGCGGCCTAAGGACTGAGTCTGCATCTGAGCCGGATAAACACTTATATGACTTAAAGGGTTTTTTCTTGCCCTGAAGGCGTTAAATTTATACATAAATGCCCTCTATTCCATAATATTTTATAATAGCTTATGTTTGCCCGGGTTAATTTGTGATTTTAAATATTGTGATTTTGATAATTTTATAACCTTGTTGGATTGGCTGAAGAGAATTTCGTTTTTAACAAAATTTAGCTGAAATTTAAGCAAAAATTTTAAAAAGATGTGAAACCTTATTTGCATCTTGTTCGTCTAATTATAGCGAATAGTGTTGAAGCTCGCCTGAAATTAAAAAGACACGCAAGAGACCTGCGTGCCTTAAGTATGGTATTTAATTTTTGTTGTTGCTGTTTGACTCGGTTAAATTGCTTTGATATTTTGCTATCAGAGCTTCCCTGGCTTCCTGCAGCTGTGCAAGATTAAATTTACTGTCAAGATAGCTGTTCAGAGCGCTTATCATTGAACCGGAACTTTCCTTCTGATAGTAGCTGTTAAAGAACTCATCCAGCGCAGCAGTCAGTTCATCCTTTCCTACCATATCAAGCTCAGGATGCTCATTAAAGTAATCCTCCAACAGAGGCACTTCATCAGGATGGGTGACAATAACCGTACAAGTGTCGTATCTTCGGGCTCCTGTGCTGTCTGTAGCGTCAATTTCGGCGAATACATAAGTTAAACCCAATTGCTTTGCGGTTATACGTCCGCCGGCGCTGACAGAAGCGATTGACGGGTCTTTGCTGGAAAATCTGGCAACCTCAACAGTGTTGGTTGGCTTCAATATAACATTAAGAAAATCCGACTTATCCAAACCTATGATAAGCCTTGATTTAGTTAACTTGATACTGAAAGCAGGCGGACCAACAGTCACCTCGCAGGTTAATTCAGTTTCATTTACAAGAACTCTGATAACTGTAAAACCTACTTTATTAGCAGTGATAACGCCTTCATCATTAACAGAAGCAATTTCCTTGTCATCGGATTTAAAGCTTACTTGTGCTTTTTCAGGCAGATTATATACCTTCAGAGGATATGATTTGCCTTTTACCAGTGTAATGCTTCTCAGGTTAAGCCTGTAGTCATCCCTTTTACCTGTTTCGACACTAAAAGCCTGTACTGTTGAGCTGTTTATATCGAAAAATGGCATCAGGAGGGTGAATACCAATGTGAAGCCTAACGTTAGAATGCATTTATAAAAGAATTTCTTCATACTAATCCCTCCGATTTATGGAAATCCTTTTGTCACATCCTATCTATTATGGAATATATAATAACATTTATATTTGTCAGAAAAGTGTCATAGTGTAAATATTTATTATAAAAAGTATTATAAAAGTGCAAAGAAAAAAACAATTTGGCACTCTGTTTGTGAATTTATGGAAGCTCACAACGCAGGCTTATACTAACGAAAATTAATTTAGTTAAACCTTCTGGAATTAATTTGCCTTCACAAGTTTTACTACTTGTTTTCACTAAGTCATTTAATTATAATATATTTGGATTTAATGTATTTGAATATATTATGCATAGGTTAAACTTTTTCTAATCAGGAATTGCTCAAGGTTAATTTCTATTAGATTAAATAATGTACTATAAGGGGAGATTGAGGAATGCAACATATACTGATAGCAGATGACAATAAAGACATCACCGATATTTTATCTACATATTCCAGAATGGAAGGTTTTGAACCGGTTGTAGCCAAGGATGGGGAAGAAGCTATAAGGTTGTTTACACAATATAACCCCGAGGTAGTATTGCTCGATGTTATGATGCCCAAGGAGGATGGTTATGAGGTTTGCAGAAAAATAAGAAGCAAGTCGAATGTGCCTGTAATCCTTATAACTGCAAGAGGCGAGGATTTCGACAAAATAATGGGACTGGATATCGGTGCTGATGATTATATAGTAAAGCCCTTCAGTCCAAGAGAGGTTATGGCAAGAGTCAGAGCCGTTCTAAGAAGGATGACCAAAAGCGAAAAGGACAGCAAGAGCGGAAATGTATTAAAAATATGTGATTTGGAAATTAATTTGGATGAGTATTCGCTACATATTGGTGATAAGAAAATTCAGCTGACCAAAAAGGAAATAGAGACAATGTGGACCCTGGCATCAAATCCCAATAAGGTATTCACCAGGGATAATCTTCTGGACAGCCTTTGGGGCTTTGACTATTTTGGAGACAGCAGAACGGTCGATTCCCATATCAAACGTCTGCGGGCAAAGCTGGATGTAGTCGAGCATCCCTCCTGGACAATCAAGACTATATGGGGTGTCGGCTACAAATTTGAGATACTGGAAAAGTAGGTATGCGAATGTCAAAAGAAAACAAGGTCCGTATATACAACCGCCTGTTTTTTAAGCTCTATATCAACTATGCTGTCATGCTGCTGGTTACAGCGGTGCTGATATGCCTGATTTTTATGAAGCTGTATATGGACATGACCATGGAGCGCAGCCTCGAGGAGTTGGAGAATCAAGCCCAGGTTGTAAGCGAGATAACCCAGGAGTATATAATCAGTGGAAAGGTAAATGCCTTTAAAAATGATATTGGAAGGCTTGAGATGGTAAATGATTGGGATATATGGATCGTCTCCAATCCTATGGCCGCCAACCCAATGAGCTATGAAATGGAAACCAGCAATACATATGAGGATTTTAAGGCTATTCCCGAATTATCCGAATATGTGGAGCTGTTGGATACCACCTTCAATGGTCAGCCGGTAAGACGGGAGAAATATTTCGACCAGATAGATGAAAGGGAAACAATAGCTGTCGCCTATCCGATAAAAATAAACAATGAGGTGGTAGGCACCGTCATAGTCAAGCAGCCCTTTGAGGGACAGCCTGAAATCGTATCCAACAGCCTTTACTTAATTGTTTTAAGCAGTGTCGTTGCTCTGGGCATATCCTTTATAATAGTAATAATATTTGCAACCGAACTGAGCCTGCCGATTTCCAGAATGCGCGTAACAGCCCTGGAGCTGGCAGCCGGCAATTATAAAATCAAGACAGGTATCAACAGAAATGATGAAATAGGAGATCTGGCAAAAACTGTGGATATTCTGTCGGAAAAGCTTTTGGAAAATGAAATTGAGCGGCAGAAGCTGGATCAGATGAGACTGGACTTTTTTGCAAATGTATCACATGAGCTGAGAACACCTATAACGGTCATCCGGGCATATGCCGAGACCCTTGCGGATGGGGTGGTACAGGATCCCGGCACAGTGGAGCAGTATTACAACAGGATGCTGACGGAATGCAAGTCAATGGAACGTTTGGTGGGAGATTTGCTGACCTTGTCAAAAATGCAAAATCCGGACTTTGCTATTGAAAAGGAACCGGTTAATGTAAGGCAGATTTTTGACGACATCATAAGAAGTGCCGGAGCTATTGCAAAGAAGAAAAATATTTCAATTGAGCTGGTTAATGACGACCCTGTGTTGATGATGCTGGGTGACTATGACAGACTCAGGCAAATGTTTATGGTAATTCTTGACAATGCCATAAAGTTTTCCGAGGAAAATAAAACCGTGCACATAAATCTTTCAAAATCGGACAAAATAATAGTGTCAATAAAAGATGAAGGAATAGGTATTGCGCCTGCCGATTTAGAGAATATTTTTGAGAAGTTTTACAAGTCTAATCTCAGGCAGAACGAAAGCGGCACTGGTCTTGGACTTGCTATAGCCAAGCAAATAGCCCTTAAGCATGACGGGAAGATTGAGGTTTATTCAACTCCGGGAGAAGGAACCGAATTCATATTCTACTTCCCGCCTTATGAGCTTGAGGCCCAGTAGCTTCTATCAAATACCCAATGATTCCCAAACAAAAAACGGGAAAAAAACTTGAAATACAGAGCCTGTTAGATTATAATAAAGCTATGAAATTCCTGAAATGTTCGACACTCCTGTAATTTTGAACCTACATGATGTGATAAGGGATTCCTATATTCTTAAGTGGATGTCAGGCCACCTCGATTCAGTGGAAGGCAGAAGCTTAAGTGCGGTCACCCACCTAGCGAGGGCTAGGCGTCAAAATACAGGAAACGGCATTTTGGGTATTACACCAATGATGAGAGCGGCCAATGGCCGCTTTTTTTCGTCTATAGGAAGCTGCTCAGAATTTCCTATAGAATTTGCCAAGGTAAATTCTTTGTATTATAATGTAATATAATATATCTAAAATAATATATAATATAGAATTACAGCCTGAAAAACAGGCCTTTTGCCAATATCCGTATAACCAATATCTACTTGCAATTGCCCTTGTCTGTTTATTGGCAGGCTTAGAGGAGGATATAATGAAGCATGGATTTTTAAAGGTTGCAGCAGCTACTCCCCATATCAGAGTAGCCGATTGTGACTATAATACGGCTAATATAATAAAGCTTATTGATGAAGCGATCTCAGAGCAGGTGAAGCTGGTGGTATTTCCGGAGCTTTCTGTCACCGGTTATACCTGCAGTGATTTGTTTTTGCAGGACAACCTGCTTAAGGCTGCCAGTCAAAGTATCGGTAAAATAGCGCATTATTCTTTAAAAAAGGATATAGTGATTGTAGTCGGCTTCCCATATCAGTACAAGGGAGCTTTATATAATACAGCAGCAGTTATCTTTAACGGCCGGGTATTGGGCCTGGTTCCAAAGCACAATATTCCAAATTATACTGAATTCTATGAGGCAAGACATTTTACCCCCGGCAATCTTGATCCTGTCTGTGTTAATTTCCTGGGGGAGGAATGCTATCTTGGCTCGCGTTTGCTCTTTCAGTGTGACAATATGCCTGAATTTGCATTGGCGGTTGAGATATGCGAGGATTTGTGGGTTCCAAAGCCTCCCAGCATAGAACATTGCATGGCGGGAGCTTCAGTAATAGCAAATCTGTCTGCCAGTGATGAGATAGCAGGCAAAGAGGAATATAGAAGAGAGCTGGTTAAGGGCCAGTCAGCCAGACTGGTGTGCGGCTATATCTATGCTGATGCAGGTGAAGGTGAATCAACAACAGATTTGGTCTTTGCCGGACACAATCTGATTGCCGAGAATGGAGCCTTGCTTGCCGAATCCGGTCTGTTCCGTAACGGACTGATATTAAGCGAGCTGGATTTGAACAGACTGATGAATGAGCGCAGGAGAATGCACTCCTATGCCGGTGAAGCAGGACCTGCCTATAAGGTTATTAATTTCAGCCTGAATAGTGGCAGTAAGGAGCTTCCTGAAACTGTGCTGACCCGTTTTGTAGATCCGGCACCTTTTGTACCCTCCGACAAAGCCGGCAGGGATAAGCGCTGTGAAAATATCGTAAGTATTCAGGCAATGGGCTTAAAGACAAGAATAGCCCATACAGGCGTGGACAGTGTGGTATTAGGAATATCGGGAGGCCTTGATTCCACCCTTGCCCTGCTGGTGGCGGCAAAGGCCTTTGATATGCTGGGCAGGGATAAGAAAAATATCATTTCAGTTACCATGCCTTGCTTCGGAACTACAGACAGAACCTATAATAATGCAATAGCCCTGGCCCGGTGTCTTGGTACCACCCTGCTGGAAATTCCCATCAGGGATGCTGTGGAGCAGCATTTTAAGGATATCGGACATGACAGCAGTATTCACGATCTAACCTATGAAAACAGCCAGGCCAGGGAGAGAACCCAGGTGCTGATGGATATAGCCGGAAAATATAATGGTTTTGTTGTTGGAACAGGAGATTTATCCGAGCTGGCACTCGGATGGGCCACATATAACGGGGATCATATGTCCATGTATGGTGTAAATGCTTCAATCCCCAAGACTCTGGTGCGTTATCTGGTTGAATATTTCGCTGATAAGGCGGAAAATATCAGGCTCCATGACGTACTGCTTGATATTCTTGATACCCCGGTAAGTCCTGAGCTTCTGCCGCCGAAGGATGGGGATATTGCTCAAAAAACCGAAGACATAGTAGGGCCATATGAGCTTCATGATTTTTATCTCTATTATGTTATGAGATTCGGCTTTGAACCCTCCAAGGTATACCGGCTGGCCAGACACGCCTTCCGGGGTATCTATAAGGAAGAAGAAATATTAAAGTGGCTGAAGGTATTCTACAAAAGGTTTATAACCCAGCAATTTAAGCGCTCCTGCCTGCCTGACGGACCCAAGGTGGGTAGTGTTTCAGTTTCTCCCCGTGGTGATTTGAGAATGCCGAGTGATGCTTCGATTTCTCTGTGGATGAAGGAGATAGAGCAGCTGTGAAAAGGCGGCTGTGAATAATGGGAAAAGGGCATTAGCAGGATATTAACAGGACAAAAATGATGCTGTAAGCTTAACATATAGCTTACAGCATTCCGCAATTTGGCCGTTGCAAAAGGATTTTTGCCATTATTGTCCTGCTTTTGCTTTTTCAAGAGCGATAGCTATTGCATCAAGCAAAAGCTGCTGTGTATACTTTTTATCTTCCGAAAGCTCCACCTGCTCCAGAGGGACATCATCATACAGCTGCATGGCAATTGAATCCAGGGATGGCTCAAGAAGGGGATACATCATCGAAATTGATTCATCAATATTTTCGATGCTCACCTTATTGATATGGTTTTTATCTACCACTACAACCAGATTTAATGCCATATCATTTAATGTTATTGTGGAGGAATATGTACCTGCAGTGTAGAGGGCGGTCTCCGTCTCCGCCGTTTCTTCATCCTTATCCCTGAACATAAATATAAGAAGAAGTATCAGCAGAATGCCCAATGCCGCAAAAATCACAGTATATATGATTTCTTTCAACTGGATAACTACTATTTTTGTTTTTGCCATTATTTATCCTCCAAAGCTCATTGCTTCATGTCTGAATTCTTATTATATATTATTAGGCTTAACTATATTTTATGCAGATTTTATTCAGCTATTTGCATCAGTAAATTATATTCTTATACATAGGGCGTTTATATGAAATTCCCGGAGAATAAAAGCTTGCAGCATCTGCATTTAGCTGCAGCGATGCATGCTGTTTAACTTTTATGGAAGGAGGATTATGATATGTCCTTGCAATTGTTTTGCGGAAGTGCGGGAGCAGGGAAATCATATCAGCTGTACCGTGAGATTACCCGGATGAGCATTGATGAGCCGGACACAAATTTTCTTGTTATTGTTCCGGAGCAGTTTACTTTGCAGACCCAGAAGGATATTGTCAGCATGCATCCCGATAATGGTGTAATGAATATTGATATCCTCAGCTTCCAGCGCTTTGCCTACCGGATATTTGATGAGGTGGGAACGGGAAATCAGCCTGTGCTGGAGGATACGGGAAAAAGCATGGTGATAAGAAGGGTTCTGGCGGAAAAGAAGAAGGAGCTGCTTCTGTTTGGGCAAAATGTATCCAGAACCGGCTTTGTGGCCGAGCTCAAATCCATGCTGTCGGAGCTTTATCAGTATAATATTCAGGAAGAGGATTTTGCCAGGATGCAGCAGATAGCTGAAAGAAAGCCTGTCCTGAAGGCCAAGCTGCAGGATCTGTTCGCTATATATCAGGGCTTTCGAGATTTTATGAGGGAGCGTTACATAACCGCTGAGGAAATTCTCGTAGTTTTATATAATATCATTGACAAATCCAGCTGGGTCAAAAACACTGTTATATGCCTGGACGGCTTTACCGGCTTTACTCCCTGCCAGTACAAGATACTTGAAAAAATGCTTCAGTATGCAAAGATGGTTTATATAACCGTTACCATAGATCCAAGGGAGCTTGAAAGCTTTGAGCCAGGATTGAGAAATGGAGACGAAAGTGAAATTAGCGAGCATCAGCTTTTTGGCCTGAGCAAAAAGACAATACATAAGCTTTATAAGATGGCAAGAATGACAGGTGCAGCTATAAAAGAGCCTGTTATAGCGGAAAAAAGAAGCCCTCAGAGCATACCCTACCGCTTTATTAATTCGCCTGCCCTGGCATCCCTGGAACACAATATCTTTCGCTACCCATACAATATTTACAGTAATGAGCAGGATGACATTACTATCCATGCAGCCAGGGATGCTGCAGCCGAGATAGATTTTGTGGTACGGGAGATAAAGAGGCTTGTTCGGGAGGAAAACTACCGCTATAAGGACATAGCCGTTGTTACAGGCGCCATAACGGAATACGGCAGAATCGCCAGGCAAAGGTTCACCCAGGCAGCTATTCCCTGCTTTATTGACTATAAGAAGGATATTTTAAACAACCCCTTTGTGGAGCTTATCAGGGCTGCGGTGGCTATTGTTGCCGAGGACTTTGATTATGAAAGCGTTTTCAGATATCTGCGCACATATCTTACAGATCTGAGCCCGCAGGAGATCGATATGCTGGAGAATTATGTGCTGGCCTGCGGAATAAAGGGCTACAGGCGCTGGAGCGAGCCATTTGAAAGAAAATACAGATCAAATGAGCCCTTGCAGCTGGAGCTGCTGAATGCGGCTAGGGAGAAATTCATGCAGGATATAGTTCCTGTATATGAGGTCTTAAAGAATAAGGAAAAGATGATTTCCGACTACACCACAGCCCTTTATGAGCTGGGAGTGCGTCTGCGGATTGAGGAGAAGCTGGCAGACTACAGGACTTATTTTATTAATCACAAGCAAGCGGTAATTGCCAAGGAGTTTGAACAGGTATACCGGATTGTTATGGAGCTATATGATCAGATAGTACTCTTGCTGGGACAGGAAAAATGCAGCATAGCGGAGTTTGCTGATATTCTGGATACCGGCTTTTTGGAGGCAAAGGTGGGCCTGATCCCTCCCGGTGTTGATGAGGTGGTTGTTGGTGACACGGAAAGAACCAGGCTAAAGGATATAAAGGCTTTGTTTTTTGTGGGGGTCAATGATGGGCTTATCCCTAAGCCCACCGGCAGCGGAGGAATATTGTCTGATATGGAAAGGGAGCTTCTTGCCGAGAACAACATCGAGCTGGCTCCGACAAAAAGGCAGCAGTCCTATACCGAGCAATTTTATATATATCTGAATCTGACCAAGCCCGGCAGGAAGCTTTATATCAGCTATCACAAGGTCAATGAGGAGGGTAAAGCTGTGGGCCCCTCCTTCCTGATAGGCAAGATTAAGCAGCTGTTTCCTGCAATAGCTATTACAGATGAGGATGATAATGGCCAGGCTGAGCCTGATATACTGAAGGATGACGGGCTTTCCTATCTGACTGAGGGCCTTAGAAATCTGGATAAAGGCAAGCTGACGGATGAGTGGAAGGAGCTGTACCTTTATTACAGGTCCAATGAAAAAACAGCCTTCATTCTTGACAGACTCATACAGGGAGCCCTGCATATAAACAAGGAAAAGGGAATATCAAAGGAGGCTGCAAGGCTGCTGTACGGAAAAGAGCTGGATGGCAGTGTCACCAGGCTGGAGCGCTTTGCAGGCTGCGCCTTTGCGCATTTTCTTGCATATGGCTTAAGTCTTGAGGAGCGCAGGGAATTTAAGCTGGCGGTGCCGGATATAGGAAATATTTTTCACAATGCTATAGATTATTTTTCAAAGAGGCTGGATGAAAGCAATTATAGCTGGCACGATATTCCCGATGAGATCAGACAGGAATGGGCGCAAGAATGTGTGCAGCAAGCGGTTGAGGAATACGAAAACTCCTATATAAAAAGCACAAAGCGCAGCGAGTATATGATAAAGAGATTAGAACGGATTGTTGTAAGAACCCTGTGGGCACTCTGCAACCAGATAAAACAGGGGGCCTTTGAGCCGGTGGGCTATGAAATGAAATTTTATGAGCTGCCGGAGCTTAACTTCAATGGCCGGATAGACCGTCTGGACTTGTACGAGGATGAAAACAGGGTTTATGTCAGGGTAATAGATTACAAATCCGGCAGTACATATTTTGACCTTGCCGGGGTGTATTATGGTCTTCAGCAGCAGCTGTCGGTATATCTGATAGCGGCAATGGATTATTTGAGCAAACAGCATCCGGAGAAGGAAATAGTTCCTGCCGGTATATTTTACTACCATATTGATGATCCGATAGTGGCCAAGTCCGAGCAGTCTTTCGAAGAAATATACAAGCAGCTTAAAATGGATGGTCTTGTTAATGCGGATAAATCCGTTATAGCCTTAATGGACACGAAACTGGCCGGCCCGGACGGCAGCCTGGCCCCATCCAGCAAATCGGATATTATTCCTGTGGAGACCAATAAGGAGGGAGAGCTTGGTAAGCGTTCCCAGGTGGCGGACAGCAAACAGTTTATTGCCATGCTTGATTATGTAAGGGACAGGCTGATGAAGGACAGCAGCAGGATACTTAATGGGGACACGGCATTAAATCCCTACCGGATGGGAGAGCAAAGCGCCTGTGATTATTGCCAGTTCAGAACAGTCTGCGGCTTTGACATCAGGCTTGGCAGGGACAGGGGCTTTGAATTCCGCAATCTGGCCAAAAAATCCCTTGAGGAGATAAAGGCGGAGATATTTGATGCAGAAAGGCAGGGTAAATAATGGCTTGGACCGTTGCACAACAGAAGGTGATAGATACCAGGAATAAAAATCTTCTTGTTTCGGCAGCCGCAGGCTCGGGTAAGACTGCGGTATTGGTGGAACGTATCATAAAGATGATATCTGAGGGCGAAAAGCCTGCAGATATTGATCGCCTGCTGGTGGTGACATTTACCAATGCGGCTGCGGCGGAGATGAGGGAAAGGATTGCTTTGGCCCTGGATAAAAAGCTTTGCGAAAATCCGGAAAATGAGCATCTGCAGAAGCAGCTTTCCCTGCTGCAGGGGGCACAGATTACCACCATACACAGCTTCTGTCTTAATGTTATACGCAATTATTTTTACCGGATTGATTTGGACCCCTCCTTTAAGATAGCCGATGAGGCAGATACCACGCTGATGAAATCCGATGTGGTTTCCGATTTGCTGGAGCGCTGGTACGAGGAGGGCAGGGAGGATTTTTTCAGGCTGATAGAAAGCTATTCCTACTCCAAATCCGACGCTCCGATTGAAGAGCTTATATTGCAGCTTTATGATTTTTCCATGAGCTCCCCCTGGCCAAAGGACTGGATCAATGATAAAAGGAGTTTGTTTGAGCTGGAGGATTTGGAGGACTTATACTCGGCTCCATGGATGGATGAGCTGCTGGAGCATGTCAGGACAATAATAAAGGATCTGGCAGACAAAAATGCCAGGGCAATAAGCATATGCAATGAGCCGGACGGGCCGGCTGCATACTTGCCTGCCCTTATGTCGGATAAGGCTAAGCTGGAAGAGCTATTGCAGGCTGACAATTATCCGGGGCTTGCCCAGCTGCTGGCTAAGCTCGCATTTGATCGCCTGTCAGGCAAAAGAGAGGACGGTGTCGACCCAGCAAAGAAGGAGCTGGTTAAAGCTTTGCGGGATGAGATAAAAAAAGGCTTAAAGGATATTACAGCGGGGTATTTCTTCCAGTCTCCTGAAGAAATGCTTAAGGATATGCAGGCGGTGGGCGGCTGCATGCAGGTATTGTTTGATCTGACCCTGGAGTTTATGGATGCGTTTGCAGCAAAAAAGGGACAAAAAAATCTGCTGGATTTCAGTGATATAGAGCATTATGCCCTTAAGATACTGGTGGAGGCAGACAGGGATGAAAATGGCGATTATATTCTGACTCCCAGCCAGGCTGCCCTTGAGCTTAGGGAGCAATATGAGGAAATTCTGATTGATGAGTATCAGGACAGCAATATGGTTCAGGAGGTCATACTAAGGAGCGTATCCAGGGAGGAGGCCGGTACTCCCAACCGTTTTATGGTGGGTGATGTCAAGCAGAGCATTTATAAGTTTCGTCTTGCCATGCCTGAAATTTTCATGGAAAAGTATGATAGCTACAGGGCGGAGGAGACGGATGAGGATGGAGGCTGCAATTTATATCAGAGGATAGATCTGGACCGGAATTTCCGCAGCAGAAAAGTGGTTATAGATTATGTCAATCGCATATTTGAACAGCTTATGCATAAACAGATTGGCGGTATTGAATATGATGAGGCGGCGGCATTAAAATATGGAGGCCTCTATGATGATGAGGCCCTGCTGGCTGCAGCAAAGGATATAGAGCCATTAACAGCCAGGATAGCCGACAGTGTCGACTATCTGCTGATAACCGACGAGGAGCAAAAGGGTGAGGACAGCGCCCTGCAGAAGGCTGAGCAGGAGATGAGCAGACAATTTATGGAGGAGGATGGCGAAGGAATCCTTAAGCCAGCCTATGATGAGGATGAGGCGGACTATAGCAAAAAGGAGCTGGAAGCCCTGATGATAGCAAAAAAAATCAAGGAGCTGACTGATCCCGAAAGCGGTCTACTCATTTATGACAAATCCAGAGGAGGCCTTCGCAGGGCTGAATATAAGGATATAGTAATTCTGCTTCGCAGCATGAGCGGCTGGTCTGAGGTATTTGTAAAAACCTTGACTACAGAGGGGATAGCTGTTTATGCAGATACGTCAAGCGGATATTTTCAGACTCTGGAGGTTATGACGGTCCTGAATATGCTCAGAATTATTGACAACCCAAGACAGGATATAGCTCTTGCGGGAGTCTTGTATTCACCTATGGCAGGCCTGACTGCCGAGGAGCTTGCCCGGATCAGGGCCGCATGCAAAAAGGCAAGTATGTATACTGCGGTTTGCAGCTATCTGGAAGCAGGGGTGGATGAGCAGCTTAAGGACAGGCTAAAGGCCTTTATGGAAATGCTGAATTCTTTCAGAGCCATGGTCAACCATACTCCGATACATGAGATAATACAGGCTGTCCTTGATGAGACCGGCTATTACTATTATGTCAGCACCATGCCCGGAGGTGCACAACGCCAGGCCAATCTGGACATGCTGATAAGCTATGCGGTCCGCTTTGAAAAAGGCAGCTACAGCGGCTTATTCCATTTCATCAGATATATGGAACGACTTCACAAATACGATGTGGACTTCGGTGAGCCCAGCGCTGCAGGCGAGGAAGACAACACCGTAAGAATAATGAGCATTCATAAAAGCAAGGGACTGGAATTTCCTATAGTATTTCTTGCGGCTATGGGCAAGCAGTTTAATACCCAGGACCTAAAAGGGCGGATAATTCTCCACAGCCGGCTGGGTATAGGGCCTGAATATGTTGACATTTCCTTAAGAACAAGGGTAGCCACCCTGCTGAAGAAGGTAATTCAAAAGAAGGTTCAGACGGAAAATCTCGGAGAGGAGCTCAGAGTGCTGTATGTGGCTATGACCAGGGCCAGGGAAAAGCTGATACTTACCGGATACATAAAGTCAACAGACGGCTTATGTGGTACTGACTTCAGCTATTTCGGGATGCTGGCGGCCAAAAGCTATCAGGACTGGGTGCTTCCTGCCATGCTTAACTGCATGGGTGGCAGCTTATCTGTTGATTCGCTTCCCGTAAGCCTCAGCGAAGCTAATATGACAATAAGTGTCTGCCATAAAAACCAATTTCTGAAGCAGGAGCTGGCTAAGCAAATCTTCATAAAGCAGGAGCAGGAGGCCTTGGCAGATATTGATCCCGATATCACCTACAGCGAAAGACTAAGGGAGGAAATCAGCAAAAAAATCAGCTACAGCTATCCCTATGAAAAGGAGGCCGGCTTAAAGATTAAGCTTACCGTATCGGAGCTGAAAAAACTGGGCAGGCCTACAGAAGAGGAGGATATGGGAATTAATCTGTATGAAGCGGCTGAATATAAGGATGAAGGAACGCATGATTCCACCCTGCCGGCTTTCATCCGCCAGGATAAGGAGACGCTCAGCGGGACAGACCGGGGCAGTCTTTATCACAAGCTGCTGGAGCTGCTGGATTTAACCAGGATAGCCGATTATGATGATTTAGTGGAACAGATTAAAGAAATCTGTGGCCGGGGATTGATTTTGGAGGATGATATAAAGAAGCTCAAGCTGAATTATATTTATAAGTTTACCCGGAGCGATGTGGCCGGACGGATGAGGCAGGCTCAGCTAAAGGGCAGGCTCTTTAAGGAAAAGCAGTTTGTCATGGGACTGAAGGCCTCTGAGCTTTATCAGGAGCTTGACAGTGATGAGCTTATTCTTATCCAGGGAATAATAGACGTATTTTTTGAGGAGGATGGAGAAATTGTATTGCTGGATTATAAATCAGATTTAGTTGACAATGAAGAGGAGCTGATAAAACGTTATAAAATCCAGCTGGATTATTACAGCAGGGCTCTTGAGCAAATCCTCCACAAGAGGGTAAAGGAAAGAATTATTTATTCCCTGCCGCTTGCAAAAGAAATCCGAATAGAGCGATAGAAGATGGGAACACTCATATATACCAACAATATATATGAGGTGGAATTCATGGGTAAAAAGAAGAAAAAGAAAATTGATCTGGATAATATCAAGCCGGAGGAGAAGCTAAAGTATGAGATAGCAAAAGAGCTTGGCTACCTTGACAAGGTTCTGGCATCAGGCTGGGAATCCCTTACGGCAAAGGAATCAGGCCGCATAGGTGGCATCCTGGCAAGAAAAAAAAGAGAGGCAGCCAAGGCTATGGAAAATGATACAGCAGAAAAGTAAATGCATTAGATCAATAGTAAAATGCATTAAATCAATAAAAGGAAAACTGCCGCAGCTTAAGCCTGTCAACTTCCAGAAAACCCTTGATGGCGATGCAGCATCCTCCCAGCAAAATTGATGAGTCCTGCAATACGGAAGGTACGATTTTAACATAGCTGTTCATTTTGCTGGAAAGGGCAGCCTCTATCTGCTGCAAAATCTCAGGATGGTTTTTGGTAAAGGGGCTGTTTATAATAACAATTTCGGGATTATAGGCATTTAATATATTATTTACCCCGATGGACATATATTTAACGAAGCAATCCATGGCGCTGGCGGCATCCGGATCCTTTCTTTCATATGCAGATAAAAGCAGCTCTGAATCAGCTTCGGGCAAGCCCTTCATAGCTGCATATTCAGCCAGGATGCTTCTTTCTGAAGCGTATTGCTCAAGGCAGCCCCTGTTGCCGCAAGGGCACTGCCTTCCGTCAGGTTCGATTATGGTATGGCCGAATTCACCGGCCTTACCGCAATATCCGGCAAAGAGTCTGTCATTGATAATAAGGCCCACTCCAATGCCGGAATGTATGCTTACATATGCCATGTTGGAGTAATCGTATTTAAAGGCCTTCTCACCTATTACAGAAAGGTTGGCCTCATTTTCCATATAAACGGGGGTGTTGAAATATTCCTGCAGCCTCCGTTCAAGGCCGATGCCTGCCAGATCATAATAGGGTGTAAACAAAACCTTGTTATCAGCCACGACACCATGGATACCAAGAGTGATACCCACCAGGCCGTAAGGGCAGTCCTTGGGCACCTGCATGGATTCAATAAGGCTGATAAGCTCATTAACCAAACCTGTCGGGTTTTTGGGTGTTTTTATCCGCTTAAGTACGCAGTCCTCCCCGGCAAGATCCGACAATAAGGCTGTTACCGTACTGGCACCGATGTCGATGCAAATAACATATCCTGCCTTTTTATTAAGGCTGAGCAAAATGGGTTTTCTTCCATGGCTGGTATCGTCACTGCCGATTTCGATAACCAGCCTTTTGACAATCAGCTCCTGGACTATTGCGCTGATGGTGGCCTTGGTAAGGCCCAGATGCTTGGCAATAGCCGCCCTTGAAATAGAACCGTTGTTTATTATAGTTTCCAGAACCAGTCTGGTATTAATGTCTCTGATAAGTTCCTTGCTGCCTGTTATCATATCAGTCACCCTTTAAAAATAGCTTTTATTAATTAAATGGTACCATAGATAAAATGCGTTGGAAAGATCTATATTTTTACCGCCCATGTACAGGTAAAGCGTGTATATACAGGGACAAAACAGCATACAATACTTGTGATACGGCTCCCTTGTTACTTGACAAGAGTATTACTAATTGTTATATTAAAATTAATTTAGTTTATTCACTAAATCAAGTGATTTGTCACTTAAATAATAACAAATACCAACAAGGAGACACAAACTCCTATTATTTATTGTACAGGCTTATTTTTCCTGTATGATAAAATGCCGGACAGGCAGAGCAGATTCTTACCGCATCCGGCACGAGGGCTTTCGGCGTGGGAGCGCAGATGAAGCAAACTCGTATCACAAGGAGTAGGCTCCTGAAAAAAATGAAAGGAGAAGTTATTTATGCTTTACATAGGTGTTGATTTGGGAACATCATCAGTAAAGCTTCTGCTGATGGATGAAGCAGGAGATATCAAGAGTATTGTTACAAAGGAATATCCGATCTATTATCCGAAGACGGGCTGGTCTGAGCAGAATCCTGAGGATTGGTATGCAGCCCTGGTGGAAGGTATTAAGGAGCTTACAAAGGATTGTGATAAATCACAGGTAGAGGGCATCAGCTTCAGCGGCCAGATGCATGGCATGGTAATTCTTGATGAGAATGACAATGTAATTCGTCCTGCTATTTTGTGGAATGACGGCCGTACCCAGGCAGAGTGCGATTATCTGAACAATGAAATCGGCAGGGAGAAGATCAGCGAGTATACAGCCAATATGGCCCTGACCGGCTTTACAGCGCCAAAGCTTTTGTGGGTAAGAAAGCATGAGCCGGAGAATTTTGCAAAGATAAAGAAGATAATGCTTCCTAAGGACTATATCGCTTACAGGCTGTCCGGAGTACATTGCACTGACGTATCCGATGCCTCCGGTATGCTGCTGTTTGATGTAAAGAATAAGCGCTGGTCCAAGGAAATGCTTGAAATATGCGGCCTGAAGGAAGAGCAGCTGGCTAAGGTATTTGAGTCATACCAGGTTGTAGGCACTCTGACCGAAAAGGCAGCACAGGAGCTGGGTCTGCCAACCAGCGTAAAGGTTGTAGCAGGTGGCGGAGACCAGGCAGTTGGAGCAGTAGGAACTGGTACCGTTGGAGAGGGCAAGTGTTCTGTTGCACTTGGAACAAGCGGTGTTGTATTTATTTCAACCAAGGAATTTGCCGTGGATCCCAACAATTCACTGCACGCCTTTGCCCATGCTGACGGCAGATATCATTTCATGGGCGTTATGCTTAGCGCATCAGCTTCCTTCAACTGGTTTGTAACTGATATACTTGGTACCAAGGATTACAAGAAGGAGGAAAGCCCGATTACAAAGCTGGGTGAGAATAATGTATTCTTCCTTCCTTATCTGATGGGTGAGAGAACACCTCACAACAATCCTAATGCAAGAGGTACCTTTATTGGTATGACAATGGATACTACAAGAGCAGATATGGTTCAGGCGGTACTTGAGGGTGTTGCCTTTGCCCTTCGTGATTCCTTTGAGATCACCAAGAAGCTGGGCGTAAAGGTTGACCGCGTAAGGATAAGCGGCGGTGGCTCAAAGAGTCCTCTCTGGTGCAGTATGATAGCCAATATACTGAATGTTAAGGTTGACAAGATTAACTCTGTAGAGGGCCCTGCTTTCGGCGCTGCTATACTGGCAGCAGTAGGCTGCGGCAAATATGCTTCTGTTGATGAGGCCTGCAGCAAGCTGATCAAGGTAGTCCAAACTACAGAACAGGATCCTGAGATTGTGGCCAAGTATGACAAGAAGTATGAGATATTCAGGCAGCTTTATCCTACATTAAAGGATATGTATGATAAGATGGCATAAATGTAATTGATGATTTATTAATTCACATTTACATGCAGTTGAGGCTGGGCAAAGAGTTGCCAATCGGGCAGCGTGCTTTGTACCAGCCTTTTTGGAAAGGAAAGAGCATTTATGCAGCAATATAGCGGCTTTGCGGCGGTTTATGATATGTTCATGGACAATGTACCTTATGATGAATGGGCAGAATATATCAGAAGGACCCTGAAGGAGTATAAAATTGAAAATGGGATTTTGCTGGAGCTTGGCTGTGGCACCGGAGCCATGACCAGAAGACTTGCCGCTATGGGCTATGATATGATTGGAATAGATTATTCCGAGGAGATGCTGGCTATAGCCAGAGACAAGGATGGTGCCGACAGCATTCTTTATCTTTGTCAGGATATGAGGGAGTTTGAGCTTTATGGCACTGTGGCGGCTGCTTTTAGTGTATGCGGTACGATGAATTATATAACAAGCGAGGAGGATTTGCTTAAGGTTTTCAGACTGGTAAATAATTACCTTGATCCGAAGGGTATATTTATATTTGATATGGATACACCATATCAATACAGGGAAATTCTCGGAGATAATACGATAGCGGAAAACCGGGAGGAAGGAAGCTTTATCTGGGAGAATTTCTTTTATGAGGATGAGATGATCAATGAGATAAGCCTTAGCCTTTTCGTCAGGGAGCCGTCAGATAAGGCTGACAAGAATAAGGAATATTCCCTGTACAGAAAATATGAGGAAACCCATTATCGCAGGGCATACCCGATCGATAAAATTAAGGAATTAATAGAGGAAGCCGGTCTGGAGTGGATTGGCGCGGTGGACGCAGTCAGCGGAGCTGCGCCGGGTAAGACCTCAGAAAGAGTATATATAATAGCAAGGGAAAAATGGCAGAAGAACAAGCTTTATATTAATAACTAAAATGGAGGATTTGAATGACGGACTATATAGTAAGGGCAAGTGCGGCGGATGGGCAGATTCGTGCATTTGCAGCAACAACAAAGGATTTGGTGGAGCAGGCCAGACAAATACATGATACATCTCCGACGGCTACAGCAGCCCTGGGAAGGCTTCTTACAGCAGGAAGCATAATGGGCAGTATGCAAAAGGGAGAAAAGGATATCATTACCCTTCAGATAAGAGGAGATGGGCCTATCGGCGGCTTGACGGTTACAGCCGATTCCAGAGGCTATGTTAAGGGCTATGTATATAATCCTGCCGTCATGCTGCCTGCCAACTCAAAGGGAAAGCTGGATGTTGGCGGTGCGATAGGTGCAGGAATATTAAGTGTAGTCAAGGATCTTGGTCTTAAGGAGCCTTATGTGGGACAGATTAATCTGGTGTCAGGTGAGATTGCCGAGGATTTGACCTATTATTTTGCTTCCAGCGAACAGGTGCCCTCTGCGGTTGCTTTGGGTGTTCTGATGAACAGGGATAATACGGTCAAAAGAGCCGGCGGACTGATAGTTCAACTGATGCCCTTTGCTCAGGAGGATATAATAGATCGTTTGGAGCAGAAGATTAACAATATGTCCAGTATAACAAGCCTGCTGGATCAGGAGATGACTCCTGAGATGATTCTGGAGGACATTCTAGGGGAGTTTGGCCTTGAAATTCTGGATAAGCAGCCTGTTGCCTATGAATGTAACTGCAGCAAGGAAAGGGTTGAAAGTGCGATAATTTCCATAGGACGCAGGGATATTGAGGAAATGATTGAGGATAACAAGCCAATCGAGGTGAACTGTCATTTCTGCAACAAGCACTATATATTCACGGTGGATGAATTGAAGGAAATGCTGGCCCACATTGTAAAATAAAAAATCTGGGACGAGAATACTCGGGATACTCTGGATAAGAGAAAAAGGAACCGATCAGTCAAAAAAAGCGTCTAAATAGTGTAACAAGCAAAATGCATTATAAAAAGGAGACGGTAATGAAGGGAATTAGTCGCATTATTATAGTAATGATACTAATGTCGCTACTTGCAGGCTGTGGTTCCAAGGTAGAAAGAGATATTACATCTACCGGATTGGATGAGGATAATAACCAAATTACGAATGCACATAACGGCTCGGATAAGGCGGGTTTGGATAGTACTCTAAAAGACGGCAATAACAGTGATGATGGAAGCATAAATAACGAAATTTATACATTCATGGCGCAGGTTATAGAAAACGGCAGCACTATCCTTGTGGCTCCGGCTCAGGACAGCAACGAATTAAAATCCTCCGACAGGATAGCAGTCACTGTGGCTGATGATGCCATAAAGGGGCAAAACGGCAACAGCATAGACCGCCAGGAGCTTAAGCCAGGAGATTTGGTGAGGATAAGCTATAACGGTGGAATCAGGGAATCTTATCCTGCGCAGATTAGTGCATCCCTGATTGAGCTGACCGGCAGAAATATTCTAATTGACGCTTATATTGCCCTGATCGATGATATTTACAAAGAGGATCCGGGACTGAATGGCAATATATCAATGATGGCCCTTAATACACTAGGCTGGAGCGATTTGACCGATATTGACAAGGAAATTATATTCTCTCTGCTGAAGGCCTCCTACGGGCTGGAGATTCTTGAAGCAACATATGATGAGCTGGTAAAGCAGGGGCTGATTGACGAAGAAAAGCTTTACTTTGAAAAGGGTATTTTGATAATTATTAAGAATTTTAACTATGATGAAGAAAAGCAGACCATCAGCTGCTCAATAGAAAAATGGCGCAGCGGTAAGGGCGCCGTAGGGTCGAATCATGTTACAGCCGAGTATAAGAACGGCAAATGGGAAATCACCAAGTCGAATATATATGTTGCGTGACGGTAACAACCGGAAAATATAAAGATTATTTAATATGCGCCTGCAAGGCGCATTAGCCCGCCGGGCGCACTATACAGCGGCATAGTCAGGTAAGCAAATACCTGCTATGCCGTTTTTGGTGCGCCTAGCGGCGCACGTTTCTAACAGGTTAAAGTCCTGAATCCGCCCGGTAGTGGGAAGGATATAGCCGAAGGCAAGGGTGTCCACCGTGAGGTGGAATCCGAAGGAAGCTGGA
>Ga0134093_1000544_pt1 | contig 45642 bp, 41 predicted proteins | sample 4_1taG_FD_94452 | JGI IMG/M metagenome (GOLD analysis project Ga0134093, IMG submission 94452) | Switchgrass degrading microbial communities from high solid loading bioreactors in New Hampshire, USA - 4_13_20_68_A1 metaG | ecosystem: Engineered > Bioreactor > Semi-continuous > Anaerobic >...
AAACATTACTCCTCAACAATTCTCGGTTGATATGACAACAAATGGGGTGGTCAATTCTTGACCGGCTAAAACTGATCATTTTTCGCCCGGCGTTAGTGATCAAATTTCACCCGGCGTTGACATCATAAAAGATATAAAGTTTAATCTTTTCAATTAACGGTCTTAAATGCTTTCTCATTGTATTAAGATCCTTCAGTTTTGCTTTGGCCTCACCTTTCTTAATATTATTGTTCATGCACTGGACAAACAAATTCATGATATACAGGTCATCCAGTTTTTGCTTATGCTTTGGATTTGACTCCAATAATTTTTGAAAATACTTAACAGCTTCAATAATTGACATTGTCGCTTTTTGCAAATACGCTTTCTGTTCAGTTTCCAGGTATGTGAAACAACAGGCATTGCTTAAATAGAAATAGCAATTCGCCTTATTCAGTTCACTTCCATGAATGTTTTCATACCTTGCTGAAGCATCTTCCAGGTATTTAACCGCCTCACTGTACCTCTTCCGGTCAACCAGCTGAAATATCCCGTACAACATTAAGAATGCACAGTAGCTTTGAGTGGACAAAATATTGGTATACCTTGTATAAATATCAACATAGGCATTGTCATAAGATGAGTTGATTTCATCAAGAAGTTCGTTAAAACGGGGATTATCCCTGCCTATTTTCTCCAGAAACAGTTTCAGAATCCTTGCTTTTTGGAATTTAATATACGGGTGTCCGCTTCTGTCACTAATTTTATCAAATTCCTCCCTGATTTTATTCAATAATTCGTCAAACGCTTCCATTGAAATTGACATGCGATTATAACTTGGGCCAAGTTTTTTAGCGCATTCGCCATACATCTGATAAGCCTGGGCAATCGCTATTGTTTCAGATTTTGATGTAGGCTGCCAGTCATCAATTATTGGCCTGAGTGTATCATACTTGTCTTTATCATTAAGTAACTTGCTTAAAGCCGATTCAATTGCTTTTTTGTGTTCGTCAATAGAGTTTATCAGTTGTTTTACAGTATTATTATCAGGAATCAGCTTCAGCGCAACAAACTTTATTGCCATTTCATTCAGCTCATACAATCCGTTAACCAGATCAACTATGTATTTCCGTACAAATATTGATAATATCTCTTCTAAATGTTTTGCGGGAAGTAATGTTAGTTCCTTCAGTGAATAAAAATCTATCGGCTCCCTGTATAAAAGCATGATGTTCAATACATTCCTGATTGACGGATATTTCTCCTCCAGTTCCTTAATCACCGAATCAAACATGTTTTTATACATGAAATCTGCAATAACTTCCACTTCATGCCGTGTGCTCTGGCGAAGACTGTTAATTGTTGATTTGAGATCCATTTTGCCTTCGAAAATCCTGTTCAGCATTAAAGTTAATACCAGGGTATTTCCGCATGACTCTTCCAGGAAAACCTTAACATCAGCATCGTCAAAATCGTATTCATATGAATTGATACTGCAGTAGTCCTGTATAAACTTAATGCCAATATCATATTCCCTGAAACCCTTGATCTCCACATGTTTGTCTGCAATATCCACATACTCACGGGATGTAAGTAAAAACTGTACTTTATTCGGGCATGAGTAAATAAAATCCCTGAACCTGTTGCGATCCTCGTCTTTTATTGTTTCGAAATTGTCTATAACTATAAGCCCGCTCTTAACCGATTCGAAGTAATGAATAACATCATCGCAGCTGCTTGACAGATCCAGTTTCAATACATTTTTTACTATGTCCAGAAAATCGTCAAATGTGCTGTACTGTGGTCTGATGTTTCTTATCTTTATTACTCCGCCCCTGTCATATACCAGTTCCTCTTCCTTTGAAGATGTCCATATAATGAAATCATATTTTTTATCATCATCGGCGGCCCTCTTCAGCAAGTTATAGCAAAACTCTATGGCCACTGCTGTTTTGCCTACGCCTCCGTATCCATGCAGAAGCACGCTGCCGGCACTTCTCCTGTATCCGACCAGGTACTGGTTAATCATATCAAGTTCATTATCCCTTAAAAGCAGTTTTTTATAATTTTTCTGATTGGTTTCATTCAGGTTATGCAAAACCCCGATATCCCCGTCCAGCTTGCTCAAAAAGTCATTAATCTTAAGTTTTATTGTCATAGGGTCAACAAACCAGAAATAATCACTGTCTATAATCGTAAGACACATCAGGATAAACTGGATAAGTTCCCGTGCATCTTCATAGCTGACTCTTTTGGAAGCAGGGTGGGAAGTAGTATTCCTGATCCTGTGAAACAGCAGTAAGTAACTCTCCAATACTTCAGGAGAATCAAATCTTCCGGAGAAACTTAGAAAATCGGGATTATAAAACAATATTATCAAATCAATAATATCGCTTACATATGGAACATTATCATCATCAAACAGCTCCCGTCTTTTGAAACACTCGTTAGTAAATACCATTGCCTGGTATAATTCTTTTACAGAAGATTGCTTTGACCATTTTGATACTTTTGAAAAATACTTCTGCATCATCATTGGTCTTACCGCTAAAGCAGAGGTGTCGAACTTTCTTCTGAGCTCTTCCATAACACTTGTAAATGAACTGACTGTTGTGTATTTATTTAATATAGTAGTGCAAACATACCCCCTTATACCCACTTCAAATTCCTTTAGAATTGAATCCAGCTCTGAGTATTGTACCCCGCTTAAAAACATATGCATTCCCCCGTTAAGAAATTGTTGCATTATAAATGCTATTATTCCGCAAAAAAGCAGTTATCAGATTAATCGACAAAATTCTTTCTTTTACTTAATTAATGACTATTATATATCTTTTATTGCATTTTGAAAAAGGATGTGATACCAATAAACAGCGGTAATCTTTATCTGCTTCCTGTTTATAGCTGCTGCAAGCAAGCTGACAGTTATAACAGTTAAAAACTCCCGGTATGCCATATCGGGAGTTAAAGCAGTTATATAACATAATACCAATTCATGTTTTTATAATTTCTACTGTAATTATGCTTTAATGTTTTAACCCGTCAAAAATTCTTTATTCGGGCTGTCAATTCACTCATAAAATTCAACAGGTTCATTTACATGATCCGCCCCTCTCTTATAATATCCTCTACAGTAAGTACTGCAACACGGGGTACGTTTCTGTCGGCAAGATATATGAAACCATCATCGAAAAACATGGTCCCGAATGCCCCGGATTCTGCAATAAGGCTCCAGGTACCGGTTTCCCAGATCCTTATCGTATTTTTGGCTACACAGACAACGTACTTATCGGTCATTATAGCGCGTCCCAGGGAACACCCTGCTTTCCTTAACTGATGCAGTATCGAGCCGCTGCTTTTATTCCATACAATAATTGAATTATCTGCAGATACCGAAACAATATATTCCTTAAAGGAGTATATGAAATGAATATTTCCCTTGTGGCCTGAAAAAACGGAGGCAAGAGTAAGGGTTGACTTGTCAAAGGCGTAAATGTTATAGTCAACGCCTCCGAAATATACCGTGCTCTCGTCATGATCCAGTGCCCATACGCTTCCCTTATCCTTGTTCAGATACCTTACATTTTCATAATCATTTTTGTCTACAACAACAAGCCCCCTGTTGCGCATTGGAAAATAGACCTGCTTTTCGTCAACAAGTATATTTCCAAGGTCAAAATCCGAGCTGTTGTCTGTCCCGAACCGCTTTTGATATATCATTTCATTTGTCTTCTTGTCCATGACATGAAAAAAGTAAATGCTGTTGAAATAGATATTGTGCTCATCTGTACACAGCAACGCCCCTTTTCTCAGGTTATCATTTGGCGGAACATCAAAGGAAGAAACCCGTTCCTTTGTTTTTTTATCCCATTTGGTAATATTTCGGGCCACCGATGTATATATGTAATCCTGATCAAAGCACATTCTGTGTACCTGTGCAGAAAACAGCCTGTCCTGCTTCCCGGCCATAATAAAAACCCCTTTCTTTTTTCCCGCTTATGCACTCACGTTTTCAATTTACGCCCGGAATACTATTTAAATTTATACGTTCATGATACACTGTTTTTCGTACCCGGGTTTGCCAATCGTGCTGACAGCAGGCTGCGGTTTCTTTACTTAACAGATTCTATCGGTATCCATATTTCAACTATTGAGTTTTCACTGTCACCTTCGAATCTTTCATCATAATACTCAACTACATACGGGGCTCCGTCAATTGTGCGCTGTTTATACCTTTTACTGTTTGCTTCCAGCCATTCATCTATGGCGTCATTTTCGCTGTCATACCCCCGGGCAACATAAACTTCAAATACCGCGTAGGTGGATGCAGGTAATTTCATTACTGTATAAGCATCGTCGGTTTCACTGCCTGACACACAAACACCCACATGACACCTGCACTCATAATCATTGTAAATACGAATCTCGTACCCATTTCCCGACAACTTGTTTTTGACCCCGACCTTCTTATAAAGACCCATGAATTTCTGCCATATCTCATAGGTTTTGCTTCCGTCTCCCGTAATGCCTGCTATCAACAACTCTTCCTTTTTTATAATCCTGGGATGCACAAGAATACCTCCTTTAAGTTTCCTGGTAAATTTCCCGATAATTTCTTCAACCGACATAATCACCGGCATATAGCCATGCATCCTGTAATCACCCGGCGGTATTCCATACCTGTTCCTGAAGGCGCGGCTAAAAGCCTGTGATGAATTAAATCCGCATTCAAAGCATACAGAGGTTATTGTTTTATCCGGGTCTGCAAGTAAAAGTGCAGCTTTTTCCAGCCTTCGTTCACGAATGTATGCGGCAATGGGTTTTCCTACAACAGCGGAAAAAAGCCTGTGAAAATAATACGGTGAAAAGCAGAAGGCATCAGCAACCTGTTCATAATTCCCTATTTCGCCGAGGTGATCTTCTATGTAATGCAAAACCTCACTGATTTTTTGGATTTTGTCCATACCCATTCTTCCCATGCATATGAACATACCCTGTTTACTACAGGAAACCTTGCCTGATGGCTGGTAATTTCTTGTATCTAAATATAATGTACCAGTTATTATTTAAACGGTCTTAACATTTCTTGCCATGATCCAACTGTTCACACAACGGATTTTTTGCCATGAAAATATGCTGAAAATAAGATAAGGTTTTATAGCCGCTTTAAAAGTGAACTACGGGTTAATTGATTAGTCAAAAATCTGCATTATTCCTTTTGCTTTCACCGGATAATTTACTTAAGTACCCGGTAACGTAACATATCCGTCCAGTTACAGGCCGTTTGTCTCTTCTCTTAGAGTCAGGCATCTTATACCGGAGACAGTCTTTATATTACGATACAGTAAATTTTTCAGCAGCCTCCGGGGGTACCGTTCAGCGAAGAGCCGGTTTTGTAAGGCACCCTTGCTGCAGGAACATGTTTTGAAGCCGGATCCACGTGTGCGGGCTGATCATCAAAGAAGATATGCGCGCCAAATGCTTCAAGAACCTTGCTTTTTTCAAGCCCGCCAAGAAAGAATGCTTCATCAATACGAACATTCCATTCCCTGAGAGTCCGTATAACCCTTTCATGGGCAGGTGCGTTGCGTGCGGTAACCAAAGCCGTCCTGATCGGTACTTTATCCTTAGGGAATTCATTCTGAAGGAACGACAGGGTTCTTAACAGTTTAGCAAACGGTCCTTCGGGCAACGGCTTACGCGCATTGATTTTCTCATGATTCAAAAATGCTTCCAGCCCCTGTTCCTGGTATATTCGCTCTGATTCGTCCGAGAACAAAACAGCATCGCCGTCAAAGGCAATTTTTATCTGCTCGATTTCCTTATACGGATCAATGGGGAACTCCGGATGAGTGCATATGATCCCGGCTGCAAACCCGGCGTTTATTGCCTCCTGGACATCGGTTTCATTTGCCGAAAGAAACAAATCTGTATCAAACGCAGCTAAATACGGCGCAATGCCTGCCCCTCCAACAAGAGCTGCACGGGTAATGTCCAGGCCGTAGTGCTCAATGGAGTTGAATATTCTAAGACTGGTGTCCGCACTGTTTCGCGACATGATAATAACTTCAATCTTTTTGCCCGATGATACAAGGGAATTAATTCTCAGAAGCGCCTTCACCAGCTGGAAGCCGGCCCCTGGTTTCAGTATTTCATTCTCATGTTTGATCTGGTGTTCCGAGTATTCCTGTAACCCTTTTTCCTCGTAAATTTTATTTTCTTCTTCAAGATCGAACAACGCCCTTGATGAAATTCCAACTACCAGATAATCTTTCAAGTCAAGCTGCATGGAGCTTAATCCTCCTTTGCCGCATACATCAGGCTGCATTACTTCAATAAACCATGCTTTCCGCACCTGATTTTAACACGTTGATTAACTTACCCCTGCATGTCCGGCGTCCTCAAAGCATGAAATCAATAACCGCTTCTTAAAAGTTTTTATCAAAGTATCTTAAAGCACATATCTGATAAATGCTGATAATAAGATTATAAATGCATTGCAGTTTCATATCAATACAGAAAGAAAACCGCCGAAACGGCGGTTCATTTTTCAGGCGCTGTTGTATAAATAATTTTGATTCCGGGCTTAAGTTTGATTTTCGATGCTCTGAAGTTTATATTTGCCGCTGAAGGAACTATCGGCAATCCTCCTGCTTTCCCAATCATCAGCGGTCCAACCGTTAAATTATCTGAACAGGATAAGGGGATGTACTGGTTATTTCACAATTTATTACTCGTAATATATTTATTTTGCACTCAGCTCAACAATCCTTGCACAAATCTCTTCCGGATTTTCGCGGTCCGTGTCAACGCGGAGATCATAGTCTCCGCCATCAAACATTCCGTGCTTCCGCTCTATCATCAGTTCCACCGGTTTTGGCAGGTTTCCGTGCATGCGGGCGCGGAACCTCTCCTTGATAGTATCGAGCCTGGCCGTAACCAGAACCTTTATCGCCCCCTGGGGCAGCAGATCAACGTGTTCCTTTTCAGAAACAACATAGATTATATTATTATTTCCATCGTTCACGGCATCGGCAAGTTTCTTGCGGAAAACGGCGGTTGCCTCGCTTTCGGTCCTGGCCATTCTCAGGTAATCCTTCCCGGTTATAATTTCAGCAGAAACCGTCTCTGCCAGCTTTTTTGCAATTGTGGATTTGCCTGTACAACTCTCTCCTATCAGTGCGTAAACCATAACAACACTCCTTACTGTTATTATTTAACTGCAGTTATCATAGGATCAAGGCTGACCGGTGCCTCCAGTCCTGTTACAATCCTTACAACCTTTTTAATTGCTTCATCTGTTGAATCAAGGTCAGACGGACGGTTATCATCGGTATACAAATCGAATAGTTTCACTGCCGCCATACCACCGCTGTATGCAGGCAATATCTCCTTAAAGCCGGTTTCCTTCAGCCATGAAATCCATGTTTTTGCTGACGGATGTATGGTTTTCAGAACCTGGGCCCGCGTTATTATGCCTTTTATTTCTTCAAGAAAGGATACCGAAACCTTTTCAAAACTTACTTCTCCGCCATCCGATAATCTTTCTGTCAGTTCACGCCCAGGCATCGCAATTGTCAAACCATACTGAAGAGCATATTCATTATCAGGATCCCTGTTGAACAATACAAGTTTGCATGTTCTGTTGCCCATTCCCACTATCCATATATCCCTTTCGTATCCGCCCTTATAGTCACTTAAAGCCTCGTAAAAAATCCTGATACGCCCGCCCGGTTTTAAAACCCTGAACAATTCCTTCAGGGTTTTCCTTGGATCGGGAGTCTGCTCTATCGATGATGCCGCCATGATCCCGTCAAAGGTATTATCTTCAAAGGGCAGGCTTGATCCTGATTTATAGCTTACAAAACTCGCATTCCGAATCCCCAGCCGTCTGGCATTCTCTGTACAAACCTTCACACGTTTTTCGGATGAATCCACCCCAATAACCTCCCTGGCAAACGGTGCAACTATCAGTGAAGGCCATCCGTCTCCAGGGCCGAAGTCCAGCAGCTTTTTCCCTTCGCCGTCTGTTGAGTACAGAAAATCAAAGAGCATTCCCCTGTCACTCCAGTGCCATTTATTACCGGCATCAAAAGGCTGGTAAATGACCGGAAGGCTGTATCCCGACTGTGATTCCATTTCATTGTATACGAATTCCTCGGATGTACAGGGTTCTGGTTTCAGCTCTCTTTCTATCCAGTCAAAGACACCCGTTTCATTGAAATCCCAGTTTGTCTCCGGCATAGGACAACTCCTTTCAAACCACCGTTCTTCCTGTTATATTCTATCATTTTAATACCAAAGTTACATAAAAAAATTGGTTATAACTGTTTTTTACCCTTGGGCCAGGGGACGGGTACATTGTCCAGCTCTCTTTATTCATACAGTGAGCCGGGCAGGCAGGTTTATCATTCCCTCTCCCGGTTTCGTGCAGAATAGTAAACGGCCGTTCCCGGAGATTTTATAATCAAATAACCGCATACTGCTGATGGAACTGCTTAATATTCTTATAAAGCCGGGTAAGAATTTCGTTGATGCTGAAAATGACGGCTTGAAACAGCCCGGCCAAGAGTTTTATAATTATTTGAACAGGAGCTTTACGCAGCGGGAATAAACATATGTTGAGATCAAGGAGAATCCTTGATTTATCCTGTTGCTGCTCAGATATTGATTCAGCATACAAAAACGGAGGAAAATCATGATTTACACGCTTAATAACGAAAGTATCAAAAAATACAATGAAAGCAGTGAGTACTCTTTTCCGAAGTACACATCCCAGCTTATAAACTGGGCCAATCAGAATGCACAGGGTACACGCCCGGCAGTTGTCGGTCAAATTCGGAACTGTTTCCTGAATTCATGAATTCAGGAGAAGAGATCACAATAGAAAACTGGAAAGAATGGTACACCGAAAGATACCCTGATGCCATGGAAAAAGCAACAGACAAAATCTATGCCCAGGTTGAGAACCTGAAGAAGGCAATTCTCCTTATTGACAAGGAAATGGTAAGGAACTGGGTCGAGGATCTTACTATAAACAAAACATTTAACGGGTTATATGTTCAGAAGGCTATTCTTGCATCCCTGGCTGAAAGAAAGGGTACAACGTACAGGCTGGCGGAACCCGATGAGGAAGCACGTGGAATTGACGGGTTTGTGGGCAATACCCCGTATTCTGTAAAGCCCGATACCTACAAGGCCATGGGACGGCTTTCGGAGGGAATTGACGTTAAAATGATATACTACACCAAGACCAGGACAGGTCTTAAAATTGAAGTTGAAGATTAGGCTGTATTATTGCCTTTGTTGATGCGGCAAAAAACCGGCGGAAACGAAATCCGCCGGTCTTATAATCCAAAAACAGCCTTTATTGAGGTGTTTCTGCTTAATAATTCAGGGTTTTTCTTTCTGATGGTATTGCTATCCTTGTGATAATTGCAGCAGCCTGGGCACGGGTGATTTCCGTATCTGGTGCAAATGTTCCGGAAGCATCATTGCCTGTAAGAACGCCTGCACGATACAGAAGGAATATGCTGTCGTGGTATTTTGTGTTTTCATTCACATCAGGGATACTGCCTACGTTATTAATCTTTACCAGGGTTTTCGGAACTGCTGATGCAAAAATGTAAGCCATTTCCGCCCGGGTTGCCTTCAGGGAATAATCCCTGAAATCATCGTTCCTGATAATTCCGTTTTCTATTGCATAGTTTACGTATACATCATACCAAGGTGTTCCCTGGGTAAACTCCCCGCTTCCGCTCATGCAAATATTGTGCAGACGTGCAGCCATCGCAATAGCTTCTGCTATCGTTATGGTGCCCTCGGGATCAAACTTGTCGTCGGATTTACCCTTCATCAGGCCGAGTTCATATACCTTTTTTACACTGTCTGCGTACCACTGGTTTGTTACATCGGCAAACTGCCCCGGGGTATAATTATTTTTGGATGTAAAGTTCTTGTAAATATCATTTGCTGTAAGCAATTCATAAAGGCCCGGCCACTTGAAACCGGAATATGCCAGGAGTTCGCCTTTATCAAGGAAGTATTCAATATCTTCGTCCGACAGGATAAGAATATATTTTGCGCCAACCCAGAAGCTGTATAATTTGTCTTCCATCATTGCGTCAATAATATCATCAACATGTTCATAATCAAGTGTCTCTTCAGTGTAGGTGAAAAACACTCTCGCACTGTGTAGCCCGTTATAGTAGTAGTTTATTTCACCGCGTTCTGCGTTACTGAACCCTTCTCCGCTGTCATATGAATAGTAAAAGCCGAAATCGGAAGAATAGTCAAACCATGAAGGATATAAATCCCTGGTGTAGATCGGACGATCGGCTTTGTTTATCTTAACCTTTACACTTCCGCAAAGCTCCCCGTCTGCAAAACCCATATCCAGGGCTGAAGGAATCTTCATCTTCGAACCAGGCCGATCCCTTAGAACGTAAACAGTAGCGTGCTCTGTTTCGCCTTCAACCATCAAATCCATCTCCAAGATGCCTATCAGATTAGGAATGCTTAAGTCTGCGTCTATCGTAATTGAGCCGCTGCCTTCACCAATAGTGGCCTGAATTTTTATCTCGTAACTACGATTTTCCGCACCGATGGCAGGAAATGAAAAAATTGACGAAATGATTGATACAATGAGCACAAAATACAGCAAATAGCCTTTTTTTGCAAAACTCACCATTTTCCTTTCACCTCTTGCCTAATATTCTAATCAGGTAGGTGTTATGTTACCTTATTGTTATTATACAGTATTTCTACGTTATGTCAATATTTGTTTTTTAATGTCAGATTTTTGCTCCTTACTGTTTTAGTGTTCTTCTTATTCGTAGCGGCATATAACAGTGTCATTTTCTCTTGTAACCGATACTACCCGGTCTATTTTGATCGCTGTCTCCTGTCTGGTTTTTACGTAAAACCCGTGCGGAATGTTTTTGTAACAGCGCCCGCGCTTATCCTCGGGCAATGATTCGATGAAATCAAGGTGCCTTTGAATGCGTGAATCTATAACGGCATTCAGGACATTCTCCGATACGGTTATGTTTTTCAGCGCAAGGCTGGCTATATTCCCGTCAATTTCGACGCCTACACTGTTTCGTTTGGCAGCCATGCATGCCAGGCTGGTTGTGCCAAGCCCGGCAAAGGGATCGTAAACGGTGTCGCCTTCAATGGAATACATATTAACCAGCCTGTACGGAATTTCAAACGGAAAGGCCGCACTGCGTTCCCTGCTGGTTTCTGAAGCAGTTATTATCTGGGAGGTCCCTTTGATATCCCAAAGATCCGAGAACCATACATTCCTTTCTTCCCAGAAAAATGCACTCTTTTGCCTTCGTTCCCTGTCTTCGCCCCTGAATATCCTTTTGCCTCCCTTTCTGAACACCAGTATGTATTCATGTTCATAGGTAACATAAGCACCGGCAGGGTACATACCCGAACCCATGAACTTGTTAGGTGCATTGGACTGTTTGCGCCAGAGGATGTCGGGCAGTACTGTGTATCCTTTTTTCAGAAAATAGTCAATTATACGGGTATGGTTTGAGAATAACTGGAAATTACCGTTTATCGACCTTGTTGCATCACCGATGTTTATACAGACAAAGCCGTTGTCTGCAAGGACCCGGTCACATTCATCCCAGGTCAGGTTTAAAAGCCCGTGCATCCTGTAAAAAGCCTTTAACCCCTCACCGGCCTCCAACAGCCGCCCTATATCGGGATCCTGCCTGCTGAAAACATCATCCCACATCGAAATCATAGGATAAGGTGGTGATGTAACGATTAAGTGAACAGACTTGTCAGCGATCTGTTTTACATCCTTGCTGTCGCCTGTTATTATCCGGTGTTTTGTCATTCATCTTCGCTCCTTCGGTGCTGCTTCAGCCAGCGCTGCGTGGTTTATTGCTGCAAAACCAAACCTGTACCTTTTAATTATAACTTATTTTTTCGCTTTCGTAACAGGCAATGCGTTGTGTCATTTTCTCACCCAGATCCTGTTTCTTACAGGTTTTCCGTGACCAAAATAAATGGTTCTCTCACCGAGCCGGGTTATTTTTTCGGCACTTTCCAGCATGGCCTTTTCATCATTGTACAGCATTGACACACCAGGACGGAATATATTCATCAGCGCATCACCGACAATAAGTTCCTTTCCTGCAATATCTATACCTATGGAACCTTTTGTGTGTCCCGGCAGCCCGATAACTTTTGCTTTAATGCCGTATTCTTCCAGGTCATCCCCGTCTTCCAGGAATACGGACGGAGTAAATGCTTTCATTTTTCTTCTTGAGAAATCCCTGACAGAGGCGGATAATACAATCCTGCCGAAAAAGTTCCCGGCCGACATGGCCTGATTATTATTCGATTCTATCAGGTTCAAATCATCCTTATGCATCGCAACAGGGACTCCAAGCCTGTCAGCAAGTTCGGCAGTGTTTTCAGCGTGGTCGAAATGGCGTTAATACAATCAGTTTGATTTTATACGGCTTACATGCTTCAACAACTGCATCCAGGTATTTCTCCTTCCCTGTATCCACAAGGATTGCCGGATCCTTTTCTGATACAATATAACAGTTAACATTGCCGCATCTAATCCTTTGCACTGTGCTCATAGCAATTCCTCACCTGTTTTTACCTGTAAGCATCAAGCCTGTCAACGGTACTCTGAACTCATAACTTCTGGCATTCAGGGCATATATAGGAGGCTGTGCTTCCAGTTTTTATTGATACAATAGTTTCTCCGCAGACCGGGCAGGGCTGGTTTTCTTTATAGCCCACAAGGAAATAATCCATTGTGTAGCCGCCTTTTTGCCCGAAGAAATCACTTTCGTAAGCAAATGAGCCCTTTTCCCGTGAAAGGTTCAATATATCCTTTATGCTGTTATAAAGAAGCCTGATTTCATCCCCGTTCATGTCGGATATTTTCTTTTTGGGATGCAGGCGGGCCTTGAACAAAATATCGTGCATATACATGTTGCCTATCCCGCTGACATTGCTTTGGTCCATCAAAAAAGCCTTGATTTGTGTCTTTTTGCCTTTCAGTAGCGATAAAAAGTAGTCCGGCGTGAATCTTTCATCAAAGGGATCAATTGCAATATTTTTTGTGTTCGGTTCAGATGGCAGCTCAGCATCGGAAACGAGCAAAAACTTGCCGAACCACCAGAATCGGGCTGTATAGCCGCTTCCATCGCTGAAAGCAACCTTCACCTGGTATTTTTCAGCCTGATTATTCTCATTATCGAAATATAGGACATCTGCGCCCATACCAAGGGAAAGAAGTATGTTTTCACCGTTATCAAGCGAAGTGATAATCCATTTTCCTTTATTCCTTACATCCTTAATTTTTGCGCCTGCGACCCTTTTTTGAAATTCATCGGTTGGAATGTTCGAGCATTTTTCCTGCAGCAGGATAACGCTTTGTATGGTTTTTCCGCACAGTGAATCTTTCATTTGTCCTGCAAGTTTCGTAATTTCCGGTAGTTCAGCCATTTAAACCGCCTCTTTTCACTATATAATATAAATACGCCCTGCCGTGACCTGTTATATATCAAACCCCGCGGCTGTATTTCCTCAAACATTCCTTACATACCGATTCTTCATGAATCAGATAAACTGAAAAACATATGCTGTTAACGTTCAGCGTGCAAAAATTCACAGAACGTATAATTTGGTCACCCCGGTTTCTGTCTACAACAAGAAATCCTATTTTCTTCGCATTTTCTTTCATTTCAATGTCCAGGTATACGCCGTAGCTGTCCATCTTGCCCGGATCAAATGGTATTGCACCTGTTGGCCAGTTTGTCGAAGGATTTGCAACATCATTCCATATCCACAGGCCGTAGCCCTCATAATCGCCGTTCGGCCTGTTGTAATGAATCCTTATATGCCCCTCGGGAATTGTAGATTCACCGGGTGAATCGGCATCTGTCACAAGAATGGCAGTTCCGCCCTGCGCGTTCCCAGGAATTGATATAACGATTTTTCCTTTATTCGCCGTATACGTAACATTGTTGTACTCATCCTTAAATACCGAGCCATCGGGTACAGAAACGGGTAAAGCCACATTCCTTGCGGTTTCTGCCCTCGTGTTTAAGGCTATATAGATTACACTGTCCCCATAGGTTCTTTTTTCAACCAGGTACCCTTCGGCATCCCCGCCTGCCGCCTTCGTGCTGATGCCTTTTGAAAAGACTTTGCTGTAATCGGCTCTTATATTCAGCAGCTTTTTATAATGCCGATAAAAATCCTGCATTTCAGAATTTTTGTCTATTTCGCCCCACGGGATAACATACCTGTTGTCATAGTACGGATAATTGTTTACTCCTGAAAGTCCAAGCTCTTCGCCGTAGTATATGACGGGCTGGCCCTTTGAAGTGATTAGCAGCGCCGCGGCAACCTTCATTTTACCCTTATCCCCGTTCAGCCTGACCTTGTAAAAACCATCCTCATCATGACTGCTTAAAAACTGTCCAAGCATAGCCGTGTTGTCAATTGCATTGCCGCGGTTTTTCAGGTACTGGTAAGTTTCATCAATCCTGCCGTTTGCGAAGTTTGCCGCTACATTCTTGAATTCAAAGTCTAAAAGGGAATCCATCTGCCCTGACCGGAGCTGGCCGGCAGTGTTATTTACACCTGCACCGAACCATTCGCCTATCAGCTTAAAGTCCGGCTTTATTTCAGTCAAAGCATTCTTGAATGCTTTCCAGGTAATATTTTCAACATGCTTGACGGTATCAACCCTGAAATAATCGATGGTATCTCCCCTGTCGGTTCTGGCCCTGTTCAGCCAGCCAACCTGCCATTCGATTATTTTATTGCGGACTTTCTCTTCTTCTGTTTTAAAATCCGGAAGTCCAGCAAGCTCGTTTCTGATGTCACCGCCCTCATTTGCGGTCCGGAACATTCCGGCGAATCTTGCCCTGTCTTCTGCGGTAGGATATCCCGGCACATTCTGTATGGGCTCAGATTCTTTAAGCCCATAACCTGCGTGGTTCAGAACCACATCGACCATGATTTTGATACCCCTGTCATGGGCTTCGTCGATAAGTCGCTTAAGAGTCTCGAGATCTCCGAATTGCTTCTCTATTTCCTCAAAGTTTTTGGCCCAATAACCATGATATGCGTAATAAGGTATACCATAGTCTGTGGGCACTCCCCAGTCGATATTGTCAACTATAGGTGAAATCCAGATTGTGTTAATTCCAAGATCTTTCAAATAATCCAGTTTATCAATAATGCCCTGGAAATCTCCGCCGTAATACGCCCCTGGATTACTCTGACCGTAGCCTCCGCCATAAATGTTATTGTTTGATGTATCACCGTCATTGAAGCGGTCGGTCAGAAGGAAATATATAACTGCCTCATCCCAGTCAAAATCCAGTTCCCCTGCCGGCTCTCTCTCTGCCACTTCAACTGATATCGTATGAATATAATAATTGCCGTAGTCATCAACCACCGTGACCGGAATTTCCTTTATTCCCGGTTCAACATCGTCCCTTACGGCGATTGTAACGGCGTTGAGCCCGGTATCAATATATGTTCCGGAACTTCCGCCCAATGAAGATAAATCAGCGTATATTTCCCTGACAGTTCCCTGGCTGAGCCTTGCGTTTACCGAAAGTACGGCATTTTCGTTATATGTTATTCGTTCGGGATTTACATCTGCATTAATATAAACAGAAGAGCCGGTGTATTCAATCCTGGACACTCCGTTGATGTTATTCATAGGATCGGGGATTTCATAAGTATTGCCGTCGATAGTTATGACATATGAATATTCATAGATTCCGTAATCGAGATTTTCAAGGGTATATTCAAGATACTCGTTTTTCTGGTTATACAGCATTGGATACTCTGAATATTCCGTTTCTGATTCTGATTTAATCTTAAGCCTTACACCGTTTCCTTCCTCTGCAAGCCTGTGCATTTCATCATTCAGAAATAATTCATCATCCCTGTAGCAGAAGACAGCGTTGCCGTTAATAAAAACCGGGGCTGTCACCCTGGCCTTGGTTTCGAATTCTCCCCTGCCTGAGTATACCGTTACTTTTGTGACTTTCTGACCTGATGTATCGATGAAACGGTCGGCTTCAAAGTCTTTCCGCTCCCAATTGCCCTTTCGGATAGTGAAACCGACCCTGGCAGCCGTATCGCTTATGTAAATCCTCGCAACAGCCGCACCATCTTTTAATTCTGTAAAATCAACCTGGCCGTCTTTTTGTCCCGTATTCCAGACCCATAGATTCCAGCCGCTGTAATTGCCGTCTTCCCTGATGTATTTAAGTACTATGCATCTTTGCTCTGCCTCCGGTTCATAATCAGCCAAATTATGTCTTCTCCGGAACTGCCCGTCCTTCTTCCATGCATAGCTGTTTTTGCACTGGTATAAACCGCCGGCAGTGCAAAGATCAGCGGTCCTGCCAGCATTGCCAGTACCAGGAGTAATGAGATGGTCATTTTAAACCTGCTTTTCATTTTTAACCCTCCAACAGATTTTTTAGGTTCCTAAACAGTTCAATTTTTCTTTCTTGCTGTATTCCCTGCTGTATAGAAATTATGGATTTAAAGATTCTTTTGCTGAAGTTAATGCAAGCGTTTGCTCAAAATTTGTGCAAAAAATTAGCCCTTGTTGAGTTTCATATAAATATTACCATAAATATGATAATTATAAAATAGCTACTACATTTTATTCTTACATAATTTACTATATGCTGCTATAGAAAATTTGGATATTTGATTTTCAGCAATTTTTGATATACCAGCGCAAACGATTGCAGTAAAAATTGTGGTTTGACGTGGTAACGGCTTGTCCGTAGCGACAAACATTGGTACAATATATCAATAAGTTTTCTTCTGCTTTAAGATGACAGATTTTTCTGTAATACGAGGTAGTGCATATGTTGTATCATGTATCAAAAACCCACGGCCTGAAAGTATTGAAACCGCAAGTTTCTACACACGGAAAAGCGTATGTATACGCTGTTGACAATGTTGTAACCGGTTTGTTGTTCGGAGCGAAACAGGATGATTTTGATTTTATTATATCCGTAAATGAAGATGGAATACCTGAAATATATGAATGCTACAGGAACGCGTTCAGGGAGATATACGAAGGTGTTTCCTGTTCGGTATATGAAATCGACGGGACCGGGTTTTTAAAGGGAATAACCGGATGGGATGCCGAATATGTAAGTGAAAATGAAGCAGAAGTTCTCAGCGAAACAATTGTCGGGGATTTATATGTAAGACTGTGTGATGAAGAAAGAAACCGGAACCTGGTAGTCCACAGGTTTGAAGATATCGATGAATATAAAGGCATCATTTCAAACCATATTGTTGACAGGCTGATAAGGGCTGAAATCCTGGACAGGCCATGTATAGATGAAAGGCTGGTAAAGCGTTACGGAAATATTATTGAAAAAATAAGGGAACTTATAAGCGGCAGGTATTTATAGCCGTATTCCTTCCGATTTTCTTCTGAAGCATTTTTGATGCGCTCGTCTTACCGCTTCCTGAGTTCCCCCTAATTATAACCAGTGCTGACATACCCTGCTCCCCCAGCTTATGGTTATTGCTATGTGTAATCAGGATTCCGGAAGCTCATTTCCGACATATGCCATATACATGTCAATGGTATATTTAGATATGTTCCTGTCATAATCCGGATATGTATAGCCGAGCTTTTCCGCAACTTCCTTCGATACTTCCCTGAACAACAGTAGACATGTGAGCAATGATTTCCATACATTTTCATAGGAATCCATGCGGTATGTTGACAGCAGCCTGTTCCATAAATCTTCCGGAATATACCTGTCCAGGAACTTATAGTTCTTGCCGAGGCTAAGTGAGAATTCAGTCTCAATTCCAACCTTCCATGAAATCATTCTGAGAAGTTCCCGCCGCAGTACCTGGTTCAAATGATCTATTGCAAACAGTATCTCCCTGCGGCATAATCCCTTGACCACATAGGGTGTTACAAACCAGAATTCGTTGCAGCAGTCATCATACTGCCGTGTACTTGGCTTTTTAATATGATAGTCCACATCAGTCGGAACTATCTCTTTTTGAATCCGGCCATCCTTGTCAATCAGGACCTTTACAAGTTTATCGCCGTTAACGTATTCATCCAGGTAATCAAGGGGGTATAATGTAAGATCAACTTTTTTGAAATCATCAAAATACATGAGATACGAATACCCTTTTCCCTGGGGCGGGAAAAGCTCCATATCGTCCGGTTTCTGCATCATTATGATGTTTCCGAAATAACCCAGCCAGTCATCACCTGATAAAAATGATTCCATATCGGTGACAAAATAAGATATGTCATAATCCTGGAACTCGTCTTCCGATATATTGATGTTTGCGCGTGATCCTTCAAGGGTCGCGGCCCGGATACGTTCATCCTTCTCTGCAAAGGAAAGCAATAAATCCATCATTTCCTTTTCCTCCTGACACTAATTCCCAATAATTTCCGAATACACCGCAAGCAGCATTGTGCTTATCAGAATGCCTCCAATAATATCAGTAAACCAATGGACGCCCGATATCAGTCTTCCAACTGCAGTAATTATAATGATTAGCGACGACACAGCAAGCAAAGCAGACTGAATCTTAGTCATGTTACGGCTGGTTCTCAGCTTCTGCAGCTTTTCGCTGAATTCCATAAAATGCTTCCTTTCCCGGGTTATCAATCTGCTTTCTGCTGATTTTCAGAAACCTTAAAGAGATGCATTGCAGAAAACAAAGAACAGCGAACCAGCGAAAGCATCAACTTTTTGGCCTGAAAGCATAACCGAATAACCTCCGTAATGAACACGGAAAACTTTCCATGTACCATCAATTATATACTACTGCATATTTCCAATTGGGATTATTTAATAATTATTTGCTTTTCATACTCAATATTATCCGTAGAATTGCTTTAAAATGTAATGAATATAATTTCAGTTCCTGCCGGATTGAAACGTGATAAATCGTCTGGTATCATAATCATTAGCTGCTGCTGAAAATGTACGGACAGGAAGATATCATCATACCAGGCGGTGTAAGTCATGATCCTGTTAATTCAATGCATTTTGATATGTGCTGTTTTTACTTTGCTGATCCTTCCGCCGTTGTTCAAAAATCCATTATCGCAAATTGTCTCCTATCCGCCGGCCATTCGAAAAGGGTGGAAAGCATGCCGCAATACAGGGATGTTATTGCCGTAACTGTGAGCAAAAACATAATGCGGAAAATAGCCGGGACGGTTGCTGCAGTGGTTCTGATTGCCGGACTGGCTTATCTTTCAGGAAAAACAGTTTTTCATCGGCTTTTGTACATGTTTTCATCCTGTTTTCAGCGGTTAATGTATACGATTTAATTGTTCTTGACCTTTTTGTTTTTGCACATTGCAAAAAGGTTATTATACCCGGCACAGAAGATATGATCATGGAGTACAGGGACCCGGTTCATCATATCAAAGGTGCCCTGAAAGGACTTATTATAAGTGCTGCCGGTGCCGCCCTCGCGGCAGGGATAGTGGAAATTGCCGCAAAATACATATATATTTATCGGTCAAAAGCATATAATGATTACCACTCAAAATTGAATACATAACAAGAATTATACAAATAAATAATGAAACCCCTGCTTATTCAGCAGGGGGTCGGGTTTAGCCAGCATAAAAGTCGCTCAGCAATCGCAGTGATCAAAAAAAACAGAAGACAACAAAATAAAAACCCTCGCATTGTGCGAGGGTAATAACCAGAACGCCTTTGTTCCCGGATGGAATTATACCAGCCGGCGGATAAGCTCTTCCTGTGAACCATAAAGCATATCAATAAGAGGAAGATGCAGCATCGTATATGCACCCGGGGCCTGCCTTACGACAGCCCTTGCTGCAGAAACCATCATTTGCGCGGTCATCGCAGGGTTGTCTATGCTCATCTCAAAGCTGAATCGCTGATTGTTTGCCGAGCCCGATACACCCTTTCGCGTAATGCTGACGCCATGGCCCATATCGATCAGGGACTCTGTTTCCTTGACCTGTACAACAACGGTCTCATCATTTACAAAATACGGATCGGATTTAATCGTTGCCGATACGGTACTGAAATCGGCTCCGTCCTCAAGTACAACATAAACCATGCGGCGATGCACACCTGCCCCTGCCGGTATGGTTACAGACAGTGCATCCTTAACACCTGCAATAGCCTTAACCGCTGCGGTATGTCCCATGCTCATGCCAGGTCCGAAATTGGTATATGTCAGCCCTTTTGGAGCTGCTGCCTCAAATAATGCCCGAATGGCCGAATCAATTCCCGGGTCGAATCCCACGGCTGTTGCACATCTGCTGCCGGCCTTTTTTGCTGCTGCATTAAGCCTTGTATACAGGTTGTAAACCTCGGTGTGGATGTCATAGCAATCAACCGTGGAAATGCCTTTCAGCAGGATTTCCTCTGCGATATCCGGTACTTTCCGGCTCGGCACGCAAAGAAGGACAACCTGTACGTCTTCTAACTCGTCCACGCTGCGGACAACCGGGATTTCTCCCAAAGAACCCTTTTGAAGTTTCCGGCTGATAACTCCTGCAAGTTCAAAATCAGGAGCTGCATTAACAGCCTCGATTGCTGCCTTGCCAACATTCCCATAACCTAATACTGCCGCTTTAATCATACTTGACCGCCTCTTTAATATAAGATTTGCTTTAAATTATATTCAACATAACATAAGTGAATTATACCAGAACACAGTGTTACTGCACAATCGTCGGAAAAAACAAAATATACTTGGTTATAAAAAAATTTTTTAGCTAATTCCTTCTTATTTATGAAAAAACTCCTTTATCCCCGGAATACTGGATTTCCGCGGCTTTGACTTTGCAGCAGCCAATGCACGCCTTGCAGGATTGATTTTTCGAAACTGCAAAAAGAGCAGGCATACAGATGTTTTATATTAACTAAACAAACAACTGCAGAATCATAACCGTATGATCAATGCTCATGTTAACCTGGCTTCTCCAGTCATCCGATAATTTCTGGCATGAAAAATTTCTTCCGAAATTCCAGAAACCGTCCTGGTCCCTTTTTTCGGCCAACTGCCCCAGTTCCTCTTCAAATTCTTTTTTAAAGCATGAGAATTTCGAAAGAGAGAAATATACCCTGTACAGTTCAGAGAATTTGTTATCAAGGCCCCAGTTCAGCACAACACTTGTATAGCCTATCATTTTTCCGCTATTATGCAGCCATCCCAGGTAGTTTTGCTTTAACTCCCCGCTTATTTCGGCCTGCATGTTGCTGAACAGCTCTACGGGATATATCGAATTAAGCCCGATATAGCTTCCGTCAATGCCGCATCCCAATAATTCTTCCGATATCCTGTCGGCTCTCTCCGCACTGTATTCACCGTCTGCGAATGCTTCCTTCAGGATGGCATGCCAGCAATTGAATATCTCTTTGAACTCTTTGCAATCCGAGCCGAATACCGACAGCTTGGAAGCCACAAACAGGGGCTGTGCAGGCCTGTACCATTTATTCTTTTCAAAACCGTCGGGCCATTCAATCTCTTTCCTTAATATTTTTTCCATGTAATCACATAGTTTATCCGTTAATGGATTTCCCCGCTGGATATCGAGCATTTTCATAGAGTCAACGGCTAACTCGGTGGTAGGGAATTTCTGCCTGACCTTGGAGTCCCGGGAATGGAACCGTCCATACCCTCCGTCATCATACTGGTTCGCTTTCAGCAATTCAACCCACTTGCTGTTATAGAATTCATCAAATAACCCGGAATCAATTTCCCGGCCGATCAGTCTTTTTATCCTGTATCTCACTGCCGCACAGGGTGACAGTTCCTGGATCCGGTCAACCACATTAAATACGCTCATAATATACTTCCTTTACATTTCCATGGTATACGTGTTTAGCCCGGGTAGGATTCAAACTCCTGGATAAAGTCGCCTGACAAATATTCTCCCGCCAGCTCCAGGCAAACAATAGCGTTCAGCGCCCACTGTGCAATTGTATTGGTTGAAATCCACGGAATTTCGTGAACGGGTTTGAAATATGCTGATTTATCCACTTCCACTTTCTCTATCCGGAATGGCGTATGATGCCCGCTGCCCCTGCCGGCCAGAATCTCCCATACTTTTTTCCCAAATCCGGGATCCTTTTTCTTCTTAGCGGCAAATGCAAGCAATGACGCAGAGAATATCGGAAAAGAAAAACCATGACCGGGTACCGCTCCGTTGGTCCGCGCCGCCTTCTCCTCAGGCGGAAGATTATAGAACACACCGTATTCGGCCAGCATTTCATCCCATTCCTCGTCCTCAATAATATCAGACAGTTCCATCCATATTTGCGGCCCGCCCATGCAGATAACCAGATGTGATCCTGTGCCGCGTTCTTCTTTTGGATGTATTAACTCACCGCTTTGTGGATCATACCCGAAAACTGTGCCGCCGTAAAGATGATAGGGCATTTGCTTAAGACACCTGATCCCTGTCAGTATTTTGTCCCTGTAATGAGTATCTTCATAGCGTTCCCATTGTGTCAGCCAGTTTGAGCAAAAAGCTGCCCAGTCAGGACCGCTTCGTACATGGGTCGGATACTCCTCCTTGGGGTAATATGCGCGCATCGGATCCAGGCTAATATAGGCGAAATCAGCATCCTTTACCTCATCGAGCACGTCTCCCGTCCGTTCGTCGCAGGTGAGGTAAAAATAAAAGCGGTGATGACCTGCCATACTGATTCTTGCTTCCTTGCACCCGCAGCCCCAGTGGACTACATTATGCCTCGACCCCAGGCCTTTATACTCACCGATATGGTATACATCCACGTCCATCGTGTGCCGGCTCATTGCTTCGGCCATGCGGAATATATCGCTCCGGCCTGTGCGGAGAAAACTGTACCACAGCCAGTACGTAGGGACAAGCTCGGTATTCTGCCACGCAAATCCTCCCATATCATATTTCCATGTATGCCTTACCGCATCATAAGTATGCATCACATCGCCATAATCCCAGAACCCGTACCACTTGCGCTGTTCAATCTCCTCCTGGTAAAAGGAAAGCGCCCGTTCCAGCTGGTCTTCAATAAACCTCTTCGCCTCGGTTGAATAATCAACCATGCTCCAGGCACCGAACGCCTTTACCCTGTGATAATATTCAGGGGTGCATACAAAAAGCCCGGGAGAAGCGAGCAGGGTTCCAAGTTCGGCCAATTCATCCGATCCAGGTGTGTTTTCATACGGCTGAACAATAATCTCACTGGTATTCGCAATTCCGTAAGGCGTGCTTCGCAACTCTTCAAAGCCTTCATAATAACTTTCCACATGTGTTTTTGTGTCATAATGCCTCAAATCCATCGGCTGTGCATTGTAAGACCAGAACCACAGCGTTAACGACGCATTATCCTCTTTCATACCATGTATTTCAACCGATGAAGGGTATTTCTGCCAGAAATTACGGATCCCCGCGGCAAAGCCTCCGCATTCCCCGCCGATATACGCAACGCCGCCCGATCTTCGTCCGCTTCCTGCATGTACCCAGCAGCATCCTTCCTGCGTTCTCTTTTCAATCCTGTATGTTTCGCTTGTACTCTGAACCAGTTTGTAACTGTCCCATGCTGTTATTGTTTCAAGTTTACCTGCGATTCCCGGGTGGTCTTTCAATGAAACGGTTTCTCCCTGTATCTGTTTCCTGTATATTTCTTCAGGGATATGAGGCCTCCACGTCGACAACAGCTGCACGGGCTCGGAAAAGAAACCGGTATCACCCGATAACCGGACATGCCGGTTGTAATATTCGCCTTTCAGCGGAACTTCAAAGGAAATTCCCAGGCCCTTGATAAAGTCTTGATCCTTGTTGCCGTCATAAACAAAGGTATGAACCATCCGTATTAAGTGCTGCCTTTCATAGAAGTACAGGCGCAGCGTAAACGGAAGCCATTTGCGGTTTCCCGCAGCCGATTTATGTTTTCCCGAGATTCTCACTACACACCGGATTGGCCCTCTTTGCTCTATAACCGCTTCGGTCACAACACTTTCAAATTTCTCTTCACGGAACAGCATGTTCCCGGGTTTACCTGTTCTTTCCTCGCGGATGCATACAAGAACACCGTTTTTGCAATAAACATGCCCATTCATCGAAACCGAACGGATGATATCCGGCCCGGTTTTATTTATAGTGCATGTGATCTCACCGGTATCAATTTCAATATCCCTGTCGCTCTCCTTAACCTGTATGCCTTTTTCAACCTTTACAGGGGTCCCTTTTTTCAGATACAAGCGCTTTACGTTTTGCTTCAGCGATACGGCATGTCCTGTCCATTTCACCGTTCCGTCGGGCCAATATGCCTGCGGCCAGCTTTGAACCGGAACAGTCTCACCCCGTTCATTTTCCAGTATGAGTTCTTCATCACGCTTTAAGGCCCCTTTTTCCCACGGAACCCCCCAGGTTACTCCCTGGGATGGGACAGTATTCTCTTCCAGCCATTTTAGTTCTACCACTCTTCTCAATTGTATCAACTCCCTGCAGACCAAAGAGACTGTTCTCTTTGGATCTATCCTTTATGTATAATTCGTTTCCCGGTATTCAAAACAATATCAGCAGCTTGGAACATAAAGATTCCATATACCCGGTATCCAGAATTTTTCTGTCAATAAGCCGGCTTAAAACATCATATTCCATATCAAAATCATCCTTGGATATATGCCCGCTGTCGAGCGCACTTTTCAATTCATCTCGTCAAGGACAAGAATTTCCCCCTCTTTGATTCCTGTATTATAACACATTCCATGGACTAATTACACTGATACACAGGTAAACACTCCTTAAATTTTTAAAATAAAATTTATTGACATTACAGAAAAATATGATAATATTGAAATAAATAAGTTAGAAATATCTAACTTTTTAAATGCGAATTTATTTCCTGAAAATAAGCGAGGAGTGTTATATATGCCATTGACATTTGTCAAAGCGGGTGAGAAAAGAACAATAAAAAAAATCAGCGGAAAAGACGACGCCAGGCGGTTCCTGCAAAGCCTTGGATTTGTTGAAGGTGCTGAAGTCACCGTCATTTCGGACATCAGCGGTAATTTGATTGTCAATGTGAAAGAGTCCCGTGTTGCCATCAGCAAGGAAATGGCATGCAAGATTATGGTCTGATTATAATTTCCAGGGGAGATGAGAACAATGCAAACATTAAAAGACATAGCTATTGGTCAGAATGCTGTCGTGAAAAAGTTTCATGGCGAGGGTGCAGTCAAAAGAAGAATAATGGACATGGGCATAACAAAGGGCGTTCGTCTGTATGTAAAGAAAGTTGCCCCCCTTGGCGATCCAATTGAAGTTACCATACGGGGTTATGAACTTTCCATCAGGAAAGAGGACGCTGAAATGATTGAAGTTGAGCTGGTCGATTAACCGGCTTTTTACTAAAACCAGGCAAGGAAAATCAGCCTTTATTTTTTGCAGTTGCGTTAGTCTCAACTAACCAACAATTTATATATGAGGAGGACAATAAAAATGTCTGTAAAAATTGCTCTTGCCGGCAATCCGAACAGCGGCAAGACTACCTTATTCAACGAGCTGACCGGTTCAAACCAGTTTGTCGGCAACTGGCCGGGCGTTACTGTAGAAAAAAAGGAAGGAAGGCTGAAAGGGTACAAGGACGTTACCGTTGTCGACCTTCCGGGCATATATTCGCTGTCACCATATTCCTTGGAGGAAGTTGTTGCGAGAAACTTTCTCGTGAATGAAAAGCCAGATGTTATACTGAACATCATAGACGGAACAAACCTTGAAAGGAACCTGTACCTGACAACGCAGCTCACAGAGCTCGGAATACCCGTTGTTGCAGCCGTCAACTTGATTGATGCTGTTAAAAAAGCCGGGGACAAAATTGACATTTCCGCCTTGTCAAAGCAGCTTGAATGCAGGGTTGTAGAGATTTCTGCATTAAAGGGCATTGGCGTTGAAGAAGTCGCCGATGCAGCGGTGAATGCGGCTAAGTCTGAAACCCAGCCTGTTCACAGGTTTTGTGAGCAGGTTGAAAAGGAGCTTGCCCAAATCCAGGAAAGTGTACCTCTCCCTAAAGGCCAGGAACGTTTTTTTGCAGTTAAGCTGTTTGAGCGGGATGAGAAGGCTATTGAAAGCCTTAACATAAGCCCGGACACCCTTTCGGTAATTGAATCGTTTATTAAGGAATGCGAAGACGACCTTGACGACGATTCGGAAAGCATTATTACCAGTGAACGCTATGCATACATAGCTTCAATAATTGACAGCTGTTATATAAGGGAGAACAAAGGAAAACTTACAACCACGGATAAAATAGACCGGATTGTGACAAACAGGTGGCTTGCCCTTCCGATTTTTGCGGTTGTAATGTTCCTGGTTTACTATATTTCAGTTACAACAATCGGAACTTATGCAACCGACTGGGTAAATGACGGTGTGTTCGGCGATGGCTGGTTCCTGTTCGGTAAAGGCTCTGCAGCTTACGAAGAAGCCGCCGGTGAGTATGAAAGGAATGCAGCTCTTCTTGAAGCCTTCGAAGCAGCGGCCGAAGAAGCCGGCACCGAACCTGGTGAAGCCACGGGTATTGCCGCATCTGTCGAGCTTTATGATGACGAAGGCAATCCCGAAGAAACCGTCATCGTTGATTATGAAATGTATTCACAGATTGGTGAAATTGAAGAACCCGATCCATCAGATTACGGTATCTGGGTACCGGGCATACCTGTCCTCATTGGTGATTTCCTTGAAAGAGTGAACACTGCTGAATGGCTGCAAGGGTTGATCCTTGACGGTATTGTTGCCGGTGTCGGCGGCGTGTTGGGGTTTGTACCGCAGATGCTTGTATTGTTCCTGTTCCTTGCGTTTCTTGAAGCATGCGGGTATATGGCACGCATTGCATTTATCCTTGACAGGGTTTTCAAGAAGTTCGGCCTTTCGGGAAAATCGTTTATCCCAATGCTGATTGGTTCAGGCTGCGGAGTTCCGGGCATTATGGCATCACGCACCATTGAAAACGACCGTGACAGGAAGATGACCATAATAACAACCACTTTCATCCCCTGCGGGGCCAAACTTCCGATTATAGCCCTTATTTCAGGAGCAATGTTCAGCGGAGCATGGTGGGTTGCACCCAGCGCGTACTTTGTCGGTATAACAGCTATAATAATCTCCGGCATTATTTTAAAGAAAACAAGGATGTTCGCAGGCGACCCGTCACCGTTTGTGATGGAACTTCCAGCTTATCGCATGCCAACTGTTTCAAATGTGTTAAGAAGCACCTGGGAACGCGGCTGGTCATTTATCAGAAAAGCCGGTACGGTAATCATGCTTGCAACCATTTTAGTATGGACCCTGTCAACATTCGGATTCGGAGAAGACGGGTTCGGAGCGGTTGATATGGATAACAGCCTGCTTGCTGCCTTTGGAAACCTCCTTGCCCCGATATTCGCGCCGCTCGGCTGGGGGCATTGGCAGGGCACTGTCGCTGCGTTAACCGGCCTTATTGCGAAGGAAAACGTAGTAGGAACACTGGGCGTGCTGTTCGGCGGATTTGAAGAAGTTGCTGAAAACGGATGGCAGGTTTGGGCCAACATGAGGGAGACATTTACACCTCTTTCGGCATATTCGTACCTTGTATTCAACCTTCTTTGCGCTCCGTGTTTCGCAGCTATCGGCGCCATAAAACGCGAAATGAACAATGCAAAATGGACATTGTTTGCGATTGCTTACCAGAGTATCTTTGCCTATGCGGTATCCCTGGTAATATTCAACATCGGAAACCTGGTTGCAACAGGCGCTTTCGGTCCTGTTACAGTTATAGCTTTTGTCGTTGTTGCGGTATTTGTATATCTTCTGGTCAGGCCGCAGCCCGGTAAAAGCAGGATCAGGAAAAAGGCATTGGCAAATGCCTGAATATTTCAAACAGAGAGGTAATGATTATGATTGAATTTCTGAAAAATAACCTGTCAACAATTATAATAAGCGCGATACTGTTATTTATAACAGTTTCGGTAATATACAGGAGAATCCGGGACAGGAAGGCAGGAAAAATGTCATGCGGGTGCGGCTGCAGTTCCTGTGAAGCCGCCTCGATATGCCACCCGGGTAATAAGGCAGAATAACTATACAGGCTGTGTTTTCGAAAGGAAACACAGCCTATATATCCTAACCGCAGCTTCAATTGGCATATTTAGGGTCGCTCATCGTAAACTTAATTTCACCGTCCGGATAATAAAGGGTTGCATCATTGATGCCGTTTTCCTTAAGGTGCTTATAAAGGTTCTTCCAATGAAGAGTGTGCAGGTCTTCACGATTCGTATAATGCTCTGTTATTTTTTCAGCAAGACCCCTTATCTTCTTTCCTGACACCGGCATCGTGCAGAATTCCCTGATAGACGGCACAAAGTCCGCGCCATCTCCCGCCTGTTCATATTTTTCAAGCCGGTAATTACCATTGCTGTCCTTCCTGTAAGTAATTGCAACGGGAATGACTCCGCCGCTTTCGATATCCAGCACGTTGCCATAAAGCCTGTAGGTTGCGCCGTATGTGGTTACAAATACTTTAAGCATTCCGCTCTCTTCATAGCTTCCGAAGATTTTGGACGCGATAACGGTAAATCCGCGTTCAGGTCGGGAAAACTTTTCGATTTCCGTAGCATATACAAGTTTCTCCACGGGATCGTTGCCATCATACTGAAAGTCAGGAAGTTTGATTTCCTCCCCCGCCTGCAAAATATGGTCATCTTCTTCCCCTGCTTTCTTCAAATCGTTCCCTGGATTGAGCACATATTGATCATGCTCGTTCGGTTTGAAATACACCTCGAATGTTTTATTGTCTTTGTCAGGCAAGGATACAGATTTCTTTGATTGAATGGCCTCCATTCCTGTACTTCCTGCTTCGGAAAAATCCAATGGATATGAGTCGGGTTTGATTTCAGCGGGATTTGTGAGCAGACCTGCGCCAACCACCGCTGCGATTATTACAGCAGAAGCAATAACCCAAAACTTTGGCTTTTTATAGTTCAAAATATTTTTGATTCTGCTTTTTACATTCCCTTCACTGAATGCAAGCGGGCTTCCGTTCAGAATATATCTTCCTGCGGCAAGGGACAGCAATGTACCGGCGTAAGGCTTTTTAGCATTTCCGCCCATTGCTTTCAGTACCCTTTCGTCGCAGGACAGTTCCATATCTGTACTCATTAGCATGAACGAAATCCATGCAAGGGGATTGAACCAATGCACCGCAATTAATACGAAAGCCAGTATTTTTACAATATGGTCCTTTCTGCGGATATGGGTTTTTTCATGCAGGATGATATAACTCTGCTCTTCCCTGGTCAGCCCGGCGGGCAAATATATTTTAGAGTTTAATAGCCCAAACACAAACGGTGTTTTCAGATTTTCAGCTTCGTAGATGTTTCCCTCTGTCAACTGTGCATCTTTCAGACGCCTTTTCAGGACCAGAACCGATACAAAACTGTAAACAAGCAGCGCTGTTATGCCCGAAATCCAGATGTATGCACCTGCTTCCACATAAGAATCAGGCAGACCCGCATTTTCGTCAATAACCGGTGCTGGCAGTGAATTGCCTGCAATTGGCTCAAATGTAACCGTTCCGTTGTTGATTTGCGGCTCGTGCTGACTGACTATTTCACGGCGTACGGGAGCATCTGCCATATCCCGGGGTATCAGGCTGTACACGCTTTCAAAGGAAAATGGAACTGCAAGGCGAAATGCCACCACTATCCACAGAGCATAGGAGATGAATTTCGGGGCTTTTTTAAGCAGCAGCCTGACAATTATCACAACAAGGATTGCATAGCTTGCCGTAAAGCTCATATTCAAAACGGTAAGAAACAATTCACTCATCACTCTTCCTCCTTATGCTCGTCAATCAGCCTTTTCAGTTCCTCAGCCTGCTGCCTGCTAAGTTTTCTGCCGCCGATAAAGGCAGTTAAGAACTTAGGAAGCGATCCTCCAAAATTATCTTCTACAAAGATTATACTCTGCCTGGCATAATATTCGTCCCTTGTCATTAAGGATGAAACAACCGCATTTTCATTTTTAAAGATACCCTTATTGCATAACTTTTTAAGCACTGTATATGTCGTGGACTTTTTCCAGCCCATATCCTTCTCACACAGCTTCACAAGATCTCCCGAGCCTATGGGCTCATTCTGCCAGATCAGCTCTGCAAATTTCTCTTCGCTTTCTGTAAGTTTATACACTTTCATGCCATACCTCCCGGGTCTATAAGTTATCGACCGTTTGTTATAAGTCTACAACTTATAGACCAAAATGTCAACAGGTATTCCAATGATACAAAATCAGTTTTATGAAATCATCGGGTTCTTTTCACTCAGCCTTGGATTCTTCATACGGTGGTCCTGTATTCAGAGCGAAATAAGGGATAACAAAGCAGGAAAGCATACAAACCTCTTGTTATTTTGAATTCCTGTAAGTTATAATAACAGCAGGAAGCAGTATCCATCTGATTTTCGGCGTACAGCATTCCAAAAAACGTTTTGAGAGATTTCAATGTATTCTGCAAAACAGGAGGAGGATCAAAATGGGTATCCTTGACAGGCTGTTCAGGAAAAAGACTTCCGAAGACAGGTTAAATGAGTTCTTTGAGAAAAAGGAAAAGGTTATCGACAGTATATTGGGAGAGAGATTCCATCTTGTATCCCATTCCATTATTCCATTCAGTGCCGGCGGTTTAACGGACATGTACATATATCCCAATACAATTGAAGGTACGGCATTTGCAACAATGGAATTAATCGAATATTTTGACAAAGGCCCGATACCCAACAGGAACGGTATGTACGAGCTGCTGGCATTTACAAAACTGAAGGTTGACGATCAGGTGATTAAAGATGAGAATTCCCCATTTGCCAGAATATTAAGGCGTTTGACAAAAATTTTTACAGATATAGGAAGGTACTCATATACAGCAAAGCTCGAACCTTATGATACATGTGAAATCCCGGGTAAAGACGAAACCCTCTGCCTGGTTTTTGATGAATACGAAAATGGCAATGCCGAGTTTATAATTGACGGCAAAAAGTACGGTTTTCTTGTATGTATTGAAGTTTTCAGAAGCGAAATGGAATACGCAATGAAGAACGGAAGCGCAGAATTGATCAGGCTGCTTAAGGAAAAAGGGTACTACCCGTACAGCGATCTTGACCGGGAACCGGTTGTATAGGTTTTCTGCAGAATTGACAATAAGGTGATCGACTGTCCTGAACAGTACCCCCTGTTCTGTTCGTGGTTTAAAACTTCTGTACACAAGCGTCAGCAATGCTATGCTGACGTTGCGGCATAAGAAAGAATAAGAACATATGGCCGGATAAACTTCTCTTATTCTAACTGCTGAATTATCCTTCTGAAGAACTCCACCGCGCCGTTCACATCCTTTTCGTCCGGATGCCCTTTTGCAACTCCGCCTATCAACTTAAAAGGCCCGAATGTATCATAACCCCTGCAGCCATATGTTCCAAGCAGCACGCAGGATTTATCGGCGATAATCCGCCTCATAGCCTTCGTGTAATCCCCTTTGACGCCGTAGGTTTTCACAAGGAATACCCGCTTGTTTCCCGGAAGGTTTTTCTTTGCAAAATCAATAACCTTATCGCTGAATTTACCAAAATATATACCTGAAGCAAAACCTATTACATCGTACCCGGATAAATCAGCCTCGCTGCATTCAACCACATCGATCAGTTCTACATCCCACTGTTCCTTAATCGCGTCCAGGAGTTTCCTTGTGTTCCCGTGATGCCGGGAATAGTAAGCAATTGCAACTTTCATAAGGGTTACCTCCCGTCATTCCTTATTTTTCTTTTCACAGATCATATTACTCATACATCCTGATTATATCAGGTACTCCGGGGCAATTGCCGTTTTGCAGGAAAAAACATCAGGCAAAAACCTGTATTACATTAATTCAGCCTGATGTTTGCCAGGAACGGTACTTTTATCGGAAAATCCATTTAGAGGAGGTATAATATTTTAGATAAAGGGTTTTCCATGTTTATTCGGTCTGCTGCATAATAATATCTTCGCTGTCGGCCATGGCCTGAAGGGTCATGGAAAGCAGTTTATCCAGCTCCCACCCTAACTGTTCTGCTCCGCGCTCGATTATTTCCCTTGAGCAACCGGCAGCAAAACCCTTGCTTTTGTATTTCTTTTTAAGGGATTTCAGTTCCATGTCCTTTGCGCTTTTTGAAGGACGCATCAGAGCAGCCGCCCAGATAAGCCCTGTCAGCTCGTCCACAGCAAAAAGAACTTTTTCCATCTCGTGTTCGGGAGCAACATCAATTGTAACCCCGCATTTCGGAGTAATTCCGTATCCATGGGAAACAACGCTGTGGATAATATCTTCACTTACGCCTGCTTCGCGCAGCAGTTCCGGTGCCTTAATACAGTGCTCATCGGGGTATAGTTCAAAGTCGATATCATGCAGTAACCCGACAATTCCCCAGTATTCTTCCTCATCCCCATATCCGAGTTCCCGGGCGAACCACTTCATAACAGCCTCGACGGTCAGTGCATGCCGGATATGGAAAGGATCCCTGTTATATTTCTTTAACAAAGCCAATGCCTCTTCTCTTGTTATGTGTTTCATGGTCAAACCTTCCTTCCTTAAGTTTATTGCCAGGGAGTAATCATTTGATGCCTAATGCAGCTTTCCAGCGTGCCTCATTGAATCCAGCAAGAACAAAGCTGTCACCAATAAGGAGCGGCCGCTTCACAAGCATACCATCCGACGCAAGAAGCTGATACTGCTCATCCTCGCTCATGGCCGGGAGCCTGTCCTTCAGGTTCAGTTCCCTGTAAAGCATCCCGCTGGTATTAAAAAACTTTTTCAGCGGCAGACCGCTTCTTTTATGCCAATCCTTCAATTCTTCCAACGAAGGATTATTATCCTTTATATTTCTTTCTTCGAAAACAATACCGTTATCCTCCAGCCATTTTCTGGCCTTCAGGCAGGTAGTGCATTTCGGGTAGCAAACAAATACCATATCGCACCACATCCTCTCTTTTCTGAATTATACTACCTTCTCCTTCATCTTTTTTATAAGCTCCAGTACTCCGGCTTCCACCTTTTTAAGGTCCTCTTCCCGTGGTGCCCCTTCAAACTCCACCGACTCAATGAAGTCCCAGTTCATCCTGTTTCTTTCAATTATTTCTTTCAGCTCTTTCTCAGCACCGCCGGACCAGCCGTACGCTCCAAATCTGAATGCCTTCTTCCCTGTAATTCTCTTTCTGCCAACCTCATCTATTGCTGCCGCAACAGGAGGGAACAGCTTATACTCATATGTGGGTGCCGCAATTATGATTCCTGCGGATTTAAAAACAGTGGCAACCATTTCACTGTCGCTTTTCAGCGGCATTTCGAGCTTGTTGTATTTTACTCCTTCTCTCCGGAGTATGCTTTCAGCATAATCAACTGCTTTTGCAGTCATTCCGTACATGGATCCCCACAATATAGTGACTTCATTCTTTCCTGCCCCGTCGGCATACAGTGAGAACCTGTAATAATCATCCATGATCTTTTGGGGGTTCTTCCTGTAAACCGGGCCATGGCCGGGCGCTATGATGCTTATTTCCAGCTCTTTCGCCTTCTCAATCGCCTTTCTCAGGCTTGGCGTGAAAGTTGCCATCACGTTGGAATAATACCGTATTCCTTCAGATTCAAAGAAGTCCACTTCTTCAGGTGTTAGTTCGTCATCAAAGCAATGCTCCCCGAACCTGCCGAATGCTCCGAACATATCGCATGAAAAGAGGGTTTTCGTGTCTCTTTCATAGGTGTACATGGTATCGGGCCAGTGGACGTTGGGTACCGGATGAAAGCTCAGTACCTTGCCCTTTCCAAGGTCCAAAGTGTCTCCTTCCTTCACGATCCTTATTTTGTCCTCACCGTAAAAGGAGGTTACCATCTTCGCAGCTTTATCGGTACATATTATCGTAAAATCATCCCTGATTTTCCGGAAGTTTGAAATCCAGCCCGAATGGTCGGGTTCCATATGATTGACAATCAGGTAATCTATATTTTTCGGATCAACACCTGTTTCTTTCAGGTTTTCATAAAGGGTTTCAGGTACTCCGTCCCAGCCGATTACGCCGTCAATTATTGCGGTCTTTTCCCCCTGGACTATATAGGAATTGAGAGTCACTCCGTTTGCAATCTCCCAGATCCCCTCAAATAATATGTCCTCAACATTCATGGTAAGCATATATATTCCATCAGCAATTTTCACTTTCTTCATAACAAGCCCTCCTTAAATATTATTGACGGGTGACTGCCTTAATGTATTCCGCAAATCACACAGTTCAATTAATTATATAAACAAATCACATTAAATTACAACAGGTTATGGAACTAAACAGATTGTATCGGTCTTTCTCTGCTGTTTTTATAAGTATACTTTAAAATTCTGTCAACGAAAATTATAAGTATACTTTGAATATTTGCTGCAAAAACTTATATTTTATATAATACAGATACATATTATACCATTCCCGCTGCGGTTAATAAAGGCGCCTGGACAGGTTCATGTCACGGTTGATTCTGCTGAAGAGCCTTGTTAAGCAGCCTGTGATATAAGCATACCGGATTTAAACAGATGAGAAAAGGGCTGAAGAGCAACAGTTCTCAAAATAAAAATGAGATGGGACAGGGTACCTGTCCCATCGTCTTATGCTTGTCCTTGCATAATTCAGCCATACTGGAGCAGGAAAAGGGCCCATAAAATAAAGATTAGCCTGGGCAATGGACCTGTTTCCCGCAGCTCTGTTCGGCATCGAGGAGCTGCCCGACGATACTTTGCCTGTCAGTCATGGTATATCACAGTAACGGAATAACCACTCCAATCACAAGCAGGAACGGCAGTAAATAATCCCTGTTTTGCTTTATGTTTCTCCTTTCACTATAACACAATGAAGTCCGGGAATTATATTCTTTTACTTGACCAATCCCTTGCTTGTTTTCTTTACATGCCTGAATACTTCTTCAAACCTGTTCAACGCTTCGTCTATGACTTCGGGTGTGTCTGCCAGGGATGTATACAGCCTGCTTCCTGCAAGCGTTACTATTCCGTTTGCCATGTAGGCCGCTCCCATTCTTTCCATGGAGTCCTTTCTTTCATACATCATGTCCTTATGTTTCAGAATTCCGAGTGCGGACTTGATAAATGACATTGATGAAAAATCGAAACTCATAGCGCCCGTACATTCAAGATGCACGATGGAGCCCTGGTTGTAGGCAACGAAAGGCAGTCCGTACCTGTCTGTCAGTTCCTTTAAGCCGTCGCACAGGCGATCGCCCATCTTTCCCGCAATTACGCAGGCATTTGTCCTTTCTATTTCCCTGATTGCCGTATATCCTGCAAGACAGGAAAGAGGATTGGCCGCAAGGGTTCCGCCTACATAGGCCCGGTGTTTTCCTGTAGCAAGACCTGCCGCCATAAGCTGTACATACTCTTTCTTGCCGCCTACGCCGCCCGCGCCGGGATATCCTCCTGCAACAATCTTGCCGAAGATCGTTAAGTCGGGAACCACGTTAAAATATCCCTGTGCTCCGCCCAGGCCAACCCGGAATCCGGTCACCACTTCATCAAAGATCAGCAGTGCTCCGTATTTATCGCAGAGCTTGCGTACTTCCGCGTTATATCCCCAGGAAATTGGCCTTGTCCCGCTTTCAGGACCCACCGGCTCCAGGATAACTGCAGCGGTGCCGCCCTTAAGCCTGTTTCTCTTCAGCATTTTCTCAAGCATGTCCAAATCGTTCGGACGGACCTCGTCGGTGTAGCGGAACGAGCTTTTAGGGATGCCATGGGACTCAAGCAGGAACCTGCTTCCGGGTATTTTAAGGCCGTAAACCATCTGATCCGACCAGCCGTGATAAGCCCCGCCTATTTTGATTATACGTTTCTTACCGGTTGCAATCCTGGCTATGCGCAGCGAAGCCATTACCGCTTCGGTTCCCGAACCAAGCATGCGGAACATTTCCACGTTCGGCATATGCCTGTTGATTTCCTTTGCTATCATCAGTTCGGCTTCATGAAGTAAACCTGTTACAGGGCCGCATTCATTAAGAAGTTCGATAACCTTTTCCCTTATGGCAGGGTAGTTGCTGCCGAGGATCGTAGGTCCGCCGGCCTGCAGGAAATCTATATACTCGTTGCCGTCCTTGTCATAAAGGTATGCTCCGTCTGCCTTTACCATGCACAGCGGGAACGGCTTGTTGAAGGCCAGGTTGTGCTGTACGCCTCCCGGTATATATTCTTTGGCTTCTTCAAAAACAGCCTTTGAAGATTTACACTTCTCATCGAAATATTTCAGCACGACATTGTTGTAATAATCATCATCCACTTCCCATATCGGCTGACTTGTAAGCTCCTTCAGCTTTGCATTGATTTCTGCAGGATCGTCCCATCTGCTTATTCCATATTCGCTCATTTTTTCTCCCCCTTTTCTTTTCAGAGTAAGCCCAATTACTCTTTCACCCTCTGGCTTTTTGCTTTGAATACTTCCTTTTATAAACAAAGTTCATTAAAACCGTGTCTATAATGCCTATTTCAGCTTTTACGCCGCAGGCGGCAGTATGTATACCGCAGACTGCAGCTTTGTCCACGAGCAGCCCAAGCGCTGTCGTATCATCTTCGGTTTCGGCTCTTACAACGGCGCCTATACCCGGCACAAGCACAGCATTCCTTCTTTCAAGTGCCTTCAAAACCCTGCCGGTTTCATCGGATACTACGGGAATTTTCCGCCCAATCATCTGGGCCATGTCATCCACCTGTGCATATATGGGAAGCCCCCTGTTTGCACATACGAGGACGGCCGGGGTCTTAACCAGGGCAGCATGCCTGAATTTTTCCTTTACTGCTTTGGCTAACACCTCTGCCTTTTCGGATGCAGCCTCCTGTGTTGCTTCAAAGCTGCCTTTTACATTCTTTTTACAGATCTCTTCGAGAAGCATTGCCTTATCCATCGCTTCGTCCCGGCTGCTTCCGCATAAAAGGACACCATGGTTCGCCATCAGGACAACCCTGGCTCCTGCTTTAAGAACAGCATTCACGGCCTCTGTCAGCTTTTTTGTTCCGGGAAGGCCGTAGTCTGCCCGCATAACGCCGCCGAGTTTTTCCCTTTCTTCACCAGTCATATCCAGTCGTTCAAAGCCTGCCAGACCTATTGCCGTAGCATATGTCTGATGAGTATGGATTACAAAGTTCACATCGGGGAATATTCGGTAAGCTGCAACATGAATCCGCCTTTCGCCGGACGGTTTATGAAGGCCCTGCCACTCGCCGGTTGAAAGGTTCAACTTGACTATATCCTCTTCCCTGGTTTTTGTATAGTCCAGTCCGCTCGGCGTTATGACAATATTGTCTTCATCCAGCCTGCAGCTTATGTTTCCCCATGTTCTGGCAACAAGCCCCGTTTCGAGTAGTTTCCTGCCGGTATCCACCAGCAGTTTCCTTGCCTTACCCTCTTCCATTTTCAAGCCTCCCTGTTATAAGCATTCAATATGGCGAAGCTTTTTTTATTGGTTTTGTACAGCCTTTTGTATACCTCATAATTTCTGTCGTAAATCTTTTTCTTTTCCATATCGGGTTCATATCGGTTCTTTACAGGAATAAAATCCTTTACAGCCGACATCCCCGGCAGCTTTCCGCTTCCTACTGCCGCCAGCATGGCTGCACCGACGGCACCCACATCTTTTGAAGCATCGACTGTTTCGATAACCCTTCCCGTTATGTCCGAAAGGATCTGACAGGTAACGGGCGACAACGCACCGCCGCCGACAAACCGTATAATGCGGGAAGTTTTGACTTTCTTCTCCTGGGCCTCAAGCATCCAGCGAAGATGATAGCAGATACCTTCAAGAACCGCCCTTATCAGCTCGGTTTTCCCGGTTTCAAGTTTTATATTGAAAAACATTCCCGCTGCGCTGGGATCTTCAAAGGGGCACCTGTTTCCGTGAAGCCAGGGTGTAAAAATTACGCCGCCTGCTCCCGGTCCGATTCCTGATATTGATTCGGACATGTAGTCATAAAGGCTCTCGTATATTTTCTCCCTGCTCTCCGTAATTTGCTTCTTTTCCAGGTAAATACCAATCTCGTCCAGGACCAGGTGATCCTTTACCCATTCAAAGCATTTTCCCGCAGTCTCCATTTCGGCAAAATAAATGTATTTGCCTGTTTCTGTGCCTATAATACCTGCGATTTTTGCAAAAATGTCCACAACCTGCCTGTCAATCACCGTACCGACCCAGCCCGACGTACCGCAATAAATGTGCGTATCCCCTACATCAATGCATCCTGCGCCAACACCTATAAGCGTTGCATCACCGCCTCCGCCGTAAACCGGAATTCCGGGCCTTAACCCCAGTTCATGCGCCGCTTTCCCGGTAAGCACCCCCGCCTGTTCCGAGCAGTCTATTACCTTTGGAAGATGCTTCGGATCCACGCCGTACATTTTGCAAAGGGCCTTGCTCCATCCCCACCTGCCCGGCCTCGTATCATAAAGGAAAGTGGCAAATGCCGAATCCTTTGTCATAACAAACTGGCCGGTGCAGCGGCAGATCAGGTATTCCTTCACGTCAAGCCATTTATGTACCCTTGCGAAAATTTCAGGTTCATTGTTCTGTACCCATTTGTATTTCCAGATGGGATCCTTTACGCTCGTTGGTGCGGCATGAGTTATGATCAGGCTTTTAACAAGTTTGCGAATGTTGGCATCCGATATGGCAAGCCCATGCCCGAGAGACGCCTTCATCTCCGAAACCGCTCTCTGGTCCATATAACTCATTGGACGCCTGAGGGCTTTCCCTTCATCGTCCACAAGCACCAGTCCCTGCATCTGGGAACAAAATGATATCCCGTCAATCTGCTCAGGCCGTACATCGACCTTTTCGAAAAGCCTGCGTGTGGTAGTGCACATGGCCTCCCACCATTCTTCAGTATCCTGCTCAGCCCCGCCGTTTTCAAGAATATACAATTCGTATTCTCCATATTCGCCGGCAACCATTTTCAGAGTTTCTCCGATACTGAAAAGGCAGGTTTTCACTCCCGTGGTTCCAAAATCATAAGCAATTACATACAAGCAGCCGCCCCCCTTTCTGAATACTTCCGTTTGCCCGGTTATTGCCGGCATCCCAGTACACTGCCGATAAACCTGATGAACTCACCTGCTACTTTTTCGTCATTGTCCAGTATGTCTTCCCCGCAGTATATTTTCATCCTTTCGATGTAATAATCGCAGCTGTAGGAGAATTGCAGCATCATCAGCAAGTTGTCGAAAAAAAAGGCCAGCATGCGGGAATCTATTCCGATCTCCACGGCTGCTGACCGCTTTGCTCTCTCCATAAGCTGCTTATATACAGATGCGGTAATTGTTTCTATCTCCTTTGCGAGGATACCTGCATACCGCCTGCAGCTCCCGGAAGTTATTTCATTGTACATAATGTTGTAATACTTATGCTTTCTCGAATGCTCCAGCAATGCGTAAACAATACGTCTGATGCACGTCATCACATCCGCATCGTCCGAAAAAGCGTCTTTCAGTACCTGTTCGAGGAGTTTCAGGCTGTGCCGGACACATTCAAGAAAGAAACTGTCCTTATCCCTGTAATATTTATAAATCACGCCAACACTGACACCTGCTTTCCGGGCTATTACATTGATGTTTGCACGATCCAGTCCATTGCTGGCGAATTCCTCTATTCCGGTTTCCAGGATGTTGTTTATGGTATCGGCATCCAGCTTTTTATACATCGTTTTCACCCATGATTTATATTATTGAGGTGTTTACCTTTGTTTTATATTGACGTGAGCCATTGCTCACACCTAAGTATATTTTACTATTTCTTTATTGTAATTTCAACAAATATTTCATAAAAGCACAGGATGATTCATGCATAATATACAAAGGTATTTATCATGCTGCCTTTTGCAACCAGTTCTTTTATCAAATCTTATGCAAAAAAACAACCGGCGCAGCCGCCGGCTGTTTTTTCAGGTCTTAATGCCTTACAACGTTAATTTTCAATAATATTCACAACCCGGGTTTTTTCATTCCATTGAACGGTAACCCCGAACACATCCTGTATAAATGACGCAGGTACATAAGTCCTTTTGCTCATCGCTATTACTTCGGTATTAAGAGTTTTAGGTTCATAGTCAACGAAAACCTCTTTGCTGTTAATCCTTAGTGTAATAACGGTATCATTCAGCATGCAGGTAACAATTTTATTTTTGCCGTTCCAGGCCACCCTGCCGCCGAGGCCTTCAACTACAAACCGGACCGGCAGCAGCATATCACCATCAACAAAAACATAAGGTTTGGTATCTGTTTCAACTGTTTTTCCATTGACTTTCAATTCAGCAAAGGAAGTGTTATACCTGTCAACGGCTGCCTGCATGATCTCAATTGCGCGGTCAGCACCCAAACGTCTGGCTTCTTCCGCGTACTCATTGAAACTGCCAGGTGAAACACCGTCAACAACAAACCTTGCGAACATTATTTTTGTATATATCATCAGTTCTTCCATGATGCCCGCTAATTCGTCACTTTCTTCCCGGGTAAGCGAAACCGGCGACATAACTGACGGATTATTCTCATCACCTGCGGCCGACCAAAGCCCGATGGCTGTTTTCTGCTCCTGGTATTTTAAACCCGTAATTTCTTTATCGGCCTTGTATCCCGGTACTTCGGGCAGTTTTGGCATATATTCGCTTTCGGTATGATTAAGGCTGATATCAGGCTCCTGCGTAAACTCTCCAGTACCGAAGTTAAACAACCTGTATCCTTCTTTGCTGTATGCATAATCAATCCATTTCATCGATTCCACGGGATAATTGTTTCTGCTGCTTATCGCAATACCGGATTCCGTGATTACCGGAACACCCGGGCACATATAAAGGGCGTCGAAATTCTGCATAACGGGATTTTGAACCGGGATAAGCTCAAATGAAGCATCGATGGACTTCAGGGCGTCAATATGTTCCTTCAAACTCCCGGCATAGCCGATAAAAGCGCCAACCTTGCCGCTGTTTATTTTTTTGCCTAAGTGTGATTCATCAAGGATTAAGAATTCAGCATCAAGCAATCCATTCCTGTACCACCTGCTTAAAGCAGTCACAAAATCCATGTATGATTCTTCGAGGGGCCCGTAAAACACCGTACCGTCCTTTACCCCGAATCCGAAGGGTATACCGAAAGAGCCGATAAAAGCCGACGAGTCAGTAAAAACAGACAAATCAAAAGACAACGGAACAACACCGTCGCCGCTGTCCCTGAAAACCGTAAGCATTTTTTCCCAGTCTTCAATGGTCTCCGGTACTGCAAGCCCGTATTTTTTCAGCAAATCTCCCCTTACAACCGGGCCGGCTGTGACTATGCTGCCGCGCAGATCAATCCCGGGGATCTGATATATATGACCGTCATTATCGGACATAATCAAACTTTTTACCCGGGGAACCAACTGAAATATTTCGTTAAGGTTTGGTGCTGCCCTGGTTATTAGTTCATCCATTTCAATAATAATGCCCCATTCGGCCAAATTTTTCAACAGTTCCGGATATCTTTGCCACGGAAACTCAATCAGATCGGGTGTATCGCCTGCCGCAACCATAATATTCAGTTTTTGCAGCATAATATTATCCGGTACATAAATAAAAGACAGTTTTACATTTGTTCTTTTTTCGAATTCGTTGTAAAAATCGGCGTATCGGCCTTTATCATTTTCATCCGGCATCTTTCCGAAATATGTAAGAGTAATTGGTTTATCGGTTACAGGGCCGGAAGAATTATCGTCTGTAACAGTAACAGGTTCATCGGGCAGCGGTTTACCTTCGTCTTTGTATGAAATCATATAATCCAGTATTATATCTACCGCTTCGGGCCGCATATCCATTTCCAGATCCTTATTATGAATAACGTCTTCGACAAGCTCCCATATAATATACCACTCATCTGCATTATCCATAACTGCCTGGGCTTTTATCAGGGCGTTAATCATCGCTGCAGTAAAACTGTCGGGGAATGCTTCACACGCCTTCTCCATTACCGGAATTGCGCGTTCGGGTTCGGAATAATTGTCCATAACCATAAGATAACCGATACAGAAAAGATCATGGGCAGGAATGGTATCAAGATCCACATCACTCAGGGGCTTTCCGAAAATAATTTCGGAGTACCGTTCGGCATTGTCCCCTGTATATCCCCAGCCTACTGCATTTATAACTGCGGCTTTTATATCGAGCGGGTTTGCGGGATTTGACAAATACCTTGCGATTTCCTCATCAATATAATTCAGTTCGCTTGCTTTTTCCACGATGTCGACATCAAGGTACGAAATAAAAAAGTCTGTTGCCGTAATCGGTGAATCGGCAAAGCCTGTTGTCGGAAACATCAACGAAATTGCTATTGCGATAATCACCACGAAACACAGTTTTCTCCTCATAATCACAACCTCTCATGCAATGATGCAGCATTATTAATTTTGACCTGAATTAATAGTAATAAGTTCCATAAAAGTAACCAACCGGTTATATCTTTATATTAATAAGAGATTCGGAAACAGGTTCATTGCCCGGGTTATATTTTGCTGAATATACTTTGACAGGAAAACGGATTGCTAAGGGAAACATAACCAAAATTTTTGTTTGACAATGTGACCACGTGGTCATATAATATAAGTAAGCATGTGACCATGTGGTCACTTTTCATTCGGGGAGGATCTTATGCCGCGGGAAACATTTTTTAACCTGCCGGAAGATAAAAGGAACCTGGTAATCTCTGCGGCCATGCAGGAATTTTCCAGGGCTGATTTCAAAACAGCCAGCGTAAATCAAATATGTAAAAGGTCAAACATTGCCAAGGGGAGCTTCTATCAGTATTTTACGGATAAACTGGATTTGTATGTTTATATTATGTCTTTGGCCATTGGGGAAAAAATCAGGTTTTTCTCTGATGCTTTGGCAGAATTCAATACCTTGACACTTTTCGAGCAATTCCGCTTGCTCTTTACCAAAGGAATGGAGTTTGCCAGGATGCATCCTCTTTATGCTGCCTTAGGTGAACAATTTTCAAAGGAACATGATGAATCGGCCAAATCTGCAGTTATTAAGGCAGGAAATAATCAATCGGAATCACTGTTTATGCAAATGATACAGAATGCCAGAATAAAAGGTGAAATTGACAGCGAAATCGATCCCCTGGCCTTTATTTTGCTGCTGAAATCCTTAAACAGTGCTGTTAATGAATACATGCTTAATAATGACGTCAATGTTATCAATGAACATAACCAGGAGGAATTATTTAAAATTGTGGATTCACTCTTGAAAATAATATTTAACGGAATTTCAGCAAAGTGATTAATACTTACGGAGGTTTATCATGAATAAAAAACTGGATTTTATTGTTGGAATGCTGTTTGCAGCTGCTACAGCAATACTTATTGTGTTATTTATGACCAATGATTCATTTTTTAACTGGGCATTTGAAAGACACCATAATGTATTAAGCTGGTATATCAGGCCCTTATTTATAATACCCATGGTTATATTTGCATTCAGGAAAAGCTATACCGGCATATTTGCTTCAATCTTTGCTCTTTTTACAAGCATGTTCTGGTTCCCGGCTCCGGCAGTCAAAAGTCCCCGGGTTATGGAGTTTTTGGCGTTTGAAATGGATTACCTTAAAGGTGAATGGATCGCTCAGAAAATAGTGATAAGTTTGGCAGTTCCCTTATTTTTCTTTTTGCTTCTTACAGCTGCATGGAAAAGAAACTGGAAATGGCTTTTGGGCGTTATCATAGGGGCGGCTGTCCTGAAATTTGCGTGGAGTATTGCGTTCAGCGGCGAAGCAGGCATGTCTGTCCTGAAACCTGCCTTATTCGGCCTGGTTGTCTGTATAGGTGTACTAAGTTATTTCTTAAAAAAGCATAAGAGTACGAACGATAAATAACAATCAGGCAATTCTGCCTGATAGATGATGATAAAAATCCCTAAAAACCTGCAAAAAAACATTCCTTTCCGGACCGGCGAAACCGACAGTGCCTTAAGTACAGGCAAGATACACGGGGACAGGTTTATTGTCCCTGTTATATCCTTATGAATTTACTTTTTCAGCAGGTTTATGGTAATATAGAACACCAGGTTATCCAGGCCCTTGACAATCGCAGCTGTATGGTATATTAATTACAGTGTACATAAAGTCAAAACGGACGGATGTATCACCGCGGATCGGCACATCGGTTTCAATAAGGAAGTGTATGAAATGAACTACGGAATAGACGCTGATACAATGAAGTCTCTGAATAAAGCCCAGGAAAATGAAATCACGGAATATCACATTTACCTGAAACTATCCTCTTTCATAAAGAACGAACACAACAGCAGGATTCTTCAGCAAATTGCCCGGGATGAGCTTTGCCATCATGATGAACTGAAAAAATTTACCGGGACCGACAAGAAGCCAAACAAACTGAAAGTATATTTTTACACTTTCATATCAGTCATATTCGGCATAACTTTCGGTATAAAGCTTATGGAGAAAGGGGAGGCAAACTCGGAAAAACTGTACAGGAAACTCGGGGACAGCATTGAAGAATTCAAAATAATAGCACAGGAAGAGGACAAGCACGAAAAAGAACTGGTTGAAATAATTGAGGAGGACAGGCTCAAATTTGTCGGTTCAATGGTCCTCGGGCTGAATGATGCCCTGGTGGAACTCACCGGGACTCTGGCAGGCCTTACCTTTGCGCTTAAAAATACACGCCTCGTAGCCCTTGCAGGCCTTATAACAGGCATAGCTGCTTCTCTCTCAATGGCTGCATCGGAATACCTTTCAGCCAGAACAGAGCAAGAAGGCAGTCATGCCCTGAAATCTTCATTATATACCGGCGGGGCATATGTCTTCACCGTTATATTCCTGGTTTTGCCCTATCTTGTTTTTTCCAGCTATGTGCTGAGCCTTGTGTTTACAATTATAGCGGCCATATTTATAATACTCGTTTTTAATTTTTATATATCAGTGGCAAAGGATCTTCCGTTTAAACAAAGATTTCTTGAAATGGCCGGAATCAGCCTCGGAGTAGCAGTCATTTCCTTTATAATAGGGTATCTCATAAGGTTGTTCCTTGGCGTTGATGTTTAGACAGAAGAACTGAATCCTGTGCGGTGGCATCTTTACTGCTGAGTTTCGTACAATAACAGCCCATTAAGCTCTTCTACTGTTTCCACAATATAGTCTGCACCGGCTTTTTCAAGCTCGGCTCTGTCACCGTAGCCATAAAGAACACCGACAACGTCAATGTTATTTTCCTTAGCCCCTATAACATCGTGTTCCCTGTCGCCAACCATGATTACATTTGCCCGATCGGCCAGGCCATTTTCCCGCAGGGCAAACCTTATAACGTCACCTTTACTGTCTCTTGAGCCGTCCAGCTCGCTGCCTGCAACATATTCAAAATATCGGAGCAGGTTAAAATGCTCCAGGATCCTGACAGCAAAAACAGCGTATAATGATACCAGAAATTAAGACAGACAAAACGGCCAAAATAAGTTAGAATGGAACTATGGAAAAGAGAAGAAATTTTACACCGGAAGAAAAAGCAAAAATAGTGATTGAGGTCTTAAGGG
>Ga0134093_1000545_pt1 | contig 45511 bp, 43 predicted proteins | sample 4_1taG_FD_94452 | JGI IMG/M metagenome (GOLD analysis project Ga0134093, IMG submission 94452) | Switchgrass degrading microbial communities from high solid loading bioreactors in New Hampshire, USA - 4_13_20_68_A1 metaG | ecosystem: Engineered > Bioreactor > Semi-continuous > Anaerobic >...
CAATCAAGGATCGCTCCGCTTTCCTCCTTGACAAAATAATTATTTGCAATTAAGGGCAGTTACAGCATTGTTCAGAGAAAATTTTTCAGAGGTTGTGTCACATATGTTTGACTTCTCTAGACTGCTGCCATATGTGCGGATTTTCACAATCTTTACTTTTGGGTGCTGAATCTGTTATAATAATCAAAACATACCGACAAATGCGATGACAAGGACGAGTAGGTTTTGCCCAGTATACCAGAGAGGAAGTGTCGGCGGCTGGGAGCACTTCCATACATGGAAAACCGAAAACCCCCTTCGAGCAGTATACCGAAACAGCAGTAAGTATTACCGGTGATTCCGTTATAATCGCAACGAGTGACAGCTGTTCAGTACAGCTGTAATTTGGGTGGAACCGTGAGAGCTGCTCTCACCCCTTACTGGGGTGGGAGTTTTTTATTATTCCCGGAAGGTGGTGCATGAACTGTGAGAAAAATACTGTATATTGCCGCATGTCTTTCGTATGACGGCAGTATAATCTATTTCTCGGACTGTTCGGGTATTATAACCTGTCGCTGCAATGCTAAACAATCCTGTTTCTGAAAAATAAAAAAAGGAGTGTTTTATTATGAGCAGCGATAAAAACGAAAGGTTATATGAAATCAGGAACACCATGCTTCTTGTCCTGGCTTATGCCGTAAAAGAGATTTTCATCGAAGCAAAACCAGCAGCAGGAACGGTCACCGAGGATCAATTCTTTTACGATTTTGAACTGCCGAGGCCATTGGTTTCGGAAGACTTAATACAAATCGAGGAAAAAATCCGGGAAATCATTGAAAAAGGGTACCAGGTAACAACCGGGTCGGTCAGTGCGAACGAGGCACGCCGCATGTTTTCGGACCAGCCGTACAAGCTCGAGCTGATAGACGAGCTTCCCGAAGATCCCGGAAACCCCGGAGTTGCAATTTGCAGAGCAGGAAACTTCTCTGATCTGTGCAATGGTCGCCTCTTATCCTCACTAAAAGAGCTGAATCCAAAGGCTTTTAAACTGACGGGTTTATCCGGGGCATACTGGAAGGGAGACGCAGGCAATGCAATGCTCCAGCGTGTCTATGGCACGGCCTGGGAGAATGATGAGGAACTGAAGGCATATATCGCCAAAATCGAGGAGGCGATGAAGCGCGACCACAGGAACTTAGGCAAACAGCTCGATCTTTTCAGTTCTTCGCAGGAAGTCGGCCAGGGACTTATTCTGTGGCATCCGAAAGGCGCCATGGTAAGGTACCTGCTTGAGAAATTCAGCCAGTCGGCACATGTCCTTAACGGTTATGACTGGGTATACTCACCGCATATCGGGCGGTCGGAGCTGTGGAAAACATCAGGACACCTTCAGTATTACAAGGATACGATGTACAATCCCATAGAAATAGACAACGAGGAGTACTACCTTAAACCGATGAGCTGCCCGTTCCACGTGATGATATATAACAGCAGGGTACGCTCATACAGGGATCTGCCGATTCGCTATGCAGAATACGGCACTGTATACCGGTATGAACTGTCGGGAACGCTGCAGGGCCTTACGCGGGTCAGGGGATTCACGCAGGACGACGCACATATAATCTGTACTCCTGAGCAGGTTTATGATGAAATCTTCAATGCCCTGAAGTTTTCCCTTTATATTCTGAAGTCTTTCGGACTAAGCGACTTTAAGGCATATATAGCTACAAAACCCGAGAAGAAGTCAATAGGCAGCAAAGACGACTGGGATAAGGCAATTGCAGTACTGAAGGACGCAGTAATCAAGGCCGGCCTGGATTATGAAATTGATGAAGGCGGCGGGGCCTTTTACGGTCCGAAAATAGATTTAAAGCTGCGCGACGCCCTGGGAAGGGAATGGCAGTGCAGTACAATCCAGTTTGACTTCAACCTTCCCGAAAGATTCAGTATGAAATATATCGGGGCCGACGGCCTGAAGCATACGCCGTTTATGGTGCACAGGGCAATGTTCGGAAGCCTTGAAAGATTCTTTGCTATGCTTATCGAACATTACAACGGCGATTTTCCGCTGTGGTTTGCACCCGTTCAAATCGGTATTGTTCCTGTCAGCAGTCGTCACAATGATTTCTGCCGGGAATTATCGGTGAAGCTGAAAAGACTTGGACTGAGAGTTGACTGCGACTCAGGCGACGACAAAATGAATGCAAAGATCCGGAGAATGGAGATGGAAAAAATCCCCATTATAATAATAATAGGAGACCGGGAGGTTGAAACGAACAGCCTGTCGGTACGGTCAAGAAAGGAAGGCAATCTCGGCCTGATGTCGCTGGACAGCTTTCTTGAAAAGATAAAGCCTGAGCTCGACATGGGAATACCGAAATATATAATGGACTAAATAATTAGGGCGGGTTGTAAGCTAAAGCTGCTTACTTCCCGCCTTTTTTACCGGCTGCAGGCTTACCACCTGTTATAGACCTTTTCGGCAAAGCCTGTAAGGTTTTTTACCGATATTACCTTTCCGTCATCAAGTACGGCTTTCCCTGTAAAACGCCCGAACACCTGGTGCTGGTCGGATTTAAGCACAAGGGCATTTATACAGGCCGCCCGGTCAAGTATGGGCTGAAACTCCATTTCAAAACGGCCGTCATCACTGGTAAAGCTCCAGGGCTTCAGATACTCTTCCTTTCCTTTTTCATTAAGCGGAATATGCCAGTATACATTGCTGAGTTTATGAGTTTTCCCGTTATAAAACAGCATGTTTTCTGTCGCAGCGGAGGTGTCCCCGAAGCCGTACCCGATATTGAAACCGAACGGGACGCCGTCTGCCAGTCCTGAAGCACTGCCCCAGTACCATGTGTTTTTATATGTCCATACGCCCCTTCCCCAGTCCAGCACGGCAAAAGAGTCAGACGGGCTGAATATGTAGTCCTTCCTGTTTACCGTTACGGTGCCTTCCGCACGCATACAGTTAATCTTCTGATTGTAATAGAAATGCGCTTTTTTGTTGAAAGGAGTTACTATTACCATGCTTTCTTCTGGTTCGTCGGTGAGGATAATCTGGCCTGTGACGGGAGTGTCACCAATGAATTTCTCCATGTGAAAATCCAGGATTCTCTTACCGTTCCGGTTGGTAAATTTCATCCTGTATTTGCTGTTCCCTGTTTCTATATCGCCCTTTACAGAGGATGACGGGAGATTCTTTTTTCCCATTGTCAGGATCTGCATTATACTTTTGGTTTCATGCCAGCATTCATCAAAATGCATAAAGGATATGGAGTCAAAACCTATGTATGAATTGTCTGAAATGGTCAATGCCACTGCGTAATGGTCATTTGAGACAAGGTAATAATCCCACTCCTTGATTCTCAGCCCGTTTGCCTTGATATCCCCGCGGTTGTAGACGGGCAGAAGTTTCCTGGCAAAGCCTGCTTCCCTTACATTGCCCTGTTCATCAAGCAAAGGCGCCTGTTTTGTAATTTCATGCTGCATTTTTTTACCTCCCCCTTTCACGGGATCATATATAATTTATTATCGGGTTTTTCCCTGATCCAGTCATCGCCGTTGCGGACTTTAACTGACTATATATAACTTATCATCGGTATATAAACTGAACATTAAAACTTCAATTTCCTGATTTGCATATGGATGACTTTACATACAAGATTATATCACACCTGGAACGGCAGCGGCAATAAAGGCTCCCTGCCCCGCAAACAAGACAAACACTTTTTACAATGCTCGCAGTATTATAATAGTATGCAGTTATTTGGAAAGGAGAAACCATATTGCTGTCAAACCAGGATTTTATAAGGCTTTCACTTGAGACAAACCTTTTCTTTCAAAGGATTATGAAAGAACACCTGTTTTTCATTGAAATAAGCCTTGCACCCGTTGAAACAGCACTAATTTCAGAAGCAAAGGCACTTAAGGAAGGTTTCGAACAGCTCCTGTCCGAAACGGTGCATTATGCAGACAGGGCCGTATCGGAAAACGTAATCAATTCAAACGAAATGGTAACACCATATACCCTCAGGGCTGAAGAACTGAACTCTATGCTGACGGGGGCAGGCATAAACACCGAAATAACCCGGGCTGAATATGAACTGACCGGACTTGCGTCTTTTCCCGAAAGCTATTTCAGGGAATCATCAGAAAGCGTGGTCAGCAATCTGAACCAAAGATCAATGAGCCTTCTCGAAAGGGTGATCGGTTTTCAGAAAAGGCTGATTTCTCTCGTATCGGGCTGCAAGATATTCATAACCATGTACAATGAAATGCTGGACCATATCACCCATGAAGCGGAATATTACATGGTACTGCTGAAAAACCTCCAGAACAGGGAGCTTCCAAAGCGTACCCTGTGCGAAGAGCTGAATTTCTGGAACCACTTAATGGCAGAACATGCTTCATTCATTGACGGAATGCTGGATCCGTCCGAAAGAGATCTTAAAGAAACAGCCCGAAACTTTGCAGAAGGGTTTGAAAAACTTGTGCGGGAATGCATAAGAATGGCTGAAAACCGGATAATACGGGAAAGCCTGCAGCTTACCGACGGCATAAGGGATTTTAAGAGGGCGGGAACCGAAGGAATTCTACGGTGCAGGATAAAATCAATTATTCCTCCCCTTCTGGCCGATCATGTACTGCGTGAAGCCAACCTTTACCTGAGGCTGTTAAGAACGATGAATCAATAAAGTTAAAATAAAAGCTGGGTTGTTTATCCGGAAAACCCAGCTTTACTTACCTGTTCGGGTCAGTGCCTTCTATAAGGTATATACGGAGGAATTCACCATCTTCACATCCTCCGGGTTTCCAATATCGGGCAAAAAACTGCTGAATATTTTCTTAATCCCTTTGCCCAAATCAGAGATGTTAACAATATCATCCGATACCTGCTCAACTGCGCTTCTCTGTTCAGGTGAGCAACTGATATTAACACAGTCGTTGAATGCAAGGCGTTCAAGTATCATTTCAGGTGGTATATCCTCTGCGATTGTCACGTTCACACAGTCTATTACAGTGATACCGTCCGGGTTCCGTTCAAGCATACCCCTTTCAATCTTTATGTTGATCCTGTCGGTTATGCACTTTTTACGCACAATTACCAGGTTATCGTATTTCGCATTGACTTTTAGAAACTCCTCTTCAAGTGATTCAGGCAGCCTGATATCTCCGCTCACATGGAGATATTCTATTTTATCAAGCAATTCACCGGCTTCAGGGTTAATTATAAGATCACCGTTGATATACATTTTCGTTCCGTGCTTCATCAGCAGAGCTTTGTTGAGTTCAGCGCTGTCATTTACGAAACTGCACCCGTCAGGAACTGTAATTATATCGGTTGTTTCCCGGAAAAGAGGAAGAGCCGCTTCAAGAAGCGATTCGGCAATTACCGCCGTATCGGTCAGGAACCGAACTCCCCTGTTTGCCATTTCGGCGACATCAAGGGAACCATCGGTTATTACCACGCGCTTTTTGGCAAAATACCTTGCATTCCTGCACCTTTTAATAAATGTGTTGTCGACTATAAATGTACGCTTCAGCAATACGGCATCGTCCGGATAAGTGTTGATGCTGCCGTTTACTTTCAGGGAGCCAAGATACGGGGCCATGCTTTCCGGGCAGGTTACGCTTCCGTTTACATGGATTGCAACAAACCTGCCGAGCGCTTTTTCTGATCCGGGCTCAATGGTTAATGAACCATTTATCGTAAGAAAGGCTTCTTTCCCTGCCAATTCTGCAGGAGATACGGTATAATTCCCGTTCTGCATGATAATTTCTACATCAGCATCCACTTCCAGAACATCATTGCAATTTATCATAACATTATAATCATGAAGAAGTCTGCGGGACTCCGGCGTGGTAAGAAGCACCGATGCATCGATGGTAATACTGTCATAGCCTGCAAGTTTTTCTTCTGTGACCTTTGTTGCATCGCAAACAACCGTATTGATTACAAGTTTTTTCTTAGTCATGATAATACCTCCAGGTAAATTTCATTATATAGCTTTCTCAGTTTCGATCTTGCAGAAGCAAGTCTTGCCCTTACCGTAGACGGCGGTATGTCAAACATTTCCCCAAGCTCTGTTGAGTTATAGCCTGTAAATACCTGAGCTGAAATAAAACACGTTCGTTTTCGGGAAGATACTGGCACATCATTTGTACAATTACGCTCGAATAATCGTCTTCACTAACAGTGTCATTGACCGTATCATGCCTTTTAGCCAGACGCCTTAAATGATCGATAAATATGTTTTTTGCTGTACGGTAAAGCCACGCCCTCCATTTTTCCTCCGGCAAATCATTCAGGATATCGGCATTCGCAAGGGCGCGCAGGTAAGTTTCCTGAACCGTGTCCTCTGCAAACGCATGATCATGGGATAGAGAAACGCAGAAGCGTAACAGTTCGCTGTAATATTTTGAATAAAGCAAATCAATCATAACGGCTGGCCCTTCATAATGCGTTCAGTACCGGTAATGAACCCCTTTTTACAATAGCATTTTTACAAGCCTTTTTTAAGCAGCCTCTTACGTCTTTATAACGAAAAAAGGCGATAAGTGTTGATACAGATTTAATTATTTTTTGAATTTTAAGAACCTGTGGACCTGTAATGCCGAACACCTGTCCTCCACAGGGCATGGCAGGGTATTATGAACAGGCAGCTTACCGCAGGCAAAAACATATATAATAAATTGTCGCTTCTGCCCGTTAAATACAATAACGGGTAATACTGAAACAATGTGAACGGGACAACGTATGTAAATGTTTGGAGATATCGTGCAATGCAAGGAAACTTTCAGCGAAGTGCAGCTTAGAGATGGGCGAAAAGAAGCGAGAATAAGCAAGCCGACGGAGCAAAAATACTACATACTTTTCTATTCTTAAGTATTTTTGCGAGTTTCGGCTTGCCCGAGCTGAACTGCGCAGTTCTTGCAAATGCAGCGACTGCTCCCGAGCATTTGTATGATGTCTTTACCTTTCAGTAACAAATGCAATCGCTTATTTCCCGATGTATTATTGCCAGGTCAGCTTACCATGCTTTGGGTATCCGGTGCCTGCACATGAAGCGGCTGTTTCGGGTATTTCCCGGTATTGCAGAATATCCCTCGAACAGGTCCCAGCACATACCTTGCCGTATTTTGGCTATGCATGTCGAAATCTTTTTCAAGTATCAGTAGCAAAAATAAGCAAATTGGTATAAAATCGATTATAGCAGCTTTCTAAGATATCCTGCACATTCACGCCTTACATACTTGTTTACTGATTGTTGCAGAGTACATTGGGTTTAGAGGTGATGTTTCATGAATAAAAAAATACTGTCGGATTACCTGGATTCACTTGAGCAACACGGTATTCCCGGTTGCGATTGTGCAGTAATATATAAACACGAGACGGTTTTCAGGCACACCACAGGATATGCCGATTCAGAAAGGAAAAAACCTTTAACCGACAAAAATACATACTGGCTTTATTCAGCAACAAAACTGTTCACATGCACCGCTGTAATGCAGCTTATTGAAAAAGGTCTCATTGGGCTGGATTCCCCTGTTTCGGATTATCTTCCCGAGTACAGGAATATGAAGGTTAAATCAGGCGACAAAACAGTACCGGCGAAAAAACAGATAACCATCCGTCATCTTATGTCGATGCAAAGCGGTTTGAATTATAATCTTGAAGCTCCGTCAATAATCAAAATTATAGAGGATACGAATAATGAAGCAACTACGCGGCAGGTTATTGAAGCACTGGCAAATGAACCGCTGGAATTTGAACCGGGAACCCATTTCCTATACAGCCTGAGCCATGACGTGCTTGGCGCTGTAATAGAGGTTGTTTCCGGACAAAGACTGGGTGAATATTTTGACAACCATATTTTCAAACCATTGGGTATGAGAAATACCGGTTTTGAGCTGACACCCGAACGCAAGGCCAATATGAGCGATTTGTTCGAATACGACATGAAAACCAAGGCCTCATTACCTATACCGAACCGTAACCGTTACGTTCTGACAAAAAACTATGAAAGCGGCGGCGCAGGCCTCATATCAACAGTGGATGATTATCTGCTGTATTTGGATGCGATGTGCCACGGCGGTATCAGCAAAGAAGGTCACAGGATTCTTTCTATGGAATCCATTGACCTGATGCGGCAGGACCAGATGAATGAAACCTCGAAAAAGGATTTTGACTTGTTTGAAAGGCATGGCTACAGTTATGCTCTTGGCGTACGTACCCTGATTGAAAGGGAGAAATCGGGTGTAAGAAGTCCTTTGGGTGAGTTCGGCTGGGACGGTGCAGCAGGTGCATATGCATTGATAGATGTAACAAACAACCTTGCAATATTCTACATACAGCATGTACTGAAATGCGGATTTGTCTATCATGAAATCCATCCAAAACTGAGGGACCTAACATACGAAATGCTGGGACTCTGAAGCGGGGAAACTTATATTCCCCGCTTTTTCACTGTTTCGGTAAAATATCCCCGAAAAGACAGGATAAAGCAGCTCAGCCGTACAGCATGACCACCGCTATGAACTCCAGGGGTTCGTCTCCTGTATTCTCTATTGAATGGGATGCGCCGCCTCCTGTCAGAATTACATCTCCTGCCTGAACAGATGATGTTTTCCCGTTATCGGTTACTGTTCCCTTTCCTTTCAGGATATAGTAAGCCTCTTCCTCATCCACATGCTCGTGCAGCCCAATTGAGCAGCCAGGATTCAAAACTATCTTGGCAAAAAGGCGGACCTTTCCCTTCATCTCGTCCTTGTTCAGAATATGAACCAGTTCAACGCTTCCCTTTCCGCCTCTCATCTGTTCCCTGATCTCGGTTTTCATTTCGTGCATTCTTTTAATCATATGCATCCCCTTCCTGTTCAAAATTCCTGTTAACAATATCATATTGTAATGGCTTATTTTACACTTATAAAAGTGATGCGGCCGAGCATCACTTCCATATAATTCTGTCCGCAAGCAAAACATTGTACTTACTGCCCTAAAGGAACAACATATAAACAATTATCCTTTATCCATTCCTTAACTTCCCAATCACTTAAAATCACATATTCAGATACCCACATATTCAATTTATTATCGAATTGCAGAACGATTTCACTGCAATCTGCCAAATCCAGCAGGGAACATAAATACTTTGTATCCCTGGACACTTTAAAATCCTGATCCTTATTCAAAATCAACATACCTGCCACCTACCTGTTGCAAACCTGAACTTCACTGTCAATTACCACCTGTTATAATTGAATACATTAAACTGCTTATAGATTTTAGCATAAATTTTACAAAAAAGGTAGTGTCCCCAAAGGAATTATTTGAAAAATCAATGCTCCTATAATACCCTGTTCTCTGCCTGTTTATAGCGCTACTAATACTCAACCGTCTAAATTTATCCCAACCGGCCTGGATCAAATAATTATTGTTCAACAGCCGGGCCATCCGCCCATTCCCATCACAGAACGCATGAATATATGCAAAAATATAATGCAGAACAAACGACTTGACAAGAGCAAAAACCTTATCAGGATCAATATAATTATAATTATCCATAAATTCATCCATAACATCGTCAAGTTTATTTACAGGCACGCCTGTATGCACAATCTTACCTTGACTATCCACTACATGAATATCTCCTGTCCTGTATTTCCCCTTTTCCCATAAATAACTGTTTTCGCAAACCCCATCGATAATCATTTCCCATACATCCATTAAGGATTCCTTTGTAATAAATTTATACTCCGTTTTATTCATATAATTCAACACATTATAGATATTTACAACCATTTTTTCTGACTTGTTCCTTATTTCAGCTTCACCATTTATTATTTTTAAAGTGTCTTCATACGTTGTTCTTGCCACTTCTATACAAGCTGAGTTTAATGCTTCAACCAACCGACCGTTATTCTTTAACAACGACTGGTTGATATCATCATACAATTTCAAGAAAACCCGCAAATCATCTTCTATACCTATCTTATTAACCCAAAACACCTTATCCAATGTTTTCACAGGTATCTCAACAATAGCCTTGTTCCTTCTTGCTTCTACAACCTTATCATATACATCCTCTGATACTTTGTATCTCAATTTTCTATAATCATCATATACTACCATATACTCATAATAATCCATTTCAACCCACCTGCACCGCTTGGGCCCCTTAAATCCGGACATTAACTTGCTTTTTCTGTTACTTTTTCTTTATTGAATTTATTCAAAAGTGTAATCTCCTGTTATTGCAAATATCATCCCAGCCTGATAAAGCAGCTCTCGCCCCTTCTTAACCGTCAAATTTTTATTGTATCTGTCCACGGAAACATGTCAATGGGTTTTCCGGTCATTTTTGAAAAATCACCGTTCAAGAAAAAAAGCAACCAATATTGAAACCTCAATAATGAACTTTAAAAGAGTGCACTGATCAGCAAAAACAGCCGCTTTTTTCATGTCGTAGTCACCTGAATCCTGTGGTGATACGGTTTTATTTTTTATCTCTCTATGGAAATTGCTCGTTTTGGTTTTGACCTGTTAATAGCTAAATTATCCGGTACTTTTGGCTCTTTCCCTTTGGCCAGGCATCTTTCCGCTGTCCTGACAAGCTCTGCCGATTGTATCTGCAGCCGTAATGGAATCTTTTTGAATTTCATCTGCTCTGCCAGTTCTTTCATCCTGCCTTCAACAACCGCTATCTTTCCGGTAAACTCTTCCGGGCTCTTTATTCCCAGCTCTGCCATTACGGCTTCCACACGCTCGCATCCAGCTATCTGCTCCGCATATTTCTCTGCGAAACTCCTTTTCCCAAGTATCTTCTTATTCGATTGTTCTTTGATTCTAATGTTATAGCGGTAGGAAGCGGTATCCTGGTAGTTGTCCTTCAGCCATGGCTGCACCATGCAGCTTGCACCAATGTCCGAGGCAGAGGCTCCCATATTATGGTTTAGTAACTCCTCTGCCTTGATAAAGTATGCAGCGCCTTCTATCTCCAATGCTGCCAGCAGGGTTCCCTTTGGAACTATTTCATTATGCAAAGGATCAAGTCCCGGATACTTTCCCTGAGCCTGGTACCGGGCATTGAACTGCACCGGATCGGAAATATATTTTTGCATATATTCTTCCCGGTTCATATCATCCCTCCGGATATTTGTAGAATATGCATAAATTAGGTGCCTGCAGTGATTTCATTATGGAAACATGCCCCTTATTGTCCTCAAAGAAAATACCTTTGCCAAGATAATAATTCATTACTCCCGTGATTTTTCTGACATAATCCACATACCCGTCCTCAATGTCCATGTATTCCAGAATACCCACTCCCCTATATATCCTCGCAGTTGCATCGTCAAGTTTCATTATTATATCGGTAATCTTTGCATTCTCAGGATGTTCTTCTTTAAATTCAAACCCAACCCTCATAAATACCGAATGCCCGCGGTCCTCAAAGGTATGCATCATGGCATTCACCCGATTATATACCGCATCGTCATAAAACAGTTTTTCAATGCCCTCCTGTGCCAGCAGTTCCTTTCTTGTCATGCCATGCCGTATCACATACCTGTCCCCGATATGTAAATCTCCAGTTTTAATGTCCAAATGCAGTTCCATAGTTTTTATACCTCCAATAATATTTATTGCTATGCGCAATTTGATTAAGCGAATATGGCATTTCAGACTACAAAGTTTTCAATAATGGTAAAAATATCTGTCTGTCACGAGGATCCCATGTTATAAAAAGGCAACATTGACAATGTAGCGTACTAATTTATAATGGTAAATAATAGTAATAATAAAACAAAATAAGGGATTTGAAAGACGGCTCTTGTATTCATAGCCTGGTACCGGGCATTGAACTGCACATATGCCATTCCCCATAAGCAATTGTATTACATTTTTATACAATTTGTCCAACCTTCTAAGGCTTATCAGCTTGGGGAAACGCGGCGACTGTTTCCGGGCATTGCATGATATCTTTACATTCAAGTGCTTGGAATATCATGCAATGCGAGGAAACTTTAAAATTATTACGGACGTTCAAGCTGATTAAGATCGATAAGGCATACCTGCGTCGTTCCATTGTCAAACGGCCGGTTGAACAGAATCATGTCTCCTTTCCGGTTGAAGGAAGGATGCATGTGATCGGCTCCCGTTTTTGGCGCATCGGTATTTGCCACTGCCAGGTAATTTCCTGTCTCACCGTTTACCAGGTAAATCAGGTTGGGGCTTTCAACCCCCAGGTAACCAATCCGGTCGGCACAGAACCACTTCGAGTCGCATGAGACGCCGGGATGCAGAATCTGTTCTATCTCTGCAACCACACGGAAATTATGGCCGTCCTTTGTACCAATCATCAAGTACCTTGGCAGTTTCATGAAAACAATATTCTCCCCGTCGGAGGTCCACACTTCATGGGTGATCCAATCGCCTTCGGTTTCAACATAGTATGGCCTTGCGGTGGATGTTTTCACGTCAAAAAGCCACATCCGCTGCAGTGCATCACCGCCTGTTTCATGGATGAAAAAAATGGTGTTCTCATCGGTTGGGCAAACCTGTGCATGGCCAAGGTTATAATCGCTCTGGTACACAATCTCGCTCCTGCCTGTTTTCGGATCAAACATAACCAGGGCATAAATGCAGTTCCATTGCTTATACCCGCAGACAATCATGCCGCTCCTGCTGGTTGTGAGATGTCCTGTAATGCTGCCTCCTTCAGGAAGAGCGCCCAGTTCGGTTATCTGATCGGTGTCGCAGTCGTACCGGCATACGATATTTCCTTTCACCATTACCCCGTAATTCCCGGACCGGTCAAGCGCAAAGCCCCGGTATTCACTGCCTGCTATCACCTTCATCTCCCCTGTTTCAACTTCAACCTTCAGAATCTCACCGTTTCCCTTATAAACTTCATTGCCTCCCTCCGGGATTTGCCTGTTGCAGAAAAAATAACGGTCATCCGCGGTAAAGTTTTCGGTTGTGAAATACAGCTTCGTATACCGTTCAGGACCATGTGTATACTGGCGTATTTCATAACCTGTTGCAGAATCCTTGTAAACAGTGTATTTTTTCATAATAAAATCCCCCATTTTTATCATTTATCCGGTATTCCTTGCTTTTTTCAGTGTCATCAGCCCGGCCAGCATCAGTACGGGAAATATCATGGCTGCCGAAAGGCCGGCGCTTAACCTGCCGTCATTCGCGCTTGCGACAAACCCGACAAGGGTTGGTCCGGCTGAACATCCAAAATCACCGGCAAGCGCCATAAGGGCATACATCGCCGTTCCGCCTGTCGGAAGCCTTTTTACAGCAATACTGAATGTCCCGGGCCAGAAAATGCCCACTGAAAAGCCGCATAAGGCACAGCCGATAAATGCAAGAACGGCATTCCCCGTCAACGCAGCCAGGGAATAACTGACAATACACAATACCGAACTTATTATCATAACCTTTTTAAGAGGCAGATGATCGCTGTATTTCCCATAAACAGCCCTGGCAGTTCCCATTAATACTGCAAAAGTACAGGGTCCAGCCAAATCACCCGTTGCTTTTGATACTTTAAGCCCTGATTCGGCAAAGGCTGAAGACCACTGGCTCATAGCCTGTTCCGATGCTCCTGCGCATACCATTAAAAGCATGAAAAACCAAAAGATTCTCTTACTGAAAAGAGCCTTAACCGACAGCCCCTTATCCCCGTCAACTATCGGATACAAAGGAACCTGCGTGAAATAAACCAGGTTGGCAAAGGGTACAATTGCCCAGATACATGCAAGTATTTTCCAGTTGCTGATGCCAAATAACGCGAAAAATGCGGTGGAAAGAAGGACCACACCGACATGTCCCCAGCAGTAAAAGGAATGGAGCAGGCTCATTGCCGCCTCTTTTTTTTCGGTGGGACACGCCTCAACAATAGGGCTCATAATTACTTCATTCAGGCCTCCGCCTATGGCATATAGCACAGCCGAAACTATAAGCCCTGTATATGCATTTCCTGTCAAATCGGGTAAAAATGCCATCCCCAACAGGCCAATTCCTGAAAAAAAGTGGGCGCATACCGCCGATACCCGGTATCCAATTTTATCCACCAGTTTTGTTGAAATCAAATCAACTAGCAGCTGTACCAGGAAATTCGTTGTGGTTATCAGGGTAATCCTGTCAAGGGTAAGCCCGTAGGAACTTTGAAATATCAAAAACAGCAGCGGTGCAAAATTATTTATAATCGCCTGGGTAATAAATCCGATATAGCAGGCGTATATTGTGTGTTCATACCGGGTCCGTACTTTTAATGCATTCATCTGTATACCTTATTCCCTATCACGTTGCGGCACGTCAATAAAAAAATCATACAAGTGAATACTCCGAAAATATTCATGATCACTTTATATCAGCTTTCTGATCAAATATCAAGCCTTTCAGCGCGGGTTTGCCGTTCGGGCAAGGCTTTTGATACTCTCCTCAAACGGCGGGTACAGTATTCCCCGTTCTGTTATGATGGCAGTGATATAGCGGTTCGGTGTGACGTCGAATGCCGGGTTTCTTACATCAACTCCTTTGGGTGCAAGCTGGATATCACCGATATGAGTAACCTCCCTGTGGTTTCTCTCCTCAATAATTATCTCTTCACCGGTTTTTATACCGAAATCAATAGTCGAAACAGGTGCAGCGACATAAAACGGTATATTGTTTTCCTTTGCAAGAACGGCAATCGTATATGTTCCGATTTTATTAGCGGTATCACCGTTAGAAGCAATTCTGTCGGCACCGACAATGCAGCAGTTTATTTCACCCTTACGCATAAAATACCCGGCCATGTTATCGCAGATAAGTGTAACGGGAATCCCGTCCTGCATAAGCTCATAAGCTGTTAATCTTGCCCCCTGGAGATATGGACGGGTTTCATCCGCAAACACCCTGATTTCCTTTCCGGCTTCATGGGCGGCACGGATTACCCCCAGGGCCGTACCGTAGTCGCAGGTGGCAAGGCTGCCTGCATTGCAATGGGTTAGGATGGTGTCCTTAGGGTTTATAAGCCGGTTTCCGAACTCACCTATCCTGCGGTTGCTTTCCACGTCCTCCTGATCCATTCTTTTGGCTTCCCGGAGTATTTCCTCTTTTATTTCATCGATGCTCCTGTCCTTGTTCTCTTGGGCCTTCCTCACTATCCTGTCCACAGCCCAGAACAGGTTGACGGCTGTCGGCCTTGTATTTTTCATCACAGAGGCAATGTGTTCAAGTTTTTCGAAAAATTCATCCTTATCCCCAGTGTTAATGACGTTAATTCCAATAACCATTCCGTAGGCGGCAGTAACTCCTATTGCAGGAGCGCCCCTTACAATCATGTCTTTAATTGCCGCCGCCACCTGTTCATAGGATCTGTATTCGTGCCAGATTGTTTCATTAGGAAGTTTTGTCTGGTCAATTAATTTTAAAACCCCGTTTTCAAAATATAAAGGCCTCATAGGATCTTCCCCCATGGTTTTCTGACTTGAATCAATAATATCACATTAATACCGGCTCTGCTTCCGAACCAAATACCCGGTGCTGTAATATAACACCGGGTATCAGTCAATTTGGTTACAGTCTTTAAGGAACTTTAATAATTTTCTTTTCTCACTTCAAAATAGCTTTTTGAATACGAGCACACCGGGCAAACTTCCGGGGCTTTTTTACCAATAACGATGTGCCCGCATACACAGCATTCCCACATCGTTTCTTCACTTTTTTCAAACACCTGCTGCATCTCAACATTTTTTAACAGCTTGCGGTAGCGCTCTTCATGGGCTTTTTCAATTGCAGCCACCTTCCGGAATTTCTCCGCCAGTTCGGTAAAGCCTTCTTCCTCGGCATCCTTCGCAAAGCGTGTATACATGTCGGTCCATTCGTAGTTTTCACCCTCTGCCGCATGTAAAAGGTTTTCAGCAGTATTTCCGATATTTCCGAGCTCTTCGAACCAAATACGGGCATGTTCCTGCTCGTTCCTTGCAGTGGTAAGAAAAATCTCGGCCAATTGCTCGTATCCTTCTCTCTGCGCTACCTGGGCAAAATATGTATACTTGTTTCTTGCCTGGCTTTCACCTGCAAAAGCCTCCATCAGGTTTTTCTCGGTTTTTGTCCCGGCGTAGGGATTTTTGCTCTCTTTTTTCTCTTCAATCTTTACGAAGAAAGAAGCCGGTTTCCTGCACCTTGGGCATTTAAAGTCCTCTGTGAGTTCTCCTTCATAAATATACCCGCATACTGAACAACGATATTTTGCCATGTTCCACCCTCCATCCGTTGAAAAAATTCGGCAAAGATAACAGCAAAACTGCGGTTGTGCTGTACCTGTGCCTTATACCGGTTAAGTCACATTATTGATTATATACCAATGCAGGATTTTAATAAACCTGGTTAACCGGCATATTTCCGCATTTTTCCCTTGCCTTTTCAGCTATCCACAGTTTATTCCCGTAATCGGCAATCTTTTTGTATTTCTTGAAAGCGGCTTCTGCATTCCCATCAAGTTCATCCATCTGCGCCAGCCGGTACAGTATTTCAAGGCGGCTGCGTTTACTCAGTTTCTTTTCATTCAGCAGCCTTTCAAAATGTTCGCGGCTTTCGCCGTATCTTTTCAGGAAAAAAAGCCTTTCAGCCACAAGAATCTTTGCGAAAAGCTCCATTCTTTTATTTACCGGGGGAAGAACAGGCATCTGTGTTTCAAACAACTCTTCGGCGCTGTCGATCTCTCCCAGTTCATAGTAACAAACAATCAGGTTGACTGTATAGGCAAACAATGAACCGTTTTTATGGGATAATGCCTCCTTGTCTATAAGGAGCAGAATTTTTTTTGCTTCGTCAAACCTGCCCATTGAAATAAATGCAACCGCCCTGTTGATATCCAGGTAAGCCTCGATTTTCGGGTCTTCTTTTTTCATGACCTGTTTCTGCTTCTCTGTTGCTGCCAGAAATTCTTCGGGATCGCACTTTTCATCCAGCAGACTTAATCTTCTTTTATTGCTTGTTACGGCTATTATTATGTATATGGACACTACCGTCAGAAATGTAATTATCGCTGCGGGAATAACCTTTAGTCCCAGTAACATCAGGATAGCCATAACAGCAAAAGTCACCAAAAATACAGCCAGCTTTCTTATAATAATTTCAATCCCCTCCTCAATCGGTTAAGCGGGACAGGTACCTTGTCCCGCTAATGCCCGTAAATCAGTTAATTATCAGGGACAAAGCAGCTGCCCCGTTGCATTTTAAACCTGCCTGTTATTACCAGTTTATTATTGCATTATTATCGTGATAATTCAAGCCCTAAAGGTATGGGACGGAAGGAGCCGTCCCGCTGCCGGCATTGATAAGGCCTCAACTATCAGGAACCAGGACAGGGGACACGCAACTGTCCCCCCTCGGACTTTTTCCGCAGCCTGTTCTACCTGGTTACTTCGAATACCAGTATCTCGAGGTCTGAGTCCGAGTTATTAACCAGGCCATGGCTGTCAAAAGGCTGATTGACAATTACATCGCCGGATTTTACCTGTATTTCTTCATCATTGACTTTCATAAGGCCATTTCCCTTCAGAATGACATATAACTCTTCATTATCGCCGTGTTTATGAAAGCCGATGGATGTGCCTGCAGGCAATACCATATACCGGAAAAACCTCAGGTTTGTCTGAAAGTCATTTTCGCTGAACAATACAACGTCTTTCAGTAAGCCATTTCCATTATGACTGGTTGTGAGCCTGGGCTCTTTCTCATAGTAATTTGCTATTTTCAAGACTTATCCCTCCAATTCCTGTTTTTAGTTATAAGTTCCTGCCCGCATCAAATACGGGGACAGGAGACAGCCCATTCCCACGGTTTCCTGCCGGGACAAGGGTTCTGTCCTCCTCCCCTTCTTTACCTGGCACTCCCCCGTTTTTTTGTGCTTTCCGGAAACCTGTTCCCATGGTTTTGAGAAATTCTGCCTGGCTTTTGCGGCTTTCCGGGCAGGAAGGACCGTCCTGCCGGCTTTAGTCGTCCAAATCAAATACAGGGTGGAACGAAATAACGCCTGGTTTTATTATACCTTTTTCCACCCCGTCGCAGTATTCCACAACCGGGCTGTTATCGTCCAGAACTTTGATCATATATGCGCTGTAGGCTGCTATGTCATCGGCAACGGTAAGGTTCTCTGAAACAATGCTGCTGAACTTTTCAGCCGTTCCTGCGACTTTAATCTCCCCTTCAGCCCGGCCGTATTTTTTCCATGCAACGTAGGCCAGGATATCCGGGATATTCTCACTATCGGCCAGTAATTCCCTTACATCAGGTATATCGGAATCTGCAACTCTCACGTAACCCAAAACCTTACCATCTTTTGTTATAACAGAACACCGGCTCCTTTTGCTGTAGCTGCTCCAGTCACTTATGTTTTTACCCGGGAAAATTGCAAGCGAATCGGATGAATGCCCCTTATTCCATGCTTCTGTTATCCAGTCAATATCGCATTCACGCACAGCCCTTTCAGAGATACCTTCGCCGTCAAAATCTTTAAAACAAACATATGCCTTTATACCGGTAAGCGAAAACATCCGGGTTTTGTAACCGAATCTTGGATAATAATTATCATGTCCGCAAAGCAGTGATAACGTGAATCCTTTTTCCTTGGCTATCCTGTGGCCTTCTTCTACAAGCGCGCTGCCTATCCCCTTATTCTGAAATTCAGGCTTTACAGCCAATGGAGCAAGCATTACCCCCGGCTGTACATTGCCTGATACAATAAATCTGAACGGAGAAAACAGCGCGTGACCGGCAACCCTGCCTTCAACCTCCGCAACCAGGGACAATTCAGGATCGAACAATAAATTGTTCCTTAACAAATCAACCATTACAGGTTCTGAAACATATTGCTTACAGGTATTCAGTCCCATGAATGCCTCGTAATTGACTATGGCAATACTACTGTAATCCGATATTTTTTCACTTCTGATTTTAATATTCATGTCTTGCTCCTCCTTCATAAAACTCTTTCCGGGACTTTGCCGCAAATTTTCCCTGCTTCTTTTGCTGAAGCAACAGTTTTGCTTCCTTTCTGCCCTTTAGGTGTTTCTGTTCCTTTTGCAGTTTCAACCAGCTGTTCCATCTTTCCATGTCAAGTTCGCCGGTCCGAAGAGCTTCTTTTACAGCGCATCCGGGTTCGCTCTGGTGCCTGCAGTCGCTGAAACGGCACAGCCTGGCAAGCTCCTCCACGTCGGAAAACATCATCTCCATACCGGTATCTGCGTCCCATATGGACAGTTCCCGCATTCCCGGGGTATCCAGGATCAGGCCTCCTTCGGGCAGCAGCAGGAGTTCCCTGTGGGTTGTGGTATGCCTTCCCCTGCTGTCATTCTCCCGGATTTCCCCGGTTTTCAGAAGCTCCCTGCCTGCAAGAGTGTTAACCAATGTGGATTTTCCGACACCGGATGAACCAAGCAACGCCACCGTTTTCCCTGTTGTAAAGTACTTTTTTATGTCTCCGATTCCTTCCCCTGTTACACAACTGATTGCGTGAACATCAACGCCCGGTGCGGTATTATATACAACTGCAATCTTTTCGTCTGCATTTTCACAGCAATCGGCCTTGCTCAGTACTACAACAGGCTGAGCGCCGCTTTCCCAGGCAGCGATCAGGTATCTCTCAAGCCTTCTCATATTAAAATCCCTGTTTAGTGACTGCATAAGGAAAACGGTATCAACATTTGCTGCAACAATCTGTTCCTTTACTTCACCTCCTGCTGCAAACCTTGAGAATTTCGTTTTCCTTTTCAGGGCAAGCATTATCTGAAACTGCCCGTCTTCAGAAAGCCTTTTCAGAGCCACCCAGTCTCCAACCGCCAGTTGCATGGAGTTGCCATGCCTGCATGCGGGTCTTTTTGCCAGCTGTTCGCCGTGAGCAGAAACCACCCGGAACATCTGACCGTAATCTGCAGTTATTCTACCGGGGAACATACCGTCGGTGGGGTTACTTCTCCACTCATTTTCAAAATACTCATCCCATCCATATTCTTTTATATCCATCGTTCAAATCCGTCCTTTACATAATTTATAATTTTGCATAAAAAAAAACCGCAGAAACCTCCTGCGGTACTGCTGCTTATGTATATTTAACGTTATCGCAAATTAACGCAGCAAAAAACACGCTGCCAGAGCGTGTTTATAATCAGCCATACTCTATTTAAAGACACGCCGCTGAATACCAGCGGTTCGCCAATACCGCCCGGTTACCGAAAGAAGCTGCATAGGCAACACAAATAAAACCTGTGGAACAGGTTTTCACGTGTTCCTGTGCCGATATTAAGCTATACTGAAATCACCCCTGTCTTTACTGCTAACATAAAACCACTCCTTTCGAACCGTATTCATAATACACTTCAATTTCTATTATATGTGTACCCGGATTACCGGCAATGGAATCTTTCAGTATAATCGTTCTTTCTCCTTACAGGTCACTCAGAAAAGGTCAGTCGTACAACCATTTGTAAATGTGGTACGAATTCCTCACTTTTGTGATATACTCCTGCGTCTCAAGGAAGGTAACGGCCGTGGGGAAATCCTCATCCGAAGTCATGAAACTGCTTTCCAGCCACTTTCTGACGTTCCCGGGGCCGCCGTTATATGCCGCCATAGCCCTATCGATATCGGCATTGAACATATTCATCATAGAACTGATATAAAAAGATCCGAACTTTATACTGATTTCGGGATTCAACAAATCATTGTCGGTTATTGTCATTCCAAGCCTTGATGCAATGTCTTTTCCCGTAGCAGGCATAATCTGCATCAGTCCCATCGCACCGGCCCATGATACGGCATCATGCCTGAAATGGCTTTCCTCCCTTATTACAGCCCATATCAGGGCAGGATCAAGATTGTATTTTTCCGATGCTTCAAGGACATGTTCTTCAAAAAGCTGCGGATAGGCAAGTTCATATCCCCTTCTTGTCGGCTGTTCGCTTAACGACCTGATTCCCCATAAAACCGCGTTGTAGTATTCACCCCTCTCAAGGTACCAGTCGCCAAGGGCAAGTTTCTCTTCAAGGCTGGTTTTTCTTGAACCGATTGCCACTTCTATCAGCGCGGCCTCGGTATACCCGTCTTTTTCATAAATTGCCGCCTGCTTCAAATATTCAGGTTTATGGTAGGAAATATCATTCACCTGCGGGAACAAGGGTTCCTTTCCGACTCTCACCATCCAGGCAGGATGATATGAAAGGACTTCAATGAGCTTGTCCACATCATTTCTGCCAAGCCGTTTTGAAAGGATATATGCCCTGTATGCGGCATCATCCTGGTATGAACCTGCAAGTGACGCCACACGGGTATATGCTTCAACAGCCTTATCGAACATACCTGCTGCGTCCCATATGCGTGCCGCCTGCCATATCGAAACAGCTTCATTACTTGCTGCAAAGGCATCGGCAGCCTCCATGTTCTTTCCCTGTTTCTGAAGAATAATGCCTCTTCTGTATGCTCCCTTCTCCCCGAGGGAAGAGTACACTTTCAATGCCGTTGACGACCGCCCGGCCGATTCAAGGCAGCGCGCGTAGAGCCAGGCAATGCCTGAATCGGTCTCATCCTGTTCATACAGTTTTTCGTAGAAAGGTAGCGCTTCCTTGTAATTGCCCTGTTCAAAGAGAGCCTGTGCATAATGCTTCATAAGCGCTGTATCGGCATCTGTACCGGGGTTTTCGTCAAAAATACGCTTAAGATATTCCTCTAAGGCTTTCCATTCCTTTTTGGCTGCGTATGCTTCGCAAACCTTTTCAGGATCGGCTTTAAGCCCGGTCAATGCATCATAAGCCTTTTCATCGGGCAGAAGCACCAGGTATTCCTGTTCTGCTTCTTCAAACCTTTTACTGTTCAAAAGATGGTCGGCCAGCCTGAAACGAATTTCGTCGGTGGGATAAAGCTCGAGAGCCGCCCTGTAATACTCTGAAGCATCTTTGCCTTCCTGTTCATAACGGTATGCAAGTATAAGGTTCGAAAAGTAACCCAAGGCGCTTTCTTCATTTGTCAAAAGTTTAAGCCCTTCATCTGACGCGGTCTTTTTCCCCGAATTCAGTTCCGCCATTAATTCCGGAACAGCGGGAGGAACAACGGGTGTCGGGCTGGGAGACAGGGTAATCGAAACAACAGCCTCTGTGATCCTGTCATTATTTTCAGGGTTTCCGCCGTTCACGGGTGAATTCTGGGTTTTAATAACATAAACAAGGGCTAAAATCAAAACGGGAATTAAAAACAATAATCCTGCAGTAACTGCTTTTCTCAAAACTCCAAACCCCTTTGAGACCAAAAATGGTTTTATTTCAACAAACAGTGATTTTATTTTACCATTTTTCATCCCAGTTATAAATAGGTCACAGGATCCTGAGTTATTGTTTTTAATTCCCTTTATTCAAAATACCGTCGGGACGTTATCAGGTTTTACCGGACAGGGTGCAGGTTAATCATCCAGGTACCCGGCGATGAATTCCCTGAATTCTTCGTTCACTTCGTATCTTGAAATAAAACCTATGTTTCTGTAATACGGGGAATCATAATATATGCCGTTTTGGTTATATATCCTGATTGTTACGGGATTTGCCAGCGCATCGCCGGCAGAACCCATGCTCGGCGGTACATACCCGGCTCCTGTGCCGCCCATGTCGGTCATACCGGTTCCAGCTGAAGAAACTCCGCTTGATACAGGGGTATCTGCCGATGAAACGTTGCTTCCGTCATCCGCTATCAGCGGCAGGTCATACGCAGGCTCCGTCTGTTCGGGTGCTGTATCGGGCAGAAGCTCTGTTCCATAGCCGGTTCTGTCCGGTGCTGTCATATCCGGCTCAACCGCGCCAGGCAAGGCAGGATCTGCTACAATGCCCGGGCTGTTTTCATTCGTACCCCTGAAATTGAACAGGGAATCAAAGTACCTGTCGCTGGAATTCTTCAGTACCGAATAATAGCTGTAGAAAGCAGCAATATCGTCCCTGTCGGTAATTTCGGCTGCTATGTCTTCGTATCCCTGCAGCTTGCCCTGTTCGCTATGGGTTATAAACCGGATTTTTGAAATATCACCGGCACCGTTAATACCATATAGCTTCAGGTATTCCGCCGCATCTTCGTCCTGGTTGTTGATATAACTTTCGAAGGTGAAAAACCTGAAAAGCTGATACTCATTATCCCTTTTTACAGCAACAACCGCTTCCCCGCCGGCCGGGACATACCTGTATACTTCACAGCCGACAAGGCTTGTATCGGGGCTGTTTTCAATTTCTGCAATCTTTTCGCCGATATCGTTGCTATCAACCAGCTCAGGCAGGCCAAAATCCTCCCTTAAGTCTTCAGACAGCAGTATATAATGCCTTTTGTCAATCCGGAACTGGTTCACGATCGGGGCTACCGCATCCTCCCTTATCATGTCGTTTGTACCGGTTGAATTGTATTCATAGGGCGTAGTGAAATGCCTGTCTTTCATAATATGATTATAAGTCAGCAGGCCTCCTGCCATTACAACTATTACAGCCAAAGCCGGGATGGCCCTCTTCAGGTTTAACGGCATAAAAAATCCCTTCTTTCTTTCATACTGGTTCAGGATATTGTCAAGCATCCTTTTTTTCGCTGCTTCGTCGGGTTTTATCCTGTCAAAGGATGCCTTTAATTCTTCTTTTTTCATTCATCCTCACCTTCCATTTCCATTCTCAATAGTTTCCTGCCATTGTGCAGATAACCCCGTATCGTGGACGGGTCTTTTTTCAGGATTTCAGCTATTTCCACGGTTGAATACCCTTCGTAGTAGTACAGGTATATGGCAGTTTTGTACTTCGAGGGAAGTTCCATAACCTTTTTCAGAATACTGTCTGCTGCAAGGGGCTGTTCATACCCGGCCTCCGGGACCTGGTTAATGCTTACCGTCCTTGACCACCAGTGCCTGAAATAGTCCTTGCATAGATTTGATGCAGTCCTGATAAGCCATGCTTTTTCATGCTCCTCGTTCTGAAAAACCGTCCTGTCTTTCATAAGCCGGATAAAAGTGTTCTGAACCATATCCTCAGTATCAGGTGCATTTTTCATAAACATGAAGCAGACCCGGTAGACAGTATCGACATGGCGGTTATATATCCGAATCAGCTCTTCACTCGTACGAAATAAAGAACTTTTCAATTAACTTCCCCCTTTCACTGGTAATACGATTGGGAATGCAAAAACGTTTTACTTGATTAATAATTAAATACCGGAGTTTTTTTAATACCGGAATTTCTCTGTCCATAATTTCTGCATCCCATACCATTGACATCCTGTATTGCATATGGTAATATTTTCTGCAATTGAATAACAAGGGGAGCTTGTGTGCAGGCTGAGAGGAAGCGATACAGCTTCGACCCTTTGAACCTGATTTGGGTAATGCCAACGTAGGGAAAGTTACTTTATCGGTATATCCGGTATGGAAAGGAAGTACCTGTCGGGCGCTTCCTTTTATTATTTTCGGTACCTTTGTACTTACCCTTCGTTAATTTCTTCGGCAATCCCGGCATATTGTTTCAACCCTGTATTATTCTGTCCCGGCCTGCCGCGTGCCTGGCTGAATGCATGAAAGCAGGAGAACTTTTTGTTTCATGTAAATTATTCTAATGGAGGGATTCATATGTTTGACGACATACTTGCAAATGTTCGTGAAAAAACTCCTCTGGTGCACTGTATAACAAACTACGTCACAGTCAATGATGTGGCTAACTCGCTTATAGCCTGCGGAGCATCTCCCATAATGGCTGACGACGAAAAGGATGCTGTGGATATAACTTCCCTGTGCGACGCCCTGGTTATAAACATCGGCACTTTAAATGAAAGAACAATAGCCGCAATGCTGAAAACCGGCAAAAGGGCAAACGAACTTTCCCATCCTGTTGTGCTTGATCCGGTAGGTGCAGGAGCGTCGGCAATGCGCACCAATACAACATTCAAACTCTTGGAGGAAGTCAGCTTTTCTGTTATCCGCGGGAATATTTCGGAGATTAAAAGCATTTACAGGGGCAGCGGAACAACAAAGGGTGTCGATGCCGATGCAAAGGATGCAATAACAGGTGAAAACCTTGATGGAACAATATCTTTAGCCAGGGAACTGAGTTCACGTACCGGTGCGGTTATCGCCATTACCGGTGCTGTTGATATTGTATCTGATGCGAATAAAACATATATTATCCACAACGGGCATGAAATGATGTCTAAAGTTTCGGGTACAGGATGCATGTTAACAGCCATAATAGCAGCTTACTGCGCCGCAAACCCGGGTAATCATACGGCCGCTGCGGCCGCCGCCGTTTGTGTAATGGGTCTTAGCGGTGAAATGGCATATGAAAAAGCAATAAAAAATGACTCCGGCCCTTCTTCATATCGCACCTATCTTATTGACGCAATAAGCAAAACAGACGCTGACATTCTTAAAGGAGGTATGAAAATTGAAATTCGATAGAACATCCCTTTTTCTGTACGCAGTCACCGACCGTACATGGCTTAACGGCCGTTCTCTTGCTGATGCCGCGGAGGAAGCCATAAAGGCAGGCGTGACTTTCCTTCAGCTTCGAGAGAAAAACCTTGATTATAATTCCTTTCTGAATCTTGCATGCGAGTTGAAAAATGTTACCGGCAAATACGGAATTCCCTACATAATCAATGACAATGTGGATATAGCCATGGCCTGCGGTGCCGACGGGGTTCATGTCGGTCAGAATGATTTGGACGCAGCAGAAGTCAGGAAAATAATAGGCAGGGACAAAATCCTTGGCGTCTCTGCCCAGACAGTGGAGCAGGCTGTTAAGGCCGAAGAAGACGGTGCCGATTACATAGGTGTCGGAGCCATGTTTCCCACTCCCGTCAAGCCTGATGCAAGTGTAATTTCCATTGAACGGCTTAAGGAAATATGCCGGGCAGTTAAAATACCGGTTGTAGCAATCGGGGGTATTAACAGGGATAATGCAATTGAGCTTGCGGAAAGCGGAATTGACGGCATTGCGGTGGTTTCAGCCATATTTGCGCAGGACGATATAACCGCCGCGGTAAGGGAACTAAGGAGAGTTGTAAGCAGGGTGGTCAGTTATGAAGTTTAAGGGAGCCATATTTGATCTGGACGGGACTTTGCTGGATTCAATGCCTTTCTGGAAAAACATCGGGGCCGAATACTTAGTAAGTAAAGGACATAACCCTCCTGAAAACATTACTGAAATACTGAAGGAGATGAGCCTTGACCAGTCTGCAGCATATTTCAGAAAGGAGTTCGCAATACAGGAAACCGAGGATGAGATTGTCAAAGGGATACTCAGTTTAGTCGAGGATCATTACAGGTACAGGATCCCTCTTAAGAACCCGGTTATTCCGTTATTAGACAGGCTCCATGAAAGTAACATAAGAATGTGCATTGCCACCGCCACCGGTTACAGTCTTGCAAAAGCAGCAGTGGAAAGGCTCGGGATAGACAAATATTTTGAGTTCATTTTCACCTGTACAGAAGCCGGAGTTGGAAAAGACAGCCCTGAATTCTTTCTGAAGGCGCTCAGCATTCTTAATACACCGAAACACGAAACCCTTGTGTTTGAGGATGCTCTGCATGCGATAAAAAGTGCAAAAGCGGCCGGACTTCGCGTGGCGGCAGTATATGACGATAGTTCGGATGAGGACTGGGAGGAGATAAAAACCATTTCGGACATTTGCCTGTATTCCTTTGAGGACTGGGATATTAAGGCTAATTGATAAAAGGCAGTAAAGGAAGTAAAGGCGGATGCGGAACACTCATTGCATCGCTTGCAAGCCTGATTACCTTCAGCGAGTACAAAAAGCACAATCCCGGCAGTGTTAAATCCTACATGTTAAAGTTTACGGTTATAAACTTTTCATTTGTGATTATTTTCTATTTTGTACAGTCATACGTCAACAGATTCCTGCTGTAATCATGCTATCCTTCCCGGCCCTGGAAAGTACCGGGCCAGTGAAGGATAAAAAGAAGGAGGTTTATGCTACAGGTGCAACGATATTTATCTCCACCAGCTTCGCATGGCAGCATGCTTTTATGTCATTAACCGTCTGCCCGAACAGGCCTGCGAATTCTTCATCGGCATCAATAACAACCTTTTCAATTTCAGCTTTCATAGACAGGGCATTTTCGGTTTTATATTTTCTTGCATTATAGATAACCTCCTTCAGTTTTTCTCCAAAGAGGATTATCCTGATGTCAAAGGATTTATCGGTCTCCCAGCGCAGCCCGTTGTCGTCAAAACCAAAGGGATAGAAGACGTTATACCCCTGCATGCGTTTGAATCTTGCAATAATTTCGGCCTGGGTATAAGAGAATATGTGTCCGATGTGCAGACTGCCGCTGACTGTCGGAGGCGGTGTGTCAATTGAGAAGATCTCTGCGGTGCTGTCCGGATCGAATTTATAAATGCCGTTTTCTTTCCAGAATTCCTGCATTTCTTTTTCTGCCTGCCTGAAGTCATATTTTTTCTGCATCACAATACCTCCCTTTTTCCGAATATAAAATAAAAAGTTCGCCGTAAGCGTTTGCTTAGGGCGAACTGATTAATCCGCGGTACCACCTAAATTCAGATACTGTGTATCTGCACTCTGCCAATACGGGATAATTCTGCAAATCATCCGATATTGCTTCCCTTTTAACGGTGGGAATTTCCGTTGAAGCCTACTTGGGAACATGCCCTTTCGGTTCACAGCTCAAAGGCTACTTCCATACTTCCGTCACGAAGATTTGCACCGGCCATCTTATCTCTCTGCTTCGGGAAAGCATGTACTACTCCTTGTCATCGCCATTTTTCGGATATTCATTTAATTTCCATATATATTATTATATTATTTCAGAAAAGTCAATAACTACCTCCAATAATTCGGATTTATCACCAAACATCATGTTATGAAACTATGCTTTCCATCTTTTCAACAGCCCTGATTTCACACTCGCGGGAGTCTTTCAGCAGGCCGATAATCCGTTCCCTGACATTCCTATCGTTTACATCTTCATTTCTTTTTATGTTAAACGCCGTTATCCAGTTCTCATAAACTTTCCTGTACAAACCTGCCAGTTCCTGCGAACCAACTTTTTCAAAATACCTGTATGCATACAGTTTCAGCGCACCGTATGTGCCCAGAGAATATTCCATGTTCCATGACAGGTCCTGTGAGAATTTTTCATCAAAGAAGGATATCAGGGCAGGATAAACTTCAAGGCCGGACATGTTCCTGTCGCACCATTCCCTTCCCCTCAGATGGGATACCGCAAGTCTTAATGTATCATGGTATATTTCTTCCCGGGACTTGTCCGATTTTCCCGTAACCGTTAAAACCGACAGGATTGGTATTTCCCTTTTTCCCAGGACATCATACGGCATTTTCAGGTACTCGCCCTGGATCGAAAGGGCATCAAGGGAACCGTCCTCATCGTTGTACCCGGTTATGAGCCCCCATTCGGGAACGCCTATGTCCCATGAAACAGCAGGTATCCCCCTGTCTATTGATGCCCTGATTACTTCAATTGCCTTCTGCCTGCGTTCTTCTTCAATATCGTCCTGTTCCCAGTACCTTCCGACATAGTCGCATTTGATTCCGCCGCTTTCGACCCATTCTTTCTGGGATTCAAAATCCCATATGCTTGTCGCGCTCGGGCATAACGTTTCAGGATCAACCCACATCCTGAATGCAAATCCGCTTGTTGCAACAATGTCTTCGTGCAAATCACTGTACGGGCTGTTTTTTACCACAGCTGACAGGGATTTTGCGAATGAGAACAGAAATCCTGTCCTGTCTTCAATGCCGCTCCAGTCAATGTTCAGTTTTTTCATAAAAATCACCCTTTCTTAATCACCGGAATATATATTTCTTCCTGAAAACTCCTGCTTTTCTCGTTGTAAACTTCAAAAGCGGGAGTATCTCCGTGAACATAACCGCTGTCCGGGAGCCATACATTAAGGATGAACTGCCATGTCCTGTGTATTGTACTTACAAAGTCAAAAGTGTTGGACAGCGGGGTTGTAAAAACGGCATACAATCCGCCGGGAATAATAATATTGACCGTACCGCTGGTGTCTCCTTCCGCATGTTCGGTGCGAACACCAATATAGTAGTTCAGCTTTCCGTTGTACTCCGACACTCCGTAATCACTGACCGTTTTCCCTCCTGTAAGTTTCTTCGACAATTTCCTGCAGTTATACTTGTTCCAGAAATGCGGCGGATACTCTTCATCACTCCTGTAAACTGTAAGGGAAAAGGGCTCAAGCCTGACTAATTCAGGGGTAATATAAAACGGTTTAACATCGAGGCTCAGTTTTTCATACAGTTTCAGGCTGTTTCCTGCCGACTTGTACTCGCCGGGAAGAATATGATGCTCTGTCTTGAAAGCTCTTGTAAAATTCTCCTTTGAGTTGAATCCGTATTCAAAAGCAATATCCGATATATTTTTCGAGCCGTTCATCTTTTTAATTATTTCGGTCAGCCTGCGTTTTCTTATGTAATCTGCGGGCGTAAGCCCGGTCACTTCCCTGAATATTCTCAGGAAGTGATAAAGAGAATAGCCTGCTGCTCTTGCACACTCGGACAAACTTATATCATGTTTCAGGTTATCCTCAATAAAATCAATCGCCTTCTGAATATGCTCCTTATATTCCATAACGGTATCACCTGTTAATAGGATACCAGAAAAGGCCTCCTCAGGATTGATAAAAATTGCTGTTTATGAATTTTTTACTGGTCACTCACACAAAAAGAACAGAAAAGCCAACCGATATGTAATATATCGATTGGCTGTAACTTAACAGTTCAGTCTTCTATCAGGGTTATCCCCGGCAAAACCAGGTATCTTCCCCATCAGGAGCAAACTTCGGTCAAGCATCCCGAACCGGTGCAAAAAACGAAGCATGTGATAAGAAACCATGGGTATGTCAATTCTGTTCATTCCTTGAGTATATTATATTCTTATATAACCATCATGCACGATAATTGCATCCAGTTTACGGCCGGCTTTGCACATTGGACACTCGGCCGGGCTGTAAACCTGGTAGTTGGGTATGTCCTCATTGGTAAACATGGCATTGATTTTATGTTCATGCTTTTCCGGACATGCGTTAAACAGCGCAGATATTCCGACTATATTGCCGCCGTAATATGAAAGGCACTCCAAAGCACTGTACAAAGTTATTCCGCTGGATATTGAAGACACCAGCAGTATTATGTTACGGTTCACAATCAGTTCCTGGGTATTGCTCTGAAATATAAGTTTACGATGGACATTGCTGATGGGGGTTACGACATGGATATCCCTGCCGCTGTTCACAACGGAGGTTCCTTCCTGTAAAAGCTCTTCGGCCAGGTATGCGCCGATTACCTCGGTTCCCTCAATACACACAATGGTATCAACAAGGGTAGAGGTTAAATAAGGCAGCGCCAGTTCCCTTGCCACATCTCTGGCTATGGACGAATTGGTTTTCAGATTGTCCAGGTCAAGATAATTGTTGGTATGGAAATGATTGGTGGTAAAATGGCCCGGGATTACACTCAGGCTTATTGACGGATTCTTCGGCAATGTCACGGTGAAGTTCTTGTTTGTCATAATGATGCCTCCTTTCATAAAAAAACTGAAATAAATAAACTTTATATTACTATTATAATAAGGTTACTATATTTGCTTGACGCTGAAATGCCGCTTTCGTGAAAGCCTGAAAGCTGCCTGTAATAAGTCACACCCGGCATGATACTCCGAAAAAAGTAAAAACTCACCTCCCTGTTTTGCCGGCATAAATTTTATTACTGAACCGCAGCAGCTGAATTATGCCGATAACTGTGTTTTGACCTGGCAATTCCTGTTGTTGACAAAACATCATGGTATTTTAAACAAGGCAATCAAGTTGAACACTTTTCCGCTTAAAGAGGCGGGAATGATCCTGCAAATATTTGGATAGAACCGAAAAACCTGCCCCAATACATTGGGATTGCTGATACAATAAGATAAATTTACAGAAACTTTCAAAAAATATCTCTTTTTAAAATAAACGGGTACATATAAATTATATGGTATTTTCCTATTTGCGTCAATCAGGGTAAATCCATATATATTATAACACGGGACTGTCCTTTGCTGCCACTACTTCGGAAGACACAGACTCCTGCCTATCCCTGTAAAGCAAAGCTGTGGCAAGAATCCCGAGCAGTGATAATACAATGCTGAGCACAAAGGGAAACACCTTTGAAATATCGCTCAGCATCCCGCCAATGTACCCGAAAGGTATGCTGACCAGCATAACCGCAGTCTGGAGAAGGGACATGATTACCGAGCGTTCTTCCGGGTCTGCGTGAATGGCAACAAGGGATTCCCTTAGCGTATTCAGAACAGCCATCCCCAATGATTCAAAGATTAATGATGCCGACAGTATAACATATCCCCATACACTGGTGCCTGTTATTGAAATCAAAAGCAGGCAGCCGATTACCGAGCTGATGAATCCGCCGTACAAAGGCCATCTCAGCTTCTTTTGGTTGAGCCTTGAGATCACCGTAAAGAACAGTAATATTGATATTACATTTTTCGCCATCGGAAATACGGGCAGCAACGCATCCGGAATACCAATCCTGCGGGATGCGATAATCTGCCAGAACGTCATCCCAATCATCGTTATAATTTCAACCAGGATACTGGTTACTATGGCAAACATCGTGCCCTTTGAATTCCGTATCTTTTGCACCGCGCTCCTGTATCCGCGCAGCATTTCGCCCCAGGTCTTGCTTTCGGTTGCCCTGCGCCTGATTTCCCCCACAGCAGTTTCGGTTGAAAATCTGTAAAGGATCAGGATTTTTGCGGTCATAACGATAAAAGCATTGATATACAGTATTCTTATGGCCGGTACCAGTGTGAGTTTTGCCACAAGAAACGAAGATATCGGCGCAAACAGCGCGGAAAGGTTGCCTGAGATTATCACCAGCGAATATATATGTGTTATTTTATCCTTTGGTGCGTCCTCAATCAGCAGGCAGTCCCATGATACCGTAGGTATCTTCATCATCCCGTTAAACAGGGCAGCCACAACGAAGAACCAGAAATTCCTGCTGAATGCCCATATAAGGCATGGAATGCTCCAGGACAAGAAATCAAATACCATCGTGCTTTTTCTGCGGCCCATTTTGTCAATAATGGCACCGGACAGAAATGCAAAAATCATTTGCGAGAACATATAGATTGACGTAATAATGCCCACCTGTGTATCATTCATACCAAATGCAAGCATATAAACCGTTGCATAGGGAAGACAAAGATTCATCGAAAGCCCCCACATGGGTTCGGTATAGACACAGACACGAGGATTGCCTCGCAACTCAAACAGGGTCCGTAGTAATTGATTTTTTTGCAGAATTTTTTTCATTCCAGTTAATCCTCTCAGGCTGTCGGTCCGTATTTGTAATCAATGCCAAAAAACCGCTGCAGAAAATAGTGATCTTTCTGCTCCTGCTGCAGACACGTCTGAAAAATGCAGGTTTTACAAGAATATTCCGATTTTCGGCAAATAGAGCCATGATTGCTTTGTAATACGCATTGCACGAATTAACAAAGCCCTCACGATATTATTATTATCCCGGATAAAAATCAATCTGCAAAATCAACGTATTTCTTTGCCTGTAACACTCTAAGTTTGGCTATTTCCGTGAAAGATTAAAAAAAGCCATCCCGTTCGGGATGGCTTCAACTGAAATCAGGCGCGAGATCGGTTATCGATCCGGGTACTTGTTTCAGTCCCCGTCCTTAACTCTCCTTTGAACAAAATCCATTAACGCATTTGCCTGTTCCTCAAGAAAAGGATAGCTTTCCGTTAATGCCAGCTTTCCCCGGTCATCCAGCTGTTCGGTTGCATTCGGTATCGTAACCCGGGGCACATTCATAACGTCCATGTTCAAAAAACTTATAAGAGTTACCAGGTGGTCCTGGGCAATTCCCGTTCCGGACATGCCGAGGGATATGCCGCTTACCGCAGCGGGTTTCCCATAAAGCACATATGGTTCTTCATCGCTTACCGGGCGGGATAACCAGTCGATCAGGTTTTTAAGCACCCCGGAGAAAAAATGATTGTATTCCGGAGAAAAGAACCAGATCCCGTCGGCTTCCTTCACTTTTTCACGAACGCGTTTAACCGGCTCGGTCGCCGGGAATTCAATATCCTCATTCATTAAAGGCACATCAGCGTATTCGAGTATTTCAAAATCGGCCCTGTCGCCAATTATATCCTTCGCAGCAAGTGCCAGCTGGCGGTTCAGGGAATCCTTCCGCAGCGAACCAACAATTGCAAGTATTTTAATCTTTTTCACAGTATCAACCCCTTTAACTCCGTCAATCCTTTATTGTAAAATGTATGTACGATTTCCGGACAATTTAATCCAAACCTGTTTATATCATATTTATTCCACAAAAGCAGACTTTTAAAATAAATTTTACATATGCTGCCGGCCATGTTTATGAAAGACTGTTCAGGTACGGGCAGTTTACACTCCCGTCAGGCTTGTGATATCATATAAAACAGTGAATTTATCCGGAGGAATCATGAAGAAACTGTTATCATTTATTATCGGTTACAGAAAAGAAGCTGTTCTGGCTCCTCTTTTCAAAATGCTTGAAGCGATACTTGAGCTTTTCGTGCCGGTTATTGTAAAAAGAATTATAGACATATGCATTGCCGCATCCGACACTGCATACATCCTGAAAATGTGCGGCGTACTTTTTTTACTGGCTTTAACAGGGCTCTTATTCTCGGTTACAGCCCAGTATTTCTCCGCAAAAGCGGCTGTAGGCGCTTCAACAAGGCTCAGATATTCCCTGTTTGAACATATAAGCAAACTCTCATACCCTGATATAGATACCCTTGGAACTTCGGGGCTTATTACCCGCATGACAAGCGATGTAAACCAGGTGCAGAACGGCATAAACCTGACGTTAAGGCTCCTGCTTCGCTCGCCGTTCGTTGTTTTCGGCGCAATGATTATGGCATTTACCGTTGATAAAGTATCGGCGGTAACGTTTGCTGTAACAATTCCTGTGCTTTCGGCGGTTGTTTTTGCAGTTCTGCTGTCATCAATGCCTTTATACAGGCTTGTACAAAAGCGGCTTGACAGGGTGCTTTTGTCAACACGCAGCGCACTGAACGGTGTAAGGGTAATAAGGGCATTCGGCAGGGAACAGCAGGAAATAAACGAGTTCGAGGAAGCGAATGCAGAGCTTAACATAACTTCCCACAAAGCAGGGCGCATATCGGCGTTATTGAATCCTGTGACACTTGTACTCGTTAACATTGCGATAATAGTGCTTATTTATACAGGAGCCCTTCGCGTTAACAGCGGTGTTATAACAAAAGGCTCGGTTGTGGCATTGTACAACTACATGTCACAGATACTGATCGAGCTTGTTAAACTTGCGAACCTAATCATCAGCATATCAAGGGCTGTGGCATCAGCAAAGCGCATTGAAGCAGTGTTTGAAACAAGACCTTCAATAACGTATCCCGAAAAAGGCGCCGAACCCGATTTGAATTCCGATACCGCGGTTTCGTTTAATAATGTCAGCTTTACCTATCCGTCATCGTCCGCCCCGGCAGTTTCGGATATAAGTTTCAGCGTCAGAAAGGGTGAACGGATAGGGATTATTGGTGCGACAGGCTCGGGCAAGACTACGGTCATCAATCTCATTCCGCGTTTTTATGATCCCGGCAGCGGCGAAATAATGCTGTTCGGAAGAAATGTAAAGGAATATTCGCCGGAAACACTGAGTAAACTGGTTGCTGTTGTGCCTCAGAAAGCCGTTCTTTTCAACGGCACAGTGAAAGACAACCTTTTATGGGGCAACAGCAGCGCTTCCGACGAAGAATTGCATGAAGCGCTGGAGATTGCACAGGGTCTTGATATAATTGCGTCAAAAAAGAACGGCATAAACGAGGTTATCACCGAGGGCGGGAAAAACCTTTCGGGCGGACAGAAGCAGCGTCTCACCATCGCAAGGGCACTGGTAAAAAAGGCTCCTGTGCTTATCCTTGACGATTCCTCCTCCGCGCTGGATACGGCAACCGACAAAAGATTAAGGAACGCCCTTTCAAAGCTGAATTATCGCCCGACGGTGTTTATTGTGTCACAGCGTATTTCCTCCGTAATCGACTGCGACAGGATAATAGTAATGGATGACGGCAATATTGCAGGCATAGGAACAAACGACGAGCTCCTCGCAGGCTGTGAAATATACAGGGAGATATATGTCTCGCAGACAAAAGGGGGTGTTGCGGATGTCAGCTGAAAAAGCCCCGAAAGGTACTGTCAGGAAAGTACTTCGGTATGTATCGGAATACAGGTTTTTAATTATCCTGTCCCTTATCCTCGCGTGCATTAATGTTTCGTTAACGCTTTATATCCCGCTGCTTTTCGGAAAAACGATCGATTTGATTATCGGTAAGGGACTGGTTGATTTCCAGGGCATAAAGACAGAACTTGCAAAAATTGCCGTGCTGTCTGTAATATGCGCCGGTGCCCTTCTTGCCATGAATCTGCTCAATAACCGCATAACCTACAACGCCGCAAGGGATATACGCAATGACATTTTCAGAAAAATAAACGTACTGCCCCTTGAATATATAGACAGGCATCCCTCGGGCGAAACTGTAAGCCGCATGGTTTCTGATGTTGAGCAGTTTTCGGACGGCTTGCTCATGGGCTTTACACAACTGTTCTCAGGCATTCTTACAATAGCCGGGACACTTATGCTGATGCTTGCAATAAACTGGAAAATCGCCCTTGTTGTAGTATGCCTTACGCCGTTGTCACTGTTTGCAGCAAGGTTCATAGCAAGGCATACGTACAGGTTCTTCAGCGAACAGTCGGAAGTGCGTGCCGGGCAGACTACCATGATAAATGAATCTGCCGGAAACCTTAAGGTTGTAAAGGCATTTAACAGGGAAAAAGCCGAACTTGAAAGGTTTGCCGGAATAAACAAAAGGCTTGAAAAGGTTTCGGTTAAGGCAATATTTTATTCCTCGCTTACAAACCCCGTAACACGCTTCGTGAATGCGCTTGTTTACGCAGCCGTAGCGTTTGCGGGCGCAACCGATGTCATATCCTCCGGCGCAGCATTTACCGTGGGTATGCTTACAAGCCTTTTAAGCTATGCGAACCAGTATACAAAGCCATTCAACGAAATTTCGGGGGTTATTACAGAGTTTCAGAATGCGCTTGCCTGTGCGGCAAGGATATTTGACATACTGGAACAGGCACCCGAGAAGCCCGATTCAGAAAATGCCAAAACGCTGAAGAACACCGACGGAAACATAGAGGTTGTCTCTGTAAGTTTTTCATACGACAAATCCAGGGAGTTTATAAAAGACCTGAGCCTCAGTGCGAAAAAGGGACAGAAGATTGCGATAGTCGGTCCCACAGGCTGCGGAAAAACCACGCTTATCAACCTGCTTATGCGTTTTTACGACGTCGACAGGGGAAGTATCACTGTTGACGGTATGGATATTAGGGATGTCACAAGGCGCTCGCTGCGTGCTTCGTTCGGAATGGTACTGCAGGATACCTGGCTTAAGCCCGGTACGGTACGTGAGAATATTGCCTTCGGCAGGCCCGATGCTACCGATGAGGAAATAATTGAGGCAGCAAAGCAGGCCCATTCGTATTCATTCATAAAACGCCTTCCCGACGGACTGGATACGGTTATCAGCGAAGACGGCGGTTCACTTTCGGAAGGCCAGAAACAGCTCCTATGTATTACCCGGGTAATGCTTGCACTGCCGTCGGTGCTGATACTTGACGAGGCAACATCATCGATTGACGTGAACACTGAAATGCGTATCAACAAAGCCTTCGACAGGCTTATGACGGGAAGAACAAGTTTTGTTGTTGCGCACCGTCTTTCTACGATACTGGACGCTGATAAAATTATTGTAATGGATAAGGGCAGGATTGTTGAAACCGGAACCCATGAAGAACTGCTTGAAAAGGGAGGGTTTTATGCAAACCTCTTCAACAGCAGCTTTAGCTGAATCTATTAACTGCTGTTTTATACACTTACCCGTTATGCCTGCCTCATTTCCTTACTGCAAAAAATGCGTTGATCAAATATTATTATCCTGAATACGGCAACACCGGCGGCTTACACATCGCTGCCGGTGTTTTTTCAATACAATTGATTCTCCTGTTAATCAGTCCGGATCCAGTCGTTTACCTGCTGCTTGAGCCAGTTAATCCATGCATCCATGCCTTCCCCTGTCTTTGCCGAAACCGGGAAGATTTTAAGGTCGGGATTCCGCATATGGGCATATTCCCTGACCTTTTCCAGGTCAAAATCGAAATATGGCAGTACATCAATCTTGTTTATGATCAGTACATCACATACGGTAAATATCAGCGGGTATTTCAGAGGCTTGTCGTGCCCTTCCGGAACCGAAAGGATCATCGCATTCCTTACCGCGCCGGTATCGAACTCCGCAGGGCATACGAGGTTTCCGACATTTTCGAGTATTACCAGGTCCAAATCCTCTGTGCCCAGCTCCTTCAGCCCCTGTTCGGTCATACCCGCATCAAGGTGGCACATGCCCCCTGTATGAATCTGGATGGTCTTCACACCGGCACCGGCAACTTTTTCTGCATCCACCGATGAGTCAATATCCGCCTCCATCACACCGGTACGGAACTCGTACTTCAGTTCCTCTATTGTCCGCATAAGCATTGTTGTTTTTCCGCTGCCCGGGGATGACATAAGGTTCAGAAGGAATGTTTTCTCCTGCTTAAGCTGTGATCGTATTCTTTCGGCTTCCCTGTCGTTGTCGGCAAAAATACTCTCCTTAACTTCTATAATCCTTACTTTTTCCATTAATAAAACCTCCGGTTTAACATGCTTTTATCTCTTTCAGGTTAATTTCATTACCCTGTACAAGATAAGTCATTTCGCTGCCGCAGTAAGGACAGATTCGCCCATGCCGTATGGTTCCGTACGTCTCTTTGCAGCTTTCACAAAAGGTAAGCGCCGGTATTTTTTCTATCAGCAGCTTTGCTTCGTTCATAAGGCCGGTCTTTTTCACGGCCCAGTTCCAGCAGTCGTTAAGCTCACCCGGGATCACTCCCGACACTTCCCCCAGCTCCAGCGTTACTTCGGTAACCGTATTCAGCCTGTTTTCCTCTCCGATACGTTCTATTGTTTTAATTATGTGAAAGACTATTCCCAGTTCATGCATCTTTTTTGCCTTTCTTTCTTCCAAACTTAATCCTTACTGCGCGCTTTATCATATACGGGAGAATGGCTTTCATCTTGTCTTCAGTCCGAATCATCGTGCTGCACTCCGGCCGTTCACGGTACAGCCTGATGGCATCAAATTCACATTTCGTGGTACAAATACCGCAGCCGATACATTTATTCGGGTCAACCACCGATACACCGCAGTCAAGGCATCGTGCCGTTTCCTTTTTCACCTACTCCGCGGTAAAACCGGTGTGGCTGTCACGGAAGGTTCTGGCAAGGGCTTCGTTATAGCCTGTACGTTGTCTCGGGGTATTGTCGAAGTTTTCCATATCAATCATGATGTTTTCCTTGTCCAGTTCAATGAACCGGCGGAGATTACGCCCTATTGTAAGGCTGGTATCGGGCTGTACGAAACGGTGCAGTGAAACAGCCCCCTCTCTTCCGGCTGCAATGGCATCAATTACGAATTTGGGCCCGTAGCATACATCTCCTCCGGCAAAAATATCGGGTTCAGCTGTCTGGCAGGTCACCGGGTCGGCCTTGATCGTGCCGTTGGGATTAAACTCAACCTTCGTGCCGTCGAGCAGATGCCTGTAACCAGGTCTCTGCCCTATGCAATACAGGACAATATCGCACTCGACCGTTTCTGTAACGCTCTCGTCGTATACGGGTGAAAAGCGGCCTTCGCTGTCCTTGACCGACAAGCATTTTTTGAACTTTATACCTGTAACCTTTCCGCTGCCGGAGATAATCTCCATCGGCCCCCATCCGGTATGGATGGCTATACCCTCCGTCTCGCATTCGGAGCGTTCTTCTTCACCGCAGGGCATCTCATCGTAGCTTTCAAGGCAGTACATGCTTACGCTGTCGGCATTGCAGTGTACAGCGGTACGCGCGACATCGCATGCAACATTTCCGCCGCCGATTACAACCACCCTGCCCGAAAGCTTGCTGTTTCCATCAAGGTTAACACTGCGTAAAAAATCTATGCCCGAAATCACACCTTCACTGTCTTCACCGGGAATATTCAGCCTCGCAGCATTCTGAAGCCCGACAGAGATATAAAAGCCTTTAAAGCCCTGTTCACGAAGTTCCTGTATCGTAACATCCTTTCCGACTTCCACACCGCATCTGAATTCAACGCCCAGCTCGCGCAGAATGTCAATTTCAGCCTCAACAACATCTTTCTCGTGACGGAACCCGGGAATTCCATTCATCAGCATTCCGCCGGGCCTTGCTTCCTTTTCAAAAACCACAGGCTTATACCCCTTCAGCGCAAGGAAGTACGTACAGCTCATACCTGCAGGTCCGGCCCCGATTATCGCGATTTTCTCTTCAAAGCCGCCGCCGATTTTCGGAATAACCGGTTCAGGAATATATCTCGTATTTGCATCAAGGTCCTGCTGTGCAATGAACCTCTTTACTTCATCGATGGCAACAGCCTGATCAACAGTACCGCGCGTGCATGCATCCTCGCAGCGCCGGTTGCAGATACGCCCGCAGACTGCCGGGAACGGATTGTCATGCTTGATAAGTTTTAGAGCATCACGGTATCTGCCCTGTGCCGCAAGTTTCAGGTAACCCTGTACCGAAATATGGGCCGGGCACGCTGTTTTACACGGAGATGTACCGGTGTCATGACAATTGATGCGGTTTTTGTCACGATAGTCTATACTCCACTTCTCAGGTCCCCAGGGAGTATCGTCGGGAAGCTCAATACGCGGGTATTCTATTGGACCGTTCTTTGTACAGAGTTTCTGGCCCAGTTTTACGGCACCCGCGGGGCAATGCTCCACGCATCGGCCGCACGCCACGCATTTCTCTTTTTCAACCCTTGCCACATAAGCGCTGCGGCTGAGGTTCGGGGTATTGAAAAGCTGTGACGTACGGAGCGCATTACATACATTAACATTGCAGTTGCATATCGCGAATATTTTATTCTCGCCGTCGATATTGGTTATCTGATGGACAAAACCGTTATCCTCCGCCTGCTTTAAGATATCCAGCACTTCATCGTAGGTTACGTATTCGCCGCGGCCTGTCTCAACTATATAATCAGCCATATCCCCAATGGCTATGCACCAGCTTTCGGGGTCGTCGCCGCAGCCTTCCCCGAGTTTTGCCCGGCTGATACGGCAGGAACACATGCTTTTTGCGTATTTGCCGTTATATTTCTTCAGCCAGTACGAAATATGCTCGATGTCTATCGACTGGTTCTCTGTTTCGATGGCCTTTTCCACCGGTATGACATGCATACCGATACCGGCTCCTCCGGGCGGTACCATCGGGGTAATCTTTTCCAGGGGCAGAAAAGTCATGCGCTCAAAAAAGGCAGCAACTTCAGGATGCTCGTCAATCTGGGATTTTCGCATGTTAAAAAACTCGGCACTGCCGGGAACAAACCGCGGCAGTACATACTGTTTCTTACGCTCCGGGTTTTCCCAGTTGTACTCGATAAGCCCGATATAGGCCATTTCATTTAAAATCTTCTCCAGGTATTCTTCATCCTTGCCTGTCAATTTGGCCAGTTCAGGTAAAGTCTTAGGCTTTCTGACTCCCATCTTCATGGCGATATCCGCCATCTCGTCGGTAACCAGTCCGGCAAGCGCCCCCAGTACTCGGGATCATCTCCCGTAACGCCTTTGAGTTTTGCCGGTACACGATCGGTAATCATTTTCCCAAGCTTGATTATTTTCTCCCTTGGTTCATCGGTCCGTGGAATTTTAAAAGACAGTTTGCTTTCGTCCAGTGGCATGTTTGATTTGGTCTGCTCGCCCATAATGATACGCTCCTTCCATTTTCATCAGATAAAACTCATCGCTGCACCACAACAGCAGAAAATAAAAAATGGACAGCCGTCCATATCATTCGTTTTCAAGCCTGGCAAGATAATCATCAATACCTTTTGCCAGCAGGTTATATGCTCCTTCCCCGTCGCGGGCTTCAATCAACTCAATAAACCGTTCCAGGCGGTCAATGGCAAAGGTAATACCGTACATCCTCAGATAGTTAACCCAGAACGCAATCGATACATCATGGGCTGTATTCATGAACAGGGTAAGAATGCTTTTGCCGCTTAAAATACAGATCTCACGGTGCCATTGGAAAAAGCGTTCAGCCAGTTCGTCTTCCCCGGCCCTGTCTGCAGTATTACGAATCTCTCCTGTGATTCTCTTAAGATACGCTATATCCTCTTCACTTCTGCGGAGGCATAGTTCCCTGAACGCCATGCCTTCAACTGCAAGCCGTAAATCCAGGATACCTGTTGTAACTTCCCTGCTTAATTCGTTTCCGCTAAGCTGAACAATTGCATTAAGAATCTCTATATTCCCGGTTTTCATATAGTCTGCCACAAAAACGCCGGATTTGGGTTTGATATCCACCAACCCCATGTTGGAGAGTTTTTCATATCCCGAATGGACAACGGTCTTCCCAATCCCCAGTTCAGCCGCCAGTTCACGCTCTGAAGGCAGCCTGTCACCCGGGTTCAATTTTCCGGACAGAATATCCCTCGTCATTTTTCTTACAAATAATTCCTTATGTGAAATCCTTGACGGCTTGTCAGCGCCATTCATCGAATCGCTCCCCGGGTCTGGTTTGCTTTGAACGAATTTATTTTGAATGAAATCTGGTCAGACCAGTTCTGTTATTATTTTAACAATCTTATTTTAACATGTCAATACTGTATATGTAATTAATCCCTTTTGTCATATTCTTTTGTGTGTCGGGATGTATAACAGCCTGATTTCCCCTTATCCGCAACATCTTTGAGTATGCAGAGAATTTCCGGGAACAGCATAAAAAAGAGTTCTGCAAATTAAGTGACACAATATGTAAAAATATGCTATAATTAAACCAACGACGTTAAAAATCAACCTGCTATGTTATTCAATCAGGGCCGGAAAAGATCCGTCGATGTCCGATAGTGTAAAAATCCCCGGGGATCGACGGAAATAAATATTGAGTAATTTCAACTGTTACAGGGTTTCATACAGGAAACACATAAAACACCCGTTTTTTAACATCCGCTGTTTATGCGCATTTGACGGGTTTTGAGCCTACCTATAAGGAATTGAAACGCATTTCTTTTTCTATTTCCTCGAGTGATTTTTTAGGTTTTGAGCCTACCTATAAGGAATTGAAACTCAGAACTCTTGGCGAGGATTTGGCTGTTGCAATTGACGTTTTGAGCCTACCTATAAGGAATTGAAACTACACAGAAACTGCACCACTTCCATAATCTTCGCTTGTTTTGGGCCTACCTATGAGAAATTGAAACATTATAGTCTGTGCCCAGGTGAACATTTTCTCAATGTTAAGCCAGACTGAAAAAAAATACAGGAGTAGACCGAAGCGTCTGCTCCTGCATTTTTTATTTCCGAACAGGAATTGGACGGACTGAGGTGTTTTTCCCGGGGAGTTGACAGGCAAGTTTCTGAATGGGCAGGTATATGCCACATATCTCAAGCAAAGCAAAGTTTTTCCTTTACCTTTATTTTTTGCAGGATAGAGTGTATAATAAAAATAACAATACCTAATTAAGGTAAATTCTGTGATTTGCTTTATGCTGCGGAGGTGCTGTGATGTCGAAGCTCACCTTTACAATGGAAAATTACCTTGAAGCAATTTATGAACTTACCGGTGGAACCTCCGGAGCGAGAGTTTCAGATATTTCCGAAAGGCTGGGGGTTTCAAAGGCAAGCGTCAACAGTGCAATGGCAACGCTTGCTGAAAAAGGACTGGTCATAAGCGAAAAGTACAAGGAAGTGTTTTTAACGCCTGCAGGCCTCGAGAAAGCCAAATTAACCTCTGAAAAGCACCAGATTATTCAGAAGTTCTTAATTAATGTTTTAAAAGTTGACGAAGAAACCGCTGACAGGGACGCATGCCATATCGAGCATGTCATCAGCAACGATTCCATAAGTGCCATGCAAAAATTCATGGAAGCCAACAAAACGGAATAAGATTTAAAAAGAATTACATGAACAAATGCGCAACCTGGTTTATCAGTCCGGCTACGGTCAAGGCAGTCAGAACTGTAGAACCTGCAATAGCCAGTGCCACTTTAGGACTGAACTCTTTCGACAGGATTCCGAATACAGACAGGCATGGCAGGTACAGCAATGCCACCGTTCCTCCTACAAATGCCTGTAGTGCCGTTAATCCTTCTATTTCAAGCAGCGGCGCAACTGCCATCTCACGGCGGACAATTCCAAGAATCAATGCTATTACCGCCTCTTTCGGCAATCCAAGCCATCCGCTGATAACAGGCTCAAGGTATACTGCAATATAATCCAGAAGGCCGGTTTCCTTTAATAAAGCCGCAATTACTACTGACAACAGCATCGGCAGTTCAGCCTCCACCAGGAAGTTCTTCATTCGCAGCATCAGTTTTTTGCCATATGCACTGGCATTGGGCATCAGTAAATTTGGAATCTCGATTACCAAGGGATCGACTTTCCCTTTTAATACCCGGCTGAGGACGTTGGATACGATTATCATTATAACAAATGACAGAAGGAACATAAGAACCAGTAACAAGGGCGAAAACCCTGCAAACAGGCTTATCAGCGCTCCTGTCTGCGAAATGCAGGGTACTGCAAAACAGACAACTGCAGATATTATCAATCGTTCCTTTTTGGTTGTGGCAACCCTTGAGCCAATAATCGCGGGTACAGCGCAGCCATATCCCATTAGAATGGTAATCATGCTGCCGCCCTGGACACCCATCCTCCGCATCAGGTTGTCAAACAAAACGCTTAATCGGGGCAGAACACCCGAATCCTCAAGGAACGAAAAAACAACATAAAATAAAAACACATACGGGAAAATCAGTGTAATAATCCATTCAAAACTGATTACAAAAATACCATACTCACCGATAAGGATATTGAGAAACATACCTTCGGGAATAAATGACGAAAACAGATTCCTGAAGAAAGGAACCAGGGCATTTTCCACCAGGGGAAGCAGTATTATCTCGGAAAGTACCTTACCGCCCCCTACAATTACTCCGAGCGATAACAGGATGACAAGAAAGGCAATTGGAAATCCCGGCCATGGCTTAACCATGTTTCTTCCAAGCCTGTCCAAAAAGCTGAGTTCACCTTCAACTCTAATCCTGACCCTGTCGGCAATTTCTTTTGCCCTTTCCCATGCATCAAGTTCACTGCCTTTACATCCGGGGCAGGATGAACATTCACTGCAGCCACGCCCGGGCCGTTTCAATATATTCTTAAGTTCATTTTTCAGCTCATCAATGCCTTCGCCTTTTACGGCAACGGTCGGAATAACAGGTGCCCCAAGTTCTATGGACAATAATCCTGTATTTATTTCAAAACCATGCCGTTTTGCAACGTCAAGAAGGTTTAACGCATATACAATCGGCACGTTATATTTCTGCAGTTCGAGGCCGAGTTTAATGTTTCTTTCCAGGTTGGTAGCATCCAGTACGCATATTACTGCAACAGGATTACTGTTCAAAAAACTTATTGCAACGGCTTCTGCATCAGATGTGGCTTCAAGAGAATATGTACCAGGTACGTCTATTAAAGTATAGGATTCATCACCCAGTTTAACCGTTCCCTCTGTATAAGTAACGGTGGTCCCCGCATAATTGGAACTGACCACCTGGATACCCGTCATATCTGAAAAAAATACGCTTTTCCCTACATTCGGATTTCCCATTAACAGAATTGTGTTTTGCTTTCCGGGTACTTTTTCTTCCCCGTTTATGTCATGACAGCCGGCCACCTTAATTACCTCCCCACCATAATCTTTTCAGCGATATCCTTGCCGATAGCAATCTCACTGGAGCCCACCCTGACAAGCACAGGTCCGCCGAACCGGTGGGTGAATACCTTCTGAACCCGGGCATTCTTTATAATTCCAAGGCTTTTCAGAATACCCAGCTCAGGTGCGTTTTCAATTACATACTGGGAGTTGTCTTCTGCATAATAGATGCTCTGATTTATTATCTCAGTGTCTTTTCTTTTAAACACCTGTTCTCGCCCCTTGCAAGTGCAATAGTTGGTATATGTAAAAGTTAGATTAATCTAAGTTAGATTTTTCTAACATATTAATATCACATTGTTCATTTTTTGTCAATATTTCAGGCAAATATTTATTTAAGCAAAATCTAGAGAAGTCAAACATATGTGACACAACCTCTGAAAATTTTCTCTGAACAATGCTGTAACTGCCCTTAATTGCAAATAATTATTTTGTCAAGGAGGAAAGCGGAGCGATCCTTGATTGAATAATTATTTGCAATACCATACTAAACAGCATTTTCA
>Ga0134093_1000548_pt1 | contig 45277 bp, 38 predicted proteins | sample 4_1taG_FD_94452 | JGI IMG/M metagenome (GOLD analysis project Ga0134093, IMG submission 94452) | Switchgrass degrading microbial communities from high solid loading bioreactors in New Hampshire, USA - 4_13_20_68_A1 metaG | ecosystem: Engineered > Bioreactor > Semi-continuous > Anaerobic >...
GCGGGAGCCGAGCGCGGCACCCCGGCCGATTTGCTGTTTGCCGAGGATGGGACCGCGCTCGCGTGGCTGACGAGCGCGCCGGGGAACAGCGCGCTCCACATCTGGGGCGTCACGGCGGGGCAAGCGGCGAACAATTAGCCGCTCACATCACCAACGACAGCAGAATGCTCAGCGTCAGCATACTGAGCGCCGTGCTGAGCAGGATCACCGACGTCACAAACTCCGCATCCTCGCGCCCGCCGAACTCCGTCGCCAGCACGCCGCCGATCACCGCAGTCGGCATGGCGGACTGCACGATCGACACCTGCCGCGTCACCCCGTTCATGTTCAGCAGCATCACCAGCGCCACCGCGATCACCGGCGCGACCGCCAGCCGCAGCCCGACCGCAACCAGCGCCGGGCGAAGCTCGTCCAGCCGCAATGACGCGCGCGACAACTGCAGGCCGAGCACCGTCAGCATCGCGGGAATCGCCGCATCCCCCAGCAGCCCGGTCGCCCGCGCCAGCGGCACGGGGAGCGTCACGTCCGCCGCGTTCAGCGCAAAGCCAAGCACCACGGCGTACGGCAGCGGCACGCTCAACACGTTTCGCAGCGCGCGCCGCGCCGAGACGGTTCCGCTCGACGCGAGGAAGACGCCCAGCGTGTTCGACACGGCGACCGTGATCACGAAGTAGATCATGGCGCGCGCCTCGCCCGGCTCGCCGAACGCGAACCGGTTGAGCGGGATGCCGTAGTTCCCGGCGTTGATCAGCGTCACGCTCAGCACGAATACGCCGATCAGCCGCCGGTCCAGCCGGATAGCGCGCGCCACCAGCCAGCCCACCAGCGCCGTCAGCACGGACACGCCGAGCGCGAGCGCCACAAGCTGCCCCGTCTCCGAGCCGGTGAGGTCGCTGTTGGCGATGCCGTCCAGCACCATGAACGGCGTGAACAGGTACACCACAAGCTGCGACAGCGGGCGCGGATCGACGTGCAGGCGCCGGTCGAGGGTCACGGCCACGCCAACCACCAGAAAGATCGGCGCGATGATGTTGTATGCGATCTCGAGGAACGTGGTCATGGCGCTAGGCGGTCGCCATGTCGCCTACGCGCAGCACCTTTAAGAAATTCGTCTGGCCGCCGATTCCGAACGGCACGCCGCCAATAATCACCATCGTGTCATCCTGTTCCACCAGTTTAAGCGCCTGCGCCTGATCGACCGCCACGCGGATCATCTCGTCAATCGTCCGGAATTCATCAACCAGAATCGGCATCACCCCCCACACCAGCGCCAGCCGGTGATACGTGGTGCGGTTCGGCGTCGCCGCCAGAATCGGCACGGCCGGGCGCTCCCGCGCGACGCGCCGCGCCGTATAGCCGGAATACGTGCTGGCAACGATCAGCTTTGCGTTCAACATCTCGGCGATCTGGCTGGTGACGTGGCTGATCGCCGCCGGGATGCTGCGCCGCTGCTCGCCTGCCAGCGCTTCCAAAGACAGCTTGCCAAAGTCAGGATCGGGGTGCTGGTGCATGTATTCTTCGGCGATGTGCGCGATCTTCGCCATCACCTCGACCGATTGCAGCGGATATTTGCCGATCGCCGTCTCGCCCGACAGCATGATCGCGTCCGTCCCGTCGAAGATCGCGTTTGCCACGTCGCTCGCCTCGGCGCGGGTAGGACGCGGATTCTCGATCATGCTGTTGAGCATCTGCGTCGCCGTGATGACCGGCTTGCCGACCTCGTTGCAGCGCTGGATGATCTGCTTCTGATAGACCGGCACCTGCTCGGCGGGCGTCTCCACGCCCAGGTCGCCGCGCGCGACCATGATCCCGTCGGCCTGTTCCAGAATCTTGTCGAAGTTGGCGATCGCCTCGGCCTTCTCGATCTTGGCGATCACCGCAACATCGCCCGCCAGGTGGCGCACCAGCCAGCGAAGCTCGCGGATATCGTCGGCGGAGCGCACAAACGACATGGCGAGATAATCTACCTGCTGCTCCAGCGCAAACTTGACATGCTCGCGGTCTTCGTCGGTGATGGACGACAGCGTCAGCGAGGTGTCCGGCACGCTGACGCCCTTGCGCGAGCGCAACTCGCCACCGATGATCACTTCGGCGGTCACGTTTGCGCCGGTCTTCGACTCGATCACCATCTCGATCTGGCCGTCGTCAATCAGCAGGCGGTCGCCCAGCTTGAAATCGCGCAGCACGTCGGGGTGCGGAAATGGCACGAGGAACGGCTGCTCCGGATCGAGCGGGTCGGTCGCCGTGAGGGTAACGCGATCCTGCTCGGTCAGCTCGAGCGGCTCGACGCTGAGATCGCCCAGGCGCAGCTTCGGCCCCTGCAAGTCCGCCATGATGGCGACGACCCGCTGCTCCTCTGACGCCAACTGCCGGATGTTTGCGATATTGCGCGCATGAGTCTCCAGATCGCCGTGGCTGAAGTTGATGCGCGCCACGTCCATCCCGGCCCGGATCATCGCGCGCAGCATGCCAGGGTGCTGGCTGGCCGGGCCAATCGTCGCGACAATCTTCGTCCGTTTGTGGTGATCAGCGGTTCCCATGCGAAGGTTCCTTTCTCTCGGCATAGAAAGACAAGCCTGGGACGGGTCGCTGCCCACATCCCAGGCTTGATCGTCAGCGTAAGGCGCTCCCCCAAGGCGCGCTTTAGAGCGCGCGCTTGATGTTCGGGAACGCGTTGCGACCGGCGTAAACCGCCACGTCGCCCAGTTCTTCCTCGATGCGGATCAACTGGTTGTACTTGGCGATGCGGTCCGAGCGGGCGGGCGCGCCGGTCTTGATCTGCCCGGCGTTCATCGCCACGACCAGGTCCGCGATGGTCGCGTCTTCGGTTTCGCCGCTGCGGTGGCTGACGACGACCGTCCAGTTGTTGATCTGGCTGAGGCGGCTGGCAGCCATCGCCTCGGTGAGCGTCCCGATCTGATTCACCTTGCACAGCAGCGCGTTGCACGCCTGAAGCTCAATCGCCTTCTGGACGCGCTCCGGGTTGGTCACCAGCAGGTCGTCGCCGACAAGCTGGACGCGGTCGCCGATGCGCTGGCGGAGCATGCGCCAGTGATCCCAGTCGTTCTGATCGAGCCCGTCTTCAATCGAGATGATCGGATAGCGCTCGCACCAGTCCGCCCAGAACTCGACCATTTCCTCGCCGGTCAACGAGCGGCCTTCCTTCGCCAGCACGTACTTGCCGTCCTGGTAAATCTCGCTCACCGCCGGGTCGAGCGCCAGATAGACCTGCTCGCCAGGGGTATAGCCCGCCTTCTCGATCGCTTCGAGGATCACTTCAACCGCGCCTTCGTTGCTCGGCAGGCTCGGTGCGAAACCGCCCTCGTCGCCGACCGTCGTGCGGTGGCCCTTGTCCGACAGCACCTTCTTCAGGCTTTGGTAGATTTCAGCAGACCAGCGCACCGCCTCGGCGAACGTCTCCGCGCCGACCGGCATGATCATGAATTCCTGGAAGTCCGTGCTATCGGCGGCGTGCTTGCCACCGTTCAGGATGTTCATCATCGGAACGGGCAGCGTGTGCGCGTACGTCCCGCCGAGATAGCGATAGAGCGGCAGCCCGACGCTCTGCGCGGCGGCGTGCGCCACGGCCAGCGACGCGCCGAGGATGGCGTTCGCGCCCAGGTTCCCCTTGTTCGGGGATCCGTCCAGCTCGATCAGGATCTTGTCGATCGCCATCTGCTCGGTAGCATCCAGGCCCAACAGCGCATCGGCGATCTCGTCGTTAACGTGGCCGACCGCCTTCAGAACGCCCTTGCCGCCGTAACGGCTCTTGTCGCCGTCGCGCAGCTCGACCGCCTCGTACTCGCCGGTGCTGGCGCCGCTGGGAACGATCGCCCGCCCAAACGAGCCATCGTCCAGCCGGATTTCCACTTCAACCGTCGGGTTTCCGCGCGAGTCCAGCACTTCACGCCCGATGACATCTTCGATAATTGCCATCACAATCTCTCCTCAAATGAGATTAGAGCTCACGCAAAATACCCGCGCCATTACAGACCGAGATCTTTAATCAGCTCGGAATAGCGCAGGTGCTCAGCCAGCATCGCCTGGAAGCGCCCCAGCTTTTCGGGCTGGCCGAGGCTGGTGCGGCCAAAGATGCTCTCAAGCTTCTCGACCGTCTCCAGCGTGCTGTCCGGAACGAGCAACACGGCCACGTTCATTTCCTCGGCGCGCTTGACGATCGTCGCCGTCGGCTGGAGATTGCCGGTCAGCACCAGGCAGGTCGTCGAGGTTTCGAGCGCCGCCGCCTGGATATCGGTGCGGTCGCCGCCAGTGATCACGGCCTTGTTGAGCTGGCGGCGGAAGCGCGGCATCGCGGCTTCGACCGACATCGCACCAACGCTCATGTGCTCGATCAGGCGCTCGCGCAGGTGCGCGCCGGTCAACACTTTCGCCTGAAGCTGGTCGATCACCTCGCCCACGCTCAGCGCGCGCAGGTACGGGTCGTACGGCAGCACGCCGTAAACCTTGATGCCCTGCTTCTCCAGGAACGGCACCGCCCGATCGCGGATGTAATTCAGGTCTTCGCGCGGCACGGCATTGATCACCACGCCGATCAGGTGATCGCCGAGGCGCCGCTGCGAGGCGAGCACGTCGTCCAGAATGCACATCCCGGCCAGGCATTCCTCGCCGTGGAAGCTCACCACGCTCACCGCCGGGACGTTCAGCCGCTCCACCACGCTCAGCGTGTTCACGCCGACGGTGTAGCCCTCGCGCATGCTGGCGCCGCCTTCGATGATCAGCACATCATGATCTTCGCCTGCGCGCTGGTACGCTTCCTCGATCTCGCCGAGGAAATCGCGCTCGACAGTCCCCGCCATCACGTCGGACAGCAGCTCGGTCGTGATCACCACAGGGGAAAGCTCCCACGGCGGCGTTTCGAGGCCCAGGGTGCGGCGGACAAAGTCCGCATCTTCGTCAATGATCCGCCCGCCGACTTCATGCGGCTGCGTGCTGACCGGCTTCAGATAGTTCACGCTCAGCCCGGCCGCCTGCATCCGCAGCCCCAGCCCCAGGCTGAGCGCGGTCTTACCGGAATAGGTGCTGACTGAGGTCACATACAGACTTTTCATGCTGTTGCCCTTTTTCGTTGCAAGTGCTGCGAATGAAGTTGCTCATTGCCCAATAGCTTACGCCAGGACGCAAATTCTGTCATGCAGTGTTCGCCGGGAAAACCTCACCCCTTACCCCCGGCCCCTTTTCCCCTCTCCGTTTACGGAGAGGGGCAGGGGTGAGGTTCCACGCGACGCCGAAACACGCTACCTTCGCTAACCACTCAGCCCTTCAACACCAACCGCATGTCAAGGGTAATGGCGCCGCGCCCTGCCTCGTAGACCATGAGCGGATTGATATCCATCTCGACGATCTCCGGGAAGTCCGTCACCAACTGATTGACGCGCAGAAGCACTTCGGCCAGGGCGTCCTTGTCCACCGGCGGGCGACCGCGCACGCCACGCAGCAGCGCCGCCGCGCGGATCTCCTCAAGCATCTCGTAGGCGTCCTGCTTGCCGAACGGCGCCACGCGGAAGGTCACGTCCTTCAGCACCTCAACCAGCACGCCGCCCAGACCAAACGTCACCAGCGGGCCAAACTGCGGGTCGCGGTTCATGCCGACCAGCACCTCGACGCCGTCCATGCTGACCATTTCCTGCACCAGGCAGCCCCAGATACGCGCATCCGGCACGTACCGCTGGGCGCGGTACACGATCAGGTCGAACGCGTCGCGCACGTCCTGCGCGTTCCGCAGCCCGACGCGCACGCCGCCGACGTCGGTCTTGTGCAGGATGTCGGGGCTGGCGATCTTCAGCACCACCGGATAGCCGATCTCGTTCGCGGCCTCGACCGCTTCGTCGGCGGTGGCGGCCAGCTTGTTCGCCGGAAGCCGCAGCCCATACGCCTCGGCCACCCTGCGGGACTCGGCCTCGCCCACGCTGACACGCCCCTCGGCGCGCACCTGCTTGAAGACTTCCGCCACCGCGGCCTTATCCACGTCATACGTCACGTATTCGGGATCGGGCCGGTCGCGCAGCCGGCGATAATCGCGCATCGCGGCGAATGCAGCGCCCGCTTGCTCCGGGAATTTATAGTTCGGAACGTCATAGCTTGCCAATATGTCCACGCCCGGCTTAATGCGAGCCTCGCCCATAAACACGCCGAGGATCGGCTTGTCGAACGACTGCGCCAGCTTGCCGATTGCGTTCGCCGTTTCCTGGATCTCGGTCGTGGCCTGGGGCGTCACAATGCAGATCAGACCGTCCACGTTCGGGTCTTTGGCGACGATCTCGATTGCCTTGGCATAGCGATCGCTGCGCGCGTCACCGAGCACGTCCACCGGGTTAGCCGCGCTGGCTGCGTCCGGCAGGAATTCCTCAAGCTGATGGATCGTCTCGACTTCCAGCCGCGCAAGCTGCAGCCCGCGCCGCTCCAACGTGTCCGTCGCCAGAATACCCGGTCCGCCCGCGTTGGTGATAATCGCGATCCGGTCCCCTTCGAGCAGCGGCTGCTGGGCGAACGCCCGCGCGTTGTCGAACAGCTCTTGCAGAGAGTTCATGCGCAGCACGCCCGCCTGGAAAAAGGCGGCGTCGTACGCCTGCTCGGACCCGGCCAGTGACCCCGTGTGGCTCGACACAGCGCGCGAACCGGCTTCAGTCACACCGCTCTTGAGCACCAGGATCGGCTTCTTGCGGCTGACTTTCCGCGCGATGCGGATGAACTCCTGCCCGTTCGGCACGCCCTCAATGTAGGACAGGATCACGCGGCTGTTCGGGTCGTCAGCCCACGCTTCCATCAGGTCGTTTTCGCTGACGTCGGCTTTGTTCCCCAGGCTCACGAACTTGCTGAAGCCGAGGTCCTGCTGCGCCAGCGACCAGTCGAGGATCGCGGTTTGCAGCGCGCCCGACTGCGACATGAAAGCGATCTTCCCTTGCGGCGGTGTGCCCGCGGCGAACGTCGCGTTGATGGGCGTGTACGTGTCGATGATGCCGAGCACGTTCGGACCGATGATGCGGATGTTGTATTGCTTGGCGATCTCGACGACTTCGCGCTCGCGCTCGACCCCTTCCTTGCCGGACTCGCGGAACCCGGCGGTGATGATCACGACCGCCGGAACACCCCGCTCGCCGCATTCACGCAGCGCGCCGGGCACGACCTTGTACGGAACCACCATCACCCCCAGGTCAGGAACCGTCGGCGTGTCCAGCACCGAGGCATACGCCTTGTGCCCGTAGATCTCGGTGGCTTTCGGGTTGATCGGGTAGATCTCACCCTTAAAACCGGACTCGATGATGTTGGCGAGCACCGTGTAACCGAGTTTGCCGGGCTCGGTGCTGGCTCCGATGATGGCGACAGACTTTGGTTGGAAGAATGACTCAAGCATATAAGCTCCCGGAGGCACAACTAAGCTAATCTCCGACGATTAGCGTAACGCAAGCCAAGTGCAGTGGAGTTGCAAGCAGAGCCGCCCGAGATAGAGCCGCGCGGCCGCTAGCCCGATCGGCGCGAAAAAGGGTGCAGCGAAAGAGGCAGACGCCAGCCGGTCCGGGCCAGACGTCATTATAGCCATGCCCCTTCGTCGCACTACCGAAAGAAGTCACACCGCTGACAGCAGAATTGCATTCCCCCCTGACATACCGCTCGGCGTGCGGTACAATATTCTCGAATATAACACATCTAGATGAGAGAAATTGCGCGCCGATGACGACCCGTATCTATCTCGACCACAGCGCGACCACCCCGCTCGACCCGCGCGTGCTGGACGCCATGCTGCCCTATTTCAGCGGCACATTCGGCAACACGCAAGCCGTGCACGCCTGGGGCCGCGAGGCCGAGCGCGATCTTGAAGCCGCCCGCGAAACCGTCGCGCGGCTGCTGAACTGCGCCCCGCACGAGGTCGTCTTCACGAGCGGCGGCACCGAGAGCGACAACCTCGCCCTGCGCGGGCCCGCTCAGGCGGCGCGTGTCGCGGGGCGGCCGTTCACGATCATCACCACGCCTGTCGAGCACGAGGCCGTGACCGTCACGGCGCGCCAACTGCGCGATACGCTCGGCGCGGCGCTGCGGATCGTCCCGGTCGATCGCTTCGGCCGGGTCGAGCCGGAGTCGCTGCGCGCCGCGCTGCAGGGGCTCTCGCCGGATGGGATCACCCTTGTAAGTTTGATCTATACCAACAACGAAGTCGGAACGCACAACCCAATTGCCGAGCTTGCCGCGATCGCGCACGAGCATAGCGCGCTGGTCCACACCGACGCCGTCCAGGCGGGCGGACTGGTGCCGCTCGACGTGCAGGCACTGGGCGTCGATATGCTGTCGCTGTCGTCGCACAAGTTCTACGGGCCGAAGGGCGCGGGCGTGCTGTTCCTGCGTGACGGGACACCGTTCCTCAGCTCACAGACCGGCGCCAAGCACGAAGACCACCGCCGCGCCGGGACGCACAACCTGCCCGGCATCGTCGGCACCGCGCGGGCGCTGGCGCTGGCGCGCGCGGAACTGGCGGAGAACGTCGCCCGCATGAGCGCGCTGCGCGACCGGCTGATCGAGGGCGTGCTGGAGCGCGTGCCGGATGCACAGCTCACCGGCCACCCGACCGATCGCCTCGCCGGGCACGCCAGCTTTGTGTTCCGGAACGTCGAAAGCAACACGCTGCTGATGCACCTCGACCAGCATGGGATCGCCGCTTCGTCCGGCAGCGCGTGCAAGGTCGGGGATCCGAAGCCTTCCCCCATCCTTGAAGCGCTTGGCTATGGGCCGGAATGGACGCGCGGCGGGCTGCGCCTGACGCTCGGCCACAGCACGACCGACGCCGAGATCGAGACTGTGCTGGACGTGCTGCCCCGCGCCGTAGAGCGTGTGCGGGCGCTGAGCGCGCTGCACGTCTCCTAGAAACACGTTCGCTTCTATGATGCACAGTAACGAGAAATCGCGGGTCGTCGTCGCGATGAGCGGTGGCGTCGATAGCTCCGTCGCGGCGGCACTGCTGGTCGAGCAGGGTCACGAGGTGATCGGCATGATGCTGCGCCTGTGGTCCGAAGACTGTGGCGAAGGCGGCTCGAACCGCTGTTGCACGCCCGGTCAGATGGCCGACGCGCGCCGCATTGCGGATAAGCTCGGCATTCCGTTCTACGTGATCGACACGCAGGACGTCTTCCGGCAGAAGATCGTGCAGTTCTTCATCGACCGCTACGCCGCGGGCGACACGCCGAACCCCTGCCTGGAGTGCAACCGCCACATCCGCTTCGAGTGGTTGCTCAATCACGCGCTCGCGCTCGACGCCGACTATCTGGCGACCGGGCACTACGCGCGCATCCGCCGGGACGTCGACGGGACCGCTCACCTGCTGCGGGGGCTGGATCCGGGGAAGGATCAGAGCTACGTGCTGAGCGTGTTGACGCAGGAGAAGCTGCGTCATGCCCTGTTTCCGGTTGGTGACTATGAGAAGCCGCGCGTCCGTGCGATCGCGCAGAAACTTGGCCTGCCGGTCGCGCAGAAGCACGACAGCCAGGATCTCTGCTTCCTGGCGGATGGGAATTACCGGCGGTTCCTGAAGGAGCACGCGCCCCAGGCCATGCAGCCCGGCCCGATCGTGACTCGCGACGGGCGCGAGCTTGGCACACATCACGGCCTGCCGAGCTACACCATCGGACAGCGCAAGGGCCTGGGAATCGCCGCGCCGGAGCCGCTGTACGTGCTGGCGACCGATCCGGCGCGAAATGCGTTGGTGGTGGGCACACGAGACGAGTTGGGAAGCAGCACGCTGTCGGCCAATCGAGTCAACTGGATTGCCGGGGCCGCGCCGGATGGACCATTCCGCGCGGGGGTGAAGATCCGCTATTCCGCGAAACCGGCTCCGGCGTGGGTCACACCGGAAGGCGAGGACCGCTTCAACGTCACATTTGACGAGCCACTGCGCGACATCACGCCCGGCCAGGGCGCGGTCATCTACGACGGCGACGAATGCCTGGGCGGCGGGATCATCGCGCGCAGCGGGTACACTGGGGTTTAGAACGGACCACCGTTCCGGCGGGAAAACCCGCTAGGACGATTCGTCTTCCTGTTCCTGCAAGGTCTCTTCGACATCTTCTTTCTTGCCTTCGGCCTGGCCGGGCGTGCGAAGATGTTCCACCGGCTCCTCGTTGGGGTCGGCGTCGCCTTCCGCCTGACTCGGCATATACCGCGGTTCGTCCGGTCTTCTCTGGTAATCTTGATCTGCTTGCGCCATGGGATGCTCTCCATTGATGTACCGTCCGCTTCCCATCTCGTGAGACATGTGCACAGCACTACCATACAGCACCCGACGCCCCGGTACATGGGCAATCTGGCGAATGGGCGCATAGGTGAGTTGGGGGATTTCGGGCGGCAAAAAGCAGCGATTAGCTTTTAGCAGTTAGCGATTAGCAGTTAAGGGAGCTTTCCGGCACTAAGGAGCGTATTGTGTCGGGGGCAGAACCTCACCCCCTCCCCTCTCTCCGTAAACGGAGAGGGGAAAAGGAGCCGGGGAGTAAGGGGTAAGGTTTCTCCGGCGCGCTCCATGTCGGCTAGCTCTTTTCTTTAGCTAACCGCTAATCGCTAACTGCTAACCGCTCAAAAGCCGTTGAGCAGAATGTCCTGCACTTCCTTGCGAAAGAGCAGCATGACCAGCGTGCCGATCACGATGTACGGACCGTACGGCAGCGGCGTGAACCAGCGATAGCGGCGGCCCACTACCTGCAAGCCGATCAGGTACAGCACCGCGCCCGCCGCCCCGGCAAAGACTGTAATCAGCGACGCGAAGATGAACGCCCGCCAGCCAAGCATGAACCCGCTCAACATGCCGAGCATCACGTCGCCAAAGCCGAACGCGATCGCGCCGGGCCGGGTTACGGCGGCGAACGCGACCCCGCCGAGGAACATCGCAAAATACACCGCGAAGCCGACCACCCCGCTCACCAGGTAGTATCCGAACGAGCGCTCCGGATCCGGCGGCGCAACGGCAGCCGCAATCAGCGCGAAGGCCGACGAGGGCACGATCACGGCGAACAGGATCAACCGGTGCTCGATGTCGATCACGGTGACCAGCAGCAGGATCGCGACGTAGACCATCCACACCGGAAGCTGAGGCTCGTCGCGGAAGGCCAGTGCCATCGCGGGGAAGGCTAGCCCAAGCGCGATCTCGACCAGCGGATAGCGCCAGCTCAGGCGGCGGGGACGCGGCTTGAGCGGCGGCGGATCGGCAAGCTCCCCACTTTCCGCGCCATCGGGGGACGCTGCCTCGACCGGGCCGCTTGCGTAGGCGGGGCGTGGCTCGGCGCCGGGCGGTGGCTCTCGCTGGCCGGTCAGGAAGGCGATGATCCCCAGCCAGGCCGAGGGCGCGCGCGGCGTGCCATCAGGATAATGTGGCCGCGAGGGCGTGCGCCGCATCGGCAGGTCATCAGCCAGCACGTTCAGCACGCCGCCGACGAGGATTCCGAGCAGCGCGGCGCCGAAGATGATGAGGATTTCCATGAACATCGCGTCCTTTGTGCGACAGGAATGCAGCAAAGCGCCTGAGCCAGTAAGTCATTCGCCTGACAAGGAGCGCGTTAGCCCGTTCTGGCCCGCCTAACCGCTTAGTTCCCCGGACGAGACAGCGCCTCGGGCCGGTCGAGAATGAACGGCGAGGTCGGCGTGGGCGAACCGGGCGGCGGGGGCAGCAGGCGCACCGCGCTCACCAGCACGATCGCCGCCAGCACAACCACCACCAGAATCAGCAAGATTACCGGCGTAACTGCTCGCTGCGTGTTCATCCGCGTTCCTTTTCGGGGCATTATACCAGAACTCCCCGTGCGCGCTTGGCGGGTCGCTTCACCCCAATTCTAAGGGGTTCTGGCATAGGTCATTGTTTTAGCCTGTCATGGGTTCTATAATACGATTGAACAAAAGTGCGGTCGTTGAAGGGCAAGCGACCACGAAGTTAGAAAGGGACGGACATGTTCGCCCCAAGTGCATCCATCATCAACGATCTGTTCGGAGACAACGTTCTCAATGTTATCTATGCGGCCGCGCTGTTCATCGGCGTAGTGTACGCGTTGTTCCTGCTGTTCTTCCAGGGTATCGGTGACGCACTCGGCGATCTGGACGTCGATTTTGACGTCGACACCGACCTCGACCTCGATCTGGACGCCGATGCCGCCGGAGAAGCGGCTGGTGTGAGCATGCTGGCCATCGCCAGTTTCATCTCAGCATTCGGCGCGTTCGGGCTTATCGCGGTCACCCTGCTGGACGCCAGCCAGGTGGCGAGCTTGGTGGCGGCGCTGCTTGGCGGGCTGGTGATGGGCCTTGCCGCCCAGGCGTTCTTCGTCTACATTCTGTCGCCAACGGTCAGCAGCGAGGTTCACCGCACGCGGCTGGTCGGCATGGCGGCGGAGATCACGACGCCTATTCCACCCGGTGGCATGGGACAGGTCGCGCTGGTCGTTGAAGGCAGCCGCATAACCTATTCCGCTCGCGCCACGTCAGAAGGCGAATCGTTCTCTCGCGGCACGCCCGTCCGCATCGAGCGGATTGTGGGGGGCGTCGCCTACGTCTCGGATATTCTATAGCCCGGCCACTCTCTAGCACCTGTTGAATCGGTTTTCGCGCACCGTTTGCCACCGGAGATAGGAAAGGACATCACGCATGGATCTGGCTATCGGGGCATTTGTTATCCTACTGTTCCTCTTCATTGTCTTCACGCTGGTGGCCGTCTGGGCAACCCGCGTCCGCAAGGTTGGCCCGAACGAGGTCCTGGTGATCTCGGGCCGCCGCCGGCGCAACCCGGTCACCGGCGAAATCGAGCCGTATCGCATCGTCAAGGGCGGCCGCGCGTTCATCTGGCCCATTCTGGAGCGGGTGGACACCCTGTCGCTCGAGATCATGACGATCGAGGTCGCGACCGACGATGTATACACCCAGCAAGGCGTGCCCGTCACGCTGGAAGGCGTCGCGCAGATCAAGATCGCCAGCGATGACGTGTCGATCCGCACCGCCGCCGAGCGCTTCCTCTCGAAGTCTACCGACGAAATCCGCGAAGTGGCGCACGAGACGCTGGCCGGTCACCTGCGCGCCATCATCGGCACGCTAACCGTCGAGGAAATCTATCGCGAGCGCGATAAGTTCGCTCAAAGCGCGCAGGACGTCTCCGCCAGCGACCTGGCGAACATGGGGCTGGCGATTGATAGCTTCGTGATCAAGGACGTCCGCGATAAGGAAGGTTACCTCGAAGCGCTGGGCCGCCCGCGCATCGCCGAAGTGAAGCGCGACGCCGCCATCGCGGAGAACCTCGCCCGCACGCGCGAAGCCGAAGCGCGGCGTGACTACGAGCTTCAGCAGGCCGCGTACGACGCCGAAGTCAACCGCCGCCGTGCCGAAGCCGACCTCGCCGGAACGCTACAGGCGAATATCACCAACCAGGCGGTGCGCGCCGAGGAAATCCAGATCGAAGTCGTCGAGCGCCAGAAGCAGATCCAGGTGCAGGAACAGGAAGCCCTGCGCCGCGAGCGCGAGCTGGACGCGACCGTTCGCAAGCCCGCCGAGGCGGAGCAGTATCGCCTTCGCACCATCGCCGAGGCCGAGCGCTTCGCGATTGAGGCGCGCGCCGCCGGTGAAGCGGAAGCCATCCGCATCCGTGGTGAGGCTGAAGCGGCCGCCATCCGCGCGAAGGGTCTGGCCGAAGCCGAGGCGATGAAGCAGAAGGCCGCCGCGTGGCAGAACTACAACCAGGCCGCGCTCATCCAGCAGCTTATCGAGGCGCTGCCTGCGGTCGCTGAGGCCGTCGCCCGCCCGCTGGCGCAGACCGACCGCATCGTCGTCATCAGCAATGGGGATGGCGCGGGCGCCGGGGCGTCGAAGATCAGCGGCGACATCGCCTCGATCATCGCGCAGGTTCCTGCAACGGTCGAAGCGCTCACTGGCATGAACCTGACCGAAGCCATCAGCCAGCTCCCCGGCGTGCTCAACGGTACGCGCGAGCCGGCGAACGGCCACCCGCAGTCCGCGTCGAGCGAGGTGCCGCAGCCGGGTGACTAAGCACGTCCGCCGCCCAGGCCGCCTCGCGGCGTTGGGCCGGTCTATCCGCCAAGCAGGGGCACAGCGCGTCTGGCCCCTGCTGCGATCCCATCCGCAGACCTCGATCCTGGTCGCCGTGTGTCTGGCGACCTTCTGCGCGGGGAGCGCGATCGGGCTGCAAGTTGCGCTCAACATGCGCGAGCCCCGGCCGCTGAACGGCCAGTCGGTGGCAGACATCCCCATCCCGCCGACCGAATTGGCCCTGCCAACCGTTCCCACCGAACCGCCCGTCACGCCTACGCCGACTACCGTCCCCACCCCGCTCCCAACCGTGACCGGCGTGGTGTTCGACGCGTCTGGCACCTACGCCTTCCCCGTCGCGGGAAATCCAACGGACTATCGTTGGACGCACTATCACTGGGACGGCACAAACGCGGCAGATATCGAGGCGCGCTTTGGGCTGACGCAGGCGCAGTTCAACGAGGTCACCAGCGCCCCGCTTGTCGCGATCACATCCGGCACGGCGCGGCAATACAGCGGGAACATCGGCGGCATGGGCTACATGCTGCAAGGCGACGACGGCTACGATTACTACTACGGGCACATGTCCGAGCTGTGGGTGCCCGACGGTACGCGCGTCCAGGCGGGCGACCCGCTCGGCCGGATCGGGAACACGGGCCTGACGGCGCAGTACCTGGAGCCACATCTGCATCTGGCGATCGGCCCGCGCGATACGCTGTGGGAGCAGGCCGCCTCGGTCAACGCGGCGGAGCATTTGCAAACGTTGTTCGGGCTGCCGTGGTGGGAGCCGCCTTCGGTCGCGGTGCCGTTCGCGCAACCGGCCGGATCGCCGGTCGTGCATCCGAGCGCTGCGATCGTGACGACCTTCGAGCAGGCGCAGGCTGGCGCGCTGAGGGAACCATCTGTCGAAATCGGTGTGACGCCCGGCCTCACCGAGACGCTGGATGTGGTATCGACGCTCGACGGCGTCGTCAACGTCAGCCGCTGGACCGACGCTTACGGCACGCGCATCCAGATCACCAACGAGGCGGCGCGCAGCACAGTTGTGATCTCAGGCGTGCAGGAGTGGCTGGTCGAGGATGGCGACGTGGTCACGCGCGGGCAGGTCGTCGGCCGGTGGAATCCGGCGCAGCGCCCCACTCTGCACTACATAATGTACCAGAATGACGCTATCATTGACCCCACGCCCAGCCTCGGCCTGCCGACCGCCGGATAGCTGGGCGAGACTTCACCGCACCCGGAGAAACGCCAACTATGTCATCCGCCCGTCTCAGCGCCGTCGTGGCGCTCGTGATCGCATCTCTGCTGGCGCCGCTGCTCGTCGCCTCGCCCGCAGGCGCCCAATCCGACGACACGATTACGATTGGAACGACCGATCTCCCGCGCTCGCTTGACCCTGCCGATGCATACGACTTCGCGGCGTGGGAAGTGCTCAGCCACCTCTATACCGGCCTGACGCGCCAGACTCCCGGCACGCTCGACACCGAGCTGGCGCTGGCGAGCGCGGTGGACGTCAGCGAGGACGGGCTGACGTATACCTTCACGTTACGCGAGGATACGGCGTTCGCCGACGGCACGCCAATCACCGCGCAAGACTTCGTCGCATCCATCGAGCGGGTGATCGCGCTCAATCGCCCGGCCGCTGAAGCGGTGACGCCATATGTCGCGCGCGTCGAGGCGGACGATGAGGGGCGGCTGGTGTTCACACTGCGGCGTCCGGTGCCGTACTTCCTGGCGCTGGTCGCGCTGCCGCCGTATTTTGCGCAGCATCCAACACTCGCCGCCAAGGCGCAGGCCGATCCCTTCCTTGCGAACGGGATGATCGGCAGCGGGCCGTACCAGCTTGAGCGATACACGCCGGGTCAGGCGATCATTTTGACGGCAGACGAGAGCTACACGCTCGGCCCTGCACCGCAGAACGCGCGCATCGTGCTGCGGCAGTTCGCCTACACGCGCGACCTGCGCGCTGCGCTGCTAGCACGTGAACTCGATGCAGCGTGGCGGGCGCTGTCCCCCGACGATCTGGCGCAGCTTGGCCGGGTCGACGGACTGGTGCGGTACACCGTCCCCAGCACGCGCGTTTACTACCTGTACATGAATCAGGAGCTTGAGCCGACCGACGATCCGCTGGTGCGTGAGGCAATCGTGCGCTTGCTGGAGCGCGAGGAATCGGTTCAGCAGGTCTTCGGCGCGCAGATGAGCCCGCTGACAAGCCTCGTGCCGGACCTGTTCCCCGAGGCTTACGCGCCGATCTGGCCGGACGAGCCGGACGTTCCCGCAGCGGAAGAAGCTCTGCGCGCCGCCGCCTACAGCGACCGTGGCTCGTTCCGGCTGAGCTTCGGGCTGACGACCTCGCGCTACCTCTACGGCGACCGGCTGGTGAGCGGCGTGCAACAGCTTTTGCGCGCCAGCCTGCGCGACACCGATTACGTGTTGAGCGGGCTATCCAGCGACCGCACTGGCTCCGAGTTCATGCGAGACATCCGCGAGGGCACGCCCAGCGCGGCCGTGATCGGGTGGACGCCGATCGTGCCGCATCCGCTGGCGTATCTGCGCCCGCTGGTCCACAGCGACGAGGCGATCCCCGCCAATGCCCACTACGCCACGCCGGAGCTTGACGCCTTGCTCGACGAGGCGGCGGCCACCAGCGATCCGGCCCGGCTGGAAGCGCTCTACGCCGAGATCGCGCAGATTCTGCTGGATGATTATGCGATCGCCCCGCTCTGGCAGGATACCCACACCCTCATCGCGTGGGATGACCTCAGCGGGATCGTCATCGAACCGAACGGTCTGCTGCACCTGGATCTTCTGGCGCGGGAATAGCGTAACGCCTAGAAATGCAAAACGGGAGCGGCCACTGAAACCGCTCCCGTTCAGCAAATCAGGAAACTGGTGCGCGTTACCGCGCGTCGTAGCCCGGTCCGTTCTGGAAGAAGTCGTAATTCGGCTGGATGTCTTCCGTCAGGTCCACAACCTCGCCGCCCGCCGCCGCATAGCGCGTGCCACGGAACGGGATCCGCTCCTGACCGGCCGCCATCTCGTAGGCCGACGGGACCTCATCCTCGACAAAGATCGCCTCGAACGGGCATTCCGGCACGCACGCGCCGCAGTCAATGCACGTATCGGGGTCGATAAAGTACCACGGCCATTCGTCTTCCGGCTGACCAGGCACAATGCAGTCGACCGGGCAAACCTCAACGCACGCGCCGTCGCGCAGGCAGAGGCTAGTAATGATATGGGTCATCTGATGCTCCTCTAGGTATTCAAATGAGGTTGAGCGATTTCGCGCTTTCCCCGACTATACGTGATCCTCGAACACTTTCCATGTGACGAATACATGAAGTCGCGCGTGACGTTCGGCACAGCGCGCCCTGCCCGCCACATCGCCCGAATAATAGATCACAACGCGGGATACGCCAAATTAAAATGCATGAAGAATTAAGCGGTTAGCAGCGAGCAGTTAGCGGTTAGCGAGAGCAAAGGCAGATGTGATGCGGCAGACAGGCAGCGGGCCCATCGCAAATTGCTTATCAGTTCCTTTCCACGCTGCGCTCTTTCGTGCTGGATCTTGTTTTTCAGCTAACTGCTAATCGCTAAAAGCTAACCGCTGCCCTCAAAAAAACAGGCCCCGTTCGGTTGAACGGAGCCTGCCGCATGGACCAGATGGCCGCGTGAACTAGCCGCGCGCCGCCGCGAACCGCTCGGCGACGTCCGCCCAGTTCACCACGTTCCACCATGCGGTGACGTACGCGGCACGGTTGTTCTGATACTTGAGGTAGTACGCGTGCTCCCACACGTCCAGCACCAGCAGCGGCACCACGCCCCACTGGGTCAGGTTCTGGTGCTTCTCGGCGGTCAGCACTTCAAGCTGTCCCGCGTTCGGCTCCCAGACCAGCAGCGCCCAGCCGCTGCCCTCGACCGCTCCGGCCGCCGCGCTGAAATGCGCCTTGAACGCCTCGAAGCTGCCGAAATCCTTCGCGATCTGCGCCGCGAGGTCGCCCTCCGGCTCAGCGGGGCCGCTGCCGGGCGGCGCCATGTTCGGCCAGAAGATGCTGTGCAGAAGATGGCCCGAGCCATGGAACGCAGCCTCGCGCGACCAGTGCTTGACCAGCGCGTAATCGCCCGCCTCGCGCGCCGCAGCCAGCTTCTCAAGCGCGGTGTTCAGACCGTTGACGTAGCTGAGATGGTGTTTATCATGATGCAGACGCATCGTCTGCTCGTCAATGTGGGGTTCCAGCGCGTCGTACGCATACGGCAGCGGGGGAAGCTCGTATTTGTTCGCCATTCTGTTGCTCCTTGTGTGACCAAACCGGTAATCCTAAACCATCGCGCTCGCCCGGGGTACGGTGCAGGGCATGGCGCAGGCGGCGCGGTGAGGGTCCAACAAGGATTATAAGGACGCCCTGCACAGACCGGCAACCAAACAATGAATTTCTATCATACTTTTTATGCGGAACTTTCCGCACACATGATTTCTCCACGATGGCGGCGTGTGCTATACTGCGTCGGGGGTGAGGGCGCATTGGCAAAAGGCGCAGATCGGCAGGCATGACCCAGATCACAATTCTGTATACTGGCGACATTCACGGGCGCGTCGAGCGTTTGACGCGTGCGGCGTATCTCGCGCAGATCCACCGCGCGGAGCTGATGGCCGCCGGAAAACACGTCCTTCTGCTGGATGCGGGCGACGTCGAAGAACGCCAGCTTCTCGAAAGCGATCTCACCCAGGGCGCGGCGATGTTCCGCTTGCTGAAAGCGGCGGGCTACAACGCCAGCGCGGTCGGGCACGGCGCGGCGCTAGCCTACGGTCCGCAGACGCTGGCCGCCATCGCGAAAAGCAGCGGCCTGCCGCTTGTCTGCGCCAACATGCTGAGCCGCGATGTGCATCCGATGCCCGTGCCCGGCACCACGCCGACGCTCATCATTCCATGCGGCCCGGTCCGCGTCGGGCTGATCGGCCTCACCAGCCCGATGAACGGCCTCTACGAGCGCTACTATCCTGTCAAGATCTCGGATGTGCTCGATGTGGCGTGGCGCTATGCCCACACGCTGCGCGCGCAGGGGTGCGAGGTGGTCGGCGTGCTGTCGCATCTCGGCTACGACCAGGACGTACAGCTTGTCCAGGCCCTGCCCGACCTCAACTTTGTGATCGGCGGACACTCCCACACCCTGCTCGACTATCCGACCGATATCGGCGGCGTGCCGATCTGCCACGCAGGGCATTTCGGGCGTCACCTGGGGCGGCTCGATCTGTCGCTCGACGAGCGCGGCAGGGTCACTCACTGGTTCGGGCAGCTTATCCAGGTGCCGGAAGACGGCCCCGAAGCGCCGGAAGTTCTGCGGGAATGGCGCCGGATCCAGGCCGAAGCGGGCCGCGCCATCCGTGAGACGATCGGCACGCTTAACGATGCGGTGGACCTCGCCCCAGATCGCGCCTGCGGGATGGGGCAACTGCTGGCCGATGCGCTGCGCGTCCGCCTGGAAGCCGACGCCGCGCTGTGCATCACGGGCCACCTGCGCACAGGGCTCAACGCCGGGCCGGTCACGCTTGGCGACCTGATTCGCGCGTGCCACACCTCGGCCAGCGCCGGGCTTGCCTATCTGACCGGGGCGCAGATCGTCCGCGCGCTGGAGTTCGGCGCCGCGCCGGACGTCTGGCGGCAGTGCCCGCACACGCTGCAGGGGAACCCGGTCGGCATCGTGCAGGTGTCCGGGCTAAGCTATCACCTCGACTACAACGCGCCTAACGGCAAGCGGGTGAGCAACGTGCGGATCATGGGGCGCCCCATCGACCCGAAGGAAACGTATCGCGTCGCCGCGACCGACTACGAGTTGATGCCCCAGCGCGGCTACGTGCCAGACCTCGACCTTGCCACGGTGGAGTTCGACTCGCACACCCCGCTGCGCGAGGTGCTGCGCGATCATTTCGCGCTGTTCGACCCGCTGGTGCCCGGCCTGCGCCCGAGGATTCTGTTATCGTAGCGGGACCATCCCGAACGGGGAAATATAAAGCCGCAGTCGGCACTGACTGCGGCGAGATTGAGTCCGGTCCGTCTTTGGAAAGCGTATCGACACGCGCCGCTACAATCCCTGCATCGTGCGGCGCATGAGCGCGAGGTCTTCGATCGCGCGCCCGGCACCGATCGCGGTCGCCACCAGCGGCTCCTCGGCGCGATACGCCGGAACGCCGACCCGCTGCGTGATGAACTGGTCGATCCCGCGCAGCAGCGCCCCGCCCCCGGTCAGTACCACGCCACGGTCGATAATGTCCGACGCCAGTTCGGGCGGCGTCTTCTCAAGCACCGCCTTCGCCGCGCCCACGATCGAGGTCAGCGTTTCTTCAATCGCCTCGACAACCTCGCTGGTCGTGATCGTAATCGTGCGCGGCAGACCGGTGACCTGGTCGCGCCCCTGGATCTCCATGCTCAATTCTTCGCCAATGTCCACCGCTGCGCCGATCTGAATCTTGATCGACTCGGCAGTCGGCTCGCCGATCACCAGGCTGTACTTGCGGCGGGTGTAGTTGACAATCGCCTCGTCCAGCCGCATGCCGCCCATGCGGACGCTCTCCGCAACAACGATCCCGTTCATGGCGAGCACCGCCGCTTCGCTGACGCCGCCGCCCAGGTTGAACACCATGTTCCCGGCGGGCGTGCTGATCGGCAAGCCCGCGCCCAGCGCCGCCAGCAGCGGCTCCGGCAGCAGGAACGCTTCCCGCGCGCCCGCACGCACCGCCGCCTCGTGGACCGCGCGCCGCTCCACGCTCGTCACGCCGTAGGGAACGCTCAGCATCACTTCCGGGCCGCGAAAGCGCATCCGGCTGCTGACCTTGCGGAAGAAGTAGCGCAGCATCGCCTCGGTCACTTCGTAGTCTGCGATGACGCCATCACGTAGCGGGCGCAGCACCTCGATATGTTCCGGGTGCCGCCCGTACATATCGCGCGCTTCCTGCCCCACCGCGACGACGCGCTCTTCTTCGATCGTCAGCGCCACCATCGATGGCTCTTGCAGCACGATCTGGCCCCCGGCGCAGATCATGACGTTGCTTGTACCCAGGTCTACGCCCAGTTTTCGCGAAAAGATGCCCATGCGGAATCGCTTTCGTGTTCGGTCGCCCGGCGAAGATGCAGCCGGAATTCCCCGGTATTCTGCGCGGCGTGAATCAAAAAACTCGCGCCAAGATTAACATCCTAGCGCGAATTTTCCCAAGCGGCAATACGTAACACCAGGCAGTAAGCTCGCCCGGCTATACGTCTTCGTCTTCTTCCAGCGTGCGGATCCCGCTGCGCTGCTTGATCGCCCGGCTACTGACGCGCGCCGCGATCTCGGCCCGGCGCAGCTCCTGCGCGATCTCGTGCCGCGCGGAGTCGTCTGGCGCGGTTTCCATCAGCGCACGCGCTCGCGCCTGCGCCGCCTCGACCTGCTCCAGGTCGATGTCCACCACGGACTCGGCGTCGTCCGCCAGCACGATGACGCGATCGGGGCGCACTTCAACCACGCCGCCGTAGATCACGAAGCTGATGATGTCTTCACCCTCGACGATCCGCAGCTCTCCGAAGCTCATGGTCGTCAGCAGTGGGGCGTGATTCGGCAGCACGCCCATCTCGCCCTCGCTGCCCGGCACGATCACCATGTCCGCGTTTTCGGTATGGTAAAGCTGGCGGACCGGGGATACGACTTCGACCTCTAGTGGCATCGCGTTATGCTCCTCAGGCGGCACTCACGCCGCTAGCCCGTGTAATCGTCGGACTCGCGCCAGCGCTGGAGCACCTCGTCGATCGTGCCCGCCATGTAAAACATCTGCTCCGGGATATGGTCGACTTCGCCATCGAGGATCATGCGGAAGCCGCGCACCGTCTCGCTGACCGGGACGTACCGCCCCTCGCGGCCGGTGAACTGCTCCGCCACGAACATCGGCTGGCTGAGGAAGAACTCGATGCGGCGCGCGCGGGCGACAATGGCCCGGTCTTCTTCGGAAAGCTCGTCCACGCCCAGGATCGCGATGATGTCTTGCAGGTCCTGGTAACGCTGGAGCACCTGCTGAACCTCGCGCGCCGTGCGGTAATGTTCCTCACCGACCACCAGCGGGTCGAGCACGCGGCTCGTGCTGGCAAGCGGATCCACCGCCGGGAAGATACCGCGCTCCACGATCGAGCGCTCAAGCGCGACGGTTCCGTCGAGGTGCGCGAACACCGCGACCGGCGCCGGGTCGGAGTAGTCGTCCGCCGGAACGTACACCGCCTGCAGCGAGGTAATCGAGCCGGTCTTGGTAGATGTGATGCGCTCTTGCAGGTCGCCCATTTCCTGCGCCAGCGTCGGCTGGTAGCCGACCGCCGAGGGCATACGACCGAGCAGCGCGGACACTTCCGACCCGCTCAGCGAGAAGCGGAAGATGTTGTCGATGAACAGCAGCACGTCCCGGCCCTCGTCGCGGAAGTACTCCGCCATCGCCAGGCCGCTCAGCGCCACGCGCAGGCGCACGCCCGGCGGCTCGTTCATCTGGCCGAAGACCATTGCGGTCTGGCCGAGCACGCCGCTTTCCTGCATTTCGCCGTAAAGCTGCGTACCTTCGCGCGTCCGCTCGCCAACACCCGCGAACACCGAGAACCCGGCGTGCTCCTTCGCGATCGAGCGGATCAGCTCCATGATGATGACGGTTTTGCCGGTGCCCGCGCCGCCGAAGATGCCCGACTTACCGCCGCGACGGAACGGCGCGATCAGGTCGATGACCTTGATGCCCGTTTCGAACATCTCGACCGTGGTCGCCTGCTCGTCGAACGGCGGCGCCGGACGGTGGATCGGATAGTACGTATCGGCGGAAACCGGGCCCTTGCCGTCGATCGGCTGGCCGAGCACGTTGAAGATGCGGCCCAGCACCGCCTCGCCAACCGGCACGCGGATCGGCGCGCCGGTGGCGTACGCCGGAAGCCCGCGCTGAAGCCCGTCGGTCGAGTCCATCGCGACGCAGCGCACGTTGTTATCGCCGAGGTGTTGCTGCACCTCAAGGATCAGGTCGTCCTGTCCCTCGCGCGGCACGCGGATCGCGTCAAAAATGTCCGGCAGCGGAGAGTCGGGCGGGAAGGCCACGTCTACCACGCCGCCGAGAATCTGCGAGATTGAGCCTTGAATCTCTGTTTTGACCTGTGTGACCATAGCGTTGTCTGTGTCCTCTCGGGCTGCAGCCGCCGTTACGTGTTCTTCGACAGCGCCTCGACGCCGCCGATGATGTCCAGAATCTCGTTCGTGATCAACAACTGGCGCGCCTTGTTGAACTCAAGCTGAAGCGCGTCCGCCAGGGCCTCGGCGCTCTCCGAGGCGTTGCGCATCGCTACCATCCGCGCGCTGTGCTCGCTGGAGAGGCTTTCGCGGATCGCCTGCAAAATTTGAAGCTGCGTCAGGCGCGGAATGACCTCTTCGAGGATCGCAGCCGCGCTCGGCTCGAAGATGTAGTCGCCGGAGCGGCGCGTGACCTGCGGCTCGGGCTGCACCAGGTCGAGAATCTGCTTCTGGTGCGCCTCAAACGGCCGCAGCGGCAGAAGTGGCAGCACGCGCGGTTGCTGCGTCACGGTGTTGATAAAGCGCGTGTAGGCGATGAAAAACTCGTGCACGGGCGCGTTGAGAAACTCGTTGAACACGCTCTCGGCGATGGGGGCGATGTCCGGCAGGTCCGGGTCGGCGGGCAGGTACGAGTATTCTGCGACGATCTCCTGCTGCTTGAGGACCGGCGACGCGTTCTCGTCACGTTCCAGGCGCGCGATCCAGCGGCGAATCGCGTCCCGCCCCTTGCGCCCAACGGTAATCCAGTGGACCGGACGCTGGTAGTATTCCACGAAGCGCATCGCCCGCCGGATGATGTTCTGGTTGTACGCGCCTGCCAGCCCGCGATCGCCGGTAATCAGCAGGATGCCGATCCGCTCAACCGGCTCGTGGACGTACAGCAGCGGATGGGGCGGATCGCCCTTGCTCTGCGCGGCGACGTTTACCAGCACCTCGTACGCGTACTGCGCGTAGGGACGGCTGGCGAGCGCGGCGCTCTGCGCGCGGCGGACGTACGATGCGGACACCGCTTCCAGCGCGCGCGTCACCTGGTTGATGTTCTTGACTGAGGTGATGCGGCGCTTAATTTCGCGTGTGGTTGCCATAGACTACTCTCTCGTCTGAATTCGCGTCCGCACCAGCCGCTAGGATCCCGCCTCATTCAGCTCGATCCACACCTTGTTAAACCCTTCGATCGCTTCCTTAAGCTGCGCTTCGATCTCCTCGGTCAGCTTGTAATCGGCGGCTTCGAGCGCCTGATCGAAATCCGGGTAGTGGCTGTGGAAGTACGTCAGGAAGCGCTCTTCCCATTCTTTGATCTGCGGCACCGGCACGGCGTCGAGCATGCCGCGCGTCCCGGCATAGAGCAGCGCCGCCTGGTCGCGGAGCGGCGTGGGGCGATATTGCGGCTGCTTGAGGATTTCTTGCAGGCGCATACCACGATCAAGCTGCTGCTGGGTCGCGCGGTCCAGGTCCGAGCCGAACTGCGCGAACGCCGCAAGGCTACGGAACTGCGCCATATCAAGCTTCAGACGGCCCGCGATGCTCCGCATAATTCGCCGCTGCGCGTCGCCACCCACGCGGCTGACGCTCAGACCGGTGTTGATCGCGGGACGCACGCCGGAATAGAACAGGTCGGTTTCGAGGTAAATCTGCCCGTCGGTGATCGAGATCACGTTCGTGGGGATGTACGCCGACACGTCGCCGAGCAGCGTCTCGATGATCGGCAGGCCGGTCAGGCTGCCGCCGCCGCGTTCCTTGGAAAGCTGCGCCGAGCGCTCCAGCAGGCGGCTGTGCAGGTAGAACACGTCGCCCGGATACGCCTCACGCCCCGGCGGGCGGCGCATCAGCAGCGACACCTGGCGATAGGCCCACGCGTGCTTCGACAGGTCGTCGTAGATGATCAGCGCGTCGCGGCCGGACTCCATGAAATACTCGCCCATCGCCGTCCCGGCGTAAGGAGCGATGTATTGCAGGGCGGCCGGGTCCGAAGCGGACGCCACGACGACAATCGTGTGATCCATCGCGCCATACTCGGCCAGCGTCGCGACCACGCGGGCAACCTGCGCGCGCTTCTGCCCGATCGCGACGTAGATGCAGATCATGTCCTGGCCTTTTTGGTTGATGATCGTGTCGAGCGCGATCGCGGTCTTACCGGTTTGGCGGTCGCCGATGATCAGCTCGCGCTGGCCGCGGCCAATCGGGAACATCGCGTCAATCGCGCGGATACCCGTCTGGACCGGGCGCGTCACGTTCTGGCGCTCGATCACGCCGGGCGCGATACGCTCGACCGGCATGTACTGGTCCGTCTTGATCGGCCCCTTGCCATCCACCGGGCGGCCGAGCGCGTCCACCACGCGGCCGATCAGGGCATCCCCCACCGGCACCGACGCCACGCGGCCCGTGCCGCGCACTTCGTCGCCCTCGTTGATGTCGGTGTACTCGCCCATGATGATCACACCGACATTGTCGATCTCGAGGTTGAACGCCATCCCAAGGACACCGTTCTGGAACTCGACAAGCTCCTGGGCGCGGACGTTGTCTAGCCCCTGGACGCGCGCAATACCATCACCGACCTCGATGACGGTGCCTACGTCGACGGCGCGTCGCTCGCGCTGGAAGCTGGTGATCTGGTCGAGCAGTCCCCTGGTAATGTCGCTGGTCACTTCCGCCATAGATTCTGTTCTCCTCGCGGCCTGGGAAGCATAGGGAGTGAAACGAAGTTGGATGTGTGCAATTTTCTAATTCCGAATGGCTGCTGGCACATCAGCAAGAAAAGAGGCTCGCGCACGCCGGACGGGGGCCGGGAGTTCGCGCCGCGAAATCATATGTTAAGAATAGTACAATCGCCAGAAAAAAACAAAAAACCATGAACTTATTACCTTTACTCGCCTTCTTCGCCGTTATCGTCGCGCTCAGGGTGCCGCCCCGCCAGCCGCGAGACCTTCCGCCCGCCGCCCAGGCTGACGCTGCGCTGGTACGCCGCCCAGATCGCGCGCGAGATCACCGTCCGCAGGCCGCCCTTCTCTAGCTGGTAGAGCGCCTCAGCCGACGTCCCGCCAGGGCTGGTGACCTGATTCCGTAGCTCCGCCGGATGATCGCCGGACTGCGCGGCATACTCGACCGATCCGCGCATCGTCTGGATGACTAGCTCCTGCGCGACCGCCCGCGAGAAGCCCATGTGCACACCCGCGTCGATCATCGCTTCCATGAATAGGAAGACGTAAGCCGGGCCCGTCCCGCTGAGCGCAGTCGCCATGTCGAGGTAGTCCTCGTCGTCCACGTAGATCTCTTTGCCGAGCGCGCTCAACAGCAGGCGAGCCTGCTCGCGTTGCTCGTCGGGGACATGCTCCGTCGCCGTCCACACGCTGATCCCCTGGCCGATCCGCGCGGGGGTGTTCGGCATCACGCGCACGACCGACGGATTCCCAATGCCATCCGCCAGCAGGCGAATCGGCGCGCCCGCGACGATGCTCAGCACCAGCGAGCACGAGCGCGCCCCATCCCGCACATCAGGAAACACCCGCTCCAGCACCTGCGGCTTGACCGACAGCACGAGAATATCGGCTTCATGCGCGGCTTCGGCGTTGCTGGTGGTAACCCGGACGCCATAGCGAGCGCACAGCTCCTCGCCGCGCGCGACGTGCGGATCGGCGGCGATAATCTGATCGGGCTGGACCATGCGTTGCTTCAGCAGGCCATGGATCATCGCCTCGCCCATGTTGCCGCTGCCGATAAAGGCCAGGGTGACATTCTCGAACATTCGTCGGGCGCTCCTCGTGCTGCCGCACAAGACGGCGACTGTGTCGGGCAGCTATTTCAGGTAGAAGGTCATGTGCTGCAGGTGCACCACCGGGTCGATGTACTGAACCTGCACATCCGGCGGGACCGAGATATTGATCGGCGCGTAGTTCAGAATGGCGCGCACGCCCGCCTGCACAAGCTGGTCCGCAACGTCCTGCGCGGCTTCCAGCGGCACGGCGATCATCGCCACCTGGACGTTTTTAGCGCTCAGTTCCTCAGCCAGCTTTTCCATCGGCTGGACGACGATGCCCGCGATCTCTTCGCCAACGCGCTCAGGCTTGTTGTCAAATACGCACACCACGCGGAAGCCGCGCGGCACGAATCCGCGATAATGGACGATCGCGCGTCCGAGGTCGCCTGCCCCGACCACGGCCATCGGCCACTCGCGGTCGACGTGCAGAATCTGACGGATCTGCTCGTGCAGAAAAGCGACGTTGTAACCTGTGCCTTGCTTGCCGAACTCGCCAAAATGAGAAAGGTCTTTGCGGATTTGTGCGGAGCTGATTCCCAGGCGCTCGCCCAGCTCGTGCGACGAGGTATATTCACACTGCTCCGCCAGCATCAGGCTGAGCGCGCGGAGATACACCGGGAGCCGGCCAACAACAATATCGGGAATGTTGCGTGAGTTACCCATGAGGATCAACACGACGGCGCCAGGAGCTTCCCACCTGCGGCGCGGAGCAGTCTGGACCGTCTCCCTCCTTTCCCTGGGGTGATTCAGGAGCGCCGATAATATGAATGTGAATGAGTGTACAAGCGTAGCATTGTTATACCAGAAATTCAACGGAAATTGTAAGAAATTTCCGGAAAATATTGTCCGGCGCGGCGGCGGACGGGTATGATCCTGGCCGGTAAGCCACATGAAAGCTAAGGTGATTCGATGGTGCGATTGACGCGGCGGGAACTGCTTGGGTTGATGGGGCTGGGCGTGGCGGCGTGCAGCGTGTCGGGTGTGGGCGGCGCGGCGTATCTGCTGCTGAGTTCCGAGGTGAGCGCCGCGCCCGAAGGCACGCCCCCTTCCCTGATGACCCCACGCCCGCCGATCCTCAAGCGCATCGATCGCCCGGCGATCATCTCCCGCGCGGAATGGGGCGCCCGCGAGCCGGATCACCGCGCGCTGAACGAAACCGGATTCTGGGCGCAGGACAATAACGAGGGCTGGTTCATCTACCCCGGCGACCTGCGCGACGTTTACCGGACGGTCGTCGTCCATCACTCGGTCATCGTGGAAGACGATGACGAAGCGACGATGCGCGAGATCCAGGCCGAGCATATGGACTCCCGCCGCTGGGCGGACGTGGGCTACCACTTTGGCGTGGGGAAAAGCGGGGCAATCTTCGAAGGACGCGACCTGCGCGTGCGCGGGACGCATGTCGCCGGATACAACACCGGCAGCGTGGGCGTCGTGTTCTTTGGGAACTTTCAGGAAGAGTCGCCCACGCCGGAGCAGCTTGCCGCCGGAAGCCGCCTGATCGACTGGCTCGCGCTGCGGCTGGAATTGACGCACCTCGCCGGGCATGGGGAGTTCAACGATTTCAGCGAGTGCCCCGGCGCAAACCTGATCTACTACCTGGATGCGCTGGCCGAAAGCGCCGGTCTGGCGCGTGGCACCGAGGGCTATCAGGACCCCGACGAGCTATTCGGCGACGATTTCGGCTGGGGCGATCCGGACACACCGGCGTGAAAAACCTCACCTCTTAATCCCCGTGGTGAGGTTCCGCGCCGAAAAAAATCCACTCTTGGTTTTCCGTAGGTCACTTAGCAGTTACAAAATCACGGGCGGAGCAAGCTCCGCCCCTACAGACCATCCTGGCTGGTGGCTACCGCGCCTTCCTGTTTTTTTGCTCTCGCTAATCGCTAACCGCTAACTGCTGATCGCTTAGATCCGCCTCACGCTGCCGCGCCACCAGACATACGTCGCCATGAGCATCACCGCAACCATGCCAAGCAGCGCCACCGTCATCACGGATAGCCCGGTCTGCGCGGGCGAAGACTCCGCCGGGGGGTAGCCGGTCGCTGGAAGGCCGGTCGGCACGAAGACCTCAGCGAGCGCCGCATCCTCGATCGCGCCCCCCGGCCCCTGCGCGGAGAGCCGCACCCGGCTCGCCACGCTACCACCGGACGGGATCTCGCTCACCGTGGTGTCGACGCGCATCTGCACTTCCTCGCCAGGCGCGAGAAATGGCGTCCTGGCGACCACCACCTGCTCGCTGATCGCGAACTCACCGCGACTGACTTCCACGCGGTCGATGCGAAGCTGCTCGTGCACCTGATCGGTGAGGATGATATCGGTGCCGGGCGCAGTGCCCACGTTGCGAAGCGTGACAATCCACGTGATTTGCTCGCCGGGCAGGCCGAGCGCGCCGGGCGCCAGCACGCCATCTACCATCAGCGACGGGCGGAAATCGTTGCTTCGTGGAGGGACAACCTCGGGCGGCAAAGTCATCGGAGACACGTCTGATGGGCTGGCGCAGGCCAGCACGGCCACCGGCTGGACGGCGAGCGCCAGCCAGATCAGCGCGGCCAGGATTGCGACGGTCATCCCGGCGACCGCTCGTATCCGCATTGAAACCCCCTCTGTGCAACCGGCGCATAATCGAGCAGCGCCGTCGCCCAGATTATAGCGCCGCCATCTTCCCGAAAAAACAACGTCTTCCCTACGCGGCCCTTTCAGCAACCTGTCTGAAAGGGCTTGCAGCGCACGGCCTGGGTTGTTACCATCTCCGTTGCCCAGCATGCGCTAGCGAGGAACAATGACCGATCCGACGTTTGAAGTTTCCGCCCACCCCACCCTTCAGGCCGCGAACACCAGCGTAATCGAAGGGCTTGGGCAGCTTGCGAGCTATTTCGGCTTCAGCAAGGTGATGGGCCAGCTCTACGGGGCGTTGTTGCTCAGCCCGCACCCGCTGAGTCTCGACGACCTGATGGCGCAGCTAGGCATCTCGAAAGCCAGCGTCAGCACCAACCTGCGCACGTTGGAACACATGGGCATCGTGCGCGAGGTGTGGGTGAAAGACGATCGCCGAAAGTACTATCGCGCCGAGTCCGATTTTTGGCAGATTCTGATCAACGTGCTGTCCAGCCGGGAGCTGCGCGACGTCAATCAGGCGCTGCGCGTGCTGCAGGAAAACGCCGCAATGCTGGAAAGCGCCCAGCCGGAGATGAATGACGAAGAACGGGCGCTGGCAGAGTTTTATCGCGGCCGCTTGCAGCAGCTTCACGACTTCTTCGGGCTGGCGCGCCTGCTGCTGACCACCATCATCGAGCAGGCCCGGCAACAGCCAGAGGTCCGTGATATTCACCGGGTAGACTTCGAGTGATCCGTGCAGACTCTACCGATTCTGAACCGCATTCACTCCGAAATAGATGGCAGGCGGCCGTTGATTGGTCTGGCAATTCGGGACCGGGCAAGATATAATCTGTTTAGAAAGTTCTAAAAGACACAAATCATCGGATATCCCCACGCCTGCACACATGCAAGGCGTGGCGCTTGGGAGGCGGCATGGCCGTAGATCACGCACTCCAGCAGCTTGAGAGACTGCTGATTTCTATCGCTGACAGCGCCGTGCCGCTGCTGACTGAAACCAGCCAGCACATTCTGGGCGCGGGAGGAAAGCGCGTTCGCCCGCGCCTGTTGCTGCTCGCATATCAGGCCGCCGGGGGGCAGGACTTCGACGAGGCGATCCCCCTCGCCGCGGCCGTCGAGATCATCCACACTGCGACGCTGGTCCACGACGACATCAACGATAACGGCACGCTGCGCCGGGGCCGCGAAACGGTCAACTCGCGTTGGGGCGGGACGTTCGCCCTGCTGACCGGCGACTACCTCTTCACGCGCACCTACGAGTTGATGGCGCCCTACTCCACCGAGCTGAACCTGATTCTGGCGAAGGCTTCGACCGCGCTGGTCGAGGGCGAAACGATGCAGATTCAGGCGGCGCGCGAGGGCACGTTCGACACGCAGACGTATTTCGAGATCATCTCGCGGAAGACCGCCGCGCTGTTTGTCGCCGCTGCCGAGCTTGGCGCAACGGCTGCAAAGGCGCCCGCCGAGCACGTGCGCGCGCTGAGCGATTACGCCTTCAATCTCGGCATCGCGTTCCAGTTGATCGACGACGTGCTGGACCTTGCAGCGGATAGCTCGCAGCTTGGCAAGAACGCCGGGATCGACATCGCGCAGGGTCGCGGGATCGCGGTCGCGATCCAGGGCAATTCCGGCGGGGCGACCGGCTCCGTGCCCGTGGCTGAGGCCGAGAACGACATTTCACCCGAAGCCTTGCAGCAGAGCATCCTGCGCGGCGCGACCGTCGAGCAAGCGATCGCGAAGGGGCGCAGCAAGGCCGAGGAGTTCGCCAGACGCGCGGTCGAGGCGCTGAACGTGCTGCCGCCATCCCCCGCAGTGGACGAATTGCGCGATCTGGCGCGTCTCGTCGTCGAGCGCGATCACTAAGCAGCAGTGATAGTACAGCTAAGTACAGCTAAGAACAGCTAGAAACAGCAGCGAGAGCCACCCACTCCGCTGCTTTTTGCTGCTTCGTCGCTGTTTTTGGCTGCCCTTGCGCGTTTGACGCTCCCTACGCCCCGCGCTAAACTCCCGCGTCATGGCATATGATGAAGCAATAATCCAGGTCAAGAGCGGCGACGGCGGTAACGGCATTGTGCACTTCCGCCGCGAAAAATACGTGCCGCGTGGCGGCCCCTCGGGCGGCGACGGCGGAAAAGGCGGCGACGTCTACCTCCAGGTCGAGCCGACGCTCAACACGCTGAGCTCGTTTGTCCAGCAGCGTTACTTCGCCGCCGAGAACGGTCAGCCCGGTGGCAGCAGCAACAAGACCGGGCGCAGCGGCGCGGACCTGATCATCGCGGTCCCGCCGGGCACGATCGTCCGCGACGCCGACACCGGCGCGCTCATCGCGGACCTCGTCCAGCCGGGGCAGCGTGTTCTGGTCGCCAAAGGCGGGCGTGGCGGGCGCGGGAACGCGCGCTTCGCGTCCAGCACCAACCAGGCGCCGCGTATCGCCGAAAAGGGCGAGCCGGGCGAGACGCGCACCCTCGCGCTGGAGCTCAAGCTGCTGGCCGACATCGGGATTGTCGGCGTGCCAAATGCAGGAAAGTCCACCCTGCTCTCGGTCGTCAGCAATGCCAAGCCGAAGATCGCCGATTATCCCTTCACCACGCTGGAGCCAAACCTGGGCGTCGTAACGTACGACGACCGCGACCTGGTGCTGGCGGACATCCCCGGCCTGATCGAAGGCGCGCACACTGGCGCTGGGCTGGGACACGGCTTTTTGCGCCACATCCAACGCACCCGCGTGCTGATTCACCTGCTCGACGGCATGGCCGAGGACCCGCTGGCTGACTTCCACCAGATCAACACCGAGCTGGCGCTGTTTGACGAGGCACTGGTCAAGAAGCCGCAAATCGTAGCGCTCAACAAGATGGACCTGCCCGACGTGCAGGAGCGCTGGCCCGAAATTCGCGATGGGCTTGTGGCGCTTGGCTACGAGCCGATGGCAATCTCGGCGGCGACGCATCAGAACGTGCGCGAGCTGCTCGGCCGGGCGATCGCAGCGCTCGACGAACTGCCGGAAGAACCCGAAGAACCCGCCGAGATGCCGGTCTACACGTTGGGCGAAGACCCGTTCGCCTTTGAGATCACGCGCAACCCGGACGGCAGCTTCCGCGTCAGCGGGCAGCGGATCGAGCGCGCCGTCGCCATGACCTACTGGGACTACGATCAGGCCGTCGCGCGCTTCCAACGCATCCTCGACACGATGGGCATCACCCAGGCCCTGCGCGACGCGGGCGTCCAGCCGGGCGACACAGTCCACATTGGCGACATGGAACTCGAGTGGAGCGACTGAGGCGCGCCACATGGGCAGCGAGTCCGCGCCGGTAAAGCGCATCGGCATTCTGGGGGGGACGTTCGACCCGCCACATTACGGGCACCTCATTCTGGCAGAACTGGCGGCGGACAGCCTCAACCTCGATCGCGTGCTGTTCGTGCCCGCCGCCGATCCACCGCACAAGGGCGCGCTGCGCTCGTCGGCGGAGCATCGTGTCGCGTTGGTCGAGCGGGCCATCGCCGGAAACCCGCGCTTCGCCCTCTCCCGCGTCGATCTCGACCGGCCCGGCCCGCATTACAGCGTCGAGATGGTCCGCCTGCTGCAAGCCGAATACCCCGACGCGACGCTGATCTTCCTGATCGGCGGGGATTCGCTGCGCGACCTGCCGGGGTGGTCCCGCCCGGACGAGCTGATCCGGCTGGTGCGCCTGGGCGTGATGCGGCGGCCTGGCAGCGCGCCCGATCTGACGCAACTGGAGCGCGAGATTCCGGGTATTCGGGAGCGTGTCGACTGGATCGACGCGCCGCAGATTGAAATCTCTGCCAGCGCGCTCGCGCAACGCGTCCGCGCCGGGCTAAGCATCCGCTATCAGACGCCGGACGCCGTCCGCGCGTACATCGAAGAGCACCGGCTCTATCACACGAATGTCAAAACGGTGACCGAACCATGACTCGAAAAGTCCATTTAGCTATGCTCGCCCTGTTGGTGATGGCCGCGCTCGGAGCGGCGCTGCTCACTGCGGACGCGACACCGCGTTCGGCGGCATCCACGCTGTTGCAGGAGACTGAGACTCCCGCGCCGGAGCAACCGGGGGAACAGCCCGCCGAGCCGCCTGCGGATCAGCCTGAGGAGCAGCCTGCCGAGCCGACCGCCACGCCGACGCTGATCCCGACTGAGACGCCGCTCCCCAGCCCGACATTCACGCTCCACGCGCCGACGCGCGTCCCGCCGACGCCGATCCCGGCCGAGCCAACGCCCATCGCGCAGACCCGCGCGACCGAGTCGGCGCTGGCGCGCATTCAGGCGGACGATACGCTGCGCGTTGGGACGTATTTCAACGCCGCGCCGTTCGCGTGGCTCAACGAGCGTGGAGAGCTGGACGGCTATGAAGCGGACATCCTCAACGCGATCGCGATCGAGCTGGGCGTGCAGGTGGAGTACATCCAGGTCACTCGGCAGAACGACAACGAGATGCTGCTCAGCGGCGAGGTGGACGTGCTGATCGGCCAGCAGACGCTCAGCCAGGACCGCGAGACGATTTTCGACTTCACCCACCCCTACTACCTCAACGAGCACCGCATGGTGATACGCCAGGGCGAGCCGTACGGCACGCTGGCGCAACTTGCCGGGCATAAGATCGCGGTCGAGATCGGCAGCCGCAGCGAGCGCGCGCTCCGCCATTGGGCCGAGACGAACGGCGTCGAGTTCGAGATTGTGACCTACATCGGGGAAAAAGAAGCGCTCGACGCGCTGGCCGGGCACGAGGTCGACGGGATGGTCGGCCCGCTGGACAGCCTGCGCCGCGCCGGTCGCCAGCAGATGAGCTTGGTCGACGAGCCGGTAATGCTTGAGCCGTACGCGATCGTCATGCGCCGGTCCGACAACAACCTCTATCGCCTGCTGAATCGCTCGCTCCAGCGCCTGAAAGCCAGCGGCCGCCTTGAGCAGATCTACGCCGAATGGTTCGGCAGCGAGCCGATGGATTTCGTGACGCTCGTGCCGGTGTACGACGATCTATATGAAGACACGCGCGGCCTGGACGACTTCGCGCCGGAGCTAGTCGTGCCTGCCAACTCCGTGCGAGAGCGGCTCGCCAGCGGCCAGCCTCTGCGTGTGGCGGGGATCGCGGCCGAGGGGCAGGAAGCGCCCGCCGTCATCCGCATCATGAACGAACTGAATCGCGCGCTGGTCGAAGAAATGGCGCGGCGCTGGAACACGACGGTCGAATACGTGCCGGATTCAGTCAACGATCCGGCCTCGTTCGTGGCAAGCGGCGCGGCGGACATCGCTGTGAGCATCTACCCGCGCTGGAATGCGGCGGACGAGTTCGACTATTCGCTGCCGTACCTGATGCACGGCGACCGTCTGCTGGTCCCCGCGAACTCGCGCATCACCGGCTTTCAGGACATGCTTGGCACAAACTGGATCATCGGATACTTCGCGGACGATCCCGACGGCGAGGCGCAGATCATGAAGTACGCCGAGTTCTTCAACGTCGAGCAAAACCTGCGCACATTCCAGATTACGCGCGAATCCGATGCGATCTACACCATGACCGTCGAGGACAACATCTCCGCGATCTTCGGGGATAGCCTGCGCCTGCAGGCGTTGATGCGCGAGGGCGATCCGTCGACCGTGACGCTGCTTGAGGACGTGTTTGACCTGCAGCCGGTCACGCTTGCCTTGCCGCGCGGCGATTCGGACTTCCGTAGCATGGTCAACGATGCGCTGCAAGATATGGCACGCGACGGAACCTACCAGTCACTACGCCAGACGCACCTTGACTTTGGCGAGCCGGTGACGATCCCGATCTGGCCGGAGTACAGCGCGATGCGTCCGGTCGAGGCCCCCGCAGGGTAGCGCGAAAATAAAGGGAGTAGGGAATGGGGAGTAGGGAGTAGGTGAAGTTCCCTACTCCCCGCAGTTCTGTTTAGACAGGCCGCCGCAGCATGAACCGGAACAGTTCCGGCAGGTAGCGCCGCTGCGGCATGTACGTCAGCAGCGTGTCTTCAAAGCGGACCGGCCGCACGCCACAGTACTCGTAGAGGTTGCCAAGCTGCGCGGTGCGGTTGCTGGCGAGGATGTCGAACCACTGGACGGTCGCGGGCCAGCGCGGGACCAGCCGCGTGATCAGGCCGGTGAGCGCGCGCAGCGTATGCGGCGGCAGGCTGATGATCGTGCGGTGCGCGCCCGTCACGCGCATGACGGTGCGCAGAAGCTCGTTGAAGGTGACGTACTCCGCGCCGCCGATCTCGATCGTCGCGTCTACCAGGTCGATCCGCTCCAGGCTGTTCTCGATCGCTTTCACCAGGTCGAGCACATACAGCGGGTGGAGCAGATTCTCTCCCTTGCCCGGCTGCAGGAAAATCACCGGGTTGGTGCGCAGAAGCATCGCGATCCCGTTCACGAAGCGGTCTTCCGGCCCGAAGACCACGCCGCAGCGCATGATCGTGTACGCGATCCCGCTGTTGCGGATCAGCGCCTCGACCTGCCCCTTGATGCGAAGCAGCAGATAGCCGGATGACGGTTCGGCCCCGAGCTGGCTGAGGTAGATGATCCGCCCAATGCGCGCCGACCGCCCGGCCGCGATAACCTGTCGCGTGCCCTGCACGTCGATGCGCTCAAGATCGCGGCGCTTGCCCCACCACTGCGCGCTCGCCAGATGAATGACGGTGTGCACGCCTTGCATCGCGCGGTGGAGCGCCTCAGAGTCGTTAAGCTCTGCCTGGACGACGTCAACGCCCTCGGGCCACGCGTCATGCCGGTGGCGGCCCGGCTCGACCGTCACCCGTACCTTCCACCCCGCCGACACCAACTGCGGAACCAGATAGCGCCCGACCATCCCGGTCGCGCCTGTGATCAAGATCATACGGCTCGCTCCTTCGGCGCGGAATTATACCATGCTGCCGCGTAGATCAAGCCCGGCGCAGCGTGAAACAGTAACCTTTGGCGCGCCGAAGGGTTATAGCTTGCGAGTTGATTCGGGCGGCCGGTAACCCGGTACATGGTGGTATAATACGCCCTGCCCGCCGGATTTTTCCGCGCGGTGTATCAGCTCAATCGGTGCCGGAGGCCGTCCGGTACATACTCACCAGCGGAGGGTTTCACCCGTGGAATTGAAGCGTGTAGTCGTCACGGGCATGGGGATTATCTGCCCGATTGGTAATAATCCGGACGAAGCCTGGCAAAACGCGGCGAACGGGGTTTCCGGCGCCGAGCACATGCCAGAGTTCGAAGAAGCCGGTCTGAAGGTGACCATCGGCGCCCCGGTCAAGAATTTCGACGCGGAAGAGTTTATGGGGCGCCGCGAATATCGCCGGACCGACCGGGTCACGCACTTTGGCCTGTACGCCAGCAAGCAGGCTTTGGAAGACTCTGGGATCGATCTGACCAAGGAAGACCCATACCAGTTCGGCGTGGTGATGGGCACCGGCATCGGCGGGATTCAGTCGCTGATCGACGGCATTAAAGGCGTGCTCGAGAAGGGCCCTGCGAGCGTCAGCCCGCTGCTTCTGCCGATGATGTTGCCGGACAGCCCTGCCGGGAAGATCGCAATTGAACTTGGCCTGCGCGGGCCGAATATGGCGATTTCGACCGCCTGCGCGACTGGTAACAACTCGATCGGCGAGGCGTTCGAGATCGTGCGGCGCGGCGCCGCCACGATGATGATCGCGGGCAGCACCGAGGCGGGGATGGTCCAGCTTGCGGTCGCCAGCCTGTCGAACATGCAAGCTCTATCGCGCCGCAACGACGACCCCAAAGGCGCATCCCGCCCGTTTTCCAAGGACCGCGACGGCTTCCTGATCGCGGAAGGGGCGGCGGCGTTAGTGCTCGAAGAACTGGAGCACGCCAAGGCGCGCGGCGCGACGATCTACGCTGAGGTGACCGGATACGGCAGCACGTGCGACGCCTACCACATCACCGCGCCGATGGAAAACGGCGAAGGCGCGCAGGCCGCCATGCGCCGCGCGCTGCAAAGCGCCGGGTTGCAGCCGGAAGATATCAGCTACATCAACGCTCACGGAACCAGCACGCCGCTCAACGACGTGAGCGAGACGATCGCGATCAAGGGCGTCTTTGGCGAGCATGCCTACAAGATCCCGATTAGCTCGACCAAGTCCGTCACGGGGCACCTGATGGGGTCGGCGGGCAGCGTCGAGGCGGTGTTCAGCATCGCCGCGATCTGCAACCAGTTCGTCCCGCCGACGATCAACCTGCACACGCCCGATCCGGAGTGTGACCTGAACTACGTCCCGAACGTTGGCGTTCCAGCCGAGATCAAACACGTCATGTCCAATTCGTTCGGATTCGGCGGCCACAATGCCGTGCTGATATTCAGTCAGTACAACGGCTAAATGTCTGTAGAACGCCCGCGCATCCGCCCCGTTCGCAAGAGTCGGGGCGCCTCGGCGAGCCGTCCCCGGACGCTGCGCTACGCGCACATCGTCGGCTGGGGAATGGAAGTCCCGTCGCAGGTGCTGTCGAACTCCGACCTCGAAGCGATCGTGGACACGAACGACGAGTGGATCACGTCACGCACCGGCATCAAAGAGCGGCGTATCGCCGAGCCGCGCGAGACGACCACCAGCCTCGCCACGCGCGCCGCGCAGAAGGCGCTCGACGTGGCCGACCTGCTGCCGAGCGACATCGACCTGATCATCGTCGCCACCGCCACACCCGAATACATCTTCCCCAGCACGGCCAGCATGGTGCAGGACTATCTCGGCGCGACCAACGCCGGGGCGTTCGATCTCAGCGCGGCGTGCTCTGGCTTCGTCTATGCACTCGACATGGCGGCCAGCAAGATCCGCACCGGCGAGATCAACTGCGCGCTGGTGATCGGCGCGGAAACGCTCAGCCGCGTGGTGGACTGGGCCGACCGTGGAACGTGCATCCTGTTCGGGGATGGCGCGGGCGCGGTGGTTTTGCAGGGCAGCGACATTCCCGGCGGCGTGCTGAGCAGCGTCCTGCGTTCGGACGGCTCCGGGTGGGACATGCTCACCCTTCCGACGGTCAGCAGCCGCGACACCTACCTGCAGGACGGCCAGCACGAGATGCACCGCATCTACATGGACGGCAAGGGCGTCTACCGCTTCGCCACGCGGATCATCGGCGACAGCATCCGCGACGCGCTCGATCAGGCCGGGCTGACGCCGGACGACCTGACGCTCGTCATCCCGCACCAGGCAAACCAGCGTATCATCGAGTACGCGGCCAAGGCGCTGAAGATCCCCGAGGAACGGGTTTACAGCAACATCGAACGCTATGGGAACACGTCTGCCGCATCGATCCCGCTGGCACTGGCCGAGGTAGCAGAGTGCGAGCGGCTCCAGCCGGGCGACATTGTGGCGTTCGTCGGGTTCGGCGGCGGGCTGACCTGGGCCTCGATGATCGTCGAGTGGTCTGCCGCGCCAGGCCGCCCCACCCGCAGCCTGACGTGGGGTCGCCGCCAGGGCGAGTACGCGCTCGCCTGGTTGCGCCGCCCGCTGGTGCGCTTCTGGCGCCGGCTGATGCTGCTCAGTCCCCAGGCGATCGCCCGGCGGATGCGGGAGCGTGCGGCGCAGGCCCGCGATGGGCTGCCCGCTCCGACGATCACCCGCGAGCGGCTGAAACGCGACGACACCTCGCACAGCGATAATGGTCGTGGCAGGGAATAAGCGAAAACCATTCACAGACGACGCACAAAAAGCAGCCGGAGAGCTACCTTTCGCTTTCCGGCTGTTTTTCTGCTGTTTTATAGCTGCTCTATCGCTGCCTTTTACTCACGGCGCGCTCACCGGAAACTCGATCAGGCAATAGCTCCCGAACGCTTCCAGCGGCTGGTTCAGCACCAGATATTCGGCGCACACCGGCTCGTCGGGGTTATCCGGGTGGCGCGTGAAGCCGTCGCCCGCAAACAGCGAATTGACGTTGATCTCGTCGTGCAGAAACCGGCGCACCTCGGCAACCTCGCCGCCCTCAGCCAGCGCTTCGTCATAAGTCAGATCGCACAGGCGTGGCGCTGCCCGCTCGATCCGCTCGCGCCATTCCGGATACACCTCGCCTACCAGCGCGAACAGGTTGTCCCAGGTCGCCGGTTTAAGCGTCGCTGAGGGGATCAGCACCAGCTTGAAACGCGTGCCTCGCTCGACCAGATCGCGGATCGTATCGTCCGCGTAGCCGATGTGCCGCAAAATCTCCACGCCCGACAGGCCGATCAAACTCGCCAGGCCGTCCGAGTCCAGCAGGAAGACGATCTGGCGATGGGGGTTGTCGCTCAGGCTGGTGAATGCGTCGTCGGACGTCCCACGCAGCACGCGCCCCGCGAAGCCTTCGGCGGGCGCAGACAGATGCTGGCCCCGCCCAAACGCCTGCGCGAAGACCCGCGCGAATGGGCCAAACAGCGCTTCTCCGTCGCCGCCGAAGGTGATTTGCAGCCGCATCCGCCCCGTTAGCCTGCCACGACGCGCACGAACTTGCGCTTGCCGACCTGTAGCACGGCGGGCGTCTGGTCGGGCGCGATCACGGCCTCGAAGCTCGTCACGCGCTCGCCATCGAGCCGCACGCCGCCGCCCTGCACCTGGCGCTTGGCATCGCTCTTGCTGGCAGTGAGTCCGGCTTCGGCCAGGATGTCGGTGATCCGCGTGGGGCCGCTAATCGTGTAAACCGGCATGTCTTCCGGCAGGCCCTCGCCCTGGATGACGGTCGCAAAGTGGCGCGCGCCCTGCTCCGCCGCTTCCTCGCCCATGAAGATCGAGACGAGCTTGTAGGCCAGGTCCTTCTTGACCTGCATCGGCTCAGTTGCCATGCGCTCTTTCAGGGCCTCTAGCTCGTGCTCGCCCCAGCCAAGCAGCAGCTTGTGATAGATCGGCATGGCAGAGTCCGGCACGCTCATCACCTTGCCATACATATCCTCCGGCGTGGTCAGCAGCGGGATGTGATTCCCCATGCTCTTGCTCATCTTGACTACGCCGTCCGTGCCCGGCAGGCTTTCGCCCATGATGATCGCGATCAGCGGCGGCATGCCCAGCGCCTGCTGGAGCTTGCGCCCCGCCACCAGGATATTGAACAACTGATCCTGCCCGCCGACCTGGCAATCCGCCTTGAGCGCGACGGCATCGTACGCCTGCATCAGCGCGTAGAACATCTCGTGCAGGTAGATCGCCTCGCCCTGCTCCATGCGCTTCGCGAAATTCTCCCGTGTCAGGAACTGCTGCACGGTGAAGTTCTGCGCCAGCCGGATGATGTCGCGGAAGTCGAGCGGCGCAAGCCACTCGTCGTTGCGGCGGACCTTGGTGCGCTCCGGGTCGAGAATTTTGAACGCCTGCTCCTGGTACGTGCGCGCATTCTCTTCGACCTGCTCTGGCGTAAGCTGCTCGCGCGTCTTGTCGACGTCCGACGGGTCGCCGATCAGGCTGGTGAACGTGCCGATCAGGAACGTGACCTCGTGCCCGAAATCCTGGAACTGGCGCAGCTTGCGCATGGTGATGGTGTGCCCCAGGTGCAGGTCAGGACGGCGCGGGTCGTAGCCGCAATAGACGCGCAACGGACGCCCTTCGCGCTGCGCTTCGATCAGCCGCGCGCGCAGCTCTTGCGCCATGTTGGCTTTCGTCTGTGGGTCCCCATATTCGGTCCCCGACATCAAGACTTCGACCTGCTCGTCAATTGTCGCTGTCACGATAGTCACGTTCTGCGTCCTTTCCTGCGCGCAGCGCCGTGCAAGACGGCCTGTAGTTGAAGCGATCTAGCGATTAGCAGTTGCCAACTCGCAGCAGCGTTTGGCTCGCTGCAAACGGCGAACGGCTACCGCTCTGTTGGCGTACAATCATACCATACGACCGGCGGGAGATCACGACGATCCTGCGCGGCGGGCGGGTTGTCACGCCACCATATCATACGCTACGCTCTATTTGAGTTAGGCGGCCCGTGCGGAGCGGGCCCGTTCGCAATCCGATCCCTGGTCAGGAGCACTGTGGCACATTTTCTCAAGTACTGGAAATGGCCGACCGTCCAGCCACGCTATGACGAAGCAGTTCCGACGCTGCGGAACATGGGCAGCCGCCAGTTCAGCCGCGTCGCGCCGGGAGACGTGATCTGGATGGTGACGGTGCAGCCGGTGACGGATATTCTGTTTCTGGTAGGCAAGCTGACGGTCGGCTGGGTGGGCGACCGCGACACCGCTGCACAGTTATTGGGCAATCCCCGGCTGTGGGATGCGCCCTTTCACGTGATTGCGCGCGAAGTCTGCGAAGGATCGGGTCAGGGCGAGCCGTTCAAGGAAATCAGTTTGCGCGCGGTGGCTGCCGATTTGCGCTTCATCAGCCCCGGCGGGCGCGATCGTCTGCGGACGATCGGCGGGCGAGTGCATCCCACGCAGCTTCAAACCATGCGCCAGCTAAGCGCCGAAAGCGCGCAGCGCCTCACCGAGCTGTGGGACGCAGCGCCCGCGGGTCGCAGCCCGGAAGGCTCGGGCGCGGACCGCCCCGAGACTGAATCGGCGCAGCTCCCTTGATCCCGAATGTCAAGACTCAGTAGAATGCCGCGCGGCAGCGACCGCTTCGATAAGGCACACGGCACCGCATGCTACCAACGCACCGCCGAAAAATCATCGGCGATCTGACCTCACGCAAGACCCGAACGCTACTCGTTTCGCTAAGCGTCTTCGTAGGCGTGCTGGGCGTTGTCGTGCTGGTCACCGTCGGCGAACTGATGACCCGGCAGCTTGAAAAGGATCTTCAGCCGCAGGAAATGGCGATGCTGAAGGTATTTCTTGATCAGCCGGTCGGGCAGCGGGTAGACAATGAAGCCGTGCTCGAACTGCTGCGCAGCCGCCCCGGCGTGACCGACGTCGAAGGGCAAGCGGTGTTCGGCTTCCAGTGGCGATTGCCGGACGACGAAGAATTCCGCAGCGGGCAGATGTACGCCTACTCCGAGCCGTTCGGCAGCATCAATCTGGAGCCGGTGCGTCTCGTGCGCGGGCGCTATCCAACCGCGGGCGCCAACGAAGTCGCCATCGAGCTCCGCATGGCACAGAAGTACGGCATCCGCCTCGGCGAAACGCTGGTCGTGCAACGCAACGGGTTCGGCACGGTCGACCTGACCGTGGTGGGGTTCATCTTCCAGCCGTACATTTACTTCGGCAGCACCGAAAACTCCGAAAGCATCTACCTGCCCTACTCCGACGCGCAGAACATCCTGCGCTTTACGGGCCTCAGCTCGATCTACGCGCGCTTCACCGATTTTCCGACCGCACGCGAACGCTCGTCCGAGTTCCGGCGCGTGATCTCAAACCTCACGCCCTACCGGATCAGCTTCTACCTGCTCGACAACCCGCAGGAAAACGCGTTTATCGTCGGCGCGCGCCAGTTCAGCCGCGTGCTGACGATCCTCGCCATCGTCGCGATGATCGTAGCGAACTTCCTGGTCACGAACGTCATCAACACCGTCATCGCGGAGCAACGCGAGCAGATCGGCGCGATGAAAGCGATCGGCGCAACGTGGAAGGACGTGCTGATCATGTATCTGGGGCTGGCGTTCGCCTACGGACTGATCGGCACGATCCCCGGCGTGCTGCTCGGGCTGCCGCTGGGCCGATCCGTCGCGATTGCCGCCGCTCCAATCGCCAACACCGTGCTTGAAGACACATCGCCACCGCTCAGCGCGATCGCGCTGGGGTTGGGCATGGGGCTGGTCGTCCCCGTGCTGGCCGCGCTCGTTCCGGTCATCAACGGCTCGCGCGTGACGATCCTCGAAGCGATGACGGACCAGGGCATCATCTCCAGCTACGGGCGCGGGCCAATCCCGGCGCTGATCGCCCGCCTGCCCCTGCCGCTGACGGTCGATCACGCAATCAACAACATCCTACGCCACCGCTCGCGCCTCGCGCTGACCATGCTCACGCTGATGTTTGCGACCGCTGCCTTCATGGGCATGTTTGCGGTTTTCGACCGGCTCAACGGCGTGATTACCGACATCCGCGCTGAGCTGGCGCTCGATCTGTCGGTCGAGACGGCGCGCATGAGCGTGTTCAGCGTGATGCAGACGCTGTTCACCGAGGAACCGATCTCCGAGGTGCAACCAGGCGTGGCGGTCGAGGTCACCGTCAACGATCCGGTCGGCGCGACGAACGAGGCCAGCGAACCGCCCGCCGACACGACAGCCAGCGAAGAAGACGAGGCGTCGACCATCTTTGTCACGGCAGTCGATCCGGTCACCAACGCGCGCGACATCACGCTGGTCGAGGGCGATGGCTGGCTGCTCGATTCCAGCCGCAGCGGGATTGTGATCACGACCGAGATCGCGGATCGCTTCGACAAGTCCGTCGGCGACGATATGACGCTCAGCTCCGCTGAGAACACGCGGACCTTCCCGATCATCGGCATCGCGGAATACCCGCTGCAAACCGCCTTCATGCCGGCCGAGGAGCTAGCGTCGTTCGTCGGCACGCTGCGCGACGCGCCGGAACCAAACGCGTACTGGCGCGAGGTGCGCGTCTCCGACGCCGAGGCAGGCGCGCTCGAAGCCTCATCCGGAGAAACCGTGTGGGCGGTTGGCATCGACGAACGAGTCGGCCGCTTCCTGGCGCCGGATTTCGACGTCGAGATGCCGGGCGTGATTATCAGCCGCGCGCTGGCGGACTCGCTCGGCGTGGCGGAAGGCGACATGCTCCGCCTGCGCCCCACCGACGACTCGCTGATCAGCACGCTGCTCGACCCGTCAGCCTTCACCTATCCGATCCTGCGCGTGCTGAGCATCGACCCGGCGCAAGCTAGCCTCATTCTGCGCGAAGCTCCCGAAGGCACGTTCAGTACGACCGACACCCGCCTGATTGCGGTGCACTGGGCCGTGCTGGCGGAGATCGTGCAGGAAGATTACCGGGAGTTCACACCGCGCACCTTCCGCGTCGACCTGGCGGATCCGTTCGATCCGCGACTGTTTGCGCGACCGGTTCCGGTCTACACCGAGCAGGTCGATTTCGCCGATCGCATCGCCGATACAATCCTCAGCCTGGGCGCGCTGATGAGCTTCGCCTCGGTGCTGATGGGGCTGGTCGGCGGGATCGGGTTGTTCACGCTGACGTCGATGTCCGTGCACGAGCGCCAGCGCGAGATCGGCGTCATGCGCTCGGTCGGTGCGACGTCGGGAGTGATCATCCGGCAGTTTCTGGCGGAAGGGCTCGTCGTAGGGGTGACGGCGTGGCTGGTCGCCCTGCCGATCAGCTATTACCTCAGCCGCCTGCTGCTGAGCTCGGTGCCATTCAACGAGGTGATCCGCTTCGAGTACACGCCCCTGGCGCCGGTGGTGGGGCTTGTCGGCGTGCTGATTATCACAACTCTGGCGACTATCTACCCTGGTATTCGCGCCAGCCAGAAAACCGTCGCCGAAATTCTACGCTACCAGTAAACCAAACAGCCCCGCCGAAGCGAGGCGTTGGCGAACGGCCGATGAGGTGAACGCGCCCTGTCTGACCGTTGCTAATGACCGCGCGGCTCACTATAATTGCCGGGTCGATTTCCATACGATCCAAACTGAAAGAGAACCGTCACTATGAAGCACATGACCAGCGCGCAGGTGCGCGAGGCTTTCCTTGAATACTTTGAAGAGATGCATCACAAGCGGGTTGCCTCGTCTTCGCTGGTCCCCGGCAACGACCCCACCCTGCTGTTCACGAACGCCGGGATGGTGCAGTTCAAAGACGTTTTCCTGGGGCTCGACCAGCGCGACTATTCCCGCGCAACGACCTCGCAGAAGTGCATGCGCGTCAGCGGCAAGCACAACGACCTGGAAAACGTCGGCCCGTCGCCGCGGCATCACACCTTCTTTGAGATGCTCGGCAACTTCAGCTTTGGCGACTATTTCAAGCGCGAGGCGATCCACTA
>Ga0134093_1000549_pt1 | contig 45232 bp, 34 predicted proteins | sample 4_1taG_FD_94452 | JGI IMG/M metagenome (GOLD analysis project Ga0134093, IMG submission 94452) | Switchgrass degrading microbial communities from high solid loading bioreactors in New Hampshire, USA - 4_13_20_68_A1 metaG | ecosystem: Engineered > Bioreactor > Semi-continuous > Anaerobic >...
AGAATTGCTATATAGTGTGTCTGAATGCCCTGAGCCTGAGCCTTCTTTTCATATTCAGCAGACCTTTCATTTACCAGATCCATAATTTCTTTGGGAAGCTGACGCTGTGCCAGACTGTAGACAACGCCATCCTCCTTTTCAATATGCCTTTTCAGAAGATGGGTATAGCCGATTGCATTGGCAATAACATCAAGGCGGCTTTCGTCATCGCCTTTTTTGACACGTTCCAGAGCCTCCTTAAGCTCGCTTATATAAAGACGGCCAAAATCATGCTCAACAAGCATGCCATGAGTGATCAGCTTATTTCCCACAGGGCCAAGATTATTTACCATCTCGTTGAAGAGGAACTTTTCCTCCTTGCCATGATGATGATTGTCAGCATACTGACGAATAAAATCAATCATCAGATTAAAATCATCATAATTAATAGCTTCGCCCTTCATCACCCTGTAGCAGGCATTTCTGACCACCTTCAGCATTCTGAGGATGTACTGATGCTCCTCCATCATAAGCTTTATGCTATCCATATTCACTAACTCCTTTTATTCGTTCATATTCATTGGGAGGCTAAGCCCCTTTATCAGGCGCTTAGCCTCCCCTTGCCAGCTTACTATGCAAGTCTTTTTATGCAATAGGTACTTTCATCAGGCCTTTCCAGGCTAAAGCCCAGCTCGCCCACCAGACCCGTCAGCCAGGCATCCCTGAGCTCATAGTAAAGCTTAACATCTCCACCCACTTCGTTCCAGTAGCTGCTGTGGACACATAGCTCTCTTTGCCAGATAAGCTCATCCTCCGACTGCTCCAGCAAGCGGTTGGCATGATCACAGGGCATTCCGTCCAGAAGATTGTCTGATACTGCTTTGAAAATTCCGATAGCATTCGTATTCTCATCCTTCAGCATCAGAGCCAGTTTGGCTCCATTGCTTTTATGGATGGCTATCAGAGTCTGGTATATATCAGAATGGATCTTTATAAGCTTGCTTATGCAGTAGGCATATTGGTATTCCACCTGGGAAACACGCTCCTGCAGCCAGCCATGGATATTGTAGTGGTCAATCATTTCCTCAAGGGGCTTTTTATCAAAGCTACCATAGAGAGCCTGACATTCCGCTTCCAGGTCTACACCCTGCTCCTTGCCCAGGGAGAAAAGCTCCTCCACCAGCTGTTGCTGGCGTTCTATTTTATTATACAACCAATAATGTATTGGTCCAAGAAATGCACTCATCTAAATATATTCTCCTTTACTTGGCTGGATTATTCCAGGAAGAGCTTAATATCATCTTCCACTGTACCAATACCTGCGATGCCGAAGTTCTCCACCAGAACCTTGGCTACATTCGGGGACAGGAAGGCCGGAAGTGTAGGGCCCAGGTGAATATTCTTCACTCCAAGGTAAAGCAGTGCAAGAAGGACAATAACAGCCTTTTGCTCATACCATGCAATGTTGAATGCAATTGGCAGATCATTGATATCCTGCAGTTCAAATACCTCTTTAAGCTTAAGAGCAATTAATGCAAGTGAGTAGGAGTCATTGCACTGACCGGCATCCAGGACTCTTGGAATTCCGCCGATATCACCGAGATCCAGCTTGTTGTATTTATATTTTGCGCAGCCTGCTGTCAGGATTACTGTATCCTTAGGAAGAGCCTTGGCAAAGTCGGTGTAGTAGTTTCTTGCCTTCTGTCTGCCGTCGCAGCCGGCCATTACAAAGAATTTTCTGATAGCGCCGGTCTTAACAGCTTCAACTATTTTATCAGCAAGAGCCAGCACCTGATTATGGGCAAAGCCGCCGATGATTTCACCCTGCTCCAGTTCTGTCGGAGGCTCGCAGGTCTTGGCAAGCTCAATAATCTGAGAGAAGTCCTTATGGCCGTTTTCATCCCTGTCGATATGGACACAGCCTGCTACTCCTGCGGCGCCTGTTGTAAATAACCTGCTCTTATAAGATGCAGCCGGAGGTACGACGCAGTTTGTGGTCATAAGAATAGGACCACGGAAGGCCTCAAACTCTTCCTTTTGTTTCCACCAGGCATTGCCGTAATTGCCGACGAAGTTGTCATATTTCTTGAATGCGGGATAATAATGGGCGGGAAGCATCTCGGAATGGGTATAAACATCCACGCCTGTTCCCTGTGTCTGCTCAAGAAGCTGCTCCAGATCCCTCAGGTCATGACCTGAAACAAGGATTCCGGGTCTGTTTCTTACACCAATGTTAACCCTGGTTACCTCAGGATTGCCATAAGTGCCGGTATTGGCTGCATCCAGCAGAGCCATTCCGTCAACGCCGAATTTTCCTGTTTCCATTGTAAGAGCAATCAAATCGTTGACAGTCAAAGAGTCATCCAAAGTAGCAGCCAAAGCCTTTTGCATAAAGGCGCAGATTTCTTCGCTGTCATAATTTAATTCATTTGCATGCTTCATGTATGCGGCCAGGCCCTTTAAGCCATATATGATCAATTCCCTGAGGCTTCTTATGTCCTCGTCCTTTGTGGTAAGAATTCCAACCTGATATGACTTTTCATCCATCTCGTCACGTCTTGCGGCAGACCACAAGGCTGCTTCGGGAAGGGTATCTGCATTTTCTACCTTTTTAAGCAGTTCATCCTTAATTCTTAAGCTTTCAGCAACTCTCCTATAAAAAATCTCATTATCAAAATTTGCATTGGTGATGGTTGTAAAGAGATTAATTGTAATATAGTGGTTTACCTCTGCAGATACGCTCTGACCCTGCTGTCTGAGTCTGGTGGTTACTGCACAAAGTCCCTTTGTAACATAGACGAGCAAATCCTGCATTCTGGCCAAATCGGGTGATTTGCCGCAAACTCCGAATTTTGTACAGCCTGTGCAGCCGGCTGTCTCCTGACATTGATAACAAAACATCAAATTCTCCATAATCTAATTTCCTTTCCGCCCTTCGGCCTGTATTTTAAATTTTTATTGATTTCCTTGAGCTAAGTGCAGTATAATACATGTGACCGTAAAAAAGTGTAGCCATAGCTACAAATTGATTTCATAATGATGCATGGATAAGGGAAAACATGGCAGACATGCAAAGAAGGGGAAGGAATTTATGGAGCAATATTATCCGATATTAAAAAAATGCGCCCTGTTTCGCAATATGGGGGAGAAGGATTTTGCCAGCCTTATGAACTGCCTGGGAGCACAGATTAAGAGCCAGGAGGCTGATGAATATGTGTTTCTTGCAGGAGATGAGGTAAATTATATAGGAATAATCCTTTCAGGGAAAATAGAGGTTGCCAAGGAGAGCCTGGCGGGCAACAAGCATATCGTGGCCCTGCTTGGTCCGGCAGATATGTTTGGAGAAGGGATTGTCTGCACACTAAAGCGCATTTCCCCTGTGACGGTTCAGGTGAAGGAGGATGCAAAAATCCTTACCGTGCCATATGAAAGAATAATACGCTCCTGCGGTAACAGCTGCGTTTATCATATAAGTTTAATCAGGAATATGATGGCTGTTCTTGGTGAAAAGAATCTGAATCTTAACAGAAAGCTGGAGCTTCTGGCCTTTAAGGGAATGAGGCAGAAGCTGGCCAGCTTCCTGTTGAGTGAAGCTCAGGAACGCAACAGCAATATGTTCCAGATTATGCTTAACCGGACAGAGCTTGCGGCCTATCTTAATGTATCCCGCACCTCGATGTGCAGGGAGCTGGCAAGAATGAAGGAAGAAGGCCTGATTGATTTTTATGCCAACAGCTTCAAGCTTCTTGATAAGGAAAGGCTGGCCCGCTGCCTGGAGTGATTAAGCATGCGCAGGCTTTTAAGATTTTTAACTTAGCTAACATTAATAATTTATTGTTAATATATGGCTGTTTGACTGAGCTTCAAGTATCAGTTAAGCAGCCTTTTTTGATAACCAGGTTTATTAGCAATAATTAGTGAGTTATAACTACAGATGCAATTATTACAATATGTTATTAGTGCTATAAAAAATTATTATGTAAATATAAATACTGGATATATATTTTAATAATACTAAAGTATTGAAATTATAGATAAAAAATGATAAAATATAGAAAACAAAGGAGGGTTACTTCTTTTATTATAATAGGAGCATACTCCACAACAATTTATGCTGCTGTTTGTGTTCCACATGAAAGTTATCAGTATTCTGGATATCAAATAGGTGAAACAACCGTAACGGCTGATCATCGGTATGTTTGGAATATTATTAAAGATGCCAATGGTAACATTATTAAAGAAGAATGGAGAACATGTGTATTTCAAATAGTCACTCCTTATTATCTGGTGAATTACAGATGCAGGAAATGTGGTATGTTTACAGGTTCAGATGTTATTGCTTATCCTTCGTATGAAAGAGGACATTCCTGTAAATAATAAATAATTTGATCTGTAAGAAGAATATAATTATTCTTCTTACAGATCTTTTGTACAAATAATGTATACTTTAAGATGAGTGGAGGTTCGAGATGAAGCGTTTTTTGCTTTTTTGCATCACTCTTTTCTGTTTACTCATTTCATGTAATAAACAGGATGATGCAATGGATAAGAAACCTGATTATTTAGTAAAAGAACGGTCTGGTAATAAAGGCTTTACTTCTATAATAACTCACGAACAGGAGCAAGATGATCATCATTTTGATCAAGGCAACCGGTCTGAAAGTATAGAAGAAAACTCGCAGTATGATGAAAATAAAGAATATAACTCACAATACGAGGACAATTTTTGGTCATATTTATCAAGTTTTTCGGGAATAACATCAAATGCTGAGACGCCCATACTGGGGAATTTGGGAACCAATATGAAGTATGGCTCGGATTATGCTTGCTTTGTATGCTCTGATTCGGATAATAATGCAATATATTATATCAATTATGGCGATGATTATTACATTTATCAGTTACAGGGTGATAAAAGCACTTTGCTGGTAAACAAGAAGGCAAGCCATATTCAGTTGTGGGAAGGTAATTTATACTTTCTTGCCTATAAAGATGATAATGTTCAATATAGTGACTATGATTACGACAAGTCAATATATAAATATAACTTGAAGACAAAGGAACTGGAATTGATAAAGGAAACAGCTGCATTTAGCCTCCTAGTAAGTTCCGAGGGAATATTTTATGGAAGCTATGAAAAGCCTTCAGGTTATGCTTATGAAATCTACTGCGGCAATCAACTTGAGCATGACAGCAATAAATTGAATAATAATATAGGTCGATTATTATTTATACCTTATAAGGACTATTATTTGCTGGATAAGCAAAATGAAGTTGTTTTAAGAAGCAAAAACAATGATAGTGATGAAATTACGGTAATGCCATTTGATGGATATAGAGAAAAGCCATCGATTTATTGTAATGTATTATATTTTACACATAATGGCAAACTTTATACACTAAATTTGGAGGATGCCAGCAGAAAAATATATGATCTATCAAAGGCTGATCATATTATTATGGATGCGAGTGAAATGTTGAAGAAAAGTGCATTGGACGGATATAACAAAGCGTTGAAAACAGTGGTGATATACGATTATATTGTGCATAAAGATGAGATTTACATAGCTGCCGGCAGTCTATTTAAAGTAGATGAAAATGATGAAATACATTTAATTTACTCTGAAAATACGGATTATAGCATATACAGGTTAAATACCAGTGGAGACAGGTTATTTGCTATATGCCGGGATAAAGATAATAACTATAAATTCATTGAGCTTATAATATCTGATAAAGGGCTGACATATAAGGACATAATTAATTAAGAACTTTTTATTGCAGATAGCTTTAGCTAAATCTTTGAACAGGAGTGCAGCGTAATGAAAAAAATTGCTTTTACCTTTCTGTTAATTGCCGGACTGGTGACACTTTGCTCATGTACCAGGAAATCAGATTATTCAAGTAATAGTGAACATGACGGTGTTTATATATATCCCTTTGAAGAATATCAGGATTTTTATGTTGCGGATGATGGAAGCTTATATTATTGTGTTTTTGATGATGCTGGTGGCGAAACCAGTGACTATACAGACAGTTCCGCTCTCAAGGCAGAAGAGCCGAATTTTAAATCAAAAATTTATCGGGCGGATCTAAGTGGCGAAGTAAAAGAATCTTATATATTGGATGAGTATCCGATAATCAAATTAGCAGGAGATCAGGAACGTGCATTTTATGTAATCGAAATTAGTGATAACGAGGATGAAAGCTTACATACCCATGATTCGGCTGTGATATCCTTTAACGAATATGTTTATGAAACAGGAGCAAAAAAAGAGATATACAAGCTTACAGGAGTGGACTATATCAGTCAGATGGTGGTTGTTGGGGACTTCATTTATTTTATAGGAATAGATCATAAAAGACTTAATAAAGAGTATAGTCTGGCAAATAGCGATGATTATTATTACTATTCAGGTGAGTTTGCTGGTGTAATCGATATAAATAATAAAAGCATGTTAGAGCTTGATATAGAATTTCCCGTCGCTATATCAAAAACATCTGACGGAAGGCTTTTGCTTTATGCCTATGATCAAGAGAAGGGCTATTATTTCATCGAATATGATAAGCAAGATACAGTCTCTGATAAGCTATATCATAACCTTAGAAAGCTTGCAGCATTTGCAGTATACAATGATAATAAAGATATCATTTACAGCGATATAAACACTTCACATTACTGCCTGTCTGCTGCAGCTTTGAAGGAAGGCAAAGGTACAATTGAGATGATGCCTTATGTCTATGCAAATAAAATAGAGTGTCGGGGTGATTATATTTATTATGCAAACATTATGAACTCCAATAGGATTGAAAGGATTAAATATAAGGATTACATACAAAGTGTCAGCACAATTAAAATGTTAAGCTCAACTTTTTATACCTATACTCCCTTTGGATGCGGTTATAAGATAGAAAAGGAATACCCATCTATGGAAAGCTTTGCTCTGTCGGTTTTATCCTATGACGACAGCTATGATTTTTATTTGATTGATTCCCGGCAGGATATTTCGGAGAATATAAAAAACAAAGGCGCCTTCTATCCATTAAATGATGTTTCAGGTGTTAAGGAATACCTTGATGCCTGCTTCCCCTACGTTAAGGATGCAGCCACTACAGCAGAGGGAGATATATGGATGCTGCCTATTCAGATTGACATTCCATGCCTGATTTACAGTGAAGAAAACTGCAGGAAATATGGAATTGACTTTTCGGCCCAGGCGGATATATATTCTTTTCTTGATAGACTCGCATTGCTGGAGCAAAATAAGGATGCTGAAAATAAATATGAGTATTCAAATTATATAATTACCGAGACGGTATTGCATCAATATCTCAGGGAGAATAAAACCTTTGACAGCCAGCTGTTTAGAAAACTCGCACCGCTGCTAAAGGAACATATGAATTATATAAGGGTAGATTCTAATAGAGTTAGTGCTGAGATAGTGGCAAACATGCTTATGAGCAAGGAGACGGAAAGCTTCATTTTTTCATTAGTTTACGGCCAAGCAGGCATGATCGATCATGCTCTTAATAACAATCTTAGAGTCTGCGGGTTGCCTGGTATTTATGATAGCAATACAAATATAGCAAGAAGTATATTTATTTGTGTCAATCCATATTCAAAAAATATAAAAACAGTATTGAACTATATAAGCTCACTATGCAATTATCTGATGGAGAACAATGAATATATCCTCTTTAAGGACAGAGCCCGGTATCCGGATAATCAGACATATAATGATTTGTATAACATATATTCCAATGCTGAAATTGTGTTTACTCTGCCAAATGATGTTTTCATAAATGATTTTGAGAAATATCTAGCAGATGAGATTGATTTGGAAAAATTGATTGCAGAGGCAGACAGAAAATTAGACACCTTTTTAAATGAATGATTGATAGTATTAAGATAGCGTGTACAAGCCTGTTAAGCTGTACACGCTATTTTAATCTTAATGCTTATGATGCTTTATCATTGTTTGTATTCCATAGTAATAATTCCGCTAATAAGGAAAATATCAGCAGCCTCATTCTCAGGCAACAGCGCAATGAATCAGAATATATATCTGGCTGAATAATTCTGGTTATGCTTTTAAAGCTTAAATCTTTTTATAACAGCCTGAAGGTTTTCCGACAGCCGAGCCAGTCTTTCGCTGGATTTAAAGATTTCCTCCATGGAGCTGTTTTGTTCGGTCATAGCAGATGAGGCCTGATCAAGCTTCATGGAACGGATATCATCCTGCATGGCAATTGCTTCAAGAAAGGCCATCTGTGTGCGCATACGGCTTTCTACAAGCCTGGCTCCTTCTTTGGCCGTGGTTAAGGTCTGGTCCTTGGCGGTTTTCATGAATAAGCTTGCGGTAAGCCTGGAGGAGATTAAACCAACGGAAAGGTTGGAAATAATGGCTAGTAAAGAAAATGTTATAATTAAACGGAATTTAATGCTGTGGGTTCTTTTCATACGATTTCCTCCTGTATGTATATATTATTTGAACCTTTAATTATCTAATTGGAAAAATTATACTATAGGCAACATTATACTACAGCATCAGTATAAAATCTACATAATATGTATATAAAATCTAAAAAAATAAATTTGTGCAATATGATATAAAAAATAGTTAAGGGTGAATCCGGGTATTAGTGAAAAGATTCAAAAAAATATGACAGCTGTTAAGCCTCTTTAAGACAAAAATAATACTTTCCTTACAAAGTATAATGATATTGTAACTATTCACAGGATAAAACGTGTCATAGAATAATTATTGATTGCTTTAAGAGTCAGTAATCTACCATATATTCAATAAGGAGGCCGTTCATATGAAAATAGTTAGAAGGCTATTAGCTTTTATGTTAGTTTTTTTATTAGCTTCAACCAGCTTCTTATCTGAAGGGGTTATATTTGCGGATGAAGAGGATTATTATGAAGAGGAATTGGACGACTATGGCGATGAAGAGGAAGCTTCCGTGAGTAAGACTAATTCGATTGGAGACTACAGAGGGCTGGTGGCTCATTGGAAGTTTGACGGAGATCTGAAGGATTCCTCACCTTTTGGAAACCATGGTGTTGCAATAGGTGGAAAAAGTGGTGTGACCTTTGTTGATGGTGTGTTAAATAAAGGTGTTAAACTTGACGGTAAGAGCTATATTGAGGTTGATGACAGTGATTCGTTGGATCTTTCTGATGCGTTTACCATCTCATTCTGGGTATATAAGGATGAGATGAGGAAAGGGGATTATATGGAGGGCGGTGTTCCTTACGTCATAAAGTACGGTGACGAGCATGAGCCTTTCACTTATGGTGTTTATGAATGGTGGCATCTCATCCCGTCAGTTAGCTTCTACGATGGAGAAGAAGAGCATTTTATTAACGCCGGTCAACAGGTGGATATTCAGAAATGGACTCTGATTACCGCAACCTATGACGGCAAAAGCGTGAGAATATACCATGATAAGCAGCTGGTAAAGAGTGAGTTAAAGAGTGCTTCAATCAAGAATTCATCCCAGCCTTTGCACATCGGTTATGCCTACTTTATGGTAACTGACAATTTCCTTAAGGGCGTTCTGGATGACATGAGAATATACAATAAGGCACTCAGCTACAGTGAGATTGAGGATTTGTATGATGAGGTTGTATCTGAAAAAAATCCTAACGCAGGCAAGATCAATAAGACCAAGGCACTGGTTGCTTATTATAAATTCAACGGAGATCTTAAGGATTCCTCAGGATTTGATCATCACGGAATAGAAATCAGCTCCAAGGGCGGAATAAAATATGAGTATGCCTATGCAGGAAAATGTGCAGTATTAAATGGTGCCAGCTATATAGAGGTACAGGATAGCGACTGGCTGGATCTGGACAGAGGCTTTACTATCAGCGCATGGATATATAAAGAGAAGTCAGACACCAATCAGCCTATAGTGGCAAAATACGGTGAAAGCCATAACAAGAAACTCCCCTCATATATTCTGCAGGATTGGTATGGCCGTGAGATGGTATCCCTGGCCAACTTTGACAGTGATGGAGAGATTCATGAATTCAGTATAAATGACGATGTTACAAGCTATGGAAAATGGTTCTATTACACTGTTACCTATAAGGGCAGTGACGGGGAAACGACCAGCAAGGATGATAATACCGTCAAGATTTATATAAATGGCAAGCTTGTTTCAACGCAGCCCTTTGACGGTGATATTTCCAACTCCAGCGGACCCCTCTGGATAGGAGCTGACTCAATTAGCGGAACCTTCTTCAAGGGCAAGATAGATGAGCTTCGTATATACAATTATGCCCTGACTCAATCGGAGATTAAGCGTGATATGGATATTAAGGATACCCTTACTATCAGCCCTATCAAGGGTAATTCTCTGAAGGTAAAGGCTACCGCCAAGCTGAAGGTAACAAGACTTAATGTTAATGATGGTAAAAAGGAGGATGTAACAAGCAAGGCTTCTTATACGTCATCCAATAAAAAGGTTCTGACAGTGTCAAAGGGAACAGTTAAGGCTGTAGCTAAAGGAAAGGCCAATATTACAGCAACACATGGCCTGATTTCCGGCAGTCTGAAAAATATAACCGTAAAATAAACTCAGTTTTAAATTCCTAAACTTGTATATAGCCCAAACGGGTAAATCACCATGAAAAATGGCGGTTTACCCGTTATTCTTTTGCCATACAGAAAATATATCCGGCATTTCATAGACGATATAAGCATACCGGGGAGCATGTTAATGCTGTGCAGATTCGGTTGCATCGACAACGAAAATTGAGAGATAAGCTCAAAAACCTAATATAATTTAGCTGAATTTAATTGACATATAATCAAGAATTGTATAAGATAGATTTGTTAAAACGATTTAGCAAAATATTAGCTGTATATTTATCAGGGAGAGCTTCTCTCGATTTATACTGCATATACGAAAATACATAAATTGAAAGGATGTAACAATTGAGTTTATTCGTCAGAGACAAAAGCTTTTACAAGAAGACAGCGGCAATAGCAATTCCCATTTCCCTGCAGGGTTTGATCAGTATAGGTGTTAACATGGCGGACAACATCATGGTTGGCTCCTTAGGCGAGAATGCTCTGTCAGGTACTGCATTGGCCAATCAGTTTACCGGCATTTTTCATATAGGATGTATGGGTATATCGATGGGGGCTAGTGTTTTAACCGCCCGTTTCTGGGGAATGAAGGATAAACAGTCCCTAAAGAAAACGGTAACCATCATGCTGAGAATCTGCGTCCTCTTTGCGGCTATATTTATGGCAGCAACCTTGATTGCGCCAGGTTCTATAATGAGAATGTATAGTAAAGAGTTGGAGGTTATAGAACAGGGTATCCTTTACTTAAAATGGATGGTACCGTGTTACATTCTCCTGGGCTTGTCCCTGACCCTGACGATAGTATTAAGAAGTGTGGGACAGGTAAGGATTCCCTTGTATAGCTCTCTTGGAGCCTTGTTTATTAATATATTCCTGAATTATATGCTGATATATGGACATTTTGGTGCGCCTAAAATGGGTGTTGAGGGTGCGGCTCTTGCCACAATGCTTGGTCGAGCCTTTGAATTTCTGTTTATAGGTGGTTACTTCTTCTTTATTGATAAGAAAATTCAGTATCGCATTAAGGACCTGACTATGAGCTGCCGTTCCCTGATATTTAACTATATCTCTATCAGCATTCCTGTATTTGTATCCGATATGCTACTGGCCTTCGGCAATTCTGCCGTAGCAATGGTAATGGGAAGGATAGGTAAGGATTTTGTATCCGCCAATTCGATAACGGTTGTGACCCAACAGCTAAGTACTGTATTAATACAAGGCATTTGCCATGCGGGATGCATAATTACCGGTCATACCCTGGGTGAAGGGGACAAGGAAAAGGCACAAAGACAGGCTGTTACATTTTTCATGCTGGGAATTGTAATAGGTGCTATAGCCGGTGGCATAATACTTTCAATAAATGAATTTGTAATTAATCTCTACAATATTACGGATGAAACCAAGGAAATGGCAAGGCAGCTGATGAGGGCAATTGCATTTATAGTTGTATTCCAGTCCACCAACAGCATTATGACAAAGGGTGTTCTCAGAGGAGGCGGAGATACCAAGTTCCTGATGGTGGCAGATATACTGTATCTGTGGATTTTGTCAATACCTCTGGGATATATAGCAGGCTTGGTATGGCATCTGCCGGCCTTTTGGATTTATATCTGTTTGAAGATTGATCAGGTAGTCAAGGCAGTTTGGTGTTTGTTCAGACTCAGAAGCAGAAAATGGATTAAGGCAATCAGCGCCCGGGAGAATGCGCTGGAGGCTGAAACCGAAGTATAAGAAATGTAATTAGAGAGGTTAATTGAAATATAAATGAGATATAATTAAGAAGCTAATTGTAGGATTTATGCTGTAATTTACTATAGGAAGGTTGAATGTTTCGCAGCTTTCTGTTATTATTTGCCATGAGGTATTATATTGAAATTGGAGGATTCAGATGTTCAGATATCAAATACAGGGAAAAGAATACGAGTTTAAAGAGATTATACCCAGTGGAAATGAGACAGACTGTGCATATTTTAATGATGTTACATATGTAACGAGAAATGGCGTGGAGCTGAAGCTGCAGATAATTACTCCATTTAACCCTATGATGCAAGGAAAGCGATTTCCTTTGGTGGTATTTGTGCAGGGTTCGGCCTGGTTCAAGCAGAATTGCCATGTGAATGTGCCCCAGCTGGCACGCTTTGCGCAAAGGGGTTATGTAGCTGCCATTGTGGAGTATCGGCATTCTGGCATAAGTCCCTTCCCGGCCCAGGTGCAGGATGCCAAGACAGCAATCCGCTTCCTGCGCATGAACGCTGACAAATTCGGCATCAATCCTGAGCAGGTATTTATCTGGGGAGATTCCTCAGGCGGACATACCGCAGTTTTAGCAGGGCTGACCTGCAATGACAATATTTTCGATACAGAGGATTATAATGAGTATAGCTGCAGCGTCAAGGGAATCATTGATTATTATGGTGTAACCGACATTACTGACCCGGAAGGTTTCCCGAGTACGCAAAATCATCAAAAGCCCGACAGCCCGGAGGGGCAGTTTATCGGGGGCAAGGATGTGAGTGAGCATCCGGAGCTTGCCCAGCCGACAATCGCAATGAATCATATCAGCAAGGACAAGCTTGTTCCGCCGGTTCTTATATTCCATGGAACAAGCGACAGGATCGTGTCCTTCGGGCAAAGCGTTAAGCTGTATGAAAAGCTCATAGGCTGCGGCAAGAAGGTGGATTTTTATGCAATAAATGGAGCTGATCACGGTGGTCCTGCATTCTGGAGCAAGGAAGTGCTGGATATCGTTGAAGCCTTTATAAATGAAAATAAGTAGCTAATATAATGGTAAATGTGAATTTAAGCTCATGCCTGCAGACAAAGGTTTGGCTGAGCGCAGGCAATATATACTCATAAAATCAGGCTTCTAAGATTGATTGTCAGGGTTCAAACTTAGAAGCCTGATTTTTATATCATTATATCATTTTTCAAACCTTCAAAATCCAGATAATCTTCAATAAACTGTTTTCTGAGCAGGACAGGGGGAATAAATTCATTATACTTGCCCTTTATCTGAATCTTATCAGGCAGGGGCAGCTCATATAGATCCAAATCTGAACGCAAAATATCCCTGATAATGTCTTCAAGCTCCCCTGTGCTTCCGTTAAAGATTACCTCAAGATACAGACAGGAGGGCCAGGGATGGCGGCTTTTAATTTTCCTGTGCAGCAAGGCATAATGAAGGGTGCGAAGTTGTCTGGTGCCCACCCATGGGAATATGGCATACTTTTTTTCTGAAAGGGGTGTGACCAGATTATCCAGTATACCGCTGTTTCTTGCTATATACTGAATCTCAATCAATCTTTCCTGGCAGCGCTCGCTTAAGTAGGGATAAAATATATCGCTTTTCAGCACACTGCGGATTTTACGCACAAGCACCGTATGAAGATCAACCTCAAAATCCACATCCCAGTCAACCAGCGATATTCCGGGAACTCTCTTTACAAAGATGACCTTGGACTTGACATTTACATCAACCGTCTCCCAGGTGAGTCCTGCCAGAGCAAAGCGTACTCCTACCGGATAGACCTTGTCTACAGTACCGATTGTGCGGTTTTCTTCCTTAACAAGCAGGTATTCGGGTGCGATAAAGACAGTGAGGAAATGATGATTGTTAACAATTTTCTCTCCCTCACGGCCAATGATCAGACCGTCGTTTTCCGTCTGCTGCAGCTGTTCAATTTCCAGCAGATACCTTAAGAGAACACGGTAATCCTCCTGAGAAATATGCTTAAAGCATCCCAGGGACAGAATATCCTGGGCAAGCCTTGCCGGTGACAGCTCACCGTTGCTTTTTAAGTGGCTCATGGTCTGATGATACAATAAATTGTAGGCATGATTGAGAGGGTATAAGGGTTCAATCCAATGCTCCCTGGTATAAAGCTCAATGATTGAAATTGTACGGATAAAATCCCAATTAATCGGCCCCAGGGCATCCTCGGAATTAATTCTGATGTCCTCCACAAATGTAAATAAAACCTGCGGTATCTGCCCACGTCTTCCACATCGGCCCAGTCTTTGTGCAAAGCTGGATACCGACAGCGGAGCACCCACCTGAATTACCTGATCAAGAGAGCCGATATCAATACCCAGCTCAAGTGTTACGGTAGCTCCGGTGACAATCTTTTCATCTGATGATTTCATCTCATCCTCGGTGGCTTCCCTGATAAGGCCGGATACATTGCCATGATGGACCCGGTAGACGTCCGGTGCTTTGTTTTTCTTCGCTATTTCCTTGAGATTGGCTATAACATACTCCGTCTCTTCACGGCTGTTGGTAAAAATAATGGTTTTCTTATCCAAAGTCATCTTGAAGAGGTATTCAAAATGCTCCCTGTTGCCTGTATCGCCACCGCTTATGGTGCTGTCGCTGCTGTCGCTGTTTTGCAAATCCCGTTTATCATGAAGATTTACAAAGCGTTCGATATGGAGTCTTATGCGCCTTTTTCCCTCATCTGTTACGGGAGCGGTACATGCCCGTCCTGTACCGGTGCTCAGCCAGGCCTGCGCCAGGGAAAGATCACCGAGAGTGGCCGACAGCCCTATACGTCTGGGAATAACACCGGTAAGACGCTGCAGCCTCTCCAGCAGGCACAGCAGCTGAATGCCCCTGACATCACGCATAAAGTAGTGGACCTCATCGATAATAATAAATCTCAGGTCGCAAAACATTGACAGACAGGCGCCCCGTTTATTGGTCAGCAGGCTTTCCAGGGATTCAGGAGTTATCTGTATAATGCCTTTAGGATTTTTGACAAGCTCATTCTTTTTGCTGATGGAGGCATCTCCGTGCCATTTGCATACAGGAATATTGGACTCGATAAGAAGCTGATCAAGCCTCTTGAATTGATCATTAATAAGTGCCTTCAGTGGGGAAATATACATTACTCCCACCGAGCGGGAGGGCTTATTATACAGCTCTGTCAGGACAGGCAAAAAGGCTGCCTCGGTTTTGCCGGATGCGGTTCCGGAGGAAAGCAGCAGATTGTCATCGCTGTCAAATATAACCTCACAGGCTGCAACCTGGATAGCTCGCAGCTCCTCCCATTTGTTCTGATATATAAAATCTTGTATAAAGGGGGCAAGTCTGTCAAAAGCGTTCATTTTATATTCCGCCTCACATGATTGTAGTAGTTTTACTGTCCCCTATTTAGGGACTTTCCTAATTTATATCTTTTCAAATTCATGGATGTCTCAATTTATGGGGATTTCCTATTTTAGAGATTCCATATTTTAAGGGCTATCCAATTTAGGGACTTCCCTCTACAGGGAACTGTTGCCGGGATATATCTTATCGATTATATCCTTTTGATTATATCTTATTAAATATTTCTTTTTGATTATATTCTTAAAGTATGCTTATTCTATAGCTCGAACTCCAGGAAATCTGCATGAATTTCCTCATCGGAGAGGCCTCCCTTTGCCATCTGGAAGCTGTTGCTGCCAAGGAGCTCCGATATGCTTATCTGGGGATTCTGGTGCAGGATATTCAGCAGTTCAATAAAATCCCTGATAATCTCACGGGGAGTGATATGTGTTGCAGCGCCAACCCGATTATATTCAACTGTCAGAAAATACAGCAGCTCTTCATGACCCAGGCTGGGTGTGTAATTGTAAAGCTGGGCATGAATATCCCTTAATTTCTCAACCAGGACATACATCTCCTCCTGGGTAAGCATTTGCAGGCGTATTATCGGTGCGGACAAATCCTTCAGCTGCTCTGTGGCAAAATGCCCTTCGGCAAGCCTTGAGCGCAGGGCCTCATAGCTGAAAAGCCCCTTATATTTATCCTCAATGCACTGGGGAGTGGCTCCCATCAAGAAGCCGATATGCTTTGCCTTTCCCTGCAGCACATCATTATACATGGTAAGGATTTTTTCGTAATTATTTTGCCTGGTAATGGCATTGGGGATTTTAAAGATATTAACAAGCTCGTCTATTATAACCAGCATCCCTTTATAACCGGCATTTACCAGAAAGACTGCAAATATCTTTAAAAAGTCATACCAGGTCTCATCGGTGACTATGAAATTAATATTAAGCTCGTCCCTGGCCTCCTTGCGCGAGGCGTATTCACCGCGGAACCATTTTAAAACATTGGATTTTGTGGCTGTATCATCGTTGCGGTAAGCTCGCCAGTAGGCGACTATGGCTTTGGCAAACTCAAAGCCGTTAACCATACCTTCAAGTGATTCCGTAACGGAATATATCTGTCTTTCCACTAAAGAGTAAAATTCATCCCCCTCGGCACCGGTCTGTGCCTTAACGCTTGACTGGATTCCGGAAATCCATTTTTCCAGAATAAGAGGCAGGGCACCGCCGTCCGGCTTGGATTTTGTGGAAAGATTTTTAATAAGCTCCTTATAAGTGGCCAGCCCCTGACCCTTGGTACCGGCAAATCTCCTTTCCGGGGAAAGGTCTGCATCGGCAACCACAAAGCCTCTTGCGGTGGCATAATTTCTTATGGTCTGCAAAAGAAAGCTCTTGCCGCTTCCGTACTTGCCGACGATAAAGCGGAAGGAGGCTCCCCCTTCGGCTATCATATCAATATCATGCAATAGGGCATTGATTTCCTGAGCCCGTCCCACGGTAATGTACTCCAGTCCAATCCGGGGAACTACACCCCCCTTAAGGGCATTTATCAAAACATTTGCAATTCGTAACGGAACCTGATTATTCATTCATCTATCACCATGGCCTTTACATTTTCTAAATACTCATCATAAATAATCATACTGTCATCCAGCTCCAGTATGCTGTCACCTATATGATCAAAGGCTTTCTCGTTAATACTGTCTGCCAGTACCTCAAGCATAATTCCGTGCTCATCGGCAAACCGCTTCATATCGTGCCCGCCCTCAAGAACGGCTGACAGGGCAGCAATTTCAACATCGGTCAGAGCCTGCCTTAAGCTTGTCCAGCCACCTGATAAGGATTGTGAGGCGGCTTGGACAGATGATAAGGATGGTGCGGAGGCTTGTCCGGCTGGAAATAGTGTGGTGTGTTGGCTAAATGATAAGGAGGGCGCAGTGGCTTGTCCGGCTGGTAAGGAAGGTGAGGCGGCTGAGCCGGATGATAAAGGTGTGGCGGCTTGGTCGGCTGGTAAGGAAGGTGAGGCGGCTGAGCCGGATGATGAAGGTGTGGCAGCTTGTCCGGCTGGTAAGGAAGGTGAGGCGGCTGAGCCGGATGATGAAGGTGTGGCAGCTTGTCCGGCTGATAAAGATGGTGAGGCAGCGGTCTGAAAGCCTGAAGGGAGCGACATATTGAGAGGCCCGGTTTCATGTAAGGCTGATGCGCCCTTTTGCAGCAGCTTGCCTGATTCGAGTACCGGAGAGCTAGCCAGAAAATCATCTGATAAGGAGGATGATTTTTCGTCTGACTGTTTGTCTGTCAAGGCAGAGGCAATATGAATCCGACTATTTGATAAATCCGCTGAGCCAGCAGTATTGGCAGCTGTATTAGCTGCTGTTAAGCTGTTGTCTGAAACGGATACATTATTATTTAACCAGCTGAATATATCCGGCATATGGGCGGAATTATAAGCAGCATCCTCAGGCACAATAAGCTTTTGCTGAGTGTACAGGGCCTCTGTTCTTATCCTGCTTAATGCATTTGGATCAACAGAAACAACAATTTTGTTCTTTTCTCTGTGAAAGTCCTTCACAGCATCCGTAACTGTCTTTTCTATGGAAATGCCCTTATCAGCCAGCATTTGCAGCAGACTGCCGTCTATAATATCTGTGCCGACACTGAGCTTATGCTTGTAGCCTGTGACCGTTCTTAAAACAGCCTCCGTCTGCTTAAAAATATATGTCATAAGCTGCCTGCCGCTGTTAGTGCAAACCAGGGAGCTAAGAAACCACATATTCTGCTCACATATATAAGCCTCATTAAAGGACAGGATAGTTGTTTTGTCAGGCTGCTTCAGCCTTGGATAAAAGAGAGCCCCTTTAAAGGGAGTCCAGGCAGTTTTTTTATTGGAGATTTCATAAATAATATTGTAAAGATCAAGACCGGCATCAGCTAAAATGCTTTTCAACCTATTTATAACAAATTCAAGGCATTCCCGGACAAGGGAACTGTTTGACTTATAAAAGGCTGACTGACGGATATTATATTTTGAAAGCTCGCTAAGGCTTTCAAAATCGCCTTTCAAGTCCGGTTCATATTCCAGTATCTCAGGAAAATGCCCCTCCAGATTATACTCGTATATAAAATCCTTAAATGAAGCCTCAAGCTGATAGTATACATAATAGTCCTTAATCCATTTAATCAGGTATTTGTCAATGGTGGCATCATGCCTCTTATATGCTTTTCTGAAGGCCATCAGCTTCTTAAGGCCGTCGGCCGGATCATCTATCCCAATATTATTCAATAGTTCATAGACATATACAAAGGCATATGAAAGGGATACCTCCTCAACAATACCCGTTCGCACCAGGCTTCGCCAGCTAAAATATGTTCTGAGCTGCTCATAATTCATCAGCTGATAATAGGGATAGTATGATGAGAAGTCAACCCAGTCTGTATAATCATCCTCAATATCCTTCATAAATACCGCCTGTTTATAAAAAACCCTGGAGTTTTCATGCTGTGTATTCTTGTTGTAAAATTTCAGGTTATAAACATAGGAGGAATGATTGTTCCAAGCTATCTCCCTCATTTCCTTAAAAAGCCTGCGCTTTGGGTCCATTGCCGGATAAGCTGGACTGGGGACAGGAGCGGAATTGTATGATGAGCTTGCATTACCATTTATCTCGATTTCAGCAAAGCGCTGATCATAGGAAAATGATAAGTCAGGCTTTTTATCAGACAGATTGCTGTTATAGGATTCCGACTCTGTTTTACTTCCATGAGACGGATTATTTGATGGAATTTTATAGGGCCTGTACATTTCGCTCATCTTACCCCTCCTGAAAGCCTTGGCTTAAGAGCAAAAGCTGGTGTGTACATAATATGATCATTTTCCCATATTATACAACACCGGCTAATATTAAGCAAGAAAGATCGAACATATTTTCTAGGTGGAGGAGATATTGGGCAGATAAAACACAGGGACTTGTATGACTTGAAATGGCAAATAAGGGTTAATGCTCCAGAATATTTTTTATTCAAAGATATATTTACAAAATATATAAAAAAATATAAATGTTGGACATTATTTGGACATGGTATATGGTAAAATGAAAATGTAGTAAAAGTTCATGGGTTTAGGAGGGTAAAAGTAATGGATAATGTAATTTATCCTGCCCATTACAGGATAATTGATGGTCAGATTCAAACTGTCGAGGAACATTTGATTGGCGTTGGCATGTTATGTTCGGAATATGCGAGGGGACATGGCTTTGAATGGACTGGAAAATTACTAGGCCTATTACACGATTTCGGAAAATATACTAGTAAATTTTATGATTATATAACCGAAGGAATACGCAGGGAGAAGGAAGGGGAGCCACCTTTAAGCAGAACTGTTGATCATGGTAAATATGGTGCAATATTTTTGTGTAGACATTATCCCCAAAATAATATATGTGATAAAGTTATGCTGGAAATTTTGGCAATGGTGATTTGTTATCATCATGGTGGCTTGGAGGACTATATTACAGATGATTTGGATTGTAAGCTGGTTAATCGATGTAAAACTGATGGCCAAAGCGAAGAAGACGCTTATAAAGAAGCTTGCACCAAATTCTTTGATCGGGTGCTGAATCAATCTGAAATGGAGGAAATCTTTCAAAAATCATCAGAGGAATTTCGCAAATATATGCAATCAAGGGAAAAGCCAGATCAGTTTGATCTACATTTATTAATTAAAATATTATATAGCTGTCTGATTGATGCCGATCGCTATGATACATACTGCTTTATACAGAAAAATAATATTATAGAACGTATAAATGAGGCAGAGATAAGCGAACTATGGGATGTTTTTGACAAAAGACTGGCTGTTACAGAAAAAAGCTTGCGAGATAAGGTGACAAAAAGTGATTTGGAAAGTAGAATTCATACCTTAAGACAGGATATATGGAATCAGTGCAGTGATTATGGAGACAAGCCTGAGGGAATTTATACCTTAACTGTGCCAACAGGAGGTGGGAAAACATTATCCAGCTTAAGATATGCCATTAACCATGCAAGAAAGTATCATAAAAAGAGGATTATCTATGTGCTTCCATTTACCTCAATTATTGAACAAAATGCAGCTGTTATAAGAAATGCGTTAGATGCAGGCGATTATTTGCTGGAGCATCATTCAAATGTGATACATGAGGATTTCAATTATGAAAATAACAATAATGACAATAGTGATGAAAAGTGGGAATATTACAGGCTATTAACAGAGCAGTGGACAACTCCTATCATTATCACAACTATGGTTCAGTTTTTAAATACATTATTTGCCGGAGGGACGCAGAGTATAAGACGCCTTCACAATATTACAGAAGCTATTCTTATTTTTGACGAAATACAGGCATTACCAATAAATTGTATCTCCTTATTCAACAAAACCATTAATTATTTGCACAGAGAATGCAGGAATACGGTTATTCTTTGTACTGCCACCCAGCCGTATTTGGATCGGGTTGAACATAGAATTTTTGTTGATGGTGAGATAATAAGCGATTTGGAAGAGAAATTTAAGGCGTTTAAGCGCATTGAAGTTAAGCCCGCAATAAAGAAGGGGGGAATGAATGTATCAGAACTGGGGGAGTTTGTAAAGCAGATAAAGAAAGAAAATAAAAGTATTCTAATTATTATGAATACAAAAGGTATGGCTGAAAGGGTTTACAAAGAAGTTAAGAACTGTATCGATGACCCAAATGTTCACTTTTATTTTTTGAGTACAAATCTGTGTCCGGCTCACCGTAGGTTTATAATTGCTGAAATGCAAAAAAAATTGGCAGAAGATAAACATATTATATGTGTAAGTACACAGTTGATTGAAGCAGGTGTGGATATTAGCTTTTCCTCCGTAATCAGACATATTGCCGGGCTGGAATCCATTGCCCAGGCTTCAGGCAGAGGAAACCGGCATGGGGAAGGTGAGGTTAAAGAGGCCTATATTGTGCAGATAGAAGATGAGGATCTGGGTTCGCTTGATACCATCAGATGTGGCGAGGAAGCAACAAAGGCGGTGCTGGATAAATACTTATATGATCCGGAGCAATTTGATCATGACCTTCTATCACCTAAAGCTCTCAGCTATTATTATGAAAATTATTATGAGCTTAGTAATATAAGTAAGCAAATGGATTATCCTATAAAAAATGAAAAATCAACTATATTGGAAAAGCTGTCATATATTAAGAAAACCGATGAGTATTATAACCGCTTTGGAGAAAGGTGTCCAACAATACTGCAATATCAATTTAGGACGGCGTCAAGGTATTTTAAGGTAATTGATGATAATGACACCACCGTTCTGGTTCCTTTTGAAGACGGTACAAGACTTATACAGATACTGAGGGATAGCTCATTAAAATATCCTGACAAGAAATTAATGAGAGAGTTGCAGCAATATTCTGTCAATATTTCTAAGGCTACATATCAAAAATTAGCGGAGCAGGGAGCGGTTGAAATTGTACCAAACAGTGGGGTTTTAGTATTGAACGGGAGATTTTATGATCCGGTGTTAGGGCTTGTGACTGAAGGAAGGCTAATGGAGCCGGCGATTTATTAAAAATAGGCCAGAGTACAAAGAAAGAGCTAAAGCTGCCAAGTTTATTCAATGGGCAGCTTTAGACTCCGACAATATAATTGTTTTAATTTCAATCCACATCACTATTATATTACAATGTGATGACAATTAATTATAACATAGAATTCTGGTAAATAACATATTTTCTTTTATTTCTTCAAAAAATACAAAAAATATAATTTATTTCAAAATAGTATTGACAATATTAGGAAACTAATATATACTTAAGTCGTTACAATATAATTATTTTAAAAAAATATACTAGATATTTCTAGTTTCTCGGGACTCTTGATAAATCCTAATTTCTTAGACATCATCACAATAATCCCACTAGACATTATAACGATTTTAATCATATTAGAGAAAGGAGAAGAGGATGGAAAATAGCATTACTTATCGTGTATATGGCAAATATGCACTCTTTTCGGATCCTATTACGCGTATAGGAGGTGAAAAAACCAGTCTTTTTATACCGACTTACCAGGCACTGGTAGGGATCACTGAGAGCTGTTACTGGAAGCCTACGATCAAATGGGTAATTGACGCGGTTCGGGTACTTAATCCAATCAGGACAGAATCAAAGGGACTACGTCCTATAAACTATGGTGGCGGTAATGATTTAAGCTATGCTACATATCTTACAGATGTGTCATATGTGGTAAAGGCACATTTTATACAGAATACCAATCGTCCGGATCTTGCAGATGACTATAATGAACACAAGCATTACTGGATTGCCAAGCGCTGCCTTGAAAGAGGGGGCAGACGGGACATTTTTCTTGGAACTCGTGAATGTGCCGCCTATATAGAACCTTATAACTTTGACCAGGATGAAGGCTTTTATGATAAATACGGGGTTATGGAATTCGGCTTGCAGTTTCATAGCTTCTCATACCCTGATGATAATGGAGAGGGAAAGTTTTTGGCCAGATTCTGGAAGCCTAAGATGGTTAACGGAGTGATAGAGTTTTGCAGACCGGAGGAATGCCCGGTTGTGAAGGAAATAAGGCCTATGAAAATGAAGAGCTTTAAATATGGCATTAATTTCAGAGGCTTGCAGGAGGAAGGTTTGCTCGTCGGTTATGAGGAGGAGCGGTTATGAGTTGGCTTGGTGTGTTATATGAAACATATAGAAACATGTCGGAATCAGGCCTTTATGAGAAGTTGCTTCCAATTGCCCATACTACTCAGAATTGCCATATAGAAATAACTATAAATGAGCGAAGTGAGATAGCAGATGCAAAAGTAGTAGACAAGGAAAATGCGGAAACCATAATTCCGTGTACGGAAGAATCGGCCGGCAGGACTGGAACTCACCCCAAAAATCATCCATTAATGGATAAGCTTCAGTATATAGCTGCCGATTATACAAGGTTCGGTGGTGAAAAGGGTGAAGAATTCTACAAAGAATATATGAAGGATTTGGAGGACTGGTGCAATTCGGAATATTCACACCCAAAGGTAAAGATCATATACAACTATCTAAAAAAAGGAACAGTCATATCAGATTTGGTGCAATATAAAGTGTTGCATTGTGATCCCGGCGGAAAACTTTACACCAAATATCCTGACAAGAATAATGCACCGGCTATATTCAAAGTAGTGCAGGGCAATCAAAGCGATGCATTTGTACGATTTAAGGTAATCGGGGTGGATAATAAAGCAGAAATATGGGAAGATGAAAGCCTTAGGCAAAGCTATATAAAATACTATCTGTCAAGACCTACCGGTAAAGAGCTTTGCTATGTTTCAGGCGAGCTAAAAAGCTGCTCAAGCAATCACCCGGCGAAGATACGCAATACAGCTGATAAGGCAAAGCTTATATCAGCCAATGATAAATCGGGTTTTACATTTCGCGGCAGATTCTATGATGCATCTGAAGCTGCCACTGTCAGTTATGAGGTGTCACAGGGGGCTCATAATGCTTTGAAATGGCTGATTAAAAACCAGGGGAGTAATTTTGGAGGCAGGGTTTTTGTTGCGTGGAATCCCAAGGGCTATAAAGTACCCGATATGCTGGAGGACAGTTATGATTTGTTCTTTAAAAATAATAAACCTCAGGCATATACCGCACAGGAATTTGCCCGGCAATTAGAGCTTGCGCTTGCAGGTTATAAGGCAAATCTGGACTATACAGACAGAATTGTAATAATGGCTTTGGATGCAGCCACTGTAGGCAGACTGGCAATAACCTTTTATCGTGAAATGCTGGCAAATGAGCTTATAGACAATCTTAAATATTGGCACATTGTATGTGCATGGAAGCATCGATATAGATTTTCAGAGGATAAGATGCCTGTTGAGTTCTATGGAGCTCCATCACCAAAGGATATAGCTTTGGCCGCATTTGGAATTGAACGGACAAATTTCTTGGAGCTGGATGACAAGTTACTTAAAAATGTAGTTGAAAGAATATTGCCCTGCATTATTGATAGGGCTCCGTTACCTTATGATATTGTTAAAAGCGCTTTCAAAAATGTATGTCATCCGCAGAACTACAAAAATGCGGGCAACTGGCAAAAGGTGCTTAGCATATGCTGTGCTTTGCTAAAAAAGTATTATTATGAAAAATCCGAAGGTAAGGAGGAATGGACTGTGGAAGTTAATCCAAAGGAAGAAAGCCTGGCATATCTTTGCGGAAGGATGTTGGCTGTTGCTGATGCCTTGGAAAAACGAACATATACCAATGAGGAAAGAAAAAACAGGACAACCTGTGCCATGAGGTATTTTACAAAATTTTCAGAGCATCCATGTCAAACTTGGGAGATCATATCAAAAATGCTGGCACCTTATATGGCAAAGCTTGGAGGATTGGCCGCTTATTATCAAAAAATGCTGGCAGATATTTCAGCAAAGATAGATCCTGAGGAGTTTAAAGCGGCAAAGAATTTGGACGGACGCTTGGCATTAGGTTTTTATGCACAGCAAAATCTGATGCGTCCAAATAAAGATAAGGAAGCCAATACAGTTGATGAAAATATAGCAAATGAAGTGGAATAAAGGGAGGTTATGATTATGTCGGTATTGAAAAATAAGATTGATTTTGTAGCTATTATTACATGCAAGAATGCAAATCCAAATGGAGATCCGCTATGTGGCAATATGCCAAGAAGAACCTATAAGGGTTATGGTGAAATATCAGATGTATGTATTAAGCGAAAAATTCGCAACAGATTGCTAGATATGGGAGAATCGATATTTGTTCAGTCTGATGACAAAAATGTTGACGGGTTTGCAAGTCTCAGGGAACGTGCTGAAAGCGTTAAGGAATTAAAAGAAGCAGAAAAAGCAAAGGACAAGGTAAAATATGCAAAGATTGCTTGCGAAACATGGATGGATGTACGCAGCTTCGGACAGGTCTTTGCCTTTAAGGCTGACAAAGGTGAGGGTGTATCTGTAGGCGTGCGTGGTCCTGTCACTATACAACCTGCCTTCAGTGTAGAGACTATTGATATTAGTAGTACTCAGATAACCAAAAGTGTAAACAGCGAAACTGGTGACAAAAAGGGTTCCGACACCATGGGTATGAAGCATCGGGTTGATTTTGGACTTTATATCCTTAAAGGAAGCATTAATGTTCAGCTGGCGGAATTAACCGGATTTACAGAGGAAGATGCAGAAAAGATTAAAGAAGCTATCCGTACACTTTTTGTCAATGATTGTTCTTCTGCCCGCCCGGAGGGCTCAATGACGATTGAAAAACTTTATTGGTTCAAACACAATAATAAGATCGGCCAATATTCTGCTGCAAAGGTTCATGAAAGTGTTAAGGTTAAGTATATAGCCGATCCGGAGCATGCTAAGGACACTATAGAGGATTATCAGATTACCCTTGACAATCTTCCAGGATTAGAATGTGAGATTTATGATGGAATATAAAGAAGAGGACTTCTTAAAGCTGTCAGGTGTTCAACACTTTGCGTTTTGTCGCCGTCAGTGGGCTTTAATACATATTGAAAATCAATGGGAAGAGAATGTCAAAACAGTTGAAGGACGTATTATTCATGATAAGGCACATGACAAATTAGTTTTGGAATCCAGAGGCAATATACTAATATCCAGAGGGATGCCGGTTTTCTCGGCATCCCTTGGGATAAGTGGCGAATGTGATGTTGTAGAATTTCATAGAAGTCCTGATGGAATAAAAATTGCAGGAAAAGAAGGTCTGTATAAGGTCATTCCCATCGAATATAAGCGTGGAAAAGAAAAACCGGATGATTGGGATGAGCTGCAGCTTACAGCGCAGGCAATGTGCCTGGAAGAGATGCTTTGCTGCAGCATCCCTGTAGCTTATTTATTCTATCATGAAATAAGGCGCCGTGTTGCTGTAAACATATCTGAGGAGCTTAGAAAAAAGGTAAAGGATATGTTAACTGAAATGCATCAAATGTATGAACGCGGTCATACACCACGAGTAAAAAGAACAAAATCCTGCAATGCATGTTCTCTTAAGCACATATGTCTGCCAGCCCTATCCTCTGCAAAATCTGTCAGGAATTATATTGAGGAGCACATTAAACAGGAGGACTTATGAAACGATTGCTGAACACGCTATACATAACAAATCCGGATTATTATCTGTCATTGGATGGGGAAAATGTGGTTATTAAATTACAAGATGAGGAAATAGGGCGGATGCCATTACATACATTAGATGGCATTGTGACTATGGGATTTGCTGGAGCTAGTCCAAAGCTTATGGGATACTGCTCGGAGAAAAATATCTCCATTACCTTCTTATCTTCTTCAGGACGATTTTTGGCGACTGTCAATGGTGAAAGCAAAGGAAATGTGTTGCTGCGCAAAGAACAGTACCGAATCTCGGATAATGAAGAAAAAGCGTTGAAGATTGCTCGAAATATGATAATCGGCAAAATATATAACTGTAGATGGATTCTTGAAAGAGCAACCAGAGATCATGCATTTAGAATAGATGTTGAGCGGATAAAACGACAGAGCAATTATCTGTATAATGCTCTTAATAATTTTAATGAAATAAGCTCATTAGCTCAGCTTCGTGGTATTGAGGGAGAGGCAGCGTCAGTGTACTTTTCGGTTTTTGATGAGCTGATATTACAGCAAAAGGAGCATTTTCATTTTGACAGAAGAAATAGACGGCCACCTCTGGATAATGTTAATGCCTTATTGTCATTTACTTATACTTTATTGGCGGGAATGTGTAAATCCGGCTTGGAAGCTGTAGGGCTGGATCCTTATGTGGGGTTTTTGCATACGGACAAGCCAGGACGGATTTCGTTGGCTCTGGATTTGATGGAAGAGCTAAGGCCAATTATAGCAGATCGATTTGTGCTTACTCTTATTAATAAAAAAATAGTAAGCCCGGATGGATTTCGTACAAAGGAAAATGGTGCGGTTATTATGAATGATGATACCAGGAAAGCGGTAATATCTGCCTGGCAACTAAAAAAACAAGAAATGATAATCCATCCATATTTAAATGAAAATATAGAATGGGGAATGATTCCTTATGCACAGGCACTGTTGTTGGCCAGATATATACGCGGAGATTTGGATGAATATCCCCCAATCCTTTGGAAGTAGGTGTTAATTATGATGGTGCTAATTACATATGATGTAAATACCGAAACAGAATCTGGCAAGAGAAGATTAAGAAGGGTTGCAAAGCAATGTGTAAATTACGGGCAGAGAGTTCAGAATTCGGTTTTTGAATGCAAGCTGGACAATACCCAGTTTCGGCAGGTCAGAAATATACTTGAGCAAATAATTGATAAGGATAAAGACAGTCTACGATATTATATGCTAGGTAATAACTATAAAGACAAGGTCATACATGTAGGAGCAAAGGAAACATACGATATTGATGGGCCTTTGGTCTTTTAGTGCGAATGTGAAGCAAACATAAATTTCCCGGGAGATTCGCACCTCAAAAAATGTCGATTTATAGTGTTTTATCGTTCAATATAGCTATTATATTTTGCATTATAATATTAAATTGTGTAATATATATAAAACTGCCAATGAATTTAGTGTGATTTTATAGCAGTTTTGCAGTCGCTCCCCGCAGGGGAGCGTGGATTGAAATTCCCTCTACTGGCATCCACTCTATGGCACCATTCTGTCGCTCCCCGCAGGGGAGCGTGGATTGAAATCTCAACATCATAATCTTGGCAATCTATGTATACGTCGCTCCCCGCAGGGGAGCGTGGATTGAAATTTTTCTGTTACTTTGTCGCTGTCGATATCTTGATGTCGCTCCCCGCAGGGGAGCGTGGATTGAAATTCTTATATCAACGACACTGGAGCCGTTAATCCTGTCGCTCCCCGCAGGGGAGCGTGGATTGAAATTCCGTTAGTGTCGCCATAAATAAGACATTTACGGTGTCGCTCCCCGCAGGGGAGCGTGGATTGAAATAAAAAAAGGTATTGACAAATAAAATAAAATGGGTTACAGTCGCTCCCCGCAGGGGAGCGTGGATTGAAATCAGATTATCAAACGACAGAGTTATCTCGGGATTGTGTCGCTCCCCGCAGGGGAGCGTGGATTGAAATTAATATCTGCAGCATTGGCTTAATAACGTTGCGTGTCGCTCCCCGCAGGGGAGCGTGGATTGAAATTTTCCCAATGTTATATTGTCCTTTCTTTGAACAGGTCGCTCCCCGCAGGGGAGCGTGGATTGAAATACCATATAAAGATTGTGATATTGTTATTGCTGATGGTCGCTCCCCGCAGGGGAGCGTGGATTGAAATAATTTCGGCTATCTCTGTTGCTATATTACCTACCGTCGCTCCCCGCAGGGGAGCGTGGATTGAAATAGGCACCATTTCATTAAGTTGTTGCACAATAGCGGTCGCTCCCCGCAGGGGAGCGTGGATTGAAATGGGATTATAGTAACAGCAATTGCACATATGCTATGTCGCTCCCCGCAGGGGAGCGTGGATTGAAATCTCCATCTATCGATTGCCGGTATGCTATGTATGATGGTCGCTCCCCGCAGGGGAGCGTGGATTGAAATAAAAATAGCATTGATTTTTTCCGCAGCGTTTGCATCGTCGCTCCCCGCAGGGGAGCGTGGATTGAAATAAATATGGCTTGTATCGTGTAGTCTGGTATCTCTGGTCGCTCCCCGCAGGGGAGCGTGGATTGAAATGCTTGGTGGATGAACGAGGACCCCAATCAATTAACGTCGCTCCCCGCAGGGGAGCGTGGATTGAAATCTGAAATGAACGTTTACCGCTGCCCAGTCACGCAAGGTCGCTCCCCGCAGGGGAGCGTGGATTGAAATCTTAGCCCGGAAATGTGGCATAAAGCCAATCCGTCATTGTCGCTCCCCGCAGGGGAGCGTGGATTGAAATTGCAATTACATCATGGCTAGGTATATTGGCAATACGTCGCTCCCCGCAGGGGAGCGTGGATTGAAATAAAAAATTGCTCGGTTGTATATATCTCTTTCTCTGTCGCTCCCCGCAGGGGAGCGTGGATTGAAATATGATTCGCACCGGTATAGGTGCCATCATACTGGCCGTCGCTCCCCGCAGGGGAGCGTGGATTGAAATGGATCGTAATCTTTTCCCGGCGATAAAATAACTCTATGTCGCTCCCCGCAGGGGAGCGTGGATTGAAATTAAAACATGTGCATACTAGACTTAGGATCTAGTTGTCGCTCCCCGCAGGGGAGCGTGGATTGAAATGTTTTTGCGCTCATGAGTAAGGCAATAATTATAAGTCGCTCCCCGCAGGGGAGCGTGGATTGAAATTTTAACTCCATATATACGCGTATATAATATATTTTTGGTCGCTCCCCGCAGGGGAGCGTGGATTGAAATATCCGGTATCCCAAAGGGATAACCATGTTCAGCGTCGCTCCCCGCAGGGGAGCGTGGATTGAAATTTTACCCGGCTCCCAGCAACACCATTTCGGCTCGAGTCGCTCCCCGCAGGGGAGCGTGGATTGAAATCTTTGTGTCGTTTTCGATTTCTGCTGCTGTATCTGTCGCTCCCCGCAGGGGAGCGTGGATTGAAATATAGCAGTAAATCATGCCGTTTTTATTATTAATCTGGGTCGCTCCCCGCAGGGGAGCGTGGATTGAAATAACCCTTTTATCCAATCCAACACACCCATAACCATGTCGCTCCCCGCAGGGGAGCGTGGATTGAAATTCCTTACAAATGTTTTATTGCAGATAATACATTGGTCGCTCCCCGCAGGGGAGCGTGGATTGAAATACAACTTGTAAATACTGACAATCAAAGCATCCACGTCGCTCCCCGCAGGGGAGCGTGGATTGAAATAATTAATGGTTTAGGGTTTGGCTCCCATTTAATGGTCGCTCCCCGCAGGGGAGCGTGGATTGAAATTGAATAGCTGATACCTTATGCCTGATATCTTCTCGGTCGCTCCCCGCAGGGGAGCGTGGATTGAAATTTGCCTTGCTCAATTAACATAAATTGCTGCTCGGTCGCTCCCCGCAGGGGAGCGTGGATTGAAATATCTAACATGCCTTGTAAAAACTGTAACATTTGTGCGTCGCTCCCCGCAGGGGAGCGTGGATTGAAATGCAGAATTAGGAACAACTAAGGCAGGAAAGCCTAAGTCGCTCCCCGCAGGGGAGCGTGGATTGAAATATAGCCTTATGAATTAAAGCTGTTACAAGTTCCACCGTCGCTCCCCGCAGGGGAGCGTGGATTGAAATATAATCAATAAAATGGCATATAGTCCTGAATGTTTGTCGCTCCCCGCAGGGGAGCGTGGATTGAAATTTGATATGGTACATTGCCACGGTCCAGCACTTTCTGTCGCTCCCCGCAGGGGAGCGTGGATTGAAATATCGTTAAGGTTCCGTCTTGAAAAACCAACTGCTCTGTCGCTCCCCGCAGGGGAGCGTGGATTGAAATATCGTCAGTTGCGCATGTAGCTGTATACATAGTGTCGCTCCCCGCAGGGGAGCGTGGATTGAAATAGTTATTTCTGGCTCTGTTACCGTTATATCACATCGTCGCTCCCCGCAGGGGAGCGTGGATTGAAATGTGTCGTTAAGCTGATAATATAGGACTTCGGGCTGTGTCGCTCCCCGCAGGGGAGCGTGGATTGAAATATTTCCGGACTTGTGACCGGCCGCTTAGGTTAGGGTCGCTCCCCGCAGGGGAGCGTGGATTGAAATAGATGCCCCATATGTAGCGGATTAAAAGTACCACGTCGCTCCCCGCAGGGGAGCGTGGATTGAAATTCTTATATTCATTGTTGCCCCCTGTCGTAGGAACTAGAGTCGCTCCCCGCAGGGGAGCGTGGATTGAAATTGCTTGGTACCGCCGGCCAGATGCTTTATTACTGCGTCGCTCCCCGCAGGGGAGCGTGGATTGAAATTGTTTCGGTGGCTACCTGTTGAGCATCATCCAAAAAAGTCGCTCCCCGCAGGGGAGCGTGGATTGAAATTAGCAAAGATGGCGATCTGTCCGGAGATGAGTGTCGCTCCCCGCAGGGGAGCGTGGATTGAAATAATACAACAGCTTACCGGCGGCTGGATACCTGTGTCAGGTCGCTCCCCGCAGGGGAGCGTGGATTGAAATAACGAAATAGGAGAGTGCTTATTATCCACGGTTATTGTCGCTCCCCGCAGGGGAGCGTGGATTGAAATAGTACCGCCAAAGTCAACACCTATTGTGCCATACAGTCGCTCCCCGCAGGGGAGCGTGGATTGAAATATCTCCCACTTCAAGGTCAAGCTGTGTTTCGGTCAAGTCGCTCCCCGCAGGGGAGCGTGGATTGAAATTTTATCCGGGTGGTACGTCCTTTAAGCTGGACTATGTCGCTCCCCGCAGGGGAGCGTGGATTGAAATTTGCAGCTCTTATGTATTTTATATCTGCCCTGAGCGTCGCTCCCCGCAGGGGAGCGTGGATTGAAATACTACCTCCAGACAACTGAGCAACCTCATATTTCAGTCGCTCCCCGCAGGGGAGCGTGGATTGAAATTCCTTTAATTGCTCCATTCTTTCTTTAACCTTTTCAGTCGCTCCCCGCAGGGGAGCGTGGATTGAAATAAATTGATAGTCTGGATCATAATATCTACAATCGATGTCGCTCCCCGCAGGGGAGCGTGGATTGAAATACTGATATTATCCTTATTAGACAGGATAGCCAGCGTCGCTCCCCGCAGGGGAGCGTGGATTGAAATCACACCCAATTTTCAGTAATGCAGCGGTATAGTTTTGTCGCTCCCCGCAGGGGAGCGTGGATTGAAATCATCCGTCATTTTTTAGTACGCCAGCCCTGACAAGTCGCTCCCCGCAGGGGAGTGTGGATTGAAATATCATCCATACAAACCAACACATATGCTTCGCCGTATGTCGCTCCCCGCAGGGGAGCGTGGATTGAAATTATCTCGTCATTAGTTTTTTTAACGCTTTCATATGTCGCTCCCCGCAGGGGAGCGTGGATTGAAATCCTTGAAGCGGTCAAGGAATGGAAAAATCCCCGGTCGCTCCCCGCAGGGGAGCGTGGATTGAAATTATATTACTTTTTTTAAGCCGTTAAAGCGAATTGTCGCTCCCCGCAGGGGAGCGTGGATTGAAATTACTATCTTATATGAGCCATTAATAAGTTTTTCAGGTCGCTCCCCGCAGGGGAGCGTGGATTGAAATGTCATTACCTTTATATCTCCAACAAACTAATGCCGGTCGCTCCCCGCAGGGGAGCGTGGATTGAAATCCTCCTATCGCCTTGTCTATTTCTGCAAGAGTTTGGTCGCTCCCCGCAGGGGAGCGTGGATTGAAATCCTGAGACGGGTCCGCATCCAACTCCACAGCAGCGTCGCTCCCCGCAGGGGAGCGTGGATTGAAATAGCATTTTCACTCACTCCCATAGTCAATTAATTCAAGTCGCTCCCCGCAGGGGAGCGTGGATTGAAATAATATCGTCCATTAGAGCCTGTATGCCCGTCAAAGTCGCTCCCCGCAGGGGAGCGTGGATTGAAATCTCCTTCTCCCCGTATGGCCGGTAGGACAGCCAAGTCGCTCCCCGCAGGGGAGCGTGGATTGAAATTAAGCCAGATATCAGCGTCTGTTCTGCGCTGTCGTCGCTCCCCGCAGGGGAGCGTGGATTGAAATCGGTACATTCGACTATAATAGCACTCTGAAAACGTCGCTCCCCGCAGGGGAGCGTGGATTGAAATTGCTTACCGGCTCTGGATAATTCGGCGAGCTTTGTCGCTCCCCGCAGGGGAGCGTGGATTGAAATCGAAAATCCTGTATATGTATATCCATCTGAATCCTGTCGCTCCCCGCAGGGGAGCGTGGATTGAAATAGACACATAGAATTTACCCTCTTGATAGTCTACCCAGGTCGCTCCCCGCAGGGGAGCGTGGATTGAAATTCCTCATACAGGGACGGATCATACTGAGGAGGATTACGTCGCTCCCCGCAGGGGAGCGTGGATTGAAATCCCTGCCTTCTTCTCCGCACGTGATTGCATAAAGTCGCTCCCCGCAGGGGAGCGTGGATTGAAATAGTACTGGTAAATACTGTGTTGCGTGGCAACACAGGTCGCTCCCCGCAGGGGAGCGTGGATTGAAATGCTAAATAATAATTTGGTGCAATATATGTACGCTTACGTCGCTCCCCGCAGGGGAGCGTGGATTGAAATTCTCAAGCAACCCTAGTGCCCATGCTAAAGCACTTGTCGCTCCCCGCAGGGGAGCGTGGATTGAAATTGAAATTTCTAAATTCTTTTTAAAATTATAGATAGAAGTCGCTCCCCGCAGGGGAGCGTGGATTGATATCGGGCTTGTGCAAGACTGTGTCCGCTATCTGATGCACATGTAACTCTTCACAGAGCGCACAGATTAACACCTTACAGAAATGCAGGGTGTTATCTTTTTGGCTTTATTTAACTTCTTAACTTCTGTTTGAATCTAATAAGTTTTCTCTATATAATAAAATCATAAATAAAACATGACATTACGCTGTCATGTTCGCTCTGATATGATCTAATACGAAAGGAACAGCCATGAAAATTGATAGATTAATTGGAATATTATCTATTCTATTGCAAAAGGAAAAGGTAACAGCTCCATATCTTGCTGAGCAGTTTGAAGTGTCCAGAAGAACCATTAACCGTGATATTGAGGATTTGTGCAGGGCAGGGATTCCTATTGTCACGCAGCAGGGCGCAAACGGCGGTATTTCCATAATGGAGAATTACAAAATAGACAAAACCCTGTTGACCAATGAGGAAATGCAGGACATTCTTGCCGGGCTGCGGAGTCTTGACAGCATCAATGGAACTAACCGATACGGACAGCTTATGGAAAAGCTGTCTGCCGGTTCATCTGATTTTATGACAGGCAATCAATATGTGCTGATTGATCTTACGTCATGGCATAAGGATTCGTTGGTGCCAAAGTTTGATTTAATAAGAACAGCGATCAGCAATTGCCGGGAGCTTGAGTTCTTGTATTATTCACCTAAAGGAGAGAGCATCAGGTGTATCGAACCCTACTACCTGATTTTTCGCTGGTCCAGCTGGTATGTGTGGGGTTGGTGCAAGAGTCGCCAGGATTATCGCCTGTTTAAGCTTAATCGCATGGATAAATTAAGGTTAACGGAAAATACATTTTCCAAAAGAGCGGTTGCTTTTCCGGATTTGAGCAATGAGCGCATTTTTCCGGCTAATATACATGTAAAGGCCTTGTTTGATGCCGGCTGCAAATGGCGTTTGGTGGAGGAATTTGGCCCTGGCTGTTTTGTCGAGCAGGATGACGGGAGATTACTCTTTAGCACAGAGTATTCAGATAAGGACAATCTTATTAGCTGGATGCTGACATTCAGGGACCAGGTGGAGTTGCTGGAACCGGATGATATACGGAATGAGATGATACAGATTATTGAGAATATGTATAGGAGGTATGTTTAATGAATTATGTTCAGATTACCGTTGAGAATTTGGACAAAGAACATATATGCTGCGCAATGGGACTTGATAAAGATCCCCAGGTAGCATCCAAAAAAGCATGGTTAAGAGATCGCATACATGAAGGACTGGTATTCTTAAAAGCAGATATAAGAGGCAAATGCTTTATCGAGTATATACCTGCAGAATATGCATGGGTCCCGATAGAAGCGGACGGTTATATGCATATCAATTGCTTCTGGGTCTCTGGCTCACTTCAAGGTCAAGGCCATGGCAGCGAGCTGCTAAATCGCTGCATTCAGGATGCAAAGCTTAAGAATAAGCTTGGGCTGACAATAATAACATCGGCTAAGAAAAAGCCTTATCTGTCTGATCCCAAGTACCTTGCTAAAAAGGGCTTCAGGGTTGCCGATACTGCCGGTCCGTATTTTGAGCTTTTATACTTGCCCTTCAGGGATGATGCAGCTATGCCTAAATTTAAAAAATCAGTCAAGGAGCCTGCCATAGATACTAAGGGTTTTGCCCTGTATTATACCAATGGCTGCCCCTTTAATGCAAAATATGTACCTTTGCTGGAGGAGTGCGCAAAGGCAAACAATATTCCATTAACAGTGATAAAAATAAATAGCCGCGAGGAGGCGCAAAATGCTCCGGCAGCATGGACAAATTATGCTCTGTTTTATAATGGGAAGTATATTACCAACGAAATTTTGACCGAGAAAAAAATATTAGCCTTAAACCAATCATTAGCAGGGAAATAAGGGCACCTGTTCAGTACGACTGTTGTAAAAGGCATTTTAGTGATAATAAAGGCGTGATATAATAGCCGTAATAAAAAAATACATAATTAATTAAGACATATTTAATAAGACATAATTAATAAAGGCAAGTGCCTAAATTCAGACACTTGCCTTTAAAGCTGTTGACATATTAACATATGAACAAAGCTAATTATACTATTGCATAAAGCTAATTTTACTATTACTATATAACCTTAATTCGTTGAATTTGCTAAATACAATTCTCTGAAATATGCATTGTTCTCCATCAGTTCATCAAAGCTGCCCTGATCAACTAACCTACCATCCTTCAGAACGAAAACATTCTCAAATTTCCTTATGGAGCTAAGACGGTGGGCTATTACGATTACGGTTTGTGCCTGCAATAATTGCATTACACGGTTCATAACCGTTTCCTCAGTAATATTGTCCATCGCTGAGGTTGCCTCATCCAATATAACGATTTCCGCCTTAGTAAACCAGAGTCTGGCCAATGCCAGTCTTTGACGTTCACCGCCGGACAGGGTGATGCCTCTTTCCCCAAGCTCAGTATCCAAACCCTTCTCCAGCTTTTTGTATAAGTCAAGCAATTCCACCTGCTCTAATGCCTTAATCATTTCGCAGTCATCTACATTCTTGTCAAAAACCAGGTTTTCCCGCAAGCTTCCATCGAATACGGGTGATTCCTGAGATATATAGGCAATGGAGTCGTAATAGCTGTCGAGGGCCAGCTCCTTCAGATCATGCATACCAATCATTATCCGGCCATCCTGCGGCTTCAGCAGACCCGTTAGCAGCTTAATCAGTGTTGACTTGCCGGAACCGCTTTCTCCAACAAAAGCTATTTTCTCACCATGCCTGATAGCTAGGTTGAACTTGTCCAGTACAAGTCTGTTGCCATATGAAAATTTCAGATCATTGCAGGAAATATCAGCCCTTATGGAAGGCAGCTTCATTCCCTTATAAAGCTGCTCATCATCCCTGGAATCCAAAAAGTCGCTGTATCTTTTATAAGCTGCCTTATCCAGCTTATATTGGACGAAGATCACATTAAAAATGGCAATGGGCGTGTATGCATTATCTATCAGGGTTATCAATGCTATACAGGCTCCAATGCTTATGGATTTGCTTGACCATCCATAAGCGATAATAAATATTTTTATAATAGCCACCAATAATGCAAAAATCGTAAAGAAGGCCTCATGAATAAGCTTCATTTTGACCTTGGAGCTTACGATCTCCTTTTTGGCAGACTCAGCCCTTGATATTTCATGCTTAAATCTTTTGTTTATGCGGAAGACCACCATTTCCATGAAGGCACGGACCAGAATATGATTCAAGGCTTCTTCATTAGACAGAATGCCTTCCTTAATTTGATACAAAAGCTTAAGCAGCAGCTTTGTAACGAAAAATACTACAATATAGCCTGCAAGTATTATCAGCATAATTTTTCTGTTAATGCTGTAAATGAAAATCATGCTGACAAGTATGGACGGTGCAAGCTCCCGGAAAATACGGAATATGAACCAATATAATATGTCCCTGCCGGCAGCTGCTCCATTTTCAATTCTTTGTATCAGCTTGCCGGTTCCCATGGACTGATAGGCCAGGTAATCAATGCGGCTTATTTTATCCAGAGCCTTAAGCTTCAGATCCATGTAGATACCGTGTTCAAGACTGTTTTTAGGATACTCATCCAGATATTCAAGGATACATAAAGCAATAAGAGCAAGTCCGTATATTATTATATTGCCTGCTCTAAGGCTTCCGTCGGTAAATTTATCTATAAGCTTCTGAAAATAACTGGCGTTAAAACCGTTTAAGAAGGCGATTATAATGCCTGATAATATATAAATGCTCGCCAGAAGCTTGTTTTTTCTTGCTATTTCAATCAGGTATTTCATAACTGTACTCCTTTTCTGCTTTTTAATTTATGAAATAATTTGAAAAGTCAGTACAGTTGAGCCCTGTTAGCAAATTATAATTTAACCTCAGTACAGTCTGCTAACAGATTATGTCAACTGTACTGAGTTGTTACCTCGTTTAAGCCTCAAAACCGAGTTCACCCCTTCTAAAATTACTTTATTTACAATTATAATATTTATCAGTATAAATTTATATAGAAAGAATTGTTTAGAAAAATATGTACCCTGTTGTGTCTTGTTCCTCTTCAATTGTCGCTTTAAATTCGCCTGGGTTTCTTGCCAAAAACGGACAATGGTATTTCCTCTACAAATATCCCCTGAAACCACGGCCGATGATCTCGCTGGTATTTGTTATCAGGATAAAGGCCTCAGGCTGGTTCTTTTTAATGAATTTTTTCAGCTGCACAGCCTCCGAACGGGACATTACTGTCAGAATGATTTTTTTATTTTGGTCTGTAAATGCTCCTTTGGCGTCATAGACTGTGGCACTCCTGTGCAGCTCATCTATGATGAAGCGGCAGATGCTGTCTGCATTATCGCATATTACCGTAAAATACTTGCACAGGTTCAATGCTTCTACAATATTATCAACAACCAGAGATTTTATCAGCAGGCCGGCGAGGGAAAGAAGGCCGGTCAGCATGCCAAAGATAGGGAAGGTTAAAAGGGTAAGGATAATATCTGTTGCCAGCAGAGCCTGTCCGATATTTATATTGGTCTTGCTTTTTAAAATCATTGCTATTATGTCCGTGCCACCTGTTGAGCTTCCCAGGTTAAAGAGCAATGCAGCCCCGACTCCCGGCAGGAGGACGGCAAAGAATAATTCAATAACCGGTTCATTGGTGAAGGGCTGAGGCATGGGGCTTATTATTTCAAGCAGCTTCAGGCCAACAGAGAGTATAAGGCTTCCGTATGTGGTTTTCACTCCAAAGTCCTTGCCAAATACGAAATATCCGACCAGCAAAAGTATGAGATTAATTATCAGCACAATTGTGCCGGATGATATCCGACCGCCCAGAATACTGCTTAACAGGATGCCGACACCGGTAACTCCTCCGATGCTGAAATTGTTCGGAAACTTAAAGTAATGCACACCCACAGTTACCAGTAGGGCGCCTATCGTAATCAGAAAATATTCCTTTATCTTATCTGCTATCGTCTTCTTATCTTTATCCATATTTTCTCCAAGCTAAGGTGTCATCAGGGGTGGCATTTGCTGTTTGTCTCAGGATTCTGGACTGAGCCAGAGGTATGGCTGCTACCTTTGATGACCTCATGTCAGTTTTGATATAAAAATTATATATTCAACACTTATCATAATACTAATTGGCCAAATATGCAAAAATAAATTTATTGAAATTTTGTAAAAGGAAACCTGAAAGATATTTTATTTCATAGCTGTTTAAGCCTTTAAAAGTGATTAGATGGGCGTGCGGCTGAACCAGCCATTTGTCTTTGAATATACATAATAGAAAGCAAAGATAAATTAAAGGTATATTTAAGCATTTTATGCAGCATTACTATAATTGCAAAGGTTTAGTGACAGGTGAGCTTGCTGTGGTGGAGGATAGTGTCAAAGGCCTGATGGGGTAGTCTTTATGAGTAAAATTCCAACCAATGTTAAGCTTTATATTTTAATAGTATTATTGTGCCTTATTGTTATCGTTTCATCCAGGGCTTATTTTGGCGGTATACGAAGCGGTGCAGATGGCACATTATCTGAGGATAAAATAGTGATTTACACTTCAAGAACCGATAATTTGCTGGATGCAACAATACCCTTGTTTGAAGAAAAATACGAAATTCAGGTTGAGCTTGTCAGGGATGAGATAGGCCGGCTTCTGTCCAGAATCAGGGAAGGGGATGTGGCGCCGGCTGATGTAATAATGGGAGGCACTTTTTCTTACATGTACTCCAACAGGGATTTATTTTTGAGTATATATGCTATAAGCAAGAGGTTCATGTGCCACGAACCTCTTGCTCTTTTATGGGGGGGGGAATAAATACAAAAAGTGGAGTATATGCTTATTTTTGCTGATGGATATTAAAATCTGAAATCTCTGTGTCCCTGTTCTATCAGCCGAAGCTTTTCTATTGTTATATTTCTTACCCTTTCATTGCTGATCTGCTGCAGCTCATCTTTTATTACCGCCTCGCCCTTGATTTTCGTATCATATGAGGCATAATCCTCAAGATACTCCTTCAGGGTCATCAGGGCATTAGGCTGGCAGCAGTTGGCGATTTGGCCGGATTTCACCAGGCTCATAAAGCGATCTCCGGTACGGCCCTCCCGGTAGCAGGCGGTGCAAAAGCTTGGAATATGGCCTAAGGAAAGCAGCCAGTTTACCACCTGATCAAGGGTCCTTTTATCTTCTACATCAAACTGGGAGGTATCTTCATCCTCAGGCTCTGCTTCTGCATATCCGCCTACATTGGTTCTTGAGCCGCCACTGATTTGGGATACACCAAGCCCTAGAACCCTTTCCCTGCTTTTTTGGGATTCACGGGTGGATACGATGATGCCTGTGTAGGGAACAGCAATTCGAAGGATGGCTACAATTTTGGCAAATATATCATCGGAAATGCCGCCGTCAAAGCTGTTGGGATCAATATCATCTGCAGGACGGATTCTTGGAACGCTGATGGTATGGGGACCAACCCCGAAGGTGGCTTCCAGATGCTCTGCGTGCATTAATATGCCGACAAAATCATAGAGATAGTTATTCAGACCAAACAAAACCCCAAGCCCGACATCATCAATTCCGCCCTCCATGGCTCGATCCATAGCCTCGGTGTGCCAGGCATAATTATGCTTTGGGCCTGTGGGATGGAGCTTTTCGTAGTTTTCCTTATGATATGTTTCCTGGAACAAAATATAAGTACCAATTCCTGCTTCCTTCAGCTTGCGGTAATTTTCCACAGTGGTTGCTGCAATATTGACATTTACACGGCGTATTGAGCCGTTCTTGTGCTTGACTGAATATATGGTTTCGATGCTTTCAAGAATGTATTCAATAGGATTGTTAACCGGATCTTCGCCTGCTTCCAGAGCCAGTCTTTTATGACCCATATCCTGAAGGGCAATAACCTCCCTGCGGATTTGCTCCTGAGTCAGCTTTTTTCTTGGTATGTGCTTGTTGACATAGTGGTAGGGGCAATATACACAGCCGTTGACACAGTAGTTGGAAAGATAAAGCGGGGCAAACATTACGATGCGGTTGCCATAGAATTTTTCCTTGATTTTTTTCGCCAGCCGATAGATTCTTTGAGTTTCTTCCTCCAAGTCACATTCAAGCAATACAGCCGCTTCCCTGTGGCTGATGCCCTTCATGGCTTCCGCCTTTTTAATTATCTCATCAATTAATGCTTTGTTATCCTTATTTGCTTTGGCATATTCCAGTGTATCCAGTATTTCCTGATGGCTGATAAATTCCTCTGCTACTTTTGATTTAACGTCATACATCATGACAGCCTCCTTCTTGAATTAGCCTTTTTACTGCACTGAGCAGACTGACAACAGGGCTGCCAAACCGGATTGCCTGCCCAAAGAAATCTTGGATTACTTTGCAATTATAAAATTGCTTTTACAATCAAAAGATTACTTTTGCAGTCAACTGCTAATAAAAAACCCTATGTCCTTAGAAGTCGTCCTTGGACACAGGGTAGTAGATGTCATATAATCAGGATCATTCTGCAATGGTAATATATTTCCTGCTCGGATTGATACTCCTTGCAATTAATACATTTCCACCATTTTAAATGATGAACTGCCAAAACAGTCTTCCTACTTGGGCGAACCCTTGTCGTCAGAACAAATATGTTATTTATTTAACAACCAGTATACTACAATATCAAAGTATTGTAAATAAAATTTATTTTTCAAAAAAAGTCTTTTTACTCACAAAATATGCCATATTTTAGCTGTCCCTGATTAATCGTCACTGTACACTAATTCGAGAAGTTGCGCAATCGGAAAGGAGGGAATAGTAAAATTCTAAGACATAAATTGACATTATTTAACATAGATAGTATAATGGGAAATAATAACATCAATAATATTTAAATATAAACGTTATTGAGGAGGTATAAGAGGTATAATGAGTAGTGATTTTATTGATAAATTACCGTTTTATAAAAAGGAAATGGAAAAAAGATATAGTCAAATCCTTGCACCTTTTGCAACACACAAACCAAAAGAAGACAGTCGAGTGTATACTGAAGAACAAAGAGCAGATGAAAATAGAAGCGATTTCCAACGAGATAGGGACAGGATTATTCATTCAAAAGCGTTTAGAAGATTAATGTATAAAACACAGGTTTTTGTCAATCATGAAGGAGATCACTTCCGTACAAGACTTACTCATACATTGGAAGTAGCACAGTTTGCACGTGGTGTTTGTAAATCGTTGGCGCTTAATGAAGAATTAGCAGAAGCTATTGCGTTGGGACATGATTTAGGACATACTCCATTTGGACATGCAGTGGAAAGATATCTTAGTGAGAAATTAAGTGAATCTGGTGAAGGAGAATTCTTTCATAATGAGCAAAGTGTGAGAATTGTTGATTTTATTGAAAAAAGATGCTCTGAATATAACGGGCTCAATTTGACTTATGAAGTGCGGGAAGGTATATTAAAACATAATGATCGTACAGATAGAAGTGGAATATATAAGAGTTTGGATTGTATGAATGTTTGCTCAACTCTTGAGGGGCAAATAGTTAATATAGTTGATACAATAGCATATATATGTCATGATCTACAGGATGGAATAAATTCAGGTTTAGTAGAACATGCAATGAAAGAGAATAAAGACTTCGCAAAAATTATGGATGAATTAAGAGAAGTAATATGCTCATTTTTAGATTGTAGTAAGGAAAAAGTAGATTTTTCAAAATACAGTGATACTTTTTTTGTAAGACAATTGATACATAAATTAATAATTATATTAACTGATAATAGTGTCAAAAATTTAAAAGAGTATAAAGTTAATGATAAAAATGACGTTATAAAATTAGCAAAAAATAATATTGAATTAATAAAATTTAGAGAACCGACTAATGAGATATTTAATAATATTAAAAAAATTGTATATAAAAACATATACAAATTACATACGATCCAAGCAATGGATGAAAAAGCTAAGAAAGTAGTATCAGATTTGTATAATAAGTTTAAAGAAAAACCTGTATTATTGCCACCAAATTGGTATTATATGTATACAAATATTGAAGAAAATAGCGCCTTGTATGATGGGGCAAAAAATAGTACAATTAGAGTGATATGTGATTATATTTCTACCATGACAGATAGATATGCTCTCGATGAGCATGAAAGATTGTTTAATCCAAGAATAAAAATATGATGTATTACGTCCTAATACACTAGGAGGATCTATGAACAAATTACAAGGATTTTATGCCCTAAAAAAATCTAATCTACCGTCAGTTCCATGGAATAAATATGAGGGAAATGTTAAATTGGATTCAAATATTCTATGGACTGTTAGGACGGCCGTTATACAAGGTGATGATTTAAATCTTCCTAGAAAAGTTGGTGTACCTGCAGATGTGGCAGAAGCATTTGCAAAAGAACTAAGTAGTAAATTAGGACCTAATGATATGATAATATATTACCCTTTTTTTATAGCTTTAAAAAGTGGGGTATTAGAAGTTTCAGAACGACGAGTAGTAATAGAAGCTGTAAAAGATGATTTATGGAACTTGGTAACTTATAATAAAAAAGATGTCACTATTATTTTTGAAGAAGATGATATAAAATTTATTGGAGATGAACATTTTCTCAGTGTGGAGGAAATAATTAAATTAATTGACTATTGTCCAATTATTAAAAGACAGTTTTTAGATGAAATATCAAGTGGTAAAAGTATTATGCTAGAATGGAGCTTCGCTTGCAAATCAGATTTACATAAGCAACCTATTGGTAATGTGGATTTAGTTTTTTATGAAATCAGAACAGTTTAATAATTAAGATTATTTAAATATTTTAACATGGTTCAAGGCTTCAAATGTTGTTATAAAACTTTGGAAGCTTTGATTTCATTGATGTGGAGTGATAAATGCAATTTTACATATAATTTGAATTAGTGTATATTAGCTAATATAAGAAGCATAAGTAAATAGCAGCCTAATATTGTAGAATTTATCTCGAAATTATGAGTTTTTAGAACAAATATCGTCATATCGTCCATAGACAGGATAAATTACCATAAGGTAATATGAAACAGAATTCAAAGAAGACAGGATGATTTAAGCATGTGGATTCTGTTGGTATTACTTTATGGTATCCTAAAAGGCACAAGGGAAGTAATTAAGAAAAAAGCCCTCCAGAAGAATACGGTTATGGAGGTTTTGATTGTATATACAAGCCTGGCCTTTCTCATGGTCATACCTGACTGCAAAAATGCAATGGGTGTTGAACCGGTTGATTTACTTTGGATTGCTGTAAAGTCTTTTGTAATATTTCTGGCATGGATCTTCAGCTTTAAGGCAATTAAAAAAATGCCCATCAGTATATACGGAGTATTGGATTTGTCCCGTGTTTTATTTGCCACCCTGCTGGGCGTTACCGTTTTAAAGGAAGCCTTTTCGCTGCCTCAACTGACAGGACTGGCGTTGGTTTGTACGGGTCTGCTACTGCTGAACCGGACCAGAAGGCTGTCATCATATAAGGCGGAAAAGATAGAGACAGTATATGTTGTATTAGCCATTGCCTCATGCATGCTCAATGCCTTATCCGGTTTACTGGATAAAATACTGATGAAACGTGTGACAAGCTCACAGCTGCAGTTTTGGTACATGCTCTTTTTGGTGCTGTTTTATTTGATTTATATTTTGGTTACAAGGACAAAAATCAGATGGCTTTACTCCTTTAAAAATTACTGGATATGGATATTGAGCCTTTTATTTATCATTGCCGACAGGGCCCTGTTTATAGCGAACGGCATGGAAGCCAGCAAGGTAACCGTAATGACCTTAATCAAGCAGTCGGGCTGCCTGGTTACAATTCTGGCCGGCAAGTTCATTTTTAAGGAAAAGAATATCGGTTATAAGCTGTTTTGCGCTGCGGTTATTATAACAGGCATAGTGGTGGGGGTAATGTAACCGGCAATGCTTACAATCATGCAATAGGAACTTAAAAAGCCCGGTAAACCAAAAAGTAAACCGGGCTTTTCTTCTATGCAAATTTTGCTACTCTGACAAATATATTGTAAACGGTAAACCATGCGTACATTCCTAAGAGTTTCAATTCATGAGATAATGTAGTAAAAGTGTAATAAGTTGTACAAGTTTTCACACTTTACACGAATTTAATAGGAGGTTCTCATGAATACCAAATTGG
>Ga0134093_1000551_pt1 | contig 45119 bp, 43 predicted proteins | sample 4_1taG_FD_94452 | JGI IMG/M metagenome (GOLD analysis project Ga0134093, IMG submission 94452) | Switchgrass degrading microbial communities from high solid loading bioreactors in New Hampshire, USA - 4_13_20_68_A1 metaG | ecosystem: Engineered > Bioreactor > Semi-continuous > Anaerobic >...
GAGCATGTGCGGCGGCTGGGGTAGCGAGCCTCAGCCCCGCGCCAGGTCGTGCTCGTCCGGCTCAAAGATCTCCTCGATGCGCCGCTCGAACAGCCGCGCAATCTTGAACGCGAGCGGCAGGCTCGGGTCGTACTTTCCCACCTCGATGGCGTGCACCGTCTGGCGGGATACGCCAAGCCGATCGGCCACCTCCGCCTGCGTCAGCCCGCGCTCGGTCCGTAGCAGCTTCAGGCGGTTTTTCACCGGTACCTCCAGCTCGCAATCCCCAGGCCAACAGCCCACAGAGAGCACATCAGCGGGAACACCCACAGCCAGTCCAGGTGGGGCAGGCCGACGAGTTCGAGAAAGCCATACGTGAACGTGACGATCGCCGTGGCGCAGAAGGCGAAGGCGAGCGCCTCAAGCTGGATGCGTTGCTGAAGCTCGTCTAGCGTGCGCACCCGCCTGACGACGGCCATCACCGCAAAGATGATGGGCACGACCGGCGCCACCGCGACGAAATAGCGCCACCACGCGTCCTCGTACGCCTGGATGAGCAGGATGGATATGGTCAGCACAACGGCATAGGCCGCCATCGCTGAACCGAAGTGGATCACATACCGCCGCGTCTCGCTCATTTGTCGTCCTCGCTCGCCTCGTCGCCGCCGCGCTGGCTGCTGCTCTGCCCCAGCCCAATGGCAGTACCGATCGCCAGGCCGAGCGCCAGCCCCAGCGCGATGTTGTCGAACGCCGCACCGAGCGCCACGCCCATCCCCGCACCCAGTGCGATCCACATCCCGAAGTAGCTCTGGACATCGTTGTCTGTGTTCTGCTTGCTCATCGATCTATTCTCCCATTGATGTTTTTCAGGCCACTGGTGATGAACAGATTGTAAAGCATGCTTTACATAATGTCAAGTGTATTTTACAAAAGCGAGGTTATTATCCGGCCAAAACCGGGTCATACAGTCTCGGAATCATGTAGGGGCGGATCTGAGATCCGCCCCTACCATTTGCATTGTGTCGTTTGTGCTATTCATGATCAGGAGCCGCGACGTTTAGTCGCGGCGGGGCAAAAGCCGAACGCACCTCTACATTCGTGGATCAATACTCGCCACCGTCGGCCCTAAACCCGCACCTCGGGCATGCGCTGCCAGTCCGTCGCCTGCTCGTAGGCATAGGCGGCGCGCAGAATCCGCGCCTCCTCAAACGCCGGGCCGATCAATTGCAGGCCGATTGGCAGCCCCTCGCTGTCGAAGCCGCACGGCACCGAGATACCGCACACACCTGCCAGGCTCGCGCCGAGCGTGAGCGTATCGGCGGCGTACATCTGTAGCGGATCGTCGGTGCGCTCGCCGATGCGGAAAGCGGTCGTCGGGGAGACCGGCGCGGCGAGCACGTCCACCTGCTCGAAGGCCGCGTCGAAGTCCTGCTTGAGCAGCGTGCGGACCTTCTGCGCCTGCAGATAGTAGGCGTCATAGTAGCCCGCCGAGAGCGCATATGTGCCGATCATGATGCGCCGCTTGACCTCCGCGCCGAAGCCCGCGCCGCGCGTTTGCTTGTAGGTCTCTATCAGTTCTCCGCCCGGCACGCGCAGCCCGTAGCGCACACCGTCGAAGCGGGCAAGGTTCGCGGACGCCTCCGCCGGGGCGATGATGTAGTACACCGCCAGCCCCGCCTCGGTGTGGGGCAGGCTCACCTCGACGATCTCCGCACCGAGCGCCTCTAGCTGCGCGATGGCCGCCCGCACCGCCTCCACAACTTCCGGCTGCATCCCCTCGGCGAGGAAGTATTCCTTCGGCACGCCGACGCGCATCCCCTTCATGTCGGGGCGCAGCGCCGCCGTGTAGTCCGGCACGGGGGCGTTGACCGACGTGGAGTCGGCAGGGTCGTGCCCGGCTATCGCACCGAGCAGGATCGCCGCGTCCTCGACGGAACGGGTGAGCGGGCCAATCGAGTCCAGCGACGAGGCAAACGCCACCAGCCCGTAGCGGGACACCCGCCCGTAGCTCGGCTTCAGCCCAACGACGCCGCACAGCGACGCGGGCTGCCGGATGCTGCCGCCGGTGTCCGTGCCGAGCGCTCCCGCCGCCATGCCCGCAGCGGTCGCCACCGCGCTGCCGCCCGACGAGCCACCGGGCACCCGGTCGAGGTCCCAGGGGTTGCGGGTCACGGCGTAGGCCGAGTTCTCGGTAGAGGAGCCCATCGCGAACTCGTCCATGTTCGTCTTGCCGAGCATCACCGCGCCGCGAGCCTCCAGCTTCCGGATCGCCGTTGCGGTGTACGGCGGCTTATAACCCTGGAGGATCCGCGAGGCGCAGGTGGTCTGCACGCCCTCGGTCGCAAGCACATCCTTGTAGGCGAGCGGCACGCCCAGCAGCGGGTCGTCCTCACCTGCCGCGCGGCGCTCGTCGGCCCGGCGAGCCTGCTCCAGCGCTATCTCGCCGGTGACGGTCAGGTAGGCTTGCAGCGTGTCGTCCAGCGCGGCGATGCGGTCGAGATAGGCGCGGGTCAACTCGACGGACGAGATCTCGCCCGCGCGGAGCCTGTCAGCAGCTTCACGAATGGTCAGGTCTGTGAGTGCGGTCATGGCGGCTAATCCAGTATCACATCAACGCGGAACTGCCCGTCCTCGTGCTCGGCGGCGTTTTCGAGCAGCCTGTCACGCGGGGAGCCGGGGCGGCTCTCGTCGGGGCGCAGCACGGTATTGACCGGCAGGACGGTCGCGGTGGGCGGGATGTCGCTCGTGTCAATGCGCTGGAGGCGCTGCGCGATATCGAGAATCTCGGAAAGCTCCTCGCGCAGCCGCTCCTTCTCCTCCCCGGTGAGCGCCAGCCGCGCCAGTTCGGCAATGTGCTCGACTTCTTCCATGGACAGGGGCATGATGTCACCTCTCGGCTGAAGAACTACGTGGGGAGTATAGCACGGCAGGGGTGTGAGTCCACAGATGGCACAGATGACACGGATAGGTGATCGAGTCCACGAATGGCACGAATAGGAGATGTTCGGTCTTACACCGGAGCCGCGAAGTTTATTCGCGGCTCCCTGAGCTTTGAACAGCATGGTTGGTAGGAGCGGGTCTATTGATGCGGTCGATGCGGAGCATCGCGCATCACGACCCGCCCCTACAACGAGAATCGAGCCTGATTGGCCGCCCTCACTCTCCCGTGCCGACCCCCACATACTGCCGGGGGATGTAGTTCAGCTCGCGGGCCTTCCGCTCAAGCTCCTCGCGGAAGTTGGGATGCGCGATGTTGATCAGCGCCTGCGCCCGCTCGCGGATCGACTTGCCGTACAGGTACGCGACCCCGTACTCCGTCACGATGTAGTGTACGTCGTTGCGCGTCGTCACCACGCCTGCGCCGGGCCGTAACTGCCACGTGATGCGGCTGATGGTGTCGTCCTTCGCCGTCGAGGGCAGCGCGATGATCGGCTTGCCGCCCTTCGAGCGGGCCGCCCCGCGCACGAAGTCCACCTGCCCACCGACGCCACTGTACAGGCTCGGCCCGATGCTGTCCGCGCACACCTGCCCGGTCAGGTCCACCTCAATCGCCGAGTTGATGGAAACCATCTTCTCGTTCTGCGCGATGAGGAACGGGTCGTTGACGTACTCCGTCGGGTGAAGCTCGACGATGGGGTTGTCATGCACAAAGTCGTACAGCCGCTGTGTGCCGAGCAGGAAGCCCGCGATGATCTTGCCGGGGTGGAGCGTCTTGGCCTCGTTGTTGATGATGCCCCGGTTCACCAGGTCGATCACGCCGTCGGAAAACAGCTCGGTGTGGATGCCGAGGTCCTTCTTGCTGTCGAGGTACTGGAGCACCGCATCGGGGATGCCGCCGATGCCCGTCTGGATCGTGCTACCGTCCTCAATCAGCCCGGCGATGTGCTGCCCGATGGCCTGCTGCACCTCGGACGGCTCGCCCATGCGGAACTCCGGCAGGGGGTAGTCCACCTCGACGAGCAGGTCGATCTTGCTGATGTGGATGAAGCTGTCACCGAGGGTGCGCGGCATGCGGGGGTTGACCTCCGCGATGACCGTCTTGGCGACGTTGGCCGCGGTCTTCGTCACCCCGACCTCAACGCCGAACGAGCAGAAGCCGTGCTCATCCGGCGGGGAGACGTGGATCAGCGCCACGTCGAGGGGCAGTTCGGTGCGGTACAGCCGGGGAACCTCTGACAGAAAGACCGGCGTGAAGTCCGCGCGGCCCTCCTGCACAGCGCGGCGCACACCATGCCCGATGAACATTGTGTTCACGCGGATGTGGCCTTCCATCTCCGGCTCGGCATAGGCCGCCTCGCCGACGGTCAGCACCTGCGTGAGTTCGACATCGTGCAGGTTTTCCTTCGCGTACTCCACCAGCGCGGCGAGCACCACCTGCGGCACCGAGCAGTTGCCGGTCAGAAACACCCGGTCGCCGGACTTGATCGCCCGCACTGCCTCTTCCGCCGTGACGCGGCGCTCGTGGTAGATGTTTGCCCAGTGTACCATGCGTCAGGCCTCCTCTAGCAGCAGCGCCAGGTTCTTGTTCGTCACCCGGCCATCGTGTACAACCACCCCGCGCATCAGGGCGGGGTTCGCCTCGATGGCCTCGCGGATGCCGGTGTTCGCAATCTGCTGGATGTAGGGCCAGGCAGCGTTGAGATACGCGTGGGTCGCAGTGCGAGCCACCACCCCCGGCATGTTCGGGACGCAGTAGTGGATAACGTTCTCTTCCACGTAGACCGGGTCGTCGTGCGTCGTCGGACGGCTCGTCTCGACACAGCCGCCCTGGTCGATGGAAATATCGAGGATGACGCTGCGGGGGCGCATCGAGCGCACCATCTCCCGCGTGACGAGCACCGGCGCGCGCGCGCCCGGCTCCAGCACCGCACCGACCAGCACCCGGGCGAACGTGCAGACCCGGGCCACGTTGAAGTCGTGCGACACCATCGTGACGATCTGGCCCCGGTACTGCTCGTCAATCAACTGGAGGCGCGAGAGGTCCTTGTCGAGCACGTACACCCGCGCCCCGAGCCCCAGGAACGTCCGGGCGGCGTTCATCCCGACGATCCCCGCGCCGAGGATGGCGACGTTGGTCGGCGGGACGCCCGCCAGTCCGCCGAGCAGGATCCCGCTGCCGCCGCCGTCGTTCTGCAGCCAGCGCGCGGCGATCTGTGGGGCCATCCGCCCGGCAATCTCGCTGAGCGGGCGCAGCACAGGCAGGTGGCCGTTCTCCTCCTGGATCAACTCGTAGGCGACGGCGGTCGCCCGCCGCTCCAGCAGGATGTGCGTCATCTCGCGCGGGCGGGCGAGCAGATGCCAGAAGGCGCAGATGGTCTGCCCGTCACGCACAAAGACCATCTCCTCGAGAGTCGGCGGGCCGACCTTCAACACGAGGTCGGCCCGCGAGTACACTTCTTCGGCTGCGTAGGCGATGCGTGCGCCTGCGCGCTCGTAGGCGGCGTCCTCAAAGCCCGCGCCTACGCCTGCGCCGCGCTGCACATAGCAGCGATGCCCCGCTTGAGTAAGCAGCGCGACGCCTTTCGGCGTCAGCCCGACGCGGTACTCGTTGGGCTGGCGCTCAACCGGAATGCCAATGTTCATGCGTGGTGTTCTCCCCTGCTAGGCCCGGCTACGTCGTGGGGCTGACGGTCAGATAATCAAGGATGTCCCGCACGCCCGCTACCGACCGCGCCAGCGTCAGGATGGCCTGACGCTCTTCCTCGCTCTCGACCTCGCCGTAGAGCGTCACGCGGGCCATGTAGCTCGACACTTTGAACAGGCGCGGGCGGATGGACGGGTCGGCGGCGACGAGCCGGGCGATCTCGGTTTCGATCTCCGGGTCGGTGACGAGGTTGTCGATGACTTTCTTCACGCCGGGAGTGCTGGCGACCAGGTACAGGATGCGCTCGCGCGTCATCCGCGAGCGGGCGACGCCGGTGACGGTCACCACGCCGTCGAGGACCTCGGTCTCAAGCGGGATGTCCAGCTCGCGGACGACCGAATCGCTCTCCAACCGTTCGTTCACGATCTCCTGAAGTTCCATATCACGTTCAGAAGGTTGCCGTACAGTCGTGGGCGCATCGATCATATTTCGCACTTCCTTGAGTTGAGATATGGGGTGGTAAGGTCTGTTCTTCATCATGCCATAACGGGGCGAAATCGGCAACGGGTTGGCTCCCCCTCATCCCATTCGTGCCATTCGTGGGCTCTCTCACCCCTCACCCTCGAAAAACGCCGACAGGTCCGCGCGCAGGAAGTACTGCTGGAAGGCCGCCGCCTCGCGCAGCAGCGCCGTGACGGAATCCCACAGCCGCGCCGCCGCCTCGGGGTCAGGGTTGCCGCCGGGCGTGATACGCACCTGGTCGTCGGGCAGCCACTCCACGCCGAACATGCCCTTCGCGGCCAGCCACTCCAGCCCGCGCCGCACCGTGATCTCACGCTGGCCCATCGCCGCCGCGATCTGCCGCAGCCCGACACCGTCCGGGTAGTGCTCGATGGCGTACTTCGCCAGCCCTGCCAGCCGCCGGGCGAAGCCGTCCGGATCGCTCGGCGGGCGGTGCTCCCCGACGAGATAGAACCGCCGCGCGCGGCTGGCCTCGATCATCTCCTGAAGCTCAAGCGGGCCGGGCGGCGTGGACCAGATCACGAGGTCGGAGACAGGCTGTATGCTGTGGCGGTCCACGAGCTGCTCGGTGGGGAACGGCAGCGCGTCCTGCGGCGCGGCCTCCGCCCACACTGCGAACCCATCCGCCGGGAGCTGGCCGCGCGGGGATGGTTCACGGCGCAGATCGATCACCTCACGGCGCGTGCCAGGCTCAATCACAACGCCGGGGGTCGGGCGGCTCGCTACCCACTCCAGTTCCAGCGTGCGGCTGCCTTTGTAATCGCTGAAGCGGGGGATGAACAGCAGGTCGAACAGGGTCTGCGGCAGCGGCGAGTCCGCACCGCGCCACCACGTCACGACCGCCGTGCGGCCCGTCTCATCCACGACGGTGACGCGCCGGTGCTGCCGCTCCAACCCGAACGTCGTGCTCGTCCTGACCACCAGCCGGGGGACCATCACCTGCACCGGCGGGTTGCCCTCCCCGAAGGGCGCAAGCCGGTTCAACTCCGCCGCGAAGGCGTCCGTCACATCCGCCAGGCTGACGACGGCATCCACCTGCTGCACGGGGCGAACGGATGGGTCGCGCGTTTTGGCAATGGCGTTCGACAGCCGCCGCCGGAACTGCGGAATGAGGTCCGGGTCGAGGGCGAGGCCTGCCGCGCCGGGGTGCCCGCCGTGGCTCACGAGCAGGTCCGCGCAGGCGGCAATCGCCGCGCCGATGTCCACGCCGGGCACGGAGCGGGCCGAGCCGCGCGCCGGTTCGCCGGGGGGGCACGTCAGCACGACCGCCGGGCGGTTGTACAGTTCGACCAGCCGCGCGGCGACGATGCCGAGCACGCCCGCGTGCCAGTTCTCACCGGCGAGTACCAGCGCCTCGAAGTCGAGCAGGGCCGGGTCCTTCTCGACCTGTGCCAGCGCCGCCCCGACAATCTGGTCCTGAAGCTGCTTGCGGAGGTCGTTGAGCCTTTCAAGCTGTGCGGAGATCTGCTGGGCGGTCTCGCGGTCGCTGGTGGTGAGCAGTTTGACGGCCAGCGCGGCGTCGTCAAGCCGCCCCAGCGCGTTGAGGCGCGGCCCGACTTGGAAGCCGATCGTGTCGGCGGAAAGGTGGGTCGGCACGACCTGCGCGGACGCGAACAGCGCCTGCAGGCCGACTCGCCGGGGGTCGCGCAGGCGGTCAAGCCCAAGCTGGAGCAGATAGCGGGTATCGCCGCGCAGCGTGGCAACATCCGCGACGATGCCGAGCGCGACAAGGTCGAGCAGGTCCTGCTCCTCCCCGGCGCGGCCTGCGAGGTCGTACAGCTTCTCGACCAGCTTGTAGGCCACGCCAACGCCGGGCAGGTCGCGCAACGGGTGCCCCTCAGGCAGGCGCTGCGGGTTAACAACGGCATGAGCGTCGGGCAGGGTGGGAGGCAGCGCGTGGTGGTCGGTGACGAGCACATCCACGCCGGCAGCGCGGGCGGCACCGACCGCTTCATGCGCAGCGATACCCGTGTCGCAGGTCAGCAGCACATCCACCCCGCGTGAGAGGTGCTCGCGCAGCACGTCGATCTGTACGCCGTGCCCGTGCTCCAGCCGGCGGGGGATATGGTAGCGCACGTTCGCGCCGAGGCGGCGCAGCGCATCGACGAGCAGCGCGGTCGCCGTCTGGCCGTCCACATCGAAGTCGCCCCAGACGAGCACCTGCTCGCGGTTGCGCACGGCGTGCAGAAGGCGCTCCGCCGCCGCGCAGAGGTCGGGCAGGTCGTCGGGTGAGGCGGGCCGGTAGCGGGCCGGGTCGAGGAAGGCGAGCGCGCGGGCCGGGTCCGTCAGGCCGCGCCGCGCGAGGATCTCCGCGACGAGCGGATGCCCGCCCACCGCCTCGCGCAGCGCGTCATCGATGCGGATGTCTGTTGAGGGAAGCTGCCAGTCCACGGCGTTGCTCCAGGTGAGTCGTAATCAATTCTGCCCCTGCTGCCCGGCAATGAATTGCCGGGCAGGCGGCTGGCGCCGCCGCCAAGTCCGTCTGCGACGGACTCCCACCCCCTATGGGGGCGCCGTCCCCGGAGGGGACGGGAGTGCCCGTCAGGGCACTTCGCGGGATAGCTCCGCTATCCCTTTTAGCCGGGGAATTCCATTCCCCGGCGGGGCTGTTAGGGGGCGATCAGGTGACACGACAAAGGACAACGCCGTTCTCCACGCCCCCTTTTAGAAGAGGTGGACGACCCTTTGGGCCGTTCGGAGGGGTTCCCCAGCCCCACCACCTCTCAACTACAAGAATCTGGACCAATTCGCTATACTTTAAGAGAACCTTGGGCAGCCCGGGCACGCTGACCATCATTGTGGCCCCTTAACCTCAAAACTCACTGCAGATTGTCACGCCATCGGTGTAGCTGCATCTGATAGTTTAACCCTAAAACAGTTGTTCGAGCGAATGAGTGCTCACAGAACGGATAGCGAGGAGAGATGAGCAACCAAGACCAGCCCATAGACCCCTTCGGCGCACGCGAGACGCTGGAAACCCCCAACGGGCCGGTAACCATCTACCGCATCACCCGGCTGGAGGAAGAGGGGATCGGCAACGTATCTCGCCTGCCTTACTCGATGAAAATTATGCTGGAGGCCGCGCTCCGGCAGCTTGACAATTTCGAGATCACCCGCGACGACGTCGTGAACCTTGCCACCTGGGCCCGCCCCGGCGAGCAGGAGATCCCGTACAAGCCCGCCCGTGTGATCCTGCAGGACTTCACCGGTGTGCCCAGCGTGGTCGACCTTGCCGCGCTGCGCTCGGCGATGGCGCGGCTGGGCGGCGACCCTACCCGCATTAACCCGGTCGTGCCCGTTGACCTCGTGATCGATCACTCGGTGCAGGTGGACCAGTTTGGCTCGGCCTTTGCGCTGATGTACAACGCCGAGCGCGAGTTCGAGCGCAACCGCGAGCGGTACGAGTTCCTGCGCTGGGGGCAGGACGCCTTCGCTAACTTCCGGGTTGTGCCCCCCGCCACCGGCATCGTGCACCAGGTCAACCTGGAGTACATCGCAAAGGTCGTGCAGACGAGCACGGTCAACGGCGAAACCATCGCCTTCCCCGACACGCTGGTCGGCACCGACTCGCATACCACGATGATCAACGGGCTGGGCGTCGTCGGCTGGGGTGTGGGCGGCATCGAAGCCGAGGCGGTCATGCTCGGGCAGCCGATCTACATGCTCATGCCGGAGGTGATCGGCTTCCGCATGACGGGCGAGCTGCGCGAGGGCGCAACCGCCACCGACCTCGTGCTGACCGTCACGCAGATGCTACGCGAGCGCGGCGTGGTCGGCAAGTTTGTGGAGTACTTCGGGCCGGGCGTCAGCACGCTCAGCCTCGCCGACCGCGCGACGATTGCCAACATGTCGCCGGAGTACGGCGCGACCATCGGCCTGTTCCCGGTCGACGATGAGACACTCAACTACCTGCGCAGCACGGGTCGCAGCGAGGCGCTTGTTGACCTCGTCGAGCGGTACACCAAGGCGCAGGGGATGTTCCGCACCGACGACTCGCCCGACCCGGTCTACTCCGCCACGCTGGAGTTGGACCTCGGCGATGTGGAGCCGAGCATCGCCGGCCCCCGGCGCCCGCAGGATCGCATCCCGCTGGCCCGCAGCCAGCAGGCCTTCCGCAAGGTGCTGAGCGAACTGAAGGAGAACGGCCATCGCGGGGAGCAGGCAGCCGCCACCAATGGCAGCAAGAGCGCTGTGACGGACGGTACGGTTGTCATTGCGGCCATCACAAGCTGCACCAACACCTCCAACCCGGCGGTGATGGTCGGCGCGGGGCTTCTGGCGAAAAAGGCCGTCGAACTGGGGCTGAGCGTGCCGCCGCACGTCAAGACCAGCCTCGCCCCCGGCTCGAAGGTCGTGACCCGCTACCTCACCGAAGCCGGGCTGATGCCCTACCTGGAGGCGCTGCGCTATCACGTTGTTGGCTACGGCTGCACGACCTGCATCGGCAACAGCGGCCCGCTCCAGGAGGATGTCGCCCAGGCGGTGCAGGAGCAGGACCTGGTTGTGGCCGCGGTCCTGAGCGGCAACCGCAACTTTGAGGGGCGCATCCACCCGCTGACGAAGATCAACTACCTGGCCTCGCCGCCGCTCGTCATCGCCTATGCGCTGGCGGGCACGGTGGACATCGACTTTGAGACCGAGCCAATCGGTACGACGCCGTCGGGCCAGCCCGTGTACCTGCGCGACATCTGGCCGTCTCAGGAGGAGATCCGCGAGACCATCCACAACGCGCTCAAGCCGGAGATGTTCGAGGAGGAGTACGCGAACGTCTTTACCGGCAACGAGATGTGGAACCAGATCGCCGTGCCGAAGGGCGAACTGTACACCTGGGACCCGAACTCGACGTACATTCAGGAGCCGCCGTTCTTCAAGGACCTCACGCCGGAGGAACCGGAGATCGGCGACATCCGGGGCGCGCGGGTGCTGGCGCTGCTTGGCGACTCCGTCACGACTGACCACATCTCGCCTGCCGGGTCGATCCCGCTGACCAGCCCGGCGGGGCAGTACCTCGTTGAGCACGGCGTCGAGCGGCGCGACTTCAACTCGTACGGTTCGCGGCGCGGCAACCATGAGGTCATGATGCGCGGGACGTTTGCCAACATCCGCCTGCGCAACCAGCTTGTGCCCGGCACCGAGGGCGGTGTGACCGTCTACCTGCCGCAGGGCGCGGCCCGCCGGGAGGACGGGCAGGAGATGAGCATCTACGAGGCGGCCATGCTCTACAAGAACGAGGGCACGCCGCTCCTGGTCATCGCCGGCAAGGAGTACGGCACAGGCAGCTCGCGTGACTGGGCGGCCAAGGGCGTGCTCCTGCTGGGTGTGAAGGCCGTCATCGCCGAGAGCTACGAGCGCATCCACCGCAGCAACCTGGTCGGCATGGGCGTGCTGCCGCTCCAGTTCAAGCCGGGCGAGAACGCCCAGACACTGGGGCTGACCGGCTATGAGGTCTACGACGTGGAGGGCATCAGCCGCGACATCCGGCCCCGGCAGGAGATCACGGTGCGCGCTCGCGTGCCCGGCACGAATGAGGAGAAGGTATTTACCACCATCGCCCGTATCGACTCACCCGTCGAGGTGAAGTACTACCGCAACGGCGGCATCCTGCACGCGGTGCTGCGCGACATGCTCCGCGCAGAGATGGAGCAGGCATAAGCATCACCGCGGCGCAAACCGCATCGACTTACCGGCAGGGGCGGGGCAACTCGCCCCTGCGTGATTCCGGCGACCTGCGCCGGGGCCGCCGTTGTTCAAAACCCCGCCCGGAATTGTTCAAACACTGTCGAAAACCGCCCGTAATGGTGTCGAAAGGGCTGTGCAATCTGTTGTGGAACCATGCGCAGCCGTTGTTGAAAGCGTGTCAAGAACTCGCTGGAATCTTTCAACACGGGCGTTGTCCGCTGTCGAAAGTTTTGGGCCGAATCGACGGGTTATCGACAGTGTTTAAAACCGGCGCAGACTATCAACAAGTTATCATCAGAAGTTTCGACGGGCGGCGAGCCGTCAATGTTGATAGACTCCCCCCATATATAGGCGGCTCGTGGCAAAGAAGCCTATATATAGGGGCAAACAGGCCTGCCAGCGCACTTTTGAACAGTTTGAACAGGCCCTACTAAAGCCACTACTATTAATACACACTGATCCACTCTATAGAGAATCTATTGATATTAGAGAGTCGTTGTTGACGAGAACGGTTCAGAGACCTTCATGAAAACCAGTGATTTTGACTACTATCTGCCCGAAGAGCAGATAGCCCAGACACCCATCGAGCCGCGTGACGCCTCGCGCTTGCTGGTGCTGCACCGCGATACCGGCGACATCGAGCACCGTCACTTCTACGATATCGGGGAATACCTGAGGCCGGGCGATGTGCTGGTTTTCAACCAGACGCGGGTCATCCCGGCGCGGCTGCACGGCCACAAAACCGACACTGGCGGCAAGGTCGAACTGCTGCTGCTGAGCCGCGTCGAGGACCGCACCTGGCGCGGTATCGTCGGCGGGCGAGGCGTGCGTCAGGGGACACGCCTCACGTTCGAGGGGCAGAATGGCACAACCGTCGAGGGCGTCGTCATCGAAGAGGGCGAGCGTTCGGAGCGTGTCGTGCAGTTTGACCAGCCGCTGGGGCCGCTGCTTGGCGTCATCGGCGAGATACCCCTGCCCCCGTACATCCACGAACCGCTGGCCGACGCCGAGCGCTACCAGACTGTCTATGCCCGCATCGAGGGCTCCGCGGCGGCCCCGACTGCCGGCCTGCACTTCACGCCGGAACTGCTCGCTGAGCTCCGCCGTGCGGGCGTGAAGATGGCCTACTGTACGTTGCACATCGGGCTGGACACCTTCCAGCCCGTCACCGTCGAGGACCCTCGCGAGCACCGTATGCACACCGAGCGCGCTGTGCTCTCCGCCGACGACGCCCGCATCATCAACGAGGCGAAGCTCGCCGGCGGGCGCATCATCGCTGTGGGCACGACCTCGGTGCGCACGCTGGAGACGGCGGCGTTGCGCAGCGCGGGCATCACCGGCGATCCGTACGAGGCGGACGGCGACCGCTGTCCCTGGCGCCCGGTGATCGCCATCGACGAGGCGACCGACCTGTTCATCCGGCCCGGTTATCGCTTCATGGCGGTTGATGTTATGATTACGAACTTCCACCTGCCGCGCTCCACGCTGCTGATGCTGGTGAGCGCCTTCGCCGGGCGCGAGACGATACTCCGGGCTTACCAGGAGGCGCAGCAGGCGGGCTACCGGTTCTATTCGTTCGGCGATGCGATGTTGATCCTGTAATGGCTGGCTGATGATGGACTTTGAACTGCGTCTCGTGCAGGAGGGCGATGCCGCCGATCTGCAGCGGAACTGCTGGCCGGAGCGGTCAGAGCGGTCGGTGCGGATGCGCGTCGCGGATATGCTGCTACGCCAGCAGCGTGAGGTCGCCTGGGGCGTCGTCGCGGTGGTGGATGGCGCGGCGGTGGCCTACGGGCAGGTGGCGCGCTGGTTGAACGGCGGTGAGATCAGCGACGTGATCGTGTGTGAGGCGCTGCGCGGCAACGGCATCGGGCGGGCGCTCGTCGAGCGGCTTGTCGAGATCGCACGCGAGGCCGGTCTGCCCGAAGTGGAGATCGGGGCGGCGGTGTCCAACCCCGTTGCGCTGAACCTCTACCGCTCCATCGGCTTTAAGGACCGGCGGCAGGTCATGCTCGACCTCGGCGACGGTCCGGAGCCGGTCATCTACCTCGTCATGACGTTTGACAACGAGCAGAGCCAAAGCGCATGAGCCGCCTGTACTGGGTCGCACTGGCAACAGCTGCCGGCGTCGGTGGGCGGACCATCACCCGGCTGCTCCAGCGTTTTGGCAGCCTTGAGGAAGTGCTCGCCGCGACGCCCGCCGCGCTGCAGGCCGTGCCCGGCGTCGGCCCGCAGACCGCTGAGGCTATCGCCTGTGTGGACCTGCCGGCTGTCGAGGTGCAGCTTGCGGGCTGGGAGGCTGCCGGTATCCGGTGCGTCACGTGGGAGGATGCTGCCTATCCGCGTGTGCTGCTGCGCACGCCCGACGCCCCGCCGGTGCTGTTCTACCGGGGCGATCTGCGCCCGGAAGACGACCGGGCTGTAGCCATCGTCGGCACCCGCCAGCCCAACCGCCGCAGCGAGGCGCTCGCCCGGCAGATGGCCGCGGAACTGGCCCGGCGCGGCTGGGTGATTGTGAGCGGGCTGGCGCTGGGCATCGATATGGCCGCGCACCGGGGCGCACTTGAGGTGGGCGGGCGGACGCTCGCCGTGCTCGGCTCCGGCGTGCAGAACGTGTACCCGCGCCGCGGGGTGGCGCTCGCCGCGCAGATTGCCGCAAGCGGGGTGGTCCTGTCCGAGCAGCCGCCGGGGGCGGGCGTCAGCCGGCAGACGCTGATCGCGCGGAACCGCATCACGAGCGGGCTGTGCCGCGCGGTGATTGTCGTGGAGTCTCAGGCGGACAGCGGCAGCGCCAACACCGCGCGCTGGGCGTGGAAGCAGGGCCGTGCGGTCTTTGCCGTATCCGGGCTTGCGGCGGGCAACGAGGCGTTGCTGGAGCAGGGCGCGGAGCCTGTCCTCGCCGGCGGCATTGATTGGGACGACCTCGCCGCGCGGCTGTCCGATGTGGAGATCCGCCCGCCGGTGGAAGAAGAGCCCGTGCAGCCGAGGTTGTTTTGAGGGGGCATTACGCCCGGTGCGGTCTGGTTAGGGCCGTTTCTGATACGCCGCGGAATGGTAGGGCGGGTCTGTTGATGCGGTCAATGCGAAGCATCGCGCACGACCTGCCCCTATGAAGACCTCGCCCCTTCCATCGCCTCGCAGACGCGACGGGGGTGAAGTTTCGCGGTTCACCTATCCGCCCCCGGCAGCGTCATCACCCACAGCGACAGATCCTCCGCGCTGACGAACACGATATGCTCACCGGTCGGTGAAACCTGCCAGTCGCCGCTCAGGATGCGGAACGGCGTCTGCGCGGGGTCGGTGATGGCCTCCATCTCGCCCGTCTCTGCGTCGAAGCGCAGCACGCGGTGGCTCGGCGCGCCCGGCTCCATCGGAATGATCAGCAGGCGCGAGCCGTCCTGCCATTGCGCCGCGCCCACGACATCCAGCTTATGCCGCTCGCTCCCATCTGCACGGACTACCCACATGCCGTTGCGCGTCGGGTCGTCCGTGTCGAAGGCAATCGCGTAAAAGACCCACTCGCCGCCCGGCGCGGGCTGCACGGAGCGCAGCCGGTCGCTCACTGCAAGCTGGTCCATGTCGCCGCTCAGCAGGTCGATCGCGTAGAGCGCTTCTTCGGCAAGCACGCCGTTGCTCTCCTCGATCCGCCCTTGCACCAGCATCCGGTCGTCGTCCAGCCAGCCGACGAAGCCGCCCCCGTACACAGTGATCACTTCGCGGGCGTTCTGCCCGTTCACCTCCGACACGCTGACGATGCTGGGGCGCTGGCTGAACGCGCCGCTGCCCGTCTCCGCCGTCCACACGAGGCGCTGGCTGTTCGGGGAGAAGTGCGGCTCTCGCCGGTCGCTGGGGATAAGCCAGACCTCGCCTGTTTGCAGGTCCTCGACGACGACCTGCGCCGACTCGTTCAGATACACGATGTAGCGCCCGTCGGGGCTGGTCTTAGCGACCCGCTCGGTGATAAGCTGCACCGGGCCGCCCTCGACACTCACGCCGTAGATGCCGGTCGGCGCGGTGGCGTCGGGCCGGTCGATGAACAGCACCATCCGCCCATCGGGCGACCACATGGGCTGCACGCAGCACCCCGGCTCGGTGAGGCGGGTGAGCACAGGCGCAGGCTCGACGGTGGCGGTTGCCGTGGCGAGGGACGGCGTCGCGCCCGGCACGGTGGCGATCTGTGCCGGGGCCATGCTCGGCGCGGCGGCTACCTCGGCAGCAGGCTGCGCCGGGGGCGGGGCGGGCGGATCGTTCCCGGCGGCCTGCACGCCGCACGCCGTCAATACAAGCAGCAGCAGGAGAGCGGCAAGGCGTCTCATCATCGTGAGTAGTCCGGCGGCCACGCGTTGAGGTAATTGTTCAGCAGCTCGCCGCCAAAGTCCGTCATGGGCTGGTCGTAAGGCGTGACCCAGCGGCGCGGGTTGTCGAGGTCCCGCGAGAAGCTACTGCGCGGCCCAAACAGCGCCAGCGAGTCCCAATCGGCGTCGATGAACTCGACCGGGTTGTAGGCGTAGTTATACCAGTGATTGCGGATCTCAAGGTGCAGGTGCGGGCGTGAGTCGCATGTCAGGTCCGGGTCGCCGGTCAGCGCGATCACGTCGCCGCGGTGGACCTCCTGCCCGATGTACAGGCGCGGCGGCTCAAGCAGGTGCCCGTAGAACGACGAGTAGCCTTCGGGATGGTCGATCATGAGGTTGTGCGGCCCGGAGCCGTGCTCCATCGCGTCGATCTTGGTCACAATGCCGTCGCCGATGGCAATAACCTCCGTGCCGCACGGCGCGCCGAGGTCCAGCCCGAAGTGCAGCCCCTGCCCGTTGCCGTAGAAGGTGCGGCGCATCAGGTAGGCGAAGCGGGTGTTTCCGTACCACTGTGTGACGTTCCAGGTGTCCGGGCCGGGCGGCTCGGCGAAGGGCAGGCCATAGATCGGCTCCTCGGGCGGGGGAGGCGGGTCGGTCGGCCCCTGCGCGGCGGCGTGCCGTGTGGTGATGGCGGCCATCGCCACGAGCGCCAGCAGCAGGGCCAGCATTGGCCAAAGAGCGGTGCGATTTTCCATGAAATTGAGTTTACAAACCGCGCCGGGCGCGTGCCAGTGACGCCCTCACCCCGTGCGAGTCGCATCAGCCCACACAAGGGGCGATGGAGTTGCAAGGCAACCACTAACAGAAGGAGGCTACCGTCCCCAGTGCTCCGGGATCCACGCGCCTGCCGCCTGCAGCAGATCAGCGAAGGGGTCGTGCAGTGGCTCGCCCGACTCCACCGGCGGGTGATGCCGGTGGAACGTCTCGATCTTGCGCAGCGCCTCGCGGATCGTCTTGCCGGGGTGGTTGCGCACGAACAGCGGGTGCTGTGTGACGTGGCAGCGGGCGGCGGCCTCTTTCTGATCCAGCCAGGGGCGGATGTCCAGCGCAAGGTGGGCGGGGTCGCTCTCGTTCCACAGGCGGTCCTCGACGCCGGGTAACTCCGCCGCGAACGAGTAGAAGATCGGCGGGTCGGATATCCGGGCGATAGCCTCGGCAACGGCCCGGTGGACAAGCCGGTGCGCCGGGTGCCCGTACTCGCCGCTGCTGCCGTGGCTGAGCACGACATCCGCCTGCACGCTGCGGATCGCGCCGGCGATCCGTGCGACCAGCTCATCGAAGTCCGCCTCGAAGGGGTACAGTTCGTCGTCCGGCCCGACGACCGGGTCCACATAGCCGAGGAATTGCACGCTGCTCGCGCCGAGCGCCCTGGCCGCGCAGCGCAGTTCCTGCTCGCGGATCGCACCAAGGGCCTTGCGCGGCCCCAGCGGCGGGTCGCCCATTTCGCCGCCCTCGCCGCGTGTGGCGGACAGGATGTGTACCTGCACCCCGCTGCTGGTGAGCAGGGCGATGGTTCCGCCGACGAGCATCGTTTCGTCGTCCGGATGTGCGCCGATTACGAGCACGGACTGCATGGCTGGTCTGTTCCCCCTGAACTGTCGCTCTGTTTCAATTCGATTATACTGATGGATGAACGCACACTCTGGCACGTACGGGCAGAACGGGCGGTGTATGCCCGGCTGCCGGGCCTCTTATTATCCCCCGCCCGCGCCCTCACCTTGCCGGGGTGCGGCATATCAAGTATGTCCAACACAGCCGAAAAGGGAAGTATCATGAGCAACCTACCGGAGTACGTGCCCGACGACAGGCACGACGATCAGCAGCGGATGAAGGGCCTGATCGAGTTTTTGAGCGCCTACATCGAGCAGTATCACGGCGGCTGGGTCAAGCTGGTGGAGTACGACGGGGAAACGCTCGTCGTGGAGATGGGCGGGGCCTGCGTCGGCTGCCCGCTCTCACCGAATACGCTGCGCGGCTGGATCGAAGGCACGGTCCGCCAGTTCTTCCCCGACGTGAAGGAAGTTATCGGCATCGAGGCGGAGGTCAAAACCTAGCTCGCCTATCCGCGCCGCCTACCTGCGCCGCCTACCCGCGTCGCCACCAGCCGCGCTTTGACCCCTCGCCCCGGGTTTCCGGCTGGCCGACCCACCGGCTGGACACGCCGAACTTGGGGCGGGGGGGCGGCTTGATCGGCGGGGGCGGCCCATAGCGGAACAGCTCGCTCTCTACCTTATCCTCAAACCAGTAGTCGATCAGCAGGCTGCTCTCCTCCTCGATGGTGAGGTGGGTGGTGTCAAGCTGGAGCAGCCGCTCGTCGTTGACGACGGCATACTCGCGCCGCAGGCGGCTCAACATGCGCCGGCGCATCGTCTCGTCGCGGTAGCGCTGATCGCTGGAGAGGTGCATCCGGCGCAGGGCCTCGCCCAGCTCGCACGTCAGCACAACGATCTTGCCCGTCTCGGAGAGCAGGCGGTAGTTACGCGTATCGAGCAGCGCCGCACCGGGTACGATGATAACGCTGCGCCGCATCAGCGCCGCTGTGCGGCACAGGTCGTGTTCCAGCGCGCGCAGCCGCTGGTCGCCGTAAACCTCGCGCAACTTGGCGATGCCCATCTGCTCGCGCGCGACGATCTCCTCGTCCACGTCGAGGATGTCCGCGCCAAGCTGCTGCGCGATATACCCGCCAATCGTCGACTTGCCGACGCCGAGGAAGCCTGTCAGCACGAGATTCTCGTAAGGAAGGTCCAGCCGGGAGGATGCGTCTCGATTCTGCATGATGGCTGCCTGTGGCTATGACGAACGCGTCAGGACGCGGTGTGCGGTAACGGCTCCCCGGTTGCGGCGCTCGATGGAAACAATCTCCAGGTCGCCGGGGTCGCCCAGGGTGGTGACGTACTTCTGAATCCGCATGCCGAGCGGCTGGCCGAAGACCGTCGAGGCCAGCAGCCCGATCATCAGGAGCGGCAGGCGCGAGAGCTTGCCGAAGCGCTCCCGCTCGGAGCCTGCCAGCGTAGCAAATGTTGCTACGGTGCCGAGCATGGCCATCGTGATGAGGTTCGTGCCGCAGTTGGGGTGGATGGCGAGCTTGTGCTCCCCGGCGCGCATGCGCTCCAGCGCGGAGTAGACCGCTTCGCGCACCTGCTCGGTGTCCACTTCGCCGTACAGCCAGAACCCGCCCGCGTCGGAGCGGCCCACCATGCGCAGGTTCGGCACCCGGCGCGCGAGCAGGTGGATCGTGGCGTGTTCTAACCCATGATTGCGCCGGATGCGGCGGATAAACGGCACGTCGAGCACTGCCTGTAACGCCTCAAGCTGTCTTTCCATGCGCGGAACCTCTTTTTCAACGCTTCCGTTTCCTGAGCGAACATCTGAATTATAGCGTGGCGTGGGGAGGCTGGCATTGTTGCCCTCACCGCCCGGGAATGGAATTCCCGGGCTACAAGGTGGCTGCGCCACCGCCAAGTCCTCCGCAGGAGGACTCCGCCCCCTGTGGGGGCGCCGGCCCTTCGGGCCGGGAGTACCCGATAGGGCACTTCGCGGGATTGCGGTGCAATCCCTTTTTAGTCGGGCAATTTATTGCCCGGCGCCTCTGTCCGCGGAGCGGACAATTACACATAGCCCGGCAATTCATTGCCGGGCAGGGGGCGCCCCTACGCCATGTCTTCTTCCACCTGCACCGGCGCGCGGGCGGCGAACAGCGCGAGATCGGCGACGAGCACGGTGAGCGCGGCCACGGCCATCACCCGCAGGCCCGGCCCGATCGTGGCGCTGTCGGCGCGGAGCGGCTCGACGAGCAGCACGCCCACGCAGGGCACCATCACCACGATCTGCGCCAGCGTGCCCGGCGCGCGGCGCTCCGGCGGGGTGCGCTCCAGCCGCCACGCGACGATCAGCGCGGCGGCGGCCACCAGCATGATGTAAGCCTGCGTCGGGTGGCGTCTCGCCCCGGCGAGGTCGATGGCCCAGGGCAGGTCGGCGGGCATGCCAAGCAGGTCGCCGCGCAGCAGGGCGGCCAGCCCCACGCCCAGCGTGAGGACGGCGAGCGCCGGGGCGAAGGCGTCTGCGAGGGGGAGCGGCGGCAGACGCCACAGCCGGGCGAGCAGTACGGCGGCAGCCGCCGCGATCAGTACGCCCGCCCAGGCGATCTCCGTGCCGGGGGAGAGCGAGAGGGCCGCGCCGAGCGCCCGCGTCACCGGGGTGATGCGCGTGTACAGGTTGAGGTGCGCCAGCACGAACGCCAGCCGCGCCCCGGCAATGCCCGCCACCACGACCAGAAAGCCGAAGTTGTACAGGCGGTCGGGGTTCAGCCCGCGCCGCACCCCCGCCCGCGCGGCGACCTCCAGCGCAAGCCATAGCGCGGCGAGCAGCACCAGGCCGGGCATGCGGATGCTCAGCGGGCCAACCTGCAGGACCGGCAACATGGCTAGCGCCCCACCAGCTCGGCGAGCCGTGTGTACAGCAGCGGCTCGTTCAGCGGCCCGGTGACCACATGCGTGATCATGCCGCGCGAGTCGATAAAGTACGTGGTGGGGTAGGCCCGCACGCGGTAGGCACGGGCGACCTCGGCGCGGGCGTCCAGCACGACGGGGTAGGTCATGCCGACCTCGCTAGCGAAGCTCTGCACCGTCGCCGCGCTCTCCTGCACGTCCACACCCAGGATGATGGCGTCGCCGCCCAGCTCGCGGTGAGCCTGCTCCAGCGCGGGGACCTCATAACGGCACGGCGGGCACCACGTCGCCCAGAAGTTGACGACGACCGGCCTGCCGCGCAGGTCGCTCAGGCGTATCTCGCCGCCGTCGGGCGTGGGCAGGGTGAAGTCGGGTGCGGTATGGCCGACTTCGGGCCGGGGCGCTCCGGCGCTGAGGTCCGACGCCCCGGCGCGCACGCGCGTCATGCCGACCCACAGCGAGCCGACCAGCGCGACGACGACAGTGATGACGATCCAATCGAAGCGTGTACGGGGCAAGGCGGCGGTGCTCTACTCGTACGTCTCGATCAGCGAGAGCAGCAGTTCATCCGTGATGAGGTTGACCTGACGCAGCCGGTCGCCCCAGTCCAGCGGCGTGCGCAGGCTCAGGAATTCGGCAAGCTGGATCATGCTGTCATTCACGAGATCGCGGAAGAACAGGAAGGCGCGGACCGTGTCGGTCAGGCTTAGCCCTTCCCGGTGAGAGAGGTCGGCGTACTCCTTGCCGATAGCCCGAACCTCGGCGCGGATGTCCGCCGAGCGCTCCGGGTCGGCCAGATACCCGGCCAGAAGCTCCAGCAGGCGACGCCCGAGTACGCGGTGCGTCCGGCGCGAGTCCTCGTTCATCGCTCTGTACCAGCTTTGCTCGCGCAGACGGCCTTCGCCGATCTCCAGCCGGGCGCGGCCCAGGGCGTTTTGCAGCATCAGGCGGGCTTCGGCGGGCGCGTTGGAACCGCTGCGCGTGAGCGCCCACTGCTGAAGGTCGGCACGGCGGAAGCGGCGGTGCCCGCCGGGCGTGCGCTGGGAGGGCAGGTCGCCGCTGTCAGCCCAGTGGCGCACAGTCGAGGGGTGGACGCCGAGAATGTCGGCAGCCTCGCCCAGGCTGAGCCACTCGTTTTCCTGCGACATGTGATGCTCCCACCTTGTGCTTGCACGGGTTTTCGCGGCCAGCAGGCAGAACTGTTGGCCTCTTACAACAATTAAACTGTTCCGATTGTACTTCTGGTGCCGGGGATCGTCAATTGGGGTCCTGCCCCCGCAGTTCTTCAACAGCAGCGGCGATCACCTGCGCCGCCTCATCCGCTTCCTCCAGCGTGGTCATCTTGCCGGTCGAGAGGCGCAGCGTGCCCATCGCGTAGTCGGTGGGCACATCCATCGCCGCCAGCACCGCGCTGACCGTCACCTGGTCGGCGTGGCAGGCTGCGCCTGCCGAGGCCGCGACCCGCGCGGCGATGCGCTCGACGAGCACGTTGGCCTGCACGTTCTGAAAGCTGATGCTCAGTGTGTTCGGCAGGCTGTGGTCGGGGTCGCCGTTGCAGCGCACGCCGTCAAGCCGTGCGGTGAGCGCCTCCCGCAGCCGGTCGCGGCTGGCGCGCATCGCCTCGATGTTGGCTGCCATATCGCGCCGGGCGACTTCCGCCGCGGCCCCCAGCCCGACGATCTCCAGCACGTTCTCGGTCCCTGCGCGGCGGTTGCGCTCGTGCGATGCCCCGTGCATGAACTTGGGCAGCTCAATGCCCTGGCGCACGTACAGCGCCCCGATGCCCTTCGGCGCGTAGAGCTTGTGCCCGGCCACGCTCAGGAAGTCCACACCCAGCACGCGCACGTCCACCGGCATCTTGCCGACCGCCTGCGCCGCGTCGGTGTGCATCAGCGCGCCGTGCTCGTGCGCGATGGAGGCGATCTCCGCGATGGGCTGCACCGTGCCGACCTCGTTGTTAGCCAGCATGACGCTCACGAGGATCGTGTCGTCGCGGATAGCTGCGCGCACGTCATCCGGGCTGACGCGGCCCTGTGCGTCCACCGGCAGGATGGTGATGTCAAAGCCCCGCGCGGCGAGCACATGGCACGGCTCCAGCACGGCGGGGTGCTCCACCGCCGAGGTGATGATGTGCCCGCGCCCACGGGCCTCCGCCACACCTTTGATCACGGTGTTGTTGGCCTCGGTGCCGCCGCTTGTGAAGATGATCTCGTCCGGCGTGGCCCCGAGCAGCGCGGCGACCTGCTCCCGCGCCCGGTCTACGGCTTTCCGCGCGGCGCGCCCGTAGGGATGCGCACTTGACGGGTTGCCGAAATGGACGTACAGGTACGGCAGCATTGCATCCGCCGCCTCGCGGTCAATGGGTGTGGTGGCGTTATAGTCGAGGTAGATCGGATATGTGAGCATCACAACCTCGTTAGGCGAGGGTTAGAACCCTACCCCTCTGCCTCGTCGCGGCGGGTGAGCGCCAGGCTGATCGTCGAGAGCACCATCGATCCGAGCACGGCGACCAGCGCCAGGCCGACACGCCAGCCCGCCCCTGCCGGGAAGGTCAGGCCGGGGCTGACGGCGGTCACAGCCGAATCATCGGTCAGGATGACCACCGGGATCGGTTCGCCCTGTTCGGGCGTCTGCTCGAAGAATCGCCGGGTGACGACCTGCTCGCCGGTGCGCATCTGGCCCCTGTCGTTGGGGTAGGCATAGCGCACGACGTAGGTCGTCACGTCCCATGGCAGCAGCCGGTCCTCGCGCTCCTCGACAAGCTTCTCCAGCACGACGCCGCGCGTTGCCCACGCGTCGCCCATCAGCCGGACCTGCGTCTCGACGCGGCGGTAGGCGCTGTAAAACAGGCCCAGCGCGCCGACGAGGAGCGCGAGGGACAGCAGAATGCCGATCAGGCTGAACGCACGCCGGGACAACGGGGTTTACTCTCCGAGGATCTGCACGATGACGCGCCGGGTGCGCGGGCGCACGTCAAAGTCGATGTACATGATCTGCTGCCATTCGCCGAGCAGCAGCTCCTTTTCGGCAAACGGGATGGTCAGGCTCGGGCCGACCAGCGAGGCGCGGATGTGGCTGTGCCCGTTGCCGTCGTTCCAGCGCAGGTTGTGACGGTACTCGCGATCGGGCGTGGCGATCTCGTCAAAGAGCCGCTCAAAGTCGGAGATGGCCCCCGGCTCGTACTCGATGGTGGTGAGGGCGCTCGTCGAACTCGGCGTAAAGACGGTGACGATGCCGTTCTGCAGACCGGACTCGCGGACGTGCTGCGCGACCTGCTCGGTGATGTCGTGCGTGTCGTAGTTGGCGTTGGTGTGCAGTTCGAAAGTACGTGTCAGGACCACGGTGTGTAATTCTCCTTCACCTTTTACAATACGGTCACGGTGACTCACTCACATCTACGACCTCGGCGCCCGTCACACGGATGAGCGCGGCGGGGTCGAGGCGCAGATTTAACCCGCGCTGCCCGGCGCTGACGACGATAAAGTCGAGCTCGGTGGCGGGCTCATCGATATAGATGCTAAAACCCCTGTTGAGCAGCGCCAGCGCCGAGATGCCGCCCGTTTGCAGGCGTGTCATGCGCTCGGCGTCGGCATGGGTGGCCATGCGGGTTTTCTTCGCGCCGACGACCTTCGCCAGCTTTTTCAGGTCGAGGCTGCGGTCGGCGGCGATCATGACGAGCATCGGCTTGAAGCCGGGCTCATCCGCCTCGGCGACCAGCGTCTTGTACACGTGGTCGACGGGCACGCGGGCGTACTCGGCGACGCCCCTTGCGTCGTGGATGTCGGAGGGGAACTCGATGACCTCATAGGGGATGCCCTGCCCCTCCAGCACGCGCATCGCCAGCGTCTTTTTAACCTTGCGGCTCATTTCGCTCCTGTGATGATACCATGTCCGCGGGGATAATGCACCGCACCCCGATGCCGGGTGAGCCGTTTGTCGGGTCGAACGACGAGCGGGCGCGTGCATCGAACAGCGCCGGGTCGGCGATGTTCCACGCACCGCCCCGCACGACTCGCTCGGTCCCGCTCTCCGGCCCGGTGGGGTTCTTGGCGGGGGCGTTCTCATAATAGTCTTCTGCGTACCAGTCCGCGATCCACTCGGCGACGTTCCCCACCATGTTGAACGCGCCGACCGGGCTGGCCCCCTCGGGGAAGCTGTCCACGGGCGCGGTCTGCCGCCAGCCGTCGTCGGTATCGAGGTTGGCCTCCTCAAGCGGGCAGCTTGCATCGCAGGTGTTCAGCCGGGCTGCATCCCACTCATCCCCCCAGGGGTAGATGCTCACCGCCCCGGTGACGGGGTTCCAGCGAGCGGCCATCTCCCACTGGGCCTCCGTGGGCAGCGCGCCGCCGCGCCAGCGGCAGTAGGCATTGGCGTTCTGCCAGTTGATGTTGGTAACGGGATGGCGGGCGAACTCCGCCAGGCCATAGGTGTCCTCGCCGGGCTCGTCGCCAGTCGGGGATGGCGGCAGGCAGGCGCCCTCCACCACACACTGCTGCCACTGCTCCTGAGACACCTCGTAACGATCGATGTAGAAAGCGTCGAGCGTGACCTCGTGCGCCGGTTCGGCAGGCCCGCCGCCCATCAGGAACGTCCCCCCCGGCACGAGCACCATCTCTGTGCCGCGCTGGTCGATCACTGTCTCCAGTTCAGCCGGGGCGGTAGTTGGCGGGGCGTTGGCGGCGGCCATCGTGGCGATGGCTGCCGCAGCGCGTTCCGTCGCCACCGGGTCGGCGTCCGCGTCCAGCTCAACCAGGCCGGTCCCCGGCGACACTTCCTCACCGGCGGGGCGCTCCCTCAAGAGCGGCAGGAACGGCACGCGGTCGAGCACCTCCGGCGGGATGAGGTCGAACGCCAGCGCAGCGGCGACACCCGCCAGCCCGAACAGCAGGATCACGCCCAGCGCGATCAGCAGGACGGCAAACGGCGAACGTCGGCGGCGTTTTTTGCGCTTGGGCGGCGCGACCTCCTCCTCCTCGTCCGCCGGGTGCAGTTCGATCTCGGGGGGCTCGGGGCTTCGCGGGATGTGGTGCTCGGCGATGATCTCCCCCTCAATCGGCTCGGGGTCGAAGCCGGGGCGGTATACGGGCTGGCGTGGCGGTGTGTCCCCGGTGTCGTCGCGAGGGGCCGGCCCGCGCACTGTGCCCGGTTCGGCGGGCCGCGCGAAATACACGCGCACGATGCGCTGGCCCTTGGCGGGCCTGCCCTTCCCCGGCGTGCTCTCGTCGTTATCGTCAGGCTTGCGGTCTTCCGGCAGATCGTCAACCATCGAGGCACCCTTCCGCGCGAACAGCTACTTCAGACACTGCAAGTGTAAGTCAGTGCCGGTCTGTAAGCAACTGGCAGGGGCGGGTCAGAGCACGTCGGCGAGCGCCGGGACGGGCCGGGGCCAGTTCGGTTCGCGCTCTGCCTGGCGGATGGCCCTGAGCAGGTAGTCGATGAACTGCTCGGTTTTTGCCCATCGCCGCTCGTAGGGGATTTTTTCAAAGCGGTGGCACAGCTCCTGCAGGATGGCGGCATACAGCACGAAGGGGTCCACCTGGCACAACCGCTCCTCGTAGTTCGTGCGCTGGCGGGAGTGCGCCGCGCGCCGCTCCGCCATGAGCAGAAGACTCATCTCGGCCAGTATGCCGGGTATGCCGGAGCGCCTGATGATGATCGGCGCGGTGGAGGTGAGCCTGCAGCGGGTTCGCTCGTCCTCGGTGTATATGAAAAGCTCCCCGCCGTAGGTGAAGAAGCCGACTATCTTGCGCTTGCGATCTTCGAGCCGTACCTCTCCGGGGCAAACGCGGAAGGAGCTGTTCCGGGAGAGAGGAGGGTGGTGCACCAGCAGGGAGGAGGAGTGGTCGCCCCGGGGGGACACAACCGTTAAGCTCAGCGTTTGGGGATCATAATGCTGTTCTGTGGGGCATTCCTCGATGGTAACGTCCAGATGGTGATTCGTCTGCCCCCAGGCATCTCTGTCGTGCAGGATGTTGTAGCCGAGATCTGCCCATGCGTGGGGCACAGGCACTTCTCCAATCCGCAGCGGGCAAAACCACCCCTATTGTACACCGTTTGTGATGGGCTATCCGCTGGCCCGGCGCAAGAGACAAAAAAGGGCCACCCCTGCGGGCGGCCCCGGAACGAACAGCGTCAGCCGGCTAGAAGCCGAGCACCTGGCGGGCCGAGGTCGCGGCGACGATGGCGATGAGCACCAGCAGCAGGAAGATGTTGGTCGTCACGAACAGCTTGATCGCGTGCGGGCGATCCGGCTGGCGTAGCAGCCGCACGCTGTGCACCATCATCATCCCGGTGATGGCGGCGGTCGGCAGCAGGTAGAGCCAGCCAAGCGCCGGATGCACCGCGAGGACGAGGGCGGCAAAGCCCGTGCTCGCCGCGTGGAGGAAGATCCACCAGGCGGTGCGCTCGTCCGTCTCCAGCACGGGCAGCATCGGCACGGAGGCGGTCGCGTAGTCGTCCTTGTAGAACAGCGCCAGCGCCCAGAAATGGACCGGCGTCCACAGGAACAGCAGCAGCGCCAGCACGATCACACCGGGGTCGGAAGCTGCCCTGACCGCCGCGCCGCCGGTCATCACCGCCATGCTGCCTGCCGCGCCGCCGATCACAATGTTCAGCACGCTGCGCGGCTTGAGCCAGAGCGTGTACACGCCGACGTAGATCGCCGCGCCGAGTGCCAGGTACAGCGCCATCAGCGGGTTGGTGGGCAGCGTCAGCGCCACCGACAGCACGATCATGCCGATGGCGATCCACAGGATGGCTGCCGGGCGCTGAATCTCGCCGGCGGGCAGGGGGCGGCGCTGCGTGCGGCGCATCAGCGCATCCCTCTCCCGCTCGATGTACTGGTTGATGGCGGACGCACCGCCCGCCGCCAGTGTGCCCGTCACGATGATGCCGATCAGCGTGCGCAGCGAGGGCACGCCCTGCGCGCCCAGAAACGCCCCGCCGAGCGCCGCCGCGAGCAGCAGCATCACAATACGCAGTTTAAACAGGGAAACAATCGTGCGGAATAATTCCTGGAGGGATAGCCGGTCGCGGGTTGCCGAGACGACCTGTGAGTCGAGCCCCATATTACCTGTGTTCCTCTGCTACGTCTTCCTGCTTGTCCAATTGGCGCCTCCCCGACTACCCGAAGACAGCCGGCCCCCGGAGCGCTCATCACAGTATAGCGATAACCTGCCGGGCCTGTCGACCGCGAATCAGCCGTCGCGCTGCCCGGCGATAGCCTCCAGGCTGACTGCGTCCAGTTCGTCACGCAGCGTCTGCTGGATGCGCATCCAGTGTTCATGGGCCGGGCATACCGCGCCGCGCGGGCACTGGCCCGGCTCGATCAGGCATTCGGTGATGACAACCGGCCCTTCGACTGCTTCGACAATGTGCCGCAGGGTGATCTTTCCCGGCGGGCGGGCCAGCGCCACGCCGCCCTTGCGGCCCACCGCCGTGCGGATGAGCCCGCTGCGCTTCAAATCGCCGATCACCTTCACCAGAAAAGGCTGCGGGATCAGCATCCTCTCCCCGATGTCGGGTGTTGATATATACTCGTCGGACGCTGCCTGAGCGATAGCGACCATCGTCCTGAGAGCATAATCAGCGCGGCGACTTATTCGAAGCATGAAATTATCATATCAATTCAGACTAATATAGTCAATATTCGTCGCGGCGGGCCGCAAGCGACAACTTGCCCCGGTTCCGCCGCGTATATATAGTCAGAAAGAGGCAACGGGGGCACCCCTTACCCAGCGAGGGATCAGCATGGAGGACAACGACAGGCAGTTAGATGTGAGCAGGCGGCAAGAACGGCGCGTCCGGCGGGCCAACCGTTCTCCGGACGAGCAGGTTGGGATGCTTCGCAGCCTGGTTGAGCGGGCATCGCTGACATGGAAGCTGCTGTGGGACCGGCGCGTCGGCTGGTTGCCGAAGCTCATTCCGGTGCTGGGGCTGGCTTACATTGTCTCGCCGGTGGACCTGCTACCGGAGCTGCTTGTCGGGGTGCTCGGCCCGCTGATCGCGCTGGACGATATCGGGGTAATCATGCTGGTGCTCAACCTGTTCATCCAGGCTGCGCCGCCGGACATCGTCCGCGAACACCTGCGGGAGATGCGCGGGCTCCGCTTTGAGCCATACGAGGCGGGCGATTTTAACGCCTACGACGCAGGCGACGAGGAGATCGTCGACAGCAGCGCGGAAGAGGTGGACTGGTAGGGGCTCTCTACCCCGAAAGATAAAAAACGCCGCGAATAAACTTCGCGGCTCCGAGGGTAAGCACAGCAAATCGGCAAGGCAGGGGCAGGTCTCATGATGCGGTCGGTGCGGAGCATTGCGCATCACACCTGCCCCTGCCGTCATTTTCGGAAGGCAAGGGTGGCCCCTTACCCCATCATCCCCGCCTGAACGAGCGCCTGCGCCAGCAGGGCAAGCTCGCCGAGCAGCACGAGCAGCATGGCGGCGACCAGCACCTTGATACCGAGCGGTGTGGCGGTATCCTCGACCGGGGCGTGGATCACCCGTGCCGCAAGGTTCTCGTCGTCCATCTGCCCGCGCCTCCCACTGCGATTAGAACAGGCTCAACTGCTCAAAAGTCTCGCCGGGCGAGTCGTCCTCCTCGGTGGTGTCGGGCTCGCGTTCCGCCAGTGCCTGCGCTACGTAGCCCGGCAGCTTGCGGAAGTCCTCCTCGACGGCCTGCCGCAGAGTCGGCTGGTGCAGCGCCGCCGCAGGGTGGAAGAACGGCACGATCAGCCGCCCGTTGACCTTGCGCGCCTGCCCGTGTATCCGCGAGATGCGCGCCGTCGGGAACCACTTGGCCATGCTGAAGCGCCCGAGCGTGACGATCACCTTCGGGTCGATCAACGCGATCTGCCGGTCGAGATAGACGCTGCACGCCTGGATCTCGTGCGGCTCCGGGTCTCGGTTGCCGGGCGGGCGGCACTTCACGACATTGGCAATGAATACATCCTCGCGCCGCAGACCGATGCCCTCCAGCATCTCGGTGAGAAAGCTGCCTGAGGCGCCGACGAATGGCCGCCCCTGCCGGTCTTCGTGATAGCCCGGCCCCTCACCGATGAACATGATGTCGGCATTGGGTGAGCCCTCACCCGGCACGGCTTTCGTCCGCCCCCGATGGAGCGGGCACCGGGTGCAGACGGCGACCTCTGCTGCTATCTGTTCCAGGCTGTCCGGCACGCTGATCCTCCTGTCGACTGGCTAGGTGTGCTGCGACGCCTCCCATTATAAGCGATTTTGTCCAAAAGTCAGGTATCGGTGACAATAGGGAAGGCGTTTTTCAGAACCATATCCCCAGCTACACGGCGAGATCGTGCTATGCCGCCTGCAAGCCCATCCCTGATGACCTGGCTTCGCCGGGGTTTGATCCCCCTCCTGCTATTCGGGGCGCTGCTGCTGCCGGGGCTGGTTGCCCGCAGCAGCCCGGACCCCCGCCCCGCGTGGCTGCCGCGTGTGGAGTCCCAGCGCGTTGATCTGCTGGGGCGCGTCGGCGGGCTGGTTTCGGCGGGCATCCCGCTGGGGGACGACACGGCGCTCATGGCGGAAGGCTCGTCGCTCGTCCGCATTCGCCTCACAGACGGCGAGTCGCGCGTGCTCAGCCAGGCCGATCTGGATCACGGCATCATCCTTGATATGACCCGCGACGAGTCGTTCATCTATGCGCTTACCGAGGAGGGCGTCGCGGTGCTGCGGGCGGTGGCGGATGGCCTGCCGCAGGAGTTGAGCTTCGTGCCGGGCAGCGGGCAGGCCATCGACGCGGCGGGCGGGCTTGTGGTGATTGCTGCGCGGGAGGCCGGGCTGCGCGTGCTGCAGATCGGCCCGGATGGGCAGGTCGAGTCGGCGGCGGTGCTCAGCGTGCCCGGCAGCGCGGTCGATGTTGCGCTCGCGCCCGGCGGCAGGATGGCCTACGTGGCCGCCGGTGGCAACGGTGCGCACCTCGTGGACCTGTCCGACCCCGCCTCGCCTTTGCTGCGCGGCACGCTGCCGCAGCTTACCCCGGCGGATGCCATCGGTACGGCAGGCTCGCTGCTGGTGGTCGGCAGCGGGGAGCGCGCGCTGATCGCCGACCCGGTGGGCGGGTCCAACGCCGTGCTGGGTGTGTACAGCCCGCTCCGCGCGGGGCGGCGCATCGTGGCAAACGGCGATTATCTGTACGTGGCCGACGCCGTTGACGGGCTGAAGGTGCTGCGCCTCGTCTCGACCGAGCACCCGGTTCAGGTCTACGGGGAGACGGGCCGACCGGTGCTCGACCTGCTGCTCGACGGCGATACGCTGTACCTCGCCGGGCCGGACGGCCTGCGCGTGCTGGATGTCTCCGACGATGCCCGGCCCCGCGAGATGGTGCACATGCGCCTGCCCGGCGAGCCGCAGGGCCTCGCGCTTGGCTTCGACCGGCTGTATGTGGCGCTCGGCAGTGCAGGTGCGGCAGAGATCGACATATTCAACCCGGCAGCGCCGAGCCTGCTCCGCACGTATGAGGTCGAGGGCGTCGCGCATGATGTGCTGTTTCTGGAGCGGGCGGCGTTCAACGAGCGGGTGTTATACGTCGCCGCCGGGGAAGCGGGGCTGGTTGCCATCGACCTCAACCCGCTGGGCGGGGGCACGGTCCGCGAGCCGTTTGCGCTGCCCGGCCCGGCGCTCGACATCGCCCGGCGCGGCAATGCGCTGTTCGTCGCCGGGGGTGAAACCGGGCTGATTGCCGTGGACATCAGCTTCCCCGGCGTGATGTCGCTGGCGGGGGTGCTGGCTCCGTCGGATGGGCGGTCGGTGGACAGCGTAATGATCACCGGCAAGCGGGCGTATCTCGGCGAGGGCGACCGCATGGCGGTTGTCGATGTCTCCTTTGCCGACTCAATGGGGCGCCTGACGCTCGTGCCGGTACCTGCGACGCACGTCGCCTCACGCGGCGTGTACCTCTACGTCCTGCACGGTGACCGGATCACGGTGTTCGACGCCCGCGCCACATCCGAGCCGGTGTTTATGCGGGCCTATTACGGGCTGGGGCGCGTCAGCCGCATTGCCACGGACGGAACCCGCGCCTATCTCGCCGGGGCGGGGGATGGCCCGGTGCTCGTCGCGCTCGACCTGTCCCTGCCCGACCGCCCTGCCGAGCTTGACAGCCTGCCCGCGCTCGGCGCGGCGCATCGGCCCTGGCCGGATGCTGATGGCGTGTGGCTGGCGCGCGGCTACGAGGGCTTAAGCCGCTACCGGCTGTCGGCGAGCGGCTTGCTGGAAGTGCAGGGGCAGTACAGCATCAGCGGCGAGGTCGGGCAGATCACGGCGGGCGCGGACTGGCTGCTCGCCGGGGGGCGCGGCGGCTGGGCGCTGCTTGGCCTTAACGGCGAGCGCCTGCCAGAGGTGCTGGCCCTCGCTCCCGACCCTCTGCCCGTGCGCGGGGTAGCCACGAACGGCGAGATGATCGGCGTGGCGGCGGGCGAGTCGGGGGTGGCGCTCTACAATCTGGGCGGCGGGCAGACGGGGCAGCCCGTGCTGATCACACAGCGCGAGGCGCGGGGCAGCGCGACCGGCATCGCGCTTGACGAGCGCTTCGTCTACGTTGCTGACGCCGACGGGCTGTCCATCTACGATAACCGCTATCTCCAGCCGGTAACACGGGTGGCGCTGCCCGCCCCGCCAACCGACATTGTTCGCAAGGACCATCTGGCGTATTTCCCGCTGGAGGATGGGCAGCTCGCGGTGGTGGACCTTGCCGACCCGACCGGCGGGCTGCGCGTGCACAGCATCCTCCAGACGCGCCGCCCCACCGACCTGTTCTACGGGCCGGACGGCGAGACCATCTATGCCCTCGAAGACGACCGGCTGATGCGGCTGCGCGTCGACCCGGTTGACGACCTGATGTCCTTTGGCTTCAGTAACCTGCGTGCCTACACCTCGCGCGGGGCGTTTGGCGACGGCTGGCTGTGGACGCTCCAGCCCGGCTCGGCGCTGCACGTCTATGACGCGTCGCCGCTTCCCGATGAGCAGCCTGTGCACCGGCAGAGCATCACGACGCGGGCGCTGGAGTTCGCCATGCGCCAGAACATCACCTACCTCGCGCTTGGCGAGGACGGGCTGGCTCTACTCGACGTGACCGTGCCCGAGGCGGAGATCGTCTTCTACGAGCAGCCGGTTCGGTCCGTCTACCTGGACGGGAACATCCTCTTTGCCGCCGGGGAGTCGCTGACGGCGTGGGATGTGTCCGACCGGGTCAGGCCGACGCTGCTGGCGGAGATGCCCCTCGCTGCACCGGGCCGCCACGTGGACCCCGCCCCGGCGGGCCTGCTCGTCAGCCTGGCGAACGGCTTTGTGCTTGTCAACTGGGAGAACGGGCGCTTCACCCAGGTCGGCCAGCTCAGCGCCGCCGGCGAGGTGGACCGGGGCGTGCAGATGGGCGACCGGGCTTTTCTGGCGATGCATCAGGGCGGGCTGCTCGTTGTGGACCTGACCGACCCGGCCAACCCGGTCCGGCTGTACAGCTACACATCGGCGGCGGGGCAGTTTGTGAACGACCTGCTGCCGCTCGACGAGGGGACGCTGCTCGTTAGCTGGGAGGGCGGCATCGAGGCGCTCGACGTGAGCCAGATCGAGCCGACGCCGCGCCTTGTGAACACGCTTCCGGTAGGCGACTCGCCGGTGCTGGGCCTGACGCTTGCGCCTGACGGGGCGCGGGCAGCAGCGGCGCTGGGCGAGGGGGGCGTCGTGCTGCTCAGCCTGGCCGACGCCGTGCAGCCGGAGGTTATCGGCTTTGTCGATACGCCGGGCGATGCATTGCAGGCGGCGCTCGACGGCAATGATCTCTACGTGGCGGACGGCATCTGCGGGCTGCGCGTGGTGGATGTCTCCAACCCGGCATCCCCGCAGGAGCGGGGCTACTGGCGCAGCAGCTACGCCAGCGATGTGGTGTTGAGCGGCGGCGGGCATGTGTACCTCGCCGAGGCCAACCAGCTCCTGACGCTGCGCTACGACCCCAACGCGCCGCCCGTGCTGCCGCCTATCCCGCAGTTCCCGGAGCCGTTCGATGGGCGCGACGGCGCGCCGCTTGAGCTGAACCTGAGCTGGGGGCCGCCGCCTCACGAGTGCGATACGCTGACGTACAAGGTGTATTTTGGCGTCACCAGCGACCCGCCATTCCTGGGCGTGGTGCAGGGCGAGCCGACGTTGCGCGTTGCCGACCTCGACCCGATGCGCACCTATCGCTGGCGGGTGGAGGTAACGGACCGCCAGGGCGATACGATCCAGGGGCCGGTATGGCGCTTCACGACCGTCGCCGCCGACTATCCGGACAGCTTCCCGCCCGCGCCGCCCGCCCTCGTGGAGCGCGTGCGCCAGAACCCGATGGTGCCGTTCCTGCTGGGCGCGGGTGCGCTGCTGGCGGTCGGGCTGGGGGTGTTTGTGTGGCGTCGCCGCCGGGGCGCTCCACCGCCCGATCGCTCCGACTGGACGTATACAGATGAGGAATAAGGGGTGGGTCTCAGACCCACCCCTACGACACATTCGGTCAGACGTGGTGCGGAGATGAAAAACGCCGCGAATAAACTTCGCGGCTCCCGATCCACGTTCAAAACCCCACCCCTGACGAGCCGCCTTCGGCCCTCACCGCCTCGGTTTGAACGTCTCCTCGCCCCGCCGAATCTCGCGGATGCGCCGCTCCAGCTTGCTGCGCGGCAGCAGCACCATACGCCCGCACGCATCACATTTCAGGCCGATGTCCGCGCCCAGCCGGTACACGCGCCAGGCGTTCGCGCCGCAGGCGTGCGGTTTTTTGAGCGTCAGAACGTCGTCGAGCTTGAGGTCGATCGGCATGGCGTCTCCGGGGCTGTGGTTGCCTAACGCCAACCCCTCCTGGTCGCAGCGCGATTTCTCCACCTCCCCCTTTTGCAAGGGGGAGGTGGAGGGGGTTCTAATACATTAGGCCGCCTGCGGCTCCGCCTTCGCCCTGACGAGGCGGCTGCGCAGGTACAGCTTATACAGCTCGGCGGCGATGGACGGCACGAGCATCAGCGGGATGATCTCCGCCCAGTCGAGCAGCGAGAGCGGCACCGTGTCAAACACCGGCTGCAAGAACGGGATGTAGACAACCGCCAGCAGCAGCGCGATAGAGGCAAAGACCGCGTACTGCATGTACTTGTTGCTGAACACCCCGATCTGGAAGATCGAGTAGATCTCCGAGCGCGACGTGTAGGCACGGATCAACTCTGAGAAGGCCAGCACCGTGAAGGCGATGCTCCCGGCGTAAGCCTCTGCCGTTACCGGGTCCATCCCCACCATCTCCGCCTGGTTCAGCCCGATGAAGAAGCCGCCCAGCGTCACGGCGCTGATGAAGATCGTCTGTACGACCATGCCACCGCGCATGATGCCGTCGATGATCGGTTCGTTCGGGGCGCGCGGCGGGCGGTCCATTACGTTCGGGTCGCCCCGCTCCACGCCGAGCGCGAGCGCCGGGGCGCCGTCCGTCAGCAGGTTGAGCCACAGCAGTTGGATGGGCGTCAGGATCTGCGGGTAGCCCAGCAGCGTCGCGATGAAGATGACGGTGATCTCCGCCAGGTTACAGCTCAGCAGGAAGTAGACGAACTTACGGATGTTGTCGTAGATGATGCGGCCCTGCTCGACCGCGTTGACGATGCTCACGTAGTTGTCATCGGTGAGCACCATGTCCGCTGTTTCTTTGGTCACGTCGGTGCCGGTGATACCCATCGCCACGCCGATGCTGGCACGCTTCAGCGCCGGGGCGTCGTTCACACCGTCACCCGTCATGGCGACCACGTAATCGCGCTTGCGGAAGGCGTCCACAATGCGGACCTTATGCTCCGGCGAGACGCGGGCGAATACATCCACGTCGTCCACCCGGCGGATAAGCTCCTCGTCGCTCATCTGCGACAGTTCCTGCCCGGTGATCACCTGCCCGCCGGGCCGCATCAGGCCGATCTGCTCGCCGATGGCCCGCGCCGTTTCTGCGTAGTCGCCGGTGACCATCACCGTGCGGATGCCCGCGGCGCGCGCGGTCTGGATGGCGTCGGCGACCTCGGCGCGCGGCGGGTCGATCATGCCGATCAGCCCGATGAACGTCAGGTCCCGCTCGTGCTCGTCGGGGTTCAGTTCTTCCGGCGGCTCGTCGAAATGGCGCTGCGCTACGGCCAATACACGCAGCGCAGCGGAGGCCATCTGTTTGTTCGCCCGCTCGATGCGCTCACGCAGTTCGGGCGTCATGGGGATGGCCTGGCCGTCGTGGTACACATGCGTCGAGAGGTCGAGGACGAAGTCCGGTGCGCCCTTCACGTACAGCATGTAGTCGTACTCGTCGTGCACGCCCGGCACCCGGTGCAGGGTGCTCATGCGCTTGCGGCTGGCGTCGAACGGGATCTCGTCCACGCGCGGGAAGTCGCGCTCAAGCTGGTTGCGCATCAGGCCCGCCTTGGCGGCGGCGACGACGAGCGCGCCTTCAGTCGGGTCGCCGACCATGCGCACGCCGTTCGCATCATCCTCGTCTATCTCCAGCCGCGCGTCGCTGGCGAGCGCGGCGGCGGTCAGAAGCTGGCGCACATCGTGGATCTCGTCCGGGCCGATCTTTTCGCCGTTAAGATAGAACTCGCCGACGGGCGTGTAGCCCTGCCCGGTCACCTCGATCTCGTTGCCCATCACAGAGAGGCGAACCGCCGTCATCTCGTTCTGGGTGAGCGTGCCGGTCTTGTCCGAGCAGATGGCCGAGGCGCTGCCGAGCGTCTCGACGGCGGGCAGGCGGCGGATGAGCGCGTTGCGCTTCACCATCTCGCGCATGCCGAGCGCCAGGTTAATGGTGACGATGGCCGGCAGGCCCTCGGGTACGGCGGCGACCGCCAGCGCGACCGCCGTCAGGAAGGCCGCCAGCGCCGCTTCGCCAAGCTGCGAGGTCAGCAGCGGGTTCTCCAGTGCGGCGAAGAACTCCGCAAGCCCCTGAATGCCCAGCGCACCTGCTGCTTCCGAGGCGGCCCCTGCGAAGGCGATCAGGAAGACAAGCCCCGAAACCGACAGCGCGCCGATCGCCAGCCAGCGCCCAAGCTGGTCCAGACGCCGCTGGAGCGGTGTCTCCTCCTCCTCCACCGTCTGGATCATCTCGGCGATGCGCCCGATCTCGGTGTCCATGCCGGTCGCGATCACAACGCCGACCCCGCGCCCGTAAGTGGCAATGGTGCTCTTGTACGCCATATTGCGGCGGTCGCCGATGCCCGCGTCAAGCGGCACGTAGGCATCCGGGTCTTTGTTCACGGGGACGGACTCGCCGGTCAGTGAGGCCTCTTCGATCTGGAGGTTCGCGCCTTCGATGAGCCGCAAATCCGCCGGGATGTAGTTCCCGGCTTCGATCAGCACAATATCGCCGGGGACGACCTCGGCGGAGGGCACGACGATGACATGCCCGTCGCGCAGCACATGCGCCTCGGGCGCGGCCATCTTGCGCAGGGCGGCGAGTGCCTCCTCGGCGCGGCCCTCCTGCACGACGCCCAGGATGGCGTTGAGTACGACGATCAGCAGGATCGCGCCTGCCTCGTACCACTCACCCAGCGCGCCGGAGACAATCGCCGCGCCGATGAGCAGCAGTACGGTCATATCCTGGAACTGACGCAGAAGCCGCTGCAGGAAGCCGGGCCGGGGCTGTTCTCTTAATTCGTTGGGGCCAAACTTTGCGAGGCGCTCACGAACCTCGTCAGCACTCAGACCCCGCTCAGGGTCAACCTGAAGGCGTTCAAGGACCTCGCTGGCGGGCAGGCTGTGCCATTGTTCGGATGGTTCATCCGTAGTGGTTAGGGTGGTTTCCGCTTCGGTCACCGTTGCCATATAAAGGGTTCCTTCTAAAAACTGTCGTTGCTCTCGCTGTCTTGCCTGCGCGCGTGGTTGCTCATACCGGTGGGCGGTGCCCGCCATCAATTAAATCACCGCGCGATCATATGCTTCAATTAGCGCCATACGTGGGCACGGGTTTGAGTGTAGCAAAATCGGATCAGGCTGTATACCCACATGGTGTTAGTTTAACACCTGAATCAGCGCGGCGGTTTGGCGTGGCGCGAACCGGGCTGTGAGTGCGTCCTGAAGCAGAAAGCTGCCGGCGGCAACGGCGATGCCCGGCATGGCCAGCGTGGCGGCGAGCCGCAGATACCCTCCCCCCATGACAACCTGCGCACCGGCGATAAGCTCCGCGTGGCGGGCGAGCAGTCCGCCGAGTGAGGCGGCTGCGGACGCGCCGAGCGCCAGGGTCAAGATGATTTGACTATAATGTAGTGCCGCAAAGCTGTCCACAGCAAACAGCGCGAGTGCCGCGCCGTGCCCTCCCGTGCCGTGCTGCTCCCCTGCCGCCCTGACAGCGAGGGCCGTACGCGGAGCCAGCACCAGCCCGACCGCTGCGCCGAGCCACAGCACCGGGTCCGCCCCTGCCTCCCCCGTGGCGGCAAGCAGCAGCAGGGCGACGAGCGGCGCGTGGGCCAGCGTTGCCGCCCGTGCGGGCAGCATCAGCACCTCTGCGAGCAGTGGGCCTGTCGCCCCGCGCCGGTCGAGCGCCGCGCTCGCCACGCCCCACAGCCCGCCGAAGCCGAGCGCGACCAGCCCGGCGGTCAGCGCCGTGCCCCACGAGTTGACTACCGCCGCGCCGACCTGCCCGCGCACGTCCCGCCCCAGATGGTCGGTGCCGAGCGGATGCGCGGCTGAGGGGCGCTCGTAGATGGCGGCAGGGTCGGGCGCATCGGCGTGGTGCGGCAGCCAGAGGGCGGCAAGGGCGAGCGGCGCGAGGATCACCAGCGCGGCCAGTCCGATGCGCAGCCGGGCGGGTGTACGCTTGTCTTGCCGGGGTGTGGGGACAGTTGCCAGCGTGCCGCGCACGCCTGCGTTCGCCGCTGCGCGGATGCCCATCACGAGCAGCAGCGGGGCGAGGATCTGCACGGCGCGGATGGCGACGGCGGCGTCGCCCAGCCGCAGCGCCTCGACGAGCAGCGCGCCAAGCCCCTCCCGCCCGGCGACGACCTCGACCGCGATGGCGCTGCTGATCAGCCATCCGGCCTGCGTGAAGAAGGCGTGCCCCGCCGTCAGCGCGAGCAGGGCCGGGTCGTCGGAGCGGGTGTGCAGCGCCGCGCGGGCCGCCAGCAGCGCGGGCAGCATCGCCACGACCAGCCCGGCGGCCAGCAGACCGGCCCAGGCCGCCCCTCCGCCGGGCGGGATCAGCCCCAGGCGCACGCCTAGGACCAGCACGACGAGCAACATCACCGCGCCAGCGGGTGCTGCCAGCACGCTCGACGCCAGCCAGCCCATCAGGGAGAGCACTCCGCCGAGCCGCCCGGACAGGCGGCGCAGCGCCAACCCGGCCCCGGTGAGCAGCGCGATCAGCAAGCCCGCCAGCACGGTTGCCACGGCGAGCAGCGCGAGCGTTGGCAGAAGGCGCGCCGCGACGAGCGCCCCGGCGGGCTGCCCCGGCACGACAGCGGTGGAGACGTCACAGCACGGCCCGGCGGCAAGAGCGGGCAGGTTCGCCAGCCCGGTTGCCAGCACGCCGAACGGCCCCGGCTGTGCGATCAGCCTGCCGAGCGCGCCGAAGCCGAGCCATGCCAGTGCATAGGCAGCGGCCAGCACGATCAGTTTGCGGAGGGTCGGGGTGCGCGCCGCGCGGAGAAGCGGCGACTCGGTGGCGGGGCGGGCCTGCCCCTCGGCACGGACGGCAATTGCCAGTGCGTAGACATCCCACAGAGGAACGAGCAGGAACGTCCCGAGAAAGGCCGCGAGGGCAAGCGGTATCGAGCGATGCGGTCTGTGAGATGTCATGGCGGCGGACGCGTGCAGGAAACAAAACCAGCCCGAATTGTCGCGCATCCGGGCTGGTCTGGCAAATCAGGCGGTATAAAGTTGACCGCTCCCACCGGGGCAGGCTGCGTCAGGCGATCCGGCGCGACTGGTTGACATCCTGCTCGGCAAGGAACTCCTCGACATCTTCAAGCGCTTTGGCGTAAGCGTCTAATAGCTCGCGGTCCGACCCTTTGAAGCGGCGAAGGGTCTGCGTGGCACACATAGCGCAGCCGCGCAGCGCGCGGTAGCTGTCCGTTTCGCAGTCCAGGCATCCGTTCAGCCGGATCATCATGAGCACAAAGGCGAGTTTTTCGGGGTGGGTGTTTTCCAGCGGGATGACGCGGTCGACCAAATCGCGCCATTCAGGGCCGCGCATATCCCTCAGGACAGGGATAACGTAATTTGGGAATAAGAGCTCGTTATTCGTGTACATTTAAACCCCCATGCAATAGTCGTGCTGGGTGTTAAAGCCGTACGGGGCATCTGCCAGAGCGGCTGCCGCTGCGGGGATCACAGGAGATGAAACCAACCGTTCGCATTGTAAGACTGCTGCAGCCATGCCGTCAATACGAAGCAGGTCGTACGTTTGATTCCCGTAGGTGAGGCGTAGAAGTTGTGGTGTTGGAAAGTGAAAGCACCCCGACAATTGATACTATGGTACAGTAATGAACTAGCGGAATCAAGACCAGAAATCCCTGCACCGGGGCTGAATACGAATTATCCCTACTATGACCCAAACTTCACCCCCAGCGCGTCGCAGGCCGCCGGGGTGAGGTTTTCTGCAGGCTTAACTGGTAACCCAATGCCACAACTTACACGAGGAGGCGGCATGATCACCATCGAACAGGCGCGCGCGCTGTATGAGGGGAGCGACTCCGTTCACGACTTCGCCCATGTGCTGCGGGTGCTGCGGCTTGCCGAGAAGCTCGCCCGGATGGAGGGCGCGGACCTGGAGATCGTGCGGACGGCGGCGCTGCTGCACGACATTTCCCGCTCTGAGGACGAGGAAGCCGGGGCCGAGGCGGAGGAAGAAACCGACCACGCGCTGATCGCCGCGCGGGAGGCGCGTCGCATCCTTGACGGCGCCGACCCGGCCTTTATCGACGCCGTCGCGCACGCCATCGAGGCGCACCGCTTCCGCAATAGCATCGAACCGCAGACCATCGAAGCCAAAGTGCTCTTCGATGCCGACAAGCTTGACGCGATTGGCGCGGTGGGCGTGGCGCGCGCCTTCGCCTACGGCGCGCTGCTCGGCCAGCCGCTGTGGGGTGAGGTTTCGGAGGGCTACATCCCCGGCCAATCGGATGAGGCGCACACCCCGCACCACGAGTTTCACTTCAAGCTCAAGACGATCAAAGACCGGCTCTACACGGAGAGCGGGCGGCAGATCGCCGAGGGGCGGCACCGCTTCATGGAGATGTTCTACGAGCAGATGGCCGCAGAGGTGCGTGCGGAACGGTGAGGGGACGCGATGCCCCCTCATCCCCGTGTCACACCGGGCGGACTTTTGATCGCTGCGGCTGGGCCAAGCGATGAGGCGGGATCCGCGACGTTGAGTCGCGGCGTTGTTGATGGCCACGACCGGGATGAGGGAGGCCTCGCCTTGTTACCCCTCACCCCCGCCGTTATAATCTGGGCACGCTCGCCCGATAGGGCGGTCTTTTCCGTGTCTCTAGATTCAGACAGGTTTAACCTGATGACAGTCATCAACCTCGACGATATCCAAACCCCTTCCGGCGACAATCCGTCGCCGCGCCCCCGCCGCCGCCCGGAGTGGATTCGCGTCCGCGCGCCCGGTGGTGAAACGTACGAGTGGCTGCGCGGCCTGATGCGCAGTAAGGAACTGCATACCGTCTGCGAGGAGGCCATGTGCCCCAACCTCGGCGAGTGCTGGGGCAAGGGGACCGCGACGTTCCTCATGCTGGGCGACACCTGCACCCGCTCCTGCGGCTTCTGCGACATTAAGACCGGTCGCCCGTCGCCGATAGACTGGCACGAGCCGGACCGCGTCGCCGAGTCCGTCAAGGCGATGAACCTGCAGCACGTCGTTATCACCTCGGTGAACCGCGACGAGCGCAAGGACGGCGGCGCGCCGATCTTCGCGATGGTCATCCGGCGCATCCGGCAGGTCCATCCCGGCTGCTCCATCGAGGTGCTCATCCCCGACTTCAAGGGCAACCGGGACGCGCTGAAGATCGTGATGGACGCGCAGCCGGAGATCCTCAACCACAACGTCGAGACGGTTCCGCGCCTGTTCCGCAAGGTGCAGCCGCAGGACCGCTACGAGTGGGCAATGACCACGCTCCGCAATGCCAAGGAGATGGACCCGCTCGTGCTGACCAAGAGCGGCATCATGGTCGGGCTGGGCGAGACGTTCGACGAGGTGGTCGAGGTGATGCGCGACCTTGCCGAGCAGCAGGTGGATATTCTGACCATCGGCCAGTACCTCCAGCCGAGCAAGAAGCACCTGCCCATCGACCGCTTCTACACGCCGCAGGAGTTCGAGGAGTTGAAGCGCATCGGCCTGGAGGAGCTTGGCTTCAAGTGGGTGGAGAGCGGCCCGCTGGTCCGCAGCTCGTACCGCGCCGCCGAGCAGGTCCGCCAGCTCTCGAAGCTCAACTACCTGCGCCCGATCCCCGGTGGGGTGGCGGAGTAACGTCCAACCACGCAGCGATCAGCGCCCTTGCCAGCCGGCAGGGGCGCTTTTTGTTGGGGGAACCCCACCCCCTCAGCCGGCGGTGGGGAGGGGGTATCGCTGAGCACACATAGGGAGCCGCAACGTTTAGTCGCGGCGGGTTTTCTCCTGCTGCCGCTCCTATATTGCTGCCTGGGAATTGCGGCCTGTTTCCCCTGGCATCTCTGGTGCGCTATCATAGAAGCTAGGCCCAGGTATGGGGAGACAGCCAGCGTGGATTTCTCATCTCTCGAAGACGAGAATCTTATCGAACACATCATCGGCGGGCAGACCGAAGCGCTCGGTGTGCTGTACGACCGCTACAGCCGCATGGTGTTCAGCCTCGCCCTGCACATCACCGGCGACGCGGCGAAGGCGGAGGAGATCACGCTGGATGTGTTCACCCGTATCTGGGAGAAGGCGAGCACCTACCGGGCCGACCGCGCCAAGGTCAACACGTGGATCACCAGCCTCGCACGCTACCGCGCCATCGACGTGCTGCGCCGCGAGAAGGCCCGCCCGGAAGGGCACAGCGTCCGTCTGGAACTGGTCGATTATGAGCTGCACGCCTCTAACCCCGGCCCGGAGCGGGTCGCGGCGAGCGCCATCCGGCAGCAACGGGTCCGCGAGGCGCTGGCCAGCCTGCCCGACGATCAGCGCACTGTGCTGGAGCTGGCCTACTTCGCCGGGCTGACGCACCAGCAGATTGCCGAGAAACTCGGCCTGCCGCTGGGCACGGCCAAGACGCGCATCCGGCTGGGCTTGCAGAAGCTGCGCCGCGCGCTCGAAGATCTGCTCAAAGATTAGATCTACGCTGACCGGCTGTGCGTATTGTTTATGAAGGCACAAATTAGGCACAAATTGATCCTGGCTGCGAACGATGGAACACGCTGACGTTTACGAGCTGATACCCGTCTACGCGCTCGGCGCGCTGGAGGAGGACGAGGCGCAGGCGGTCGAGGCCCATCTGCGGGAGTGCACGGCCTGCCGTGCCGAGTTGGCCGTGTATGAGGATGTGGCCGACCAGCTCGCACTGGCCGTGCCGGGCGCAGAGCCGCCCCCCGGCCTGCGTGAGGAGCTGCTGGCGCGCGTCGAGCGCCCCTTTCTGGGGCGCACAGCTACAGCCGACGTGCCCGCGCCTGCCCTCGCCCCGGCGGAAACCCGGCCCGGATTGTGGCAGCGCCTTAACGACTTCTTCCGCAAGCTGGCGCCGGTGTGGGTTCCCGTCAGCCTGGTGCTGATCATGCTGCTGGGGGGCAGCAATGTGCTGCTGTGGCAGCAGGTGCGCGAGAGCAGCACCATGCCGTCAGGGGAGCCGGTTTCGATCTACCTGCGGGGCACGGACGCCGCGCCGGAGGCGGTCGGCTACGTCATCTTTGACCGGGGCAGCGACACCGCCCTGCTGGTGAGCTACCACCTCCCTGAGCTTGAGGCGGGCCGGCAGTACCAGTTATGGCTGGTGCGGAACGGCGAGCGGGACAGCGGTGGCGTGTTCTCAACCGGGATGTATGGCAACGCAGTGATGCACATCACCGCGCCGCGCCCGCTCCACGATTACAACTGGTTCGGCGTGACGGTCGAACCGGCGGGCGGAAGCCCCAACCCCACCGGCGAGCGGGTGCTCGGCAGCGAGCCCTGGTAATCGCCCGGATTCTCCCAATTTTGCCAAAAATGGAACGCGGGCCATGCGGCCCGCGTTGTACATATAAAGGCGTTTCTTGACGCTACTTCCGTCGAAAGTGGTGCTGGCATTCCGACAAAAGATGGATGGCGCAGGAGCGACTTGTATTACAATGAGAATAGCAGAAGCAGCAACGTTATCCAGGGGGAGAACCGATCATGAAGCGGGCGAAGGTTTATATAAGGCTGGCCGTTGTAATGGTCATGATTGCGGTCGCACTGTTCAGCACGGCGGCGGCATCCGCGCATAGCGCCGATGCGCCCTCGGCTGACACGCAGGCTGAGAACATCATCCATGTGGTTCAGCGTGGCGAGACACTCTTCAGCATCGCGCAGCGATATGGCACGACCGTACAGGCTATTCAGGCGGCAAACGGACTGACGGGCACTCTTATTTACGTCGGGCAGCGGCTGGTCATCCCGACGGGCGGCGGCGTACCCGGTAATGTGATCGTCCACCGGGTATCGGCAGGTGAGACACTCTTCAGCATCGCACAGCGCTACGGCACGACCGTGTCGGCTATCCGCGCGGCGAACGGCTGGGGGCCGAATCATTCACTCATCTTCCCGGGCCAGCATGTGTTCGTGCCAGTGGGCAGCACGGGCGGCCCCCACACCTACGTCGTGCAGCGCGGCGATAACCTGTTCCGTATCGCGCAGCGGTTCGGCACAACGGTGACGGCCATCCAGGCGGCCAACGGGCTGACGGGTACGACCATCTACGCCGGGCAGACGCTCATCATCCCGACGGGTGGCGGCACAGGCACGCCGCGCACCTACGTCGTGCAGCGCGGTGACTACCTGAACCTCATCGCGCGGAAGTTCGGTGTCTCGACATCGCTGCTTGCGCAGGTCAACAAGATCAGCAACCCCAACCTCATCTTCCCGGGGCAGGTCCTGATCATCCCGGATGCGGGGATTTACGGGTAGCGGCGATCAGCGCAACATTTATCCGAATCATAAGAGCCACCTGATTCCTCAGGTGGCTCTTGCTTTGAGGCGGAGGGGGTGGGATTCGAACCCACGGTAGCCGGAAGGCTACAACGGTTTTCGAGACCGCCCCATTCGTCCGCTCTGGCACCCCTCCGTATGGTCGTCTGCGGTTGTTAACTACTTCTTGCCCTGCGCGCGCAGCCCCCGGAAGAACTCGCGGATCTGCTCGGCGGCTTCCTCGGCCAGCACCCCGCTGATGACTTCAACCTGGTGGTTGAGTTGCGGATGGTGTAGCAGGTCCATCACCGAGCCGCCCGCCCCGGCCTTCGGGTCATCCGCCGCCCAGACGAGCCTGGGCAGCCGCGCCTGGATCATCGCCCCGGCGCACATCACGCACGGCTCCAGTGTGCAGTAGAGCGTCGTGCCGGGGACGAGCCGCCACCCACCGAGCGTCGCCGCCGCTTGCCGCA